>Ga0316205_10000103_pt1 | contig 193640 bp, 161 predicted proteins | sample 3monthpyrite_MG_FD_204941 | JGI IMG/M metagenome (GOLD analysis project Ga0316205, IMG submission 204941) | Microbial mat bacterial communities from mineral coupon in-situ incubated in ocean water Damariscotta River, Maine, United States -... | ecosystem: Environmental > Aquatic > Marine >... | reverse complement strand
TCGACCAATACACCATCACCTGTTGCACAATCCGATCTATCGATTGCCAAGACATCGAGTAGTCCTACACCAAATGTAGGAGACAATGTTACCTTTACCTTAACGGTTACTAATAATGGGCCAAGTGCAAGTACCGGCTTTACGGTACAAGATGTATTGCCAACAGGATATACATATGTGAGTGATACCGGAGCAGGCGCAACGAGTGAGACAGCAGGAACGGTAACATGGACAAATACAACAGGTTTAGCCAATGCAGCAACAGCAAGTATTGATATTGTTGCTACAGTAAAAGCGACAGGAGTTTATGGAAATACGGCTACTATCACAGCGAGTAACGAGACAGATCCTACACCAGGAAATAATACATCGACCAATACACCATCACCTGTTGCACAATCCGATCTATCGATTGCCAAGACATCGAGTAGTCCTACACCAAATGTAGGAGACAATGTTACCTTTACCTTAACGGTTACTAATAATGGGCCAAGTGATGCAACAGGAGTTGTTGTGAATGACTTGCTACCATCAGGATATACGTATGTAAGTGATACTCCATCGGCAGGAAGTTATGTGTCAGGAACGGGAGTATGGACTGTTGGAAACTTAACCAATGGAGCAAGTGCAACGCTACAAATAGTAGTGACTGTAAATGCAACAGGAGTTTATGCTAATACGGCAAGTATTGGGGGAGATCAAGATGATCCAGATCCAACCGATGATAGTGATACTAACACACCAGTACCAGTTGGTCAATCAGATTTAGTTACTATAAAGACTGATAATCAAACCACGTATACACCAGGCGAGGATGTTGTTTATACCATTACGGTGACCAACAATGGACCAAGTGATGCAGTGAATGTAAAAGTAGTAGATGCTTTTCCAGCAGGAATTACCGTTGGAAAGTGGAAAAAAGGAACGGGAGCAGAGACAATAGGCGCACTAGATGATACAACAGCTAGTTTAGCCAATGGTGCTACGCTTACCTATACAGTAACCTTGACAGTTCCTAGTGATTACACTGGCAACTTAACCAATGTTGCTACTATTACAAGTGATACACCAGATCCAGACCCAACATGTACAGGGTGTACAGATATTAATACGCCAGTGGCTCAAGCAGACTTAAGCCTAAATAAATTGGTTGATAACCCAAACCCAAATGTTGGTGATGTGCTCACATTTACATTAAAGCTTAAAAACGCTGGACCTAACAATGCAACTAATGTAGCTTTAGAAGATAAATTGCCAATAGGATTTACATATGTGCAAAATTCTGTAACTGGAAACGGAACGTATAATCCTGGAAATCATACATTAACCTGGTCAGCTAAAACAATTCAAGTTTTTGGATCAGAAGAACTTACATATAAGGTTGTTGTAAATAAACCATCGACATATCCTGTTCTGGTTGGAGAATATAAAAATACAGCTCAGGTAACAGCTTCTGATCAACGTGACCCGAATAGTAGAGTGGCAAATGATACTGGAGATCAAAGAGAAGATGATGAGGCAGCTGTAACTATTAATATTCAAGTTTCGGATTTAAGACTTACTAAAATGTTAAACACAACTTCTGCTAGTGTAGGAGATATTATAACGTTTACTTTAAGTGTTGAAAATTTTGGACCAAGTACGGCAACAAATGTTTCGGTTATTGATCATCTTCCAATCGGTTTTGAATATGTTGCTCATAGAAATGGAAATTATAACTCCGCAACAAATATTTGGACTATCGGATCTATAGCAAGTGGTATAACAAAATCATTACAATTAGATGTTAAAGTTCTTCCACCAACAGGTATCGCAGGAGAATACATGAATGTTGCAGAAGTACAATCTGCGGATCAATTTGATCCTGATAGTAAATCAGGAAATGGATCTGGAGGAGGAGGATCTGGAGAAGATGATGATGATCAAATTGGAATTACACTTTTAGATGTAGATTTAGCAGTAACAAAAACAGTTAACATTTCAAACCCTGTTGTAAATAGTGAAGTTATTTTTACAATTAAAGTGGTAAATAATGGATTAGGAAGTGCAACGAGTATTAGAATTGAAGAATCATTGCCTTCAGGATACACTTATGTATCTCATCAGGCAACTAAAGGAACTTACGATGGATTCTTAAACTGGAATATTTCTACATTAACAACTGGAGAATCAGCTTTATTAACTCTAACTGTTACTGTAAATGAATCTGGAAACTATTTAAATACAGCTAATGTAATATCTGTTGATCAAACAGATTCAGATAATACAAACGATTCTGGAAGTTCAAGCACTTCACCAATTTGTTTATCTATTTATAATGAATTCTCACCAAATGATGATGGCGTAAATGATTTCTTTGTGATTGACTGTATAGATCAATATACAAACAATACCCTAGAAATATTTAATAGATGGGGTAATACAGTATATAAGAAAAAAGGATACAATAATACTTGGGATGGAGTTTCTACTGGAAGAGCCACAGTAAATGCTGGAGAAAAACTACCAGTTGGGACCTATTATTATGTATTGGATTTAGGGGATGGCTCTAAACCAAAAAAAGGATGGATTTATATTAATAGGTAAGATGAAAAAGCAAAAAGAAAAAACAAATAGTTTTATGAAACTTATTTATAAAAGATTAGTAATAATGATATTCATTTTTACTTTTGTAACTGAAAGTTCTGGACAACAAGACCCACAATACACTCAATATATGTTTAATACCATGAGTATTAATCCAGGTTATGCTGGATCAAAAGGAGATTTAAGTATAACAGCTTTAGGGAGATCACAATGGGTTGGTTTATCTGGATCTCCAGAAACACAAACATTAAGTTTTCATTCACCACTAGGGTATAGCGGAGTAGGAATAGGAATGAACATTGTTAATGATAAATTAGGCCCTTCACAAGAAGTGTATTTTGACGCAAATGTCTCATATACAATTAAAACCAGTGAAGAAGGAAATTTAGCATTTGGTCTTCGATTTGGGGGTAAAGCGTTAAGTTTAGATTGGTCAAAAGGGCGGTATCAAAACCCAGCAGATGTTGTTTTTAATCAAGATATAAATAATAAATTTTTACCAACCTTGGGGGCGGGACTGTATTACTATACAGAAAAATGGTACTTAGGATTCTCTGTTCCTAATTTTCTTAGAACCAATTATTATGATGACAAAATAGAATCTTTGGCAGCAAACAGGTTGCACTACTTTTTAATTGCAGGGTATGTTTTTAATTTATCCGAAGATTTAAAATTTAAACCAGCTGTATTATCTAAAGTTGTAGTTGGAGCACCATTATCGTTAGATGTTTCTGCAAATTTTTTATTTAATGAAAAGTTTAACCTTGGGATAGCTTATAGGTGGGACGATTCAATAAGTAGTATAGTTGGACTTCAAATAACAGACAAGTTAAACATTGGTTATGCATACGATTTAACAACCTCTAATTACAGGAATTACAACTCAGGTACTCATGAAGTTGTATTAACTTTTGATGTTTTAAAGTCACCCAAATTAAAATCGCCTAGATTCTTTTAAATTACAGATATGAAAAAAATTACAACATTATTTTTATTGTTTTTTATGACCATTGTATTTGGGCAAAGAAAATATACAGCCGACTTATATTTTAAAGAATTTTCCTATGTTAAATCGGCAGAACTATATAAGAAAATATATCAAAAAGGAGATAGCACTAAATTAATTTTAGAACGATTAGGAGATTCTTATTATTTCAATAACAATACAGAGGAGTCAGAAAAATGGTATCAAAAATTATTTAAAAACTATTCTCAAGACAGTATTTCAGAAATCTACTATTTTAGGTATATCCAGAGTTTGAAAAGTAATGGAAATTATAAAAAATCAGACGAATGGATGTTGAAATTAAAAACGTTAAATAAACAAGATTTAAGAGTAAAATCGTTTGAAAATAACGCCAATTACTTAAATAAGTATCAAAATAAAAAATCAGAATTTATTAACATTTACAATTTATCTGTAAATAGTAAATATTCAGATTATGGTGCGTTTTTTAATGATAGTACAATTGTGTTTTCATCAACAAGACCAAAAACAAATTCTGAAAATACTAAAATTTATCAATGGAATAAACAACCTTTTTATAATATTTATTCAACAAAATTAATCACTTTTAAAAACGATATTAGCATTTTATTTACAGATGGAAATATTGAAAATAATTTAAATTCGGTTAATAGCAAATATCATGATGCTTCTGCTGTAATTACTAAAGATGGAAGAACAATGTATTTTACTCGTGATAATTTTGATGGTAGAAAATTAAAAACCGATATCAAAAAAGTATCTCATTTAAAAATTTATAAAGCAGAATTTATTGATAATAAATGGACTAATATTATTGAGCTTCCTTTTAATAATAAAAAATACTCAGTTGGCCATCCAGCTTTAAGTTTTGACGAAAACACGTTGTATTTTAGTTCAGATATGCCAGGAGGTTTTGGAGAAACAGATATATATAAAGTTGCTATTAAGCCAGATAACAAGTTTGGATATCCAGTTAATTTAGGATCTAATATTAATACAGAAGGAAGAGAAATGTTTCCTTTTGTAGATAGTGATGATAATTTGTTTTTTGCTTCTGATGGACATGCAGGGCTTGGAGGATTAGATATTTTTAAAACGAATATATCAAAAACGTTATTTCAAAAAGTTGAAAATTTAGGAAAACCGATTAATAGTTCAAAAGATGATTTTTCTTTTTCTTTAAGTAGAATAAAAAGAATTGGATTCTTCTCATCAAATAGAGATGGAGGAAAAGGAAATGATGATATTTATTCTTTTGCAATCCGTAAAAAAGTAGTGATTTGTAATCAATTAGTAGAAGGTGTAATAACGGATACTTTTACTAAAAATATTCTTCCAGGATCTAAAGTTCTTCTTTTTGAAAACAATATAAAAACAGATAGCTTAATTGTCGGAATTGATGCAAAATATCAGTTTAAAATAAAATGTAATACTACTTATAAAATCGAAGCTTCTAAACTTTATTATAAAAACGGTGTTAAAACTTTTGTTTCCCCAAAAATTAATGGGAAAATGATACAGAATTTAGATTTAAATTTAGGAGACGATTTCGAATATTCTAATGGACAAATAGTAGTTAAAATTAATCCAATTTATTTTAATTACAACAAATCAAACATTAGAACCGATGCTTCTTTAGAATTAGAAAAGGTAATTGCAATAATGCAAAAATATCCATCTCTAATTATTAGATCAGGTTCGCATACAGACGCTAGAGGTAAAGCAGCTTATAATGAAGCTTTATCAGATAGAAGGGCTCAATCAACGGTTAAATATATTATGTCAAAAGGTATAGATCCTACCAGGATTTCTGGTAAAGGGTATGGTGAATCACAATTGGTAAATAATTGTGTTGATAATGATACCCATACAAATAGAGTAAAATGTACAAAAGAAGAGCATCAATTAAATAGAAGAACAGAGTTTGTTGTTGTAAATTTTAACCTTGGTAAAACAACAAATAAAATAGTAATAAAACAACAAGAAATAGCTGTTTATAAAGTATTAAATGGTGACACATTATTTTCAATAGCACAAAAATTTAATACAAGTGTAGAAGTATTAAAAAAACTTAATAATTTAAAATCAAATAACCTTTTTGAAGGACAATTATTGAAGTTAAAATAACTTGTTATTAAAATTAAGAGAAACACCTTATTCAAAATAAGGTGTTTTTTTATGCAATAAACTCACAAAATCCAAGAAAATCCGTAATTTCGCAAATCGATTATTTAGAAGGAAAACATGAGCACGAAATTTGCTGAATATAAAGGACTTGACTTGCCAAAAGTTGCAGCCGAAATCTTACAATCTTGGGAAGAGAATAACATCTTCGAAAAGAGTATAACTTCACGTGAAGGAAATGAACCATTTGTTTTTTTTGAAGGGCCACCTTCAGCAAACGGTTTACCTGGAGTTCATCACGTATTAGCTCGTGCTATTAAAGATATTTTCCCACGTTATAAAACCATGAAAGGTTTTCAAGTAAAACGAAAAGCAGGTTGGGATACTCACGGTTTACCAGTAGAATTAGGCGTAGAAAAAGAATTGGGAATTACCAAAGAAGATATCGGAACCAAAATCACCGTTGAAGAATACAACGAAGCATGCAAAAAAGCAGTAATGCGTTATACGGATATTTGGAATGATATGACCCGTAAAGTTGGTTATTGGGTAGATATGGAAGATCCATATATTACCTATAAATCAAAGTACATGGAATCTGTTTGGTGGTTGTTAAAGCAAATTTATAGCAAAAAATTGATGTACAAAGGCTACACAATTCAACCGTATTCTCCAAAAGCAGGAACAGGATTAAGTTCTCACGAATTAAATCAACCAGGAACCTATCAAGATGTTACAGACACAACTGTTGTTGCACAATTTAAAACGATAAAAAATACCTTGCCACAATTTTTACAAGTTGATGGCGATGTACACTTTTTAGCATGGACTACAACTCCTTGGACGTTGCCGAGTAATACAGCATTAACCGTTGGGTCAAAGATTGAGTATGTGTTGGTTGATACTTTTAATCAATACACATTTGAACCGATAAAAGTTGTGTTGGCTAAAAATTTAGTTGGAAAACAATTTGCAGGAAAAAAGTTTAATCAAGTTAAAGATGTAGCAGAATTAGCAAGTTATTCAAAAGAAGACAAACAAATTCCATATTTAGTTTTAAACGAATTTAGAGGAAAAGATTTAGTCGGAATTAAATACGAGCAATTATTAAAGTATGCGCTGCCTTATGAAAATTCTGAAAATGCTTTTAGAGTAATTTTAGGAGATTTTGTTACTACAGAAGACGGAACAGGAATTGTACATACAGCACCAACTTTTGGGGCAGATGATGCAATGGTTGCCAAACAAGCAACACCAGAAATTCCGCCTTTACTAGTGTTAGATGACAACGGAAACCCAGTTCCCTTAGTGGATTTACAAGGAAAATTCAGACCAGAATTAGGCGAGTTTGCTGGTAAATATGTTAAAAACGAATACTACAATGATGGCGAAGCACCAGAAAAATCTGTAGATGTAGAATTAGCCATCAAACTAAAAACAGAAAATAAAGCCTTTAAGGTTGAAAAATATGTGCACAGTTATCCAAATTGTTGGAGAACAGACAAACCTATTTTATATTATCCGTTAGATTCTTGGTTTATCAAGGTGACAGATGTAAAAGATAGAATGCATGAATTGAACGAAACGATTAACTGGAAACCGGAATCTACTGGAACAGGTCGTTTTGGAAACTGGTTAAAGAATGCGAATGATTGGAATTTATCTCGTTCACGTTTTTGGGGAATTCCGTTGCCAATTTGGAGAACAGAAGATGGTAAAGAAGAAATTATTATCGGTTCTGTAGAAGAATTAAAATCAGAAATGAAACTTGCTGTTGATGCAGGTGTTATGTCTGAGGATATTTTTGCTGAGTTTGAAATCGGAAATATGTCTGAAGAAAACTATGATAAAATCGATTTGCATAAAAATGTTGTTGATAAAATTACGTTAGTTTCTACATTAGGAAAACCAATGAAACGCGAAAGTGATTTGATTGATGTCTGGTTCGATTCAGGTTCTATGCCTTATGCACAATGGCATTATCCGTTTGAAAATAAAGAATTAATTGACAATAAAGAGTTTTATCCAGCAGATTTTATTGCAGAAGGCGTAGATCAAACAAGAGGTTGGTTTTATACGTTGCATGCAATCGGAACGATGGTTTTTGATTCTGTTGCCTATAAAAATGTGGTTTCTAACGGATTGGTTTTAGACAAAAATGGACAGAAAATGTCGAAGCGTTTAGGAAATGCAACGGATCCTTTTGAAACATTAAAAACCTACGGAGCTGATGCAACGCGTTGGTACATGATTAGCAATGCAAATCCGTGGGATAATTTAAAATTTGATTTAGAAGGAATAGCAGAAGTTTGCCGTAAATTCTTCGGAACGTTATACAACACATATTCATTTTTTACTTTGTATGCAAATATTGATCATTTCACGTATGCAGAAGCTGATGTTCCGTTAAACGAACGACCAGAAATAGATCGTTGGATTTTATCAGAATTACATTCGCTTGTAAAAAGAGTTGACGAGTTTTATGCGGATTACGAACCAACAAAAGCAATCAGAGCAATTTCTGATTTTGTACAAGAATACTTAAGTAATTGGTATGTAAGATTGTGTAGAAGACGTTTTTGGAAAGGCGATTATGAGCAAGATAAAATTTCTGCATACCAAACTTTATATACGTGTATGTTAACCGTTGCAAAATTAAGCGCTCCTGTTGCTCCATTTTTTATGGATAGATTGTACACAGATTTAATTAATGCAACTCAAAAAGAAACTTTTGAATCTGTACATTTAGCAGAATTCCCAACGTATGATGCATCATTTATTGATGCTTCTTTAGAACGAAAAATGGAAAACGCACAAACAATTTCTTCCTTAGTATTATCATTAAGAGCAAAAGAGAAAATTAAAGTTCGTCAACCATTACAAAAAATTATGATTCCGGTATTGGATGCACAACAGAAAGAAGAAATTGAAGCAGTTTCTGATTTGATAAAACACGAAGTAAACGTAAAGGAAATAGAGCTATTAGATGATGCTTCAGGGATTTTAGTGAAGCAAGTTAAACCCAATTTTAAAACATTGGGACCAAAGTTTGGACGCGATATGAAATCTATTTCTAATGCAATTCAAAACTTTAGTCAAGGCGATATCATTAAAATAGAAAAAGATGGAAATCTTTCTATTAATATTGACGAAAAAACCATAAATTTGGATATCTCAGATGTAGAAATTTCATCTAAAGATATTGAAGGATGGTTGGTTGCAAATGCACACAACTTAACAGTTGCTTTAGATGTTACAATTTCTGAAGAATTACGTAAAGAAGGAATCGCAAGAGAATTGGTTAATAGGATTCAAAACTTACGTAAAGATTCTGGTCTAGAAGTAACAGATAAAATTAAGTTGACAATTTTAAATTTTGAAAACTTACAAACTTCTGTTGAAGAAAATAAAGCGTATATTATGAGTGAAACATTAACCAAAGAATTGGTTTTTGTAGATTCATTAAATGATGGTACAGAAATTGAATTCGACAACATCAAAAGTAGAATATTAATTAATAAAATGTAAGAGTTATGTCAAACAACATCGTTAGATATTCAGATGAAGACTTACAAGAGTTTAAAGAAATTATTGAGAAAAAAATAGCAAGAGCTAAAGAAGATTTAGCTTTGTTAGAAAGTGCATATAAAAATAACGCCGATAACGGAACAGATGATACTTCGCCGTCGTTTAAATCTTTTGATGAAGGCGCAGATACAATGGCTAAAGAAGCAAATGTGCAATTGGCAATTCGTCAAGAAAAATTTATCAGAGATTTAAATAATGCATTACTTCGTATAGAAAATAAAACATACGGAGTTTGTAGAGTTACTGGTAAATTAATTCAGAAAGAGCGCTTAAAATTAGTTCCTCATGCTACACTTAGCATAGAAGCTAAAAGAAAACAATAACAAAAAAAGCTTCCAATTTGGGAGCTTTTTTTAAGCACAATTATATACATGTCCAAAAAATCCATCGCAATTATAACCATTTTTTTAGCATTACTAATAGATCAAGTAAGTAAAATTTATATAAAAACGCATTTCGAAATACAAGAAAGTATTCATGTATTTGATTGGTTTAGAATTCATTTTACCGAAAATAACGGAATGGCTTGGGGATTTGAATTTGGAGGTAAAGCAGGGAAATTATTTTTAACATTATTTAGAGTAGTTGCTGTAGTTGGAATTATTTATTGGTTGCGAAACACCATTAAACGAAATGCCCCAACAATTGTTGTTTTAGCAATAGCTTTAGTACTTTCTGGAGCTTTCGGAAATATTATTGATTCTGTTTTTTATGGAATAATTTTTGACGCTCCAGCTCATGGTACAGCAACACTTTTTGCAGAAAATACGTATGGAGAATTATTTCACGGAAGAGTAGTAGATATGTTGTATTTTCCTATTTATGAAGGTGAAAATTTTACCTTTTTCAATGCTATTTTTAACGGGGCAGATTCTTTTATTACTATTGGTGTAATTTTACTATTTCTATTTAACAAGCAAGCGTTTCCGCCAGAAAAAGAGAAAAATACCGAGGTGCTATAAATCTATTGCAAGTTCAATTAATTTATTTTGAATTCCGTAAATAACCAAACCAGCAACATTTTTAGATGCTGTTTTTAGTAATAAACTATTGCGATGTCCCTCAACAGTTCTTGGGCTAATACATAGTTTATCAGCAATTTCTCCAGTAGTTAATTGTGCACAGATTAATTCTAAAACTCCAAGCTCTCTTTTAGTAAGTAGTTTTTTATCTAAATCATTTTTTATCTTTTTGCCGCTAGAAGAAAGTAAATTTTCATGAATGGTCTTAATTACTTTGTCATTGTAATAAAAACCGATGTTAAAGACTTCATTAATTGTGTGAATTACTACTTTTGGACTTGTGTTTTTTAATAAATATGATGATGCTCCAACATCAATCATATTGGTAATAAAAGATTTTCCATCATAACTTGTAAGAGCAATAATTTTTATTGAAGGATATTTTTTATGAATTATTTTAGTCGTTTCTATACCGTTTAGCACAGGCATTTTTAGATCCATTAAAATAATATCTGGTAAATTTTTAGGGTTAATAGCGTCAATTAGTTCTTGACCATTTTCAGCTTCAAAATGAATTTCAAAATTCATTTCTCTTTGTAAGAGAAATGAAATGCCTTTTCTAAAAAGTTCTTCGTCATCTGCTAAAGCGATTTTTATCTTTTGTGTCATAATCTTAGAGGATTAAATGTGTATTATAAAAGTTGCGCCACTTTTCTCTTTGTTGCTAATTTTTAATGTTCCGTTTAGTAATTCAACTCTGCTTTCTATGTTTTTTAGACCCAAGCCTTTTTTAATTTGAGCTTGTTTTAAATCAAAACCAATTCCGTCATCCGAATAATTTAAATCTAATTTAGAGTTCTTGTTTTCAAGGACTAAGTTAATATTTTTTGCTTTGCCGTGTCTAATAGAGTTGTTAATAAGTTCTTGTAAAATTCTAAAAAGGTGTAGTTCTTGGTCTTTATTTAAATAATTTTCTGGGTATTTTAATTGATATGTAACTACTACTTTTCTACTTGTGTTAAAATCATCAACCAGTTCTTCAATTGCAGATTGTAACCCAAATTTATCGAGAATTGGAGGCAATAAATCATGTGCAATTTTACGAGCACTTTGTAAAGTTCTGTTTGTGATATCTATATTACTTTGGTTAACTTCTAAATATTCTTTAGCAGTTAAACCACCATCTAATAACAAATTAGAATTAAGGTGTATGACATTTAATTTAGAGCTAATATCATCATGCAGGTCTTGGGCTATTCGTTTTCTTTCGTTTTCTTGAGTAAGGATGGTTGCATGAATTAATTCTTTTTGATGCTCAATTTCTGCAGTCTTTTTTTCTAGTTCTTTTTCAATAATTTTTTTACGTGAAATGAAGAAAAAGAAAAATAGCCCAACAGACATTAATAAAAGTAATAATACACCAATAAGAACAATAGAAATTATTTGATTCTCTTGAGAAAACAATTCCTTCATTTTTTTTAAATCTTTTAGGTTAAAGCAGGGTTTTTTCTAAAATGTTTGTACCACTCTACAAAAATTAATATTTGATATAATATGTATAAAACTGCATTTGTGTTCCAAATTAACATCTTTGTTGAACCTTTAATATTTCCAGCGGTATAGAGTAAAAGACTACATAAAAAATATAAAAACATACCAGAAACAATAAAAACATACCTGCTTTCTGTACCTTCAATTTGTTGAATAAAAAAAACAAAACAAAAGATAATTAATGGAATTGAAGTTACAACAATTTCAAAAATATTAAATTTATCATAACTTGTAGGATATACAATATAATAGACACAAAGAGCAACCAATACGATTATTATAACGACTGAAATTATTTTTTTAAGAATTATTTTCTTTAAAATTTGTCTAAAAAATAAACTTAACAAAACAAACTTCCCAATAAAAAAATAATGGGATAAAAAAAGGTTATTTATTTTATGATCACTAAGATAACTAGAATATAATTGAAGAATTAAACTGCCAATTAGGTACAGTGTAAATATTTTTAGAGATGTTAACTTTAATCGATAATTCCTTAAAAATAAGATTGTATTTAATGCCAATAAAATATAACCAATATCAACTATTGTATCTTGTATACTCATTAAAATGAATTAACCATTTAAAGGACTACTTGGGTCGCAATAATCAGGACAAGGCTTTGTCATGTCATAAATATCATCACCAGGGGCACCTAATTCATTTGGCTTTATGGTAGAAATCATGTCTTTGTTGTTCTTGTCAACACCAACTATCATTAGCTTTTCAACATTATCGTCATTAACACCTAAATAAGCTCGTATACTTTCAACACCTTCTTCGGCAAGTACTTCTTGTAAATCAATTTTAGGAATGTTAAAAGCTCTACAACGTTGGTGTTCATTATAAGTACCTTCTTCTTTTCTCCATTTTTTTGCCCATTTTTTGGCCGTTTGTAAAGTAATTGTGTTCTTTTTTTTCATGATAATATGTATTGGGTTATTAATAATCCTAAATGTAGGAATTAATTTAACAATAGTATAAAAAAACAACAGTAAAATGGTATTTTCGTAGTATGTCTAACACATTAGAAATTCAAATAAAATCGTTGCCAAATTCTCCTGGCGTGTATCAATATTTTGATACAAACGATGTTATTATTTATGTTGGTAAAGCAAAAAATCTAAAAAAAAGAGTTGCTTCATATTTTACTAAAAATCATGAAAATGGTAAAACAAGAGTTTTAGTAAAGAAAATTGTAAGCATTAAACATATTGTTGTAGATACAGAAACAGATGCATTGTTGTTAGAAAATAATCTGATAAAAAAGTATCAACCAAAATACAATGTGATGCTAAAAGATGACAAAACTTATCCATGGATTTGCATCAAAAAAGAACGTTTTCCAAGAATTTTTTTAACTCGAAATGTTATCAAAGATGGCTCTGAATATTTTGGTCCATACACATCTATTAGAACAGCAAAAGCGTTATTAGATTTAATAAAAGAATTGTACACATTACGAACTTGTAATTTTGATTTAAGTGAAGAAAAAATTGCTGCAAAAAAATATAAAGTTTGTTTAGAGTATCATTTAGGAAATTGTAAAGCGCCTTGTGAAAACTTGCAATCAGAAGAAAATTACCAAGTAAATATTTCTGCAATTAGAAATATTGTTAAAGGAAATTTTAAAGAATCTTTAGAAAAATTTTCTGAGTTGATGCAAAGTTTTGCAACTAAAATGGAGTTTGAAGAAGCTCAAAAAATAAAAGAAAAATTAGATCAATTATCTAATTATCAAGCAAAATCTACGGTTGTAAATCCATCGATTAATAATGTAGATGTGTTTTCTGTTATTTCTGATAAAAGCTTTGGATATGTTAACTTTTTTAAAATTGCAAATGGCTCAATTATTCAGTCTCATACATCAGAAATCAAGAAAAAATTAGATGAATCTGATAAAGAATTATTAGAATTATCTATTATAGAAATCCGTCAACGTTTTAACTCACAGTCAAAAGAAATTTACGTTCCGTTTGCAGTTGAAGTTGGGAGTGACATAAAAGTTACGATTCCGAAAACTGGAGATAAAAAAAGAATTGTAGAATTGTCAATAAGAAATGCGCGTTATTTTAGACAAGACCGATTTAAACAAATGAAAATTGTTGATCCAGATAGACATGCAAACAGAATTATGTCTCAAATGAAATCTGATTTACGTTTAAAAGAAGAACCAAGACATATTGAGTGTTTCGATAATTCTAACATTCAAGGAACGCATCCAGTTGCCGCTTGTGTTGTTTTTAGAAACGGCAAACCAAGTAAAAAAGAATACAGACATTACAATATTAAAACAGTTGTTGGCCCAGATGATTTTGCATCAATGGAAGAGGTGGTTTTTAGGCGCTACAAAAGGTTGTTAGCAGAGAATGAATCATTGCCTCAGTTGATAATTATTGACGGCGGAAAAGGGCAATTATCTTCTGCGCTTAAAAGCTTGGATGTTTTAGGATTAAGAGGTAAAATTGCCATTATTGGCATTGCAAAAAGATTGGAAGAAATTTATTATCCTGGAGATTCTATTCCTTTGTATTTAGATAAAAAATCGGAGAGTTTAAAAATCATTCAGTTTTTAAGAAACGAAGCGCACAGATTTGGAATTACCTTACATAGAAATAAACGAAGCAAAAGTGCTATTCAATCAGAATTAGAACAAATTCCTAGTATTGGTAAGCAAACCATTACAACATTATTGCGTAAATTTAAGTCGGCAAAAAGAGTAAAAGATGCAACACTAGAAGAGTTAAAATCTGAAGTTGGTAACTCAAGAGCCAAAATTGTATTCGAATATTTTAATAATAAAACAGAATGAGAAAGTTATTTTTCGTCTTTTTAATTGTTTCAGTGACTGTTTTTTCACAAAAAAAACAACCAAAAGTCGGCCTAGTTTTAAGTGGTGGTGGAGCAAAAGGATTTGCTCATGTTGGTGTTTTAAAAGAAATAGAAAAAGCCGGAATTCAAATAGATTATATTGGTGGTACAAGCATGGGCGCAATTGTTGGAGGTTTGTACGCTGCAGGTTATAGTGCAAGTCAAATAGAAAAAATTGTTATTGATACAGATTTTTATAGTTTACTACGAGATAAAAACCCAAGAAAAGCAAAACCTTTTTTTGAAAAGGAACATGGAGAAAAATACTCACTTGAATTACCAATAGATAAAGGTAAAATTGGTTTGCCTCAAGGGGTTTCTAAAGGTCAAAATGTGTTAAGTTTCTTAACACAATTATTATCGCCAGTAGATTCTATTTCAGATTTTTCTAAATTACCTATTCCGTTTTTTTGTATTGCAACAGATGTAGAAACCGGAAATCAAGTGAAGCTTACATCGGGATTTTTGCCTTTGGCACTAAGAGCAAGTGGCTCTTTTCCAACCTTATTAAATCCAATAGAAATTGATGATAAATTATTGATTGATGGAGGAGTTGCAAATAATTTTCCGGTTGATGAAATGGAAAAAATGGGCGTTGATATTATTATTGGTGTTGATGTACAATCGGAATTATTTAAAAAAGAAAAAATTAAAACAGTATTAGATGTATTAGGTCAAATTTCTAATTATCAGATTTATAAAAGAAACGCAGAACAGGTTGCTAAAACTGATGTATATATTCATCCAGATATCTATGATTATTCTGTTGTTTCTTTTGATAAATCTTTAGAAATTTTAGCAAAAGGAACTCAAGTTGCAAAAAAGTTTTCTAAAACGTTTGACAGTATTGCAAAGCTTCAATCAATTAAAAGAAAACCAATTGATTTGGTTTATAAAGATTCTGAATTTAGTGTTGATAAAATTGACATTACAGGAAATAAAAACTACACCAGAGCGTATGTTCTGGGAAAATTAAAACTACAAGAAGGTGATAAAATCACCTATAAAAAATTGGCAACTAAAGTTAGTTATTTATCAGCTACCGATAATTTTAAGATGATTCATTTTAACGTTAAAAATACTTCTGACGGAAAAACAGTGCTATTAAATATTAAAGAAAATAAACTGAAATCTAGTTTAAGGTTAGGAGTCCATTACGATTTGGTGTACAAATCGGGTGTTTTAATTAATGTAAATAAAAAGAATATTTTATCTAAAAACGATGCCGTTTCTTTAGATTTAGTAGTTGGAGACCAACCCAGATATAGTTTACAATATTTTGTAGATAATGGTTTTTATTATAGTTACGGATTTAGTTCAAGATTTAATAGTTTTAAAACCAATGTTAAGTCAAATTCATCTGGTATTAATTTAATTAATTTACAGTATAGAGATTTTACAAATAGAGTTTACGTACAAACAACTTTCGATAGAAAGTTTGCAATAGGTTTAGGTTTGGAATATCAAAAATTAGTATCGGAAACAGAAACAATTTCTACCGCTACAAATGAACCATTTGTTTTTGATGACAGTGATTATTTTAATCTGTATTCCTATGTAAAACTAGACACTTATGATGATAAATATTATCCTAAAAAAGGTATGCTTTTAGATGCAAGATTTAAGTGGTATATGTCATCTTCAGATTACAAAAAAGATTTTATTCAGTTTTCTCAAGTAAGAGGTCAAATAGGTTTTGCAAAAACTTTTTATAAGAACTTCACTTTTCTTTTCGAGTCTGAAGCAGGTTTTACACTTGGTAAAGTAAACTCCACAACTTTCGATTTTTTATTAGGAGGATATAATAAAAACTTTATCAATAATTTTATTCCTTTTTACGGTTATGAGATTAACGCATTATCAGAACAATCATTCTTAAAATCTACATTTAATTTAAGGTTTAATGTTTCTGACAAACAATTTGTGCATTTTTTAGCCAATTATGCTAGAGTAGATAATAGTGTTTTAAAAGGAGGAAATTTATTTAATGATACAAAGTCTGGTTATGCTTTTGGGTATAGTATAAATTCAATTATTGGTCCAATTGACTTAAAGTATTCTTGGTCTCCAGACACAAATAATTATTATTGGTATTTTAATTTAGGTTTTTGGTTTTAGAAATTAGAGCTAAAAAAACCGCATCATTTAAAAATGATGCGGTTTTTTATTTTGATAAAAGTAATGCCTTACTTGCTTTTTTTATAAAATTTATATTGCAAGTATTGGTAAGCATCTCTAGGTAATATATCAATCCACTTTTTGTATTTAATAAACCATTTAAATCGGATAGAAGAAACACCTTGTGTAAGGTATGCGGCTACAAATGGATGCGCGTTAAGCGTAATCTTTTTATAGTTTTTTCCGCTAGATATAATTCTTTCTAACTCAATCTCAATCTTATCAATTAAAATAATTGGAGCCTCAACTTCACCGTTTATATTCGGATTTGGCTCTCTTGTTTTAATTTCTAACTCTGGTCTTACTCTTTGACGAGTTATTTGCACCAAACCAAATTTACTTGGTGGTAAAATTTTGTGTTTTGTTCTATCAAAAGACATTTCATCTTTCATATATTGATAGAGTTTTTGTCTATTTTCTGCACTTTGCATATCAATAAAATCAACCACAATAATTCCACCCATATCACGTAACTGTAATTGTCTTGCAATTTCTTTTGCAGCAATCATATTTACTTCTAAAGCAGTATCTTCTTGAGAATTTGCTTTATTAGATCTGTTTCCGCTATTTACATCTATAACATGTAATGCTTCGGTATGTTCAATTACCAAATACGCACCTTTGCTCATAGATACTGTTTTACCAAAAGAAGTTTTTATTTGACGTTCTATGCCATACTTCTCAAATATTGGAGTTTTTGATTTGTGTTGATGTACAATATTTACCTTTTCTGGATAAATTTCTTGTAAATAATCTTTAATTTCTACAACTAAAGTTTCATCATTTGTAATAATGTTTGTAAAAGAATCATTCATTACATCTCTTAAAATAGATGATGCTCTGTTTAACTCGCTCAATATTTTTGTTGGAGTATTTGTATTTGCAATGCTTTTACACATGGCTTTCCAACGATCTAAAGAGTTTTGTAAATCCCTGTCTAATTCTGCTACTTTTTTTCCTTGAGCAACAGTTCTTAATATAACACCAAAACCTTTTGGTTTTATACTTTGGGCCAATCTTTTTAAACGTTCTTTTTCTTTTGGATCTGCAATTTTTTGCGACACAGAAACTCTATTAGAAAAAGGAACTAAAACTAAAAATCTACCAGCTATAGATAGCTCAGAACTTATTCGTGGTCCTTTAGTAGAAATTGGTTCTTTTACAATTTGTACTAATGTATTTTGCCCTGTTTTAAGGACATTGTTAATACTTCCGTCTTTGTGTATATCTTTCTCAAAGCCGAAATTTTTTAAAGTGTATTCTTTATAATTACCTGTGCTTACTTTCTTAAGAAATTTTGATAAAGAGTTTACTTGTGCGCCTAAATCATGATAATGTAAAAAGCCATCTTTTGGATAACCAACATTTACAAAAGCAGCATTTAAGCCAGATAAAACTTTTCCTATTTTGGCAATAAAAATATCGCCTACAGAAAACTTATTATCGTTTGTCTCTTTATTTAATTCTATAAGTTTACCATCTCTTAGTAAGGCAAAATCAATATCAGATGAACTTGAACGAATAATTAATTCTGTTTTCATTCTGAATTTGGTTTTATACTACACTTAATTGTGTAGATGGATTAAAATAATGTTACAGGGTTTTGCCTGTATGAAGTGTTTAAACTTCTTGTCAATGAACGTTGTTAAGCTTTTAAAACAAATGCAGAAAAAGTAAGCAATGCTTACTTTTTCTTATGTCTGTTTGCCCTAGCTCTTTTCTTACGTTTGTGTGTAGAGATTTTTGCTCTCTTTCTTTTTTTACCACTTGGCATAATTAAATTGTTTTTTATAAACCTTAAAAAAGGTTTAGATTAATACTTTTATTATTCTACTAATACGTTCGTTTTTACTCCTTCTGTAAAAGTTTTCGCTGGTTTAAAAGCTGGAATATTGTGTGCAGGAATTTTAATTGTTGTATTTTTAGAAATGTTTCGTCCAGTTTTTTCAGCTCTTGTTTTAATAATAAAGCTTCCAAAACCTCTTAAATATACATTATCTCCTTGCTCTAATGCGCCTTTAACCTCTGTCATAAATGCTTCAACTGTTGCTAAAACATCTGCCTTTTCAATTCCAGATTTATCCGAAATTTTTGATACGATATCTGCTTTCGTCATGTTAATATATTTGTATGTTTGTTTTTAATTTTAAGGCTGCAAATATATGATAATTAATCTATTCCAAAAACTTAATCCATTAAAATTATATGAATATTATGATGTAATTTTACTTAGCTTATTATAAAATGGAATTTTCTAACCAATTAATTTACTGGTATTTACAAAATGATAGAGATTTGCCTTGGCGAAAAATCAAAAAACCATATTTTATTTGGCTATCAGAAATAATGCTACAACAAACTAGAGTTAATCAAGGTTTGTCTTATTACAAAACGTTTATAAAAGAATTTCCTACGGTTTTTGATTTAGCAAATGCGCCTGAATCTAAAGTTTTAAAGCTTTGGCAAGGGTTGGGATATTATTCTAGAGCTAGAAATTTACATTATTCTGCAAAGTATATTGCGAACGAATTAAACGGTAAGTTTCCATCAAACTACCAAGAAATAAAAAAACTAAAAGGCGTTGGAGATTATACAGCTTCTGCAATTTCATCTATTTGTTTTGATGAACCACAAGCTGTTGTAGATGGAAATGTTTATAGAGTTCTTGCACGGTATTTCGGAATTAAAACACCAATTAATTCATCCGCAGGAATAAAAGAATTTAAAGAATTAGCGCAAACATTAATTGATAAAAATCAACCAGGAACCCACAATCAGGCTATTATGGATTTTGGCGCATTGCATTGCAAACCTCAAAATCCGCTCTGCGATACCTGTATTTTTAATACTAGGTGTGTTGCTTTACAAACCAAAAAGATAAAAGAATTACCCGTTAAAGAGAAGAAAATAAAAATTAGAAAAAGATATTTTAATTATTTGGTTTTTGTTTCCGATGATAATAAAACGATATTATCAGAAAGAAAAGGAAAAGGAATTTGGCAAGGCTTGTATCAGTTTCCATTAATAGAAACAGAAAAAAGTGTATCAATAAAAGAATTACAAACCGAAAATAAAAAACTGATACAAGCAATCGAAAAATGTGTTTTATTTAACGAAAAAGAAATAATTCACAAACTTTCTCATCAACATTTACACACCAAATTTTGGATTATTAAGAGAGATAAACTTGTTGAAAATCAGGTAGATTGGCGTACAATAGAAAAATATCCTGTACCAATATTAATTGCTAATTTTTTAAAAAACTTCAATCCCTTAAACGGATATTTTTAGTACATTTGATTCTAAATTGATTTGTTAGTTTAAATAATTTTTTAAATTGATAAAAGAAGAAAAATATAGAGAACATGGCAGGAACATTAAATAAAGTAATGCTTATTGGGCATCTAGGAGACGAAGTTAAAATGCATTATTTTGAAGGCGGAAATGCTATTGGTCGATTTTCTATTGCCACAAACGAAACTTATACAAATAAGCAAACTGGCGAAAAAATTACCAATACAGAATGGCACACTATAATTGTTAGAAATAAATTGGCAGAAATTTGCGAGAAATATTTATCTAAAGGAGATAAAATTTATTGTGAAGGAAGACTTAAAACCCGTCAATGGGAACAAGATGGTCAAAAAAGATATTCTACAGAAATTCATGTGGTTGATATGACTTTTTTAACAACTAAAAAAGAAACGGTTAAACAAGAGAATTTGCCAGAGAAAAAGTTAGCACCGAGTAAACAGGAAGAAGAAAACGACGATTTACCTTTTTAGAAAACTAAACTTTAAAACCTTGGATTCAGAACCCGCAAGTATATTTCTACTTTTAGTATTAAAATTTGATATACTAATTACCATTAACAGTTTAGTATTGGTGTTTTTATTGCTTTGCTCTGCATTAATTTCTGGATCTGAAATTGCATTTTTTTCACTTTCACAAACTAATTTAGATGAGCAAAACGAAAAAACGAAAGGAAACAGTTTGGTTGTTAAATTGTTGGCTAGACCTAAAAAATTACTAGCAACAATCTTAATTACTAACAATTTTATAAATATTCTTATTGTATTATTATTTGCTGGCTTAAGCGAATTAATTTTCGAAGACAAAGATTTGTCTGTCAATTGGTGGTTAATTTCTATTTCTAGTTACATTATAAAGTTTACTATAGAAGTAGTCTTGGTTACTTTCTTAATCTTGCTTTTTGGAGAAGTTTTGCCCAAAGTGTACGCCTCTAGAAACTCTCTGAAGTTTTCTAAAATTATGGCAAAACCAGTACATGTATTAAGTATTATATTATCAATTTTTAGTCTGCCATTAATTCGTTTAACAAGTGTTGTAGAAAAACGATTAGGACGTAAAAATTATGACTTTTCTGTAGAAAAATTATCACAAGCATTAGAACTTACCTCAGACGGGACAACTACAAAAGAAGAGAAGAAAATTTTACAAGGAATTGTAACTTTTGGGAATACAGAGACGGTACAAATAATGAAACCTCGTATAGATATTTTTGCTATTTCTGATGAAGAAGCCTATAATGAAGTACTCGCTAAAATTGTAAAAAAAGGCTATTCTAGAAATCCAGTATATCATGAATCAATAGATAATATTATAGGTATTTTATATGCCAAAGATTTACTAGAGCATTTAGACAAAACCAATTTTGAATGGCAAAAACTATTACGCGACCCCTTTTTTGTTCCAGAAAATAAAAAGTTAGACGATTTATTAAGTGAGTTTCAAGACAAGAAAAATCATTTAGCAATTGTTGTTGATGAATATGGTGGTACAAGTGGAATTGTAACTCTTGAAGATGTTATTGAAGAAATTGTAGGTGATATAAATGATGAATTTGATGTTGACGATTTATCGTATTCTAAATTAGATGCCAACAATTATGTGTTTGATGGAAAAACAACCATAAAAGATTTTTGTAAAGTGTTAGATATAGATGATGAAGCTATTTTTGAAGAAGAAAAAGGAGAGTCTGAAACCTTAGCAGGATTCATTTTAGAGATTTCTGGGAAATTTCCTAAAAAAGGAGAGAAAATAAACTTCCATAATTTTTCGTTTACTGTTGAAGCGCTAGATAAAAAGCGAATTAAACAAGTTAAAGTAACCAGATTACATGCGTAAATTTTACATCTTTTTTTTAATAGGAATTCTTTTTTCTTCTTGCAAAGAAGATGTTTTACCAAAGCCAAAAGGCTATTTAAGTTTAAAGTATCCTGCAGTTACTTATAAAAAAGTTCTAGTAGCAAAGCCTTATAGTTTTGAAGTTTCTTCGAATGCTGAAATAATTGAGCAACCAAAATTTTGGAGCATAATAAGATACCCAAAGTTAAAAGCGACTATTGATATTACGTACAGACCTATTAAAAATAACTTAAAAGAGTTATTGATAGAATCTGAAAAACTAGTGTATAAACACGCTGTTAAAGCAGAAGAAATTACGACACAAAATTTCGAAAATTTTGATAAACGTGTTTTTGGAAGTATGCAAGAAATCTCTGGAAATGCCGCTTCTCAAATTCAGTTTCAGTTAACAGACAGCACAAACAATTTTATAAAAGGCGCTTTGTATTTTTATGCAAAACCAAATTACGATTCTATTTTACCAGCGGTTGTCTATATTAAAAACGACATTTTACGTTTAATAGAAACCTTAGAATGGGAAAAGTGATTTTTTAAGAAAAATTTTCTTAAATCTGCGTTTTCAAAAAGTTTAAAAAATAGTTCTCTTGAAAAACAGCAATTTTTTTCTTTTTTTAAAATCACATAATTTGTTGATATTCAATTAGTTTACAAATTCCGTATACCTACTTCTAGGCAGTCATATGCCTAGAAGTAGGCATACGGAAAATACCCCATTTGTAGGCATTGACAAGCACACTTTTTTAAGTGATATTTACCAAAGTATTCATTTAAATAAATAACTATGTTAAAAACAAAAAACAAAAAACTAGGCACTATTTAAAGACAGGAATTCTCCTTTTTGGAATTTCTTTATTTTTATGGAATTGTGAAAAAGAAGAAATCATTCCTCTTCAAGAGCAAGATGTTTTACAAAAAGAACGAATTTCTAAAAGCATTACATTTGAGAGTTTAGAGAACACATCTGTTTACAAGTATTTTAATAAAAAATTACAACTCGGTTTAAAAACGGATAAAAAACTCAATTACTTTCAAAAAGGAACTGAAAGCAATTCTAGTGATATTACCATCATTACTCAAAAGGTAAATCAAGTTATTAAAAATGGCGCTCAAACCTATTCGATGTTTATTAAATATAAAGAAGAGCAGGAAAATACGTATTATAATTTAGTTTTGTATAAAAAAGACAATCAATATCGCATCTATACATTAAAAATAGAAACTTCAAAAAAGCTATACGGTAAAGGAACTGCTGCCTCAGAAGAAATATTGATATCAGTAAAACCAGGGATGATTCCTCTAGATGGTTGGGTTGATTCTGGAGATGATTCTACAACTGGAGGAGGAGATTATGAGTACCAATGTAGAGTAATGGGTGTTGAAGTAGATGTTTTTTGTACAGGAGCAGGAACCCATACACAAAACGATCTTAATTGTGACTGTGAAAAAACTATCTTTACTTGTAAAAGAGGATATACACAATATAAGATAAAAGAGATTTGTGAGTATGTTTGGGTAGGAGAAGGAGATGCTCCAAATAATTCTGGAAATACTGGTACAGGAAATACTGGTAATGGAGGAGGAACGGGTACATCTGATACAGGTAACCCTATTGATGTAAAAGCTGTGAATCCTAATGATGTTATACCAGAAGGGGTATTGCAAACTATTATAGATTGTGTTACCCCTAACCAATCTCAAACAGATTGGTTAAATAATGAACTCGCTAATAATTCTACTAATATTGTTAGTATCTGGAATTACATTAATGAAAATGGTTGTGAAGAAGCTAAAAAAGTAATCTCAGAAAGTATTGAAGAAAATATTGTTAGCGGTGAAGAATTTGAAGAAATTTTTAAACGTAAAAAAGGATGTCAAAAACTAAAAAAATTAGTGAATGACAACCCAAATACCAATATTAAAACTCACTTACAGAATTTACAACCAATGATATCTGAAACTGGAGAATATGGCTCAGAGTTCACTTTGGACACTTCAAACAATTATAATGCTAGTTCTGTTCCACCAAGTAGTGGTAATAGTTTACCTTTTAATTTAAGACCTGAATTATACGCACTTGCACACACTCATCCTTTATCAGGTTTTTCAATGTTTTCTTTTAAAGATGTGTTTTTACTTTACGGAATATACCGAAAAGCAAGGAGTGATTTAAAAAATAAAGCACTTGTATTTATGGTTTCTAAAGAAACCGCTACATCTGTACCTCAAACATATGTTATTACTATTAATAACTTTAATACCTTTTACAGTAAATTAACTACTGAACTTAATAATATTCAAAATTCAGATGGAAACTCAAATAAAACATTAACAGTCAAAGAGAAAGTTGACAAACTAGTAGAAAAATACAAAGAAAAAGAGTATAATTCAACAAATAGAGAATTAACTTTTTTAAACTTTTTTAGTACTTATGGCATTTCTATGTATAAGGCAAATGATACAAATATTAGTGGTTGGTCACAATTGGTATCTAACTCAAATTCTACATCAGTAACAACAAAACCATGTAACTAATTTAAAACAAATAAAAATGAAAGATATATATATATTAATCGGAATTTTAATAACAATAAGCTGCAAAGCTCAATCACCTATCATAAATATTGAAGATTTTGATTTTTGGGAGAGTCAAGAAAATGCTTACTACAAAGACATTAATAATTATTTTAATGATTTTGAAGGAACTTGGTTATATACAAACGGGAATACCTCTTTTAAGATAGTACTCCAAAAGAAAGTAATGAGTTATACAGGTAAATTTTATAAAGATGCTATAATAGGCGAATATCAATATATAGAAAATGGGGTAGAAAAAATAAATACTTTACCTAACTTTAATCAGTTATTGAATAATCCTAGTTTATGGGGTTCTTTTTTACTAAAAAACTCATATAGACCTATATGTAATAATTGCTCACCTAATGAGCGTAGATTGAAAATAACTTTGCATGATCTCCCTAGGGCATTAACTGGTAGATTTACTCTAAAAAAAATAACTATAAATGGACAACCTGCTTTAGAAGGATATTTGTGGGGAAATGGAACATTAATTAGAGATTTGTTTTCAGATAGTTTGTCGCCTTATAATAAACTTACTGTACCAACTGGCACTTATATATTTATAAAACAATAAAATACAACCCATACATATATAAAAAATAGCAGAAAAGTGTCACGCCTTGGCGTGGTGCTTTTCTGTTGTTTTTGTTTTAAACTAAAACCAAATTACGATTCTATTTTACCAGCGGTTGTCTATATTAAAAACGACATTTTACGTTTAATAGAAACCTTAGAATGGGAAAAGTGATTTTTTAAGAAAAATTTTCTTAAATCTGCGTTTTCAAAAAGTTTAAAAAATAGTTCTCTTGAAAAACAGCAATTTTTTTCTTTTTTTAAAATCACATAATTTGTTGATATTCAATTAGTTTACAAATTCCGTATACCTACTTCTAGGCAGTCATATGCCTAGAAGTAGGCATACGGAAAATACCCCATTTGTAGGCATTGACAAGCACACTTTTTTAAGTGATATTTACCAAAGTATTCATTTAAATAAATAACTATGTTAAAAACAAAAAACAAAAAACTAGGCACTATTTAAAGACAGGAATTCTCCTTTTTGGAATTTCTTTATTTTTATGGAATTGTGAAAAAGAAGAAATCATTCCTCTTCAAGAGCAAGATGTTTTACAAAAAGAACGAATTTCTAAAAGCATTACATTTGAGAGTTTAGAGAACACATCTGTTTACAAGTATTTTAATAAAAAATTACAACTCGATTTAAAAACGGATAAAAAACTCAATTACTTTCAAAAAGGAACTGAAACGAACGCTAGTGATATTACCATTATTACTCAAAAAATAAACCAAGTTATTAAAAATGGCGCTCAAACCTATTCGATGTTTATTAAATATAAAGAAGAGCAGGAAAATGCGTATTATAATTTAGTTTTGTATAAAAAAGACAATCAATATCGCATCTATACATTAAAAATAGAAACTTCAAAAAAGCTATACGGTAAAGGAACTACTGCTTCAGAAGAAATATTGATATCAGTAAAACCAGGTATAATTCCTCTAGATGGTTGGGTTGATTCTGGAGATGATTCTACAACAACAGGAGGAGATTATAAGTATCAATGTAGAGATATGCTTGTTAGAATAGATTTTTTATGTACAGGAGCAGGAACCCATAAACAAGACGATCCTATTTGTAAATGTCAAAAAACTGACTTTACTTGTAAAAGAGGATATACACAATATAAGATAAAAGAGTTTTGTGAGTATGTTTGGGTAGGTACAGGTAACGAGCCTAATTATACTGGAAATGTTGGTACAGGAAATATTGGTAATGGAGGAGGAACGGGTACTTCTGATACAGGTAACCCTATTGATGTAAAAGCTGTGAATCCTAATGATGTTATACCAGAAGGTGTTGACCCTATTGAATGGTTTGAAGAAAAAATAGAAGATAATAACCTTAAACCATGTTTGAAAGCAATTCTTAATGATTTAAAAAATATAAATACTGGAGTTGGACGTATCATTACAAAATTTTCAGGGAGCACTCCTGGTTTTAATTGGGAAGTTAAAGATAGTACGTTATCGGGTAAAACAGGTCAAACAAAAGCAACATATGATAGATTAAATAAAAAAGTTACTACAGCATTTGATTCTCAAGCATGGACAAACGCATCAGATTTATCTTGGGCAAGAACAATACTACATGAATCAGTACATGCATACATTGTAGCATCTTTCGGTATTGATTATATACAATCTAAAAAAACATTTGCAGATATGTTTAAGGATTTCATTGATAAAAAATATTTGAATTTAAATGACGCACAACATGCAGAAATTGTAAGAAACTATGTAGAAGATATTTCAGCTTCTTTACAAGAATATGGAACTAATAAAGGATATAGTTTATCAGCTCAGTTTTATAATGATTTGTCATGGGGCGGTTTAACTGAGTGGACCAAAAAAGATAGTAGTGGAAATCCTATTTATGATAGTTTAGGTAATAAAATATATGAACAAACACCTTGGTTTATATCTACATTTCCAAATAGCTCAGATAAAAATCGAGTTAAAAACAATATTCTTATTGAACTAACAAAAAAAGATAATAATGGAAACACAAAAACACCAAAAGGTAAAAATGCTGGTTGCTAAAAATTTATTTTTTTTAGTCACTTTATTCTTAATTAATAGTTGTTATTCTCTAAAAAAATCAAAAAAAAATGATTCTTATAAAATTGAAGTATTCAAGTCGAAGAATAATTTTTCAACATATTTAAATCTTCAAGCATTTCATTATAAAAAGAAAAAAGAAAAATACTATTCAACATATTGGATAAATAATTTTATTTTTTCAGAGCATAATTTAAATAGGTTATCATTACATATTTTACCAGGAAAATTTGAAATAGAAAGTGAAGCAATAGGTAAGGAAAGCATTAAATTAAAAGATTTTGAAGTAAAAAGAGGAGATTCAATAATTATTTCCTTTTTCCTTAAAGACAGTAAAGAGGTTCTTAATTAGTAATGAAGGTAAGCCATAAAATTTTATACAAACAACAACCACGTATATAAAAAATAGCAGAAAAGTGTCACGCCTTGGCGTGGTGCTTTTCTGTTGTTTTTGTTTTAAACTAAAACCAAATTACGATTCTATTTTACCAGCGGTTGTCTATATTAAAAACGACATTTTACGTTTAATAGAAACCTTAGAGTGGGAGAAGTAGGTAAAAATTAAGCTTTCATTTTTCTACTCTGTAACCACAAATAAAATTGCAATCCAAATAAAACAGCACCAGCTAATAAATGAGTTGCTTGTGTTCCCATCGGAAATTCTGCATAGTACATTAAAATACCAGTTATAGTTTCTAAAAAGAGTAAAAACACAACCCAGTTTACCAATTTATACCCTAAATTTTTTAGCTGATTTAAATAAAATAAGCCAAGATTTATCAATACAATGGCTATAGAAAATGACCTGTGAAAGTAAAATTTAAAACTCGGGTTTAGCAAACTATAATTTTTATTTTCGAAACCAAATAATTTTACCTGTTCATCAATAAATTGCCGAACTTGAGTTCCTAACGCAATTTGTATCAAACTAAAAACAGCAGAAATAATGACTAGTTTACTGAATAGAGAATTATAAATATACTTTTTATTCTCTTGAGCTGAGTCGAAAAATCTATTTGAAGTAATAAATTGCAATCGTAATAAAAGCGCAATAATTATCAAACCACCAACCATGTGAATGGTAATAATCGTTGGTTTTAAATTAGAATCAACCACTGTTTTACCTAACCAAGCTTCTACCAACATTAAGAAAAAAGCTAAAAAAGCTAAAAGTGTAATTTCTTTATTTTCTTTTCTGTATTTAAATGCCGAAACGATTAACAATAAAAAGAAAATTCCGGCAACGGCAGAAGATAATCGATTGATATACTCTGTCCAAGTATGGTATTTATTAAACGTTGCATAATTGTGTTTGGTGTATTTTTCCCAGTTATTGGCGGCAAAAGTTAAGTAGGTTTTTACATCTTTTTGAGCAACGTATAAAGTTTCACCTTTAATAATAATCATTCCTTTTTTGTAATCTGTATTTGGTTGCCAAGTAATTTGTTTTTCAGAAGTTGGCGGAATGTAATAACCGAAACATTTTGGCCAATCTGGGCAACCCATTCCAGAGCCAGTCATTCTTACAACAGAACCGGCTAAAAAAATAATATATACAGAAATTAAAGAAAGTTTTACAAATAAAGGAAGTCGTTTTTTCACGTTATTTATTTTCTAAGGTATTAAAATAATCAATTTGTTTAAAGCTTTTTATAGAGTATAAATATCCTCCAGCAATTCCGCTAATAAATGTAGTTATATTTTCTAAAGAAATGGCGCTTGCATCAAATTCTATTAATCTTAAACTATCTTTAAAAATTACATTTACAGAGGCTGTCTAATAATGTTACAAATTTATCAATTAATTATTTTATATCGGCAGAATTAAACGATTTTTGTAGAAGATAAATAGTTGGTAAATAGATGGGTTCTAAGAATCAAAAATGGTTTTATTTAAGCATTCTTGCAGTGGTTTGGGGAAGTTCTTTTATCCTAATGAAAAAAGCATTGATTGGCTTAACGCCAATTCAATTAGGAGCATTACGAATCTTAATTGCGGGCATCTTTTTATTGTTGATTGGATTTAAAAGTATCAAGAAAATTCAAAGAAAACATTGGAAACACATTGTTTCAACAGCAATTTTAGGAACCTTTATCCCTGTGTTTTTATTTGCGTTTGCTGTTAGCGGAATTGATAGTTCTATTGCATCAATCTTAAACTCTTTAACACCTTTTAATACCTTTATTTTTGGAGCTTTGGTCTTTGGATTTACGTTTAAAAAACAACAATTAATCGGGGTTTTTATTGGATTAATAGGAACGGTAATCCTTATTTTAAAAGGCGCAGATTTAAATCCAAATCAGAATTATTGGTTTTCAATTTTAATTATTATTGCATCAATTGGTTATGCGTTTAATGTAAATATTGTAAAAAAACATTTGCATGATATTAGCGCATTAAGTATTGTTGCAGGTAATTTTTTATTGTTGATTATTCCTGCATTGTTAGTTTTATCGATGACAGATTTCTTTTCTGCTTTTGAGATGAATCAAAAAACAATGAGTTCTTTAGGATACATTACCATTTTAGCGATTGTTGGTACCGGTTTAGCAAAAGTTTTATATAATAAAATGGTGCATTTATCTACACCAATATTTGCTTCATCTGTAACCTATTTAATTCCTATTGTTGCAGTTTTCTGGGGGATTTTAGATGGAGAAAAGTTAAATTTTATGCAGTTTTTTGCTGCATTTATTATTTTAATTGGTGTGTATTTAGTTAATAAGAAGAAATAAATAAAAAGTAACTGTCTGTAAGTCTTAAAACTACTACTAAAATTCGTTCAATTTTGTTATTGCACAGTTAAGAATAATATGTATATTTGCACCCGCATTTTCACTAAGAAAGTGTATAATTAAGTATAAATACGCAAAACAAATAGTATGTACGCAATCGTAGAGATAGCAGGGCAGCAGTTTAAAGTTGCAAAAGACCAAAAAGTTTACGTTCATCGTTTACAAGGAGAAGAAGGATCAAAAATTTCTTTTGATAATGTTCTTTTAGTAGAAGATAAAGGAAATGTAACTATTGGCGCCCCAGCTATAGAAGGAGCCACAGTAACGGCTAAGATTTTAGGTCACTTAAAAGGTGATAAAGTAATCGTTTTCAAAAAGAAAAGAAGAAAAGGATACAAAAAGAAAAATGGACATCGTCAGTATTTAAGCGAAATTCAAATTGAATCTATTGCTGCATCTGGTGCTAAAAAAACAGCTAAAAAAGAAGCTGCTCCTAAAAAGGAAGCTGCTCCTAAAAAAGCTGAGGTAAAAGAATCAGCAGCAACTGTTGATTATAGTTCAATGACAGTAGCAGAATTAAAAGCAGCAGCTAAAGAAGCAGGAATTAAAGGATACACTTCTTTAAAGAAAGCAGAATTAATTGAAGCTTTAACTAAATAAATAACCAATTTTAAAACCATACAATCATGGCACATAAAAAAGGAGTAGGTAGTTCGAAGAATGGTAGAGAATCAGAATCGAAACGTTTAGGAGTTAAAATTTTTGGAGGACAAGCTGCAATTGCAGGAAACATTATTGTTCGTCAAAGAGGAACAACACACAATCCAGGAGAAAATGTATATATGGGAAAAGACCATACATTACATGCTAGAGTTGATGGAGTTGTACAATTCCAAAAGAAAAGAGACAATAAATCTTATGTTTCTGTTGAGCCTTTTGAGGTTTAAGAAACAGTAAGAAATAATATAAACTCCCAAACGTTCGTTTGGGAGTTTTTTTTTTGGTTTAAAATCTCTATATTTGGTTAAGAGTTTAAAAAACCACTATGAAATATAAAAACCCCTTAATATTTTTAGTATTATTAATTAGCACACTGTCTTTTGCTCAAGTACAAAATAATCAACAAAAAGGCGTTTATAAAGTTGAAGAATTTATTTTAACTAAAAAATTAGATTCGGCATTAATTCTTTTAAAAGATTTAAAAACTTCTGATAGAGTTGTTAGATTAAAAAAAATTGCCTCAAAGAAGCCTCTTTCATATGCAGATTATTTTACGTTTGTAGCGCAAATAGGAAACAAACCAGGCAGAGATTATACACTGGTTACTAACTTCATCAATAAAAACATTTCTGAGCCAACAGCAAAAAAAATAAATTTAGATTATGTAAAAATTAAATGGTTGCAAGCTTCAAAACTACGAGATGAAAAAACAATTGCAGATGCAAGTGTAGAAAACGAGAAGCTTAAAATATATATTGATAAATTTAATCCCAAAGAAAAAGAAGTTCAAAAAGCATTGGTGTATTTAAATATCCATAGAATTGTTCTTTATACGATTGAAAGGGATTTACCTAACGGAAAAAAACTAGCTTTAGAAAACTTAAAGAACTCTAGAGAGTTACAAGACACAGAATTAATTATTGCATCGTTATATCACCTTAACGACTTTATTATTTTAGAAGGAAAACTACAAGAATATATTGATATTTCTGAAGAAGGATTGGCGTTAGAAAAAACATTACCAGAAACAAGCGACTATTATTATGGTACAGTAACACAAGCTTTAGATGCCTATATTTATAAAGGAGGACATGAAAAAAGGGTTGAAGAATTGTTAGAAATTCTTTATACTGAAAATAATACAAAGCATTTAAGTTATGCTTTTTATTCAAAATACCTTGGCACTATTGATTTAAAATCATCTTTCGCAAAAAATATTTTTAATAAATTTAATGCTTCAAATTTGATTGATTTTTTGCAAAAAATAACGGTAGAAGGAGAAAAATTATTAAATCCTAATGATTTTTATCATCTACTTAGAGAGAATTCTTATACATTAGAAAAACATAAATTGTATAAAGAAGCAATTGCTTATAAAGATAAATCTATAGAATTAATCAGAACAATTTATTCTAGAGATTTAGCAAACTCTTTGTCAGACTCTAAATCTAAATATGCAATTCAAGAAAAAGAATTGGAAGTTAAACTAGAAAAAGAACGTTCTAAATTATATGGCATCATAGCTTTATTGGCGGGTTTCTTTTTGGTGATTTCTATTTTTATTCTTATCCGTATTGTAAAACAACGAAAAGAATTATCACGTAGAAATAATAAAATTAAAAAACAACGAGACGATTTAGATAAAGCATATAAAGAAAAAGAATTATTGGTAAGAGAGGTGCATCATCGAGTAAAAAACAATTTTCAAATTGTATCTAGTTTACTAGAATTACAGAGTAAAGGAATTGAAGATGAAAAGGCACTTGAACTGGCTAATGAAGGAAAAAACAGAGTAAAATCAATGGCTTTAATTCATCAAAAACTGTATCAGAACGATAGCGGTTTGGTAGATTTTGATGAATATATACGGTTATTGGTTAAAGAATTAGGCTCTTTAAATACTTCTGGAGAAAAAGTAAAAACAAAAATAGATTCAAAAAACATGTTTTTTGATGTAGATACTGCAATCCCGTTAGGTTTAATTATCAATGAAATTATTACAAATTCATACAAATATGCATTTTCTAAAGATCATAAAAATGAGTTAGAAATCTCTATTAGTAAAGAAGAAAACGAAGAATATAAATTAATTGTTAAAGACAGCGGTCCGGGTTTAGATGTTACTTACGACATTAAAAAAGCAAAAAGTTTAGGATTGCGTTTGGTAACAAGATTAGTAAAACAATTACAAGGAACCTTAATACAAACCAATGAAGATGGCGCAAAATTCGAAATTCATTTTAAAGATATTCACTCAAAGTTATTAACGGATTAAAAAAATGAATAAAGTAAAAATTTTAGTGGTTGAAGATGAAATAATTATTGCAGATCATATTTGCGATACTTTAGAAGAATTAGGATATAAGCCTTTAGAACCAGCAATAAGTTATTCTGAAGCCATTGAAACTATTGAAGCCGAAAAACCAGATATTGCTATTTTAGATGTTCAGTTAGCAGGAAAAAAAACAGGAATTGATTTAGCAAAAACTATTAAAGAAAAGTACGATTTTCCTTTTATTTTTTTAACATCAAATGCAGACGCTGCAACAGTAAATCTTGCTAAAGAAGTAATGCCACCAGCATATTTAATAAAACCATTTACAAAAGACGATCTTTTTTCGTCTATAGAAATAGCATTACATAATTTTTCTAAAAAAATTGGAGAGCTCAAAGATAATAACCTTATTATTAAAGATTCACTTTTTATTAAAGAAAAAGGGTTTTATAAAAAAGTGTTCTTTAAAGATATCTTATACATAGAAAGTTCTCACGTGTATGTTATATTATTTCTTACAAACCATCAGAAAATATTGGTTAGAATTAGTTTAACTGAAATTATAAGCAATTTAAGCACTAACTTTATTCGTATTCACAGAGGTTTTATTGTAAACATTAAACACATAAATCAAATAAATAGGAATGTAGTTATCATTGGAGAAAAGAATATTCCAATAGGTAAAAAATACCGAGATAACATCTTAAAAGTGATTGATTTAATCTAAAAACCTTCATTTAGAACAAACTTTGTTGACTTTAGAACATTTTTTTAAATAAACGTATTTTATGCTTTATCTTTAATGTATAATTTTTACAATTTGAAAAAGAATCGGGGGAAGCTATTTTAAATTATGATAAAAAATTATTAAAGAGAAAGCTATCTAGTTTTAGATAGCTTTTTCTATTTCTACAAATTACTACTTTTCTAATCCTTTCTATTTTGTACATTTACCTGTATGAAATTTATCTATAATTTGTTAATACTAATAGCAACTTTTTTACTTGCTATTATTGCCTTATTTAATAAAAAAATAAAGCTTTTTGTCGATGGCAGAAAAGAAACCTTTGATAAATTATCTACCTTAAAAAACAATCAAAATGTTCTTTGGATTCATGCAGCTTCATTAGGCGAATTTGAGCAAGGAAGACCAATTATAGAACGATTAAAAAAAGAGCAACCAAACTATAAAATTGTCTTGACTTTTTTTTCTCCATCGGGATATGAGATTCGTAAAGAGTATGAATATGCAGATGTTGTTTGTTACTTACCAATGGATTCAAGTAGCAATGTTCGTAAATTTTTAGAAATTGTAAATCCGTCGATGGCTATTTTTATAAAGTATGAATTTTGGCCAAACTATTTATTAGAACTACAAGAAAGAAACATTTCAACGATTTTAATTTCTGGAATTTTTAGAAAAAAACAAATTTTCTTTAAACCTCTAGGTGGGTTTATGAGAAAATCCTTAAAAGCATTCAATCACTTTTTTGTACAAGACCAAATTTCTAAAGATTTATTAAAAAACATCAATATAGAAAATGTAACCATTAGTGGTGATACACGTTTTGATAGAGTTTATGAGATTTTACAACAAGACAATGCTTTAGATTTTATTACCGAGTTTAAAAACAATCAATATACAGTTGTTGCAGGAAGTACTTGGAAAGAAGATGAAGAATTATTGGTAAATTATATCAATCAATCAGAAAGCGAAAAATTTATCATCGCTCCGCATAATATCAATTTGGATGCTATTCAAAAACTAAAACAATCAATTTCTAAAAAAACGGTGTTGTTTTCTGAAAAAGAAGGAAAAAATTTATCAGAATTTAATGTTTTTATTATTGACACAATCGGAATTCTAACTAAAATATATGCCGCTGCAGATGTTGCTTATGTTGGTGGCGGATTGACAAAAAACGGTGTGCATAATGTGTTAGAACCAGCAACTTTTGGCGTGCCAATTGTTATTGGCTCAGCATATAAAAAATATAAAGAAGTAGTAGATTTAGTTGCCTTAAAAGGTTGTAAAGTAATTGCAAATCAAGAAGAATTTTCAACTATTTTTACAAAGCTAAAATCAGATACTAATTATAAAACACAATTAGGTGAAATCAATAAGAGTTTCATTAAAAATAATATTGGAGCTACAGATAAAACAATAAAATATATCAACCAAAAATTAAATAATTAATGGAATTTATTTTACAACCTTGGGCTTGGTATATTGCCGGACCAATGATAGCAATTGTATTATTGCTGATGAATTATTTCGGACATGGTTTCGGAGTATCAACCAATTTAGAAACATTTTGCACAATTGGCGGAGCAGGAAAAAGCTCTGATTATTTTAAAAAAGATTGGAAAGCACAAATGTGGAGTTTATTTTTTGTGATAGGAATTATTGTAGGCGGTTATCTTTCGTCACAGTATTTAATGCAATCAGAAACGATTGTTTTAAACCCCAAAACTGTAACAGAATTATCTGAATTGGGATTTGTAAACGCCGGACAATCGTATCTTCCAGCAGAAATATTTAGTACAGAAAACATCTTTTCTTTAAAAGGACTTTCTATTTTAATTGGCGCAGGTTTTATGATTGGATTCGGATCACGTTATGCTGGAGGATGTACTTCTGGACATGCAATTACAGGATTAAGTAGTTTACAATTACCATCATTATTAGCTGTTATTGGCTTTTTTATTGGAGGTTTAATAATGACTTGGTTTTTAATTCCTTTACTATATTAACGATGAAAAACATTAGATTTTTATTTATAGGAACTCTTTTCGGAATTATATTAAGCAAATCAGAAGTAGTTTCTTGGTACAGAATTTACGAAATGTTTAAGTTTCAATCATTCCATATGTTTGGAATTATTGGAAGCGCAGTTGTAATTTCAATGGTATTTATGCAACTATTTAAAAAAGGAACGATTAAAAACGTTAAGGGAGAAAATATTATCCAGAAAGAAAAGAAAAAAGGATTGATTAGAACTTTAGTTGGCGGAACCATTTTTGGGTTAGGTTGGGCGTTGGCAGGTGCTTGCCCAGGACCAATGTTTGTGTTAATTGGTCATGGAATTACAAGTATTTTTATTGTGCTTTTTGGAGCAACTTTAGGTGCTTTTGTCTATGGAGTGTTGAGTAAAAAACTACCAAATTAATTGATGAAATGAGTAAATTAACAGACAGTTTTGGACGACAAATAAATTACGTTCGGTTAGCAGTAACCGATCGTTGTAACTTGCGTTGCCAATATTGTATGCCAGCTCACGGAATCGAAATTGTGCCAAGACAAGAGTTGTTAACCTACAAAGAAATGTACCGAGTTATTCGTGTGCTTACAGAATTAGGTGTAAATAAAATTCGATTAACCGGTGGCGAACCTTTTGTGCGGAAAGATTTTGTTGGTTTTTTAGAAATGTTGTCGTTTAATGATTTGTTAGAAGACATCAATATTACTACAAATGGCGCTTTGATTTACAAGCATATTGAAACTTTAGAAAAACTTAAAAAAGTAAAAAACATCAATTTAAGCATTGATAGTTTACAGGCTGATAAGTTTAATGAAATTACGAGAAGAAAAGCATTTGATGAAGTTTTTAAAACAATGGAAGCGTTGGAAAAAAGCAGCATGAATTTAAAACTGAATGTTGTTGTGCAATCTGGAATTAACACGAATGAAATTACAGATTTTGTTCGGTTAACAAAAGAAAAAGATATTGCCGTTCGCTTCATAGAAGAAATGCCGTTTAATGGAAAAGGACAACGCGAAATGCAAGAAGCATGGAATTACAATAAGATTTTAAATGAGATAAAATCTGAATTTGATGTTTCAGGAATTCAATCAGAAAAATCATCTACATCGCGTAATTTTTCGATAGAAAATCACAAGGGTTCTGTGGGAATTATTCCTGCATTTACGAGAACTATTTGTGGAGATTGTAATCGAATTAGAATTACATCAACAGGAACATTTAAAAACTGTCTGTTTGATGACGGTGTTTTTGACTTGAGAGATTTTATTAGAAACGGCGCGTCTAACGACGATTTAAAAGAACTCTTTTTATCGTTGGTAAAAGAAAAACCAAAAAATGGCTTTATTGCAGAAGCAAACCGTACAAAAGGAGATGTTTCTGAAAGTATGAGCACAATTGGAGGTTAATTTAATGTAAAAGTGAATTAATAAAATAATGTAACAATGTCACCTCTAGCGCAGTCGAGAGGTCTTAATTAGTATGATTTCAGTAAAAGAAGCTTTACAAACAGTTTTAAATTCAGCGCAAGATTTTGGTGTTGAAAAAATCCCGTTTATCAAATCTGTTGGTAGAATTTTAAAAGAAGACATAAAAGCAGATAGAGATTTTCCGCCATTTAATAGAGTTTCTATGGATGGGATTGCGATAGATTTTAAAGAGTTTAGTTCTCGACTGCGCTCGAACAGATATTTGCAGTTTAAAATTGAAGGAATTCAAGCAGCAGGAAGCAAACAAATCTCGTTGCATAACCCAGAAAATTGTATCGAAGTAATGACTGGCGCTGTGTTGCCAAATAATTGTGATACAGTTATTAGATATGAAGATGTAGAAATTAAAAATGGAATTGCTACAATTACAATTGATGTAATTAATGATGGGCAAAACATTCATATAAAGGGAAAAGATGGAAAAGTTGGAGATTTATTAATCCTACAAAACACCATCATTTCTGCTGCAGAAATTGGAGTTTTAGCAACGGTTGGAAAATCAACTATAAAAGTTGCAAAGCAACCAAAAGTGATGATCGTTTCAACGGGTGATGAACTGGTTGGCGTTGATGAAACTCCGTTAGCACATCAAATTAGAAGAAGCAATGTTTTTACGTTGGTTTCTTTATTAGAAAAATTGCATATTCCTTCAGAAACGGCACATCTTACAGATGACAAACCAATGCTGAGAGAAAAGATAAGAACTTATTTATCAACTTATGATGTATTGCTTTTTAGCGGAGCTGTAAGCAAAGGGAAATTCGATTTTTTACCAGAAGTTTTTGAAGAATTGGGTGTTGAAAAACTATTTCATAAAGTTGCTCAAAGACCAGGGAAACCATTTTGGTTTGGTCGCGCAGCGACTTTAAGTATTGAGCAAAATGCTGTTGGTAAAAACGGGTTAAAATATACAGATAAACGTACTGAGAATAAATACCAGAAAAAGACAATTGTCTTTGGTTTCCCAGGAAATCCGATTTCTACATTTGTTAATTGTTTGGCGTATTTTTATCCTTGGTATTATAAATCTGTTGGAGTTGATCAGCAAGAAGAAAATGCAATTTTAACTGAAGATGTTTCTTTTAAACCAAATCTTGAATACTTTTTACAAGTACAATTAAGTTATAGATTTGGCCATTTAATTGCAACACCGATTAAAGGAAATGGTTCTGGAGATTTGGCAAGTTTGATAAACGCAGATGCATTTATACAATTGCCAGCAGATCAAATTGAATTTAAAAAAGGAGAGGTTTTTAAGATAATTAGATATAGATAATTTTTTACACACAGAAATTAAAGTACTGTCAGTTCGAGTAAATTTTGAGGCACGAAAAACTTGTATCGAGAATATTTTTTTAATTAATATTACGACATAATATCAAAAACTTCTCGATACAATTTCTCAAAAAAGAGAAATCACTCGAAGTGACATTCGAGTAATTATTAAGCTTAAAACGAGTTGTCAGTTCGAGTGATTTTTCTGACGAAGGAAGAAAACTTGTATCGAGAACATTTGCTAAGAAAAAGAAGAATGAAAATCTATTATGTTTATATTCTAAAATGTTCAGATAAAACGTACTATACTAGATTTACTTCAAATTTAGAAAAGCGATTTTTTGAACATCAAGAAGGAAAGCACACAGAAAGCTATACATGTAAAAGAAGGCCTTTAAAATTGGTTTTTTATGCTGAATTTACAGAAGCAGGATTTGCAATTGAAACAGAAAAACAAATAAAAAAGTGGTCAAAAGCTAAAAAGGAAGCATTAATCAATAATGAATATGAAAAACTCCCTAATTTAGCAAAAAAGAAGTTATTTAAACTAAACACTTAAAATTTAAAACTTGTAAAGTGAACGATTTTTCTCACATCAATAAAAAAAACAATCCTAAAATGGTAAACGTTTCTGATAAGAAAATTACCAAAAGAACAGCTACAGCAAAAGCAAGTGTGTTTTTAGGGACAGAAATTATTTCTCATTTTTCAAATGACGAATTGATTACCAAAAAAGGGCCTGTTTTTCAAACGGCAATTATTGCAGGAATTCAGGCGGTTAAAAAAACGTCAGAATTAATTCCGATGTGTCACCCGTTATTAATTAATGGAGTAGATATTGATATTGAAATAGTAGATAATGAAAATATCGAAGTTTTTTGTACAGTGACTATTGAAGGAAAAACTGGAGTTGAAATGGAAGCTTTAACGGGCGCAAATATTGCTTGTTTAACCATTTATGATATGTGTAAAAGCATTTCACAAAAAATGATAATTAAAGAAGTGAAACTGCTAGAAAAAACTGGAGGAAAATCGGATATTAAGAATGGCTAGACACACAAAACATACAAGTTTAACACGAAGAGAAAACGGGAGTTTTGCACCGAATGAAATTGCTATTTTAGGAGCAACATGTGGCGTAATTGCAGATTTGGTGAATCAAGTTTCTAAGGAATTGTCAAATTATAAATTGGCTTATTTTGATGCGTCTCATGCAAAATCTCTAGACACCGCTCGAGATGACAAAAATTTGTCAGAATATGTTTTTCATCACGAAGGAAATTTGCAAATAACCACTTTTGGAAACATCAACAAATTTGAGCAACGATTGCAATTTGCACAGTACGATTTTGTGTTTATTAATGGGAATCATTATGCGGGTTCAAAACAAATTATTTTTTTAGATCCAAAAAAAGAAGCATCGATTAACAAGCGAATTGATCAGATTTCTGATGTACAGTTTTTTGTAAAAATGACAAATGTTATTGAACCATTTCAATCATTAAAAGATAAATTTTCGAACTGGAATGAAATTCCACAATATGAAATGATTGATGTGAAAAAAATCACAAATCATATTGCTAATATTGTTAAAGAAACAATTCCAACCATAAAAGGTTTGGTGTTGGTTGGTGGAAAAAGCACCCGAATGGGAAAAGATAAATCTCAATTAAATTATTTTGGAAAACCGCAAAAAGAAGTTGTAAAAGAATTGTTAGAAAACCAGAATTTAGAAACGTTTTATTCAGTAAAAGATTTTTCGACTTCGCTCGAAATGACATCAGAAATTTCAGACACATTTTTAAATTTAGGCCCGTTTGGCGGAATTTGTTCTGCATTTCAAAAAGACCCAAATACAGCTTGGTTGGTTTTGGCAACGGATGTTCCTTTTGTAAATGACGAGTTGATAAAACTATTATTAGAAAAAAGAAATCCATCAAAAGTTGCCACAACAATTAAAGGAAAAGAAAAGGAATTTGTAGAACCATTAATTACCATTTACGAACCAAAAGCATATCCGATTTTATTGCAATATTTAGCACAAGGATATTCGTGTCCAAGAAAAATATTAATTAATTCTGATGTAGAAATTGTTGAGGTTGATGATGCTTTTATAAGAAACGTAAACACGCCAGAAGAGTTTGAAGAAGCTAAAAAAGAGATTTCAGTTTTGTCATTGCGAGGAACGAAGCAATCTGTTAATTAAAATAGTGAATGTTAAATGGAGAGATTGCTTCGTTCCTCGCAATGACGCAAAAATATAAAATGAAACCTACAAAAAATCAACTTTTTAAACGTCAAATTACTTTATCAGAAATTGGTGAAACTAGACAACAAAAATTACAAAACGCTTCTGTTTTGGTTGTTGGCTGTGGCGGATTGGGAAGTCCGATTGCTGTACATTTGGCAACAAGTGGAATTGGAAAATTGCACTTGGTAGATTTTGACACAATTGCTGTTAGTAATTTACACAGACAAGTTTTTTATTCTTTAGACGACGTTGGAAAACAAAAAGCAGAAACGTTAGCAAAATTTATTGAGAAAAGAGCGCCGTTTACAGAAGTGAGTTTTTCTAATCATCCAATAACCAAATCAACTATTTTTGAGTTGATAGAGAATGCAGATATTGTTGTTGATGGAACGGATTCTTTACCAACAAAATATTTGTTAAATGATGTATGTGTCATCAAAAATAAACCGTTAGTTTATGGTTCTTTGTATAAGTTTGATGGTTATGTTGCTAGTTTTAATGTGTTGCAAAAAGACGGAAATTATTCCGCAAATTTACGAGATGCTTTTCCGAAAATGGCAACTGATGTACCAAACTGTGAAGAAGCAGGAACGTTAAATTCGATTGTAAGTTTAATTGCCGCACAACAAGTAAATGAAGTTTTAAAAATCGTTACGGGAATAGGAAAACCAATTACAAATGAATTATTAATTTATAATTCGCTAGAGAACTCACAATTAAAAATGAAACTCAAAAGTGCTGTTTCAAAAGAAGAAATTAAAGAGATATTTGAAAGAAAAACTTATTTTGACGCTGGTTGCGAAATTCAAAATCCAGATTTGTTGATTTCTGCTGAAGAACTTAAAGACTTAATAAAAACTAATAATGTCACATCGAGCGGAGTCAAGATGCATTCAAAACTAGAAATTATTGCTGTTTTAGAAAATCTACAAACACCATTTAAAGTGGATGCTATAATTCCAATTACAAAATTAAATGTTGAAAAATTTCATCCGCAGGAAAACAAAAAATACGTATTGGTTTGTCAAAAAGGAATAACAAGTTATCACGCAACAAAATTATTAAAAGAAAGATTTTCTACAGTAACTATTCTTAGTTTAGCTGGCGGAATAAATGATTATTAAATGAAAAACCCGTTACTGTTTTATCAACAAGAAAAAGAAAATTTTGAGCAGCAATTAGCAACTCTAAATAGTAAATTAAGTTCTATTCGATTTTTTAGATTTATTGTTTTTTTAAGCACTGCATTTGCAATTTACATGTTTTTTGAAAATCGAATTGTAATGATAGTTTCTGCTGTTTTGGGGATTACTGTTTTTATTTGGTTGGTATTAAAATATATCAATCTTCAAAGAAAAAAACAAATTGTTAAAGCAAAAATTGAAATAAATAGTGTTGAAATTTCAGTGCTTAATGGCAATTTTTCAAAATTAGAAAACGGAAAAGAATTTAGTAATTCAAATCATTTTTACAGTAATGATATTGATTTGTTTGGTGATGGTTCTCTCTTTCAATACATTAATAGAACCGAAACATTACAAGGAAAAAGCAACCTGGCAAAAACATTATTAGCCAATAAAATTGATGGGATTTTAGAAAGACAAAACGCCATAAAAGAACTTGACGAAAAAGTGAATTTTAGACAACATTTTTCTGCATTAGCCAGTTTAAATATTGTTAAGAAATCAACCGATTCTGTATCAAAATGGATTAAAAATTACAGCAATGTTTTTCCTGTGTATTTGAGTAAAATTCCATTATTATTTTCAGGTATTTCTTTACTAATTGTAGGCTTGATTTCTTTTGGTGTTATTCAGTTTTCAATCTTAGTCATTTGGTTTTTTATTGGTCTTTTTGTTACAGCAGGATTTATCAAAAAAACAAGTAAATTATATAAAGAAATAGATGAAATAGGGGTTATTTTTAAACAATATTATCAATTATTGCAGCAAATTGAAAATGAAAATTTCATTACTAAAAACTTAAAAGAAAAACAAGAAATTATAACATTAGAACAAAAGAAAGCATCCAATATTTTTAAGGAATTTTCTAAAATTTTAGATGCTTTTGATAACCGAAATAATGATATTATTGCTGTTGTAGGAAATGGTTTGTTTCTGATGGAAATAAAGAATGCTTGTAAAGTAGAAAAATGGATTTCTAACTACAAACATACCGTAGAAAAATGGTTTGATGTGGTTGCTTTTTTTGATGCGCAAAACTCATTAGCAAACTTTAATTTTAATCATCCAAATTATACTTTCCCTGTTTTAAATAGGGCTAAAAATATAATAAAATCAGAAAGTTTAGGACATCCTTTGTTAAATTTCGAAAAAAGAATTGACAATGATTTTACCATTGAAAAAGAACAATTTTTTATTGTAACTGGAGCAAATATGGCGGGTAAAAGCACGTTTTTAAGAACAGTTTCTTTAACAATTGTGATGGCAAATATTGGATTGCCAGTTTGTGCAAAAAAAATGGAGTATAATCCAATAAAGTTAATTACAAGTATGCGAACTTCTGATTCTTTAGCCGAAGAGGAATCGTATTTTTACGCTGAATTAAAGCGATTAAAATTTATTGTTGATAAAATTGCATCAGAAGAGTATTTTATTATTTTAGATGAAATTTTAAAAGGAACAAACAGTAAAGACAAAGCAATTGGCTCTAAAAAGTTTGTAGAAAAATTAAGCAATTCAAATTCTACCGGAATTATTGCAACACATGATGTAAGTTTATGTGTTCTGGAAGATGAGTTTAAAAATATAGAAAACTACTTTTTCGATGCTGAAATAAACGAAGATGAATTGTATTTTGACTACACCTTAAAAAAAGGGATTTGTAAAAACATGAATGCTTCTTTTTTGTTGAAGAAAATGGAAATTATCTAGTTTTGATTAAAGACTAAGGATGTGCATTTACCCAAACCTCTCCATCAGAAAAATGTTCTTTTTTCCAAATAGGAACTGTTTCTTTTAACATATCTATTGCAAATTGACACGCATCAAAAGCTGCATTTCTATGTTTTGCAGAAGCGGTAATAATTACAGGAATGTCACCAATTTGCAATATGCCTTTTGCATGATGAATGGCAATTTTTACAATCGAAAATTTTTCTAAAGCAATGTCTGCAATTTTTTGCATTTCTTTAATTGCCATTGGCTTGTAAGTAGAAAAATCTAATTGTGTTACTTCTTTTCCTTTCGTGTCGTTTCTTACGGTTCCAACAAAAGCAGAAATTCCGCCACAAGAAGCATCTACGACAAAATTGTAGCATTCTTGTAAATCTAATTTTTCTGAAGTAATTTTTATTGATGTTTTGCTCATATCTGTTACAAAAATAGGAAATCAAAATGTATATTTGCAGTCAAATTTTGTCTTTGCGAGAAATTGATAAAATTTCGTGGCAATCCCTTGAAAGATTGCTTCACTTTGTTCGCAATGACGGTTTTTTAATTTATTTTAAAAAAATGAAAAATACATTTAGAATTGTTAGTTATTTAGAAGGGATTTCATATATATTATTATTATTTATTGCAACTCCTGTAAAATATTTTGGCGGTGATGAAAGCTATGTAAAAATGCTAGGAATGCCACACGGAATTCTATTTATGGTGTATGTTATTTTAGCATTTATGTTAAAATCGGATGAAAAATGGAACAACAAAACTTTCGGAATTGTTTTGGTGGCTTCTATTTTACCTTTCGGCACTTTTTATGTTGATAAAAAATATTTACAAAACTAACCTCCACTAACTGGCGGAATAATTGCAACAACATCATTTTCATTTAATACAATTTGATCGGAAGCATATTCTTCATTGACCGCAATTGCATACGAATTGATATTTTCTAATTGCGGATATTTAGCTATAATTTCTTTTTTAAAAACAGCAACGGTACAATTTTCAGAAACCTCAAATTCTAACGAAGAAGTTTTGAGTACATCTGTTGCAATTCCGAAAAGTAAGAGTTGTATTTTCATCAATCAAATTTAGTTAAACAAACTTAAACTAAAAACAAAACCTTGTTGCTTTTGGTTGATACCTCCTTTTGATATTACATAATCAACTCGTAAAAAACGCCATTTTCCAAAACCAATATTATCCAAACCGATTGAAGCTTCAGTATAGGGTTTTCTGCCTCCAGTAAACAATCCTTTTGCGCCAGCAACAACATGAAAATTTAATCTATTTATCAACGGAATTTTTCCTAATAAAAATCCTTTAAAATTATGTTCCCCGTGAAATTCTGCAAACCTATCATTGGTACTATACGCATAATAATCTAACAAGTTAAAACGATTTGTTGTTCCGCTACTCGGAGAAATAGCTAACTTATTTCCGTTAAAATGTGCATAATCTATAAAAGAAATATTTTTTTGCTCTAAAAATAACCCTCCTTTTATGCGGTATTTTGTATTCCCTAAATTTCCTAATGAAAAATTTTGTCGCAGTTGAGTAAAGACATAATCAGAATTATTTTGACTAGAATCAGAACCAAATGTCTTGCGATATCCAACATAAATTGATGGATAACTATTATTATAAACTGTAAATTTTCTATCTGGATATGATAAGTATTTTGTTTCAAAGTTAATTGTTGTCCCAAGATTTAATGTCCAAATTTTATGCGGTGTAAAAGATGGAGAAAAATTAGCAGAGTTTTGCGGATCATTAGAAGAGTATTCTCTATTTGCAATATTTTTAGCGCTGTAACTTGTTGTGTTTACAAGTGGTTTTCTGTCAGCAAATTCTAGTGAGCCATTAAAACGAAAACCATTTGTAATTTCTCTTGAAAAAGAAATATTTGCAAATGTTTTTTCATAAATTTTCATGTAATTTCTCTCAAAATAAATAGAATTTATGGTGTTCCAAAAAGAAGAAATTGGATTTTCTCCATTAAACTGTCTTGTTGTAAATCCTCCAGAAAAACGCAATATAGGGCGGGTAATATTATTCCATTTATATCCAAAATAAAAAGTTGGTCTGGTTTTTTTATCAGAAAAACCATAATTAAAATTGGTTCCAAAATTCACCCATTTACCAGTTTCGTTTAAGGTTTTAAAATAGCTCATTCCAATCGTTGAATTCCAACCTTGAACCGTATTAAAATTTAATTCTGAAATTGGAGAATCAATGTTAAAAGACCATTTGTTGTAAGAATTTCTATAAGAATATCCTGATAAAGGAAATGCCCAAGAAAGTTTGTTGTTTTTAGTATCAATAGAATCTAAATATTTTTTAGATTTTCGAACAACTTTTATGCTGTCTTTAACCACATAATCTGTTACTTCTTCTTTTGTTAACGGAACCGGTCTTAGTATTTTCCAATACATAGAATCTTTTTTGGTTGCTTCTTTTTCGAAGGATAAAATTTCTTTTCCAAAGGTGCTATTATCAAAAGTTGGATTGAAATTGTAGTTGCTATATGCAGATGAAAATCGACCGTTTATGTTAATTCCAAAAAGACCAATTTTAAAATCGATGGTTTGAGAAATAACAATCCAAGCATTATTTTTCTCAGATTTATTAAAACTTTGTTTAAAACGCAAAATATCTACCATTGGTAAATTTACTTGCGCTCCATTTACAGAAATTTCTGTTCCGTATAAAGCCCAATCATCTTCAACAATATATAAAAAACCATCAAAAACGCGATCATTTTCTCGTTTTGGTAAAATGGCAATTTTGTTAATTAACTGCCCGTTTTTATCATAAAAAGTTCCAACTAATTTATAATTATAATAACCAAAAGCATAATTAGCAATTGGCGAAATTATTTCATTTCCAATTTCAACAGTATTTTTGTACAAGTTAAAATTTACATCTTGGGCTCTGTTAAAACTAACACCATTATCGCTTCCACTAACTTTAGACGCAACAATGTGTTCTTTAAACTTATTTGGTTTTTGGTGTGATATTTTAGAAAAAGTTTCTGATAAGTAGATAATTCCGCTTCTGGTAGAATCCAGTCCACCACCTAAATCTCCTAATGATTGACCCAAAATTTTCTTTGGAGCGTTTTTTATTTTGTACAATCCTCTTGAGTAAAAATCGGCTGTAAATTTTTGAATTCTACTTTCGTTTTTCTTTTTGTTAGCAATAACATTTCTAATAATTTTATTTGCAGGATTTTCTTTAGTATTTATATAAACTTCATTTAATGTGACTTGCTCTTCATTCAATTCTGCATTTAATTGAAATGGAAAGGAAGTAATTTTTACATCTTTTTTAACTGTTTTAAATCCTAAAAACTGAAATACTACAGTGTAATTTCCTGGTTTTTTAAGTGACAATTCATATTCGCCATCATTATTAGAAGTTGTCCCAGTAATTGTTCCATCTAAATAAATACTTACTAACGAAAGAGGGTTGTTTTTATTGTCGATAACTTTTCCTTTAATTTGAGAAGTAGCAGCAAACGATAAGAATAATATAAGTAATATAAAAGTGTTTTTCATAGATTTTCAGTTACTTTAAACAAACATATTATTTGTAAAATTAAATTACTCTTTTTTTTGTTAAAGTAGATACAATTATTTATTAAAAATAAGTTTTCTTTTTTAATAGACACCTTTAGTTTCCTTTTTGTTACTAATAACTCGGTATTTTTAATAAAAAACGATTTAAAAAAAGAGTATATTTGTTGGTTCATAGAAACAATAAAAACATGAGTGAATCTAGGAAAAGACATGAGGCTTTATTGTACCACGCAAAACCAAAGCCAGGAAAAATTGAAGTAATTCCTACTAAAAAATATGCAACACAACACGATTTATCATTAGCATATTCTCCTGGTGTTGCGGAGCCATGTTTAGAAATAGAAAAAGATCCAAATAACGCTTACAAATATACTGCAAAAGGTAATTTAGTTGCTGTAATTAGTAACGGAACAGCAGTTTTAGGTCTTGGAAATATAGGGGCATTAGCTTCGAAACCAGTAATGGAAGGAAAAGCATTGCTGTTTAAAATATTTGCCGATATCGATGTTTTTGATATTGAAGTAGATGCAACAGATGTAGATAAATTTGTAGAAACCGTAAAAGCAATTGCTCCAACTTTTGGAGGAATTAACCTTGAAGATATTAAAGCTCCAGAAGCTTTTGAAATAGAAAGAAGATTAAAAGAAGAGTTGGACATTCCTGTAATGCATGATGACCAACACGGAACTGCTATTATTTCTTCAGCAGCATTAAAAAATGCAGTAGAAATTTCTGAAAAAAAAATATCAGAAGTTTATATTGTTGTAAATGGCGCAGGTGCAGCAGCAATTTCATGTACTCGATTGTATTTAAAACTGGGAGTGAAAAGAGAGAATGTTGTCATGTGTGATAGTAAAGGCGTTATTAGAAAAGATCGAAAAAATTTAACTTCACAGAAAGAAGAATTTGCCACCTCTAAAGACGTTTATACATTAGAAGAAGCAATGCACAATGCAGATGTGTTTATTGGTTTATCTAAAGGAAATGTAGTTACTCCAGAGATGTTATTATCGATGGCAAAAAACCCAATTGTATTTGCAATGGCAAATCCGGTTCCAGAAATTGAGTACGATTTAGCCATAAAAACGAGAGAAGATATTATCATGGCCACAGGAAGATCAGATCATCCGAATCAGGTAAATAATGTACTTGGATTTCCATTTATTTTTAGAGGAGCTTTAGATGTTAGAGCAACAAAAATAAATGAAGAAATGAAAATGGCAGCAGTACTTGCTTTAGCAGATTTAGCGAAGAAAACGGTGCCAGAGCAAGTAAATATTGTCTATGATGAGATAAGTTTGTCTTTTGGTAAAGAGTACATCATTCCTAAACCTTTTGATCCACGTTTAATTTATGAAATTCCACCTGCAATTGCAAAAGCAGCAATAGATTCTGGAGTAGCATTAGAGCCAATTACAGATTGGGGAAAATATCAAGAAGAATTGATGGAGCGTTCTGGAACAGGAAGCAAAGAAATTAGATTGTTACATAACAGAGCAAAAAACAACCCTAAAAGTATTGTATTTGCTGAAGCAGATCATTTAGATGTTTTAAAAGCAGCGCAAAGAGTAAGCGATGAAAAAATTGGGAAACCTATTTTATTAGGAAGGAAAGAAGTAATTTTAGAATTAAAAGAAGAAATTGGTTTTACTGCAGACGTGCCAATTATAGATCCAAAAACAGACGAAGAAACTGAACGTAGAAATCGTTTTGGAGAAATTTATTGGAAAACACGTCAACGAAAAGGAATTACATTATTCCAAGCTCAAAAAATGATGCGAGAACGAAATTATTTTGCGGCAATGATGGTAAATGCAGGAGAAGCAGATTCTTTAATTACAGGATATTCTAGATCGTATCCATCCGTTGTAAAACCAATGTTAGAATTGATAGAGAAAGACAACGGAATTACAAGAATTGCAGCAGCAAATTTAATGTTAACTAAACAAGGCCCCTTGTTTTTAGCAGACACAACAATTAATATCAATCCGAACGCAAAAGAATTGGCAAAAATATCTCAATTAACATATTCTTTAGCTAGAATGTTTGGAGTAAAACCAAACATTGCTATGTTATCATTTTCTAACTTTGGATCTTCAGAATCTGAAAGTGCTTTAAAAATAAGGGAAGCAGTTTCTTATATTCATAGACATTTTCCACATGTTGTTATAGATGGAGAATTACAGGCAGATTTTGCATTAAACAGAAAAATGTTGGCAAAAGAATTTCCATTTTCTAAATTAAATGGCAAAAAAGTGAATGTGCTAATTTTTCCTAATCTAGATGCAGCCAATATTACCTATAAATTGATGAAACAGGTAGATGAGGTTGAATCTGTTGGGCCAATTTTAATGGGATTAAAAAAGCCAGTACATATTTTACAATTAGGGGCTAGTGTAGATGAAATGGTAAATATGGCTGCTGTTGCCGTTGTTGATGCCCAACAAAAACAAAAAAATAATTTATAAATAACACACATGATTACACAAATTAAGGGAAGATTGGTAGAGAAAAATCCTACATATGTTGTTGTAGATTGTTCTGGTGTTGGTTATTTATTACACATTTCTTTAAATACATTTTCTTCGTTATTAGAGAGTGAAGCAATCACTTTATATACTCATCTGTCTGTAAAAGAAGATTCACATACATTATTTGGTTTTATTGATAAAACAGAACGCGAGATTTTTAGATTGTTAATTTCTGTTTCTGGTGTTGGGCCAAGCATTGCAAGAACTATGCTATCTTCTATGACATCAGAAGAAATACAACAAGCAATTGCGTCAGAAAACATTCCTTTAATCCAATCTGTAAAAGGGATTGGAGCAAAAACAGCACAACGTGTAATTATAGATTTAAAAGACAAGATTTTAAAAACCTTTGATTTAGAGACAATTTCTGTTATTAAAAACAATACAAATAAAGATGAGGCGTTATCTGCATTAGAAGTATTAGGGTTTAACAGAAAACAATCAGATAAAGTATTAAATGCAATTATTAAAGATCAACCAGATGCTTCAGTAGAATTGTTAATTAAAGGTGCTTTAAAAAGTTTATAATTAATTTGAGAAAAAAGTATTTTCATATGTTACTATGTGTAGTTGCTATTTTAGCAACTACATCTGTTTTTTCACAAACCGTAAAAACAAAAAACGATTCTATTAAAAAAGATTCGGTTCCGATTCTTAAATACAATTTTAAAGGAAATAAAAAAGGAAGTATTTTTTTAAATGCACCAACAACCTATTCTGTTGTTTTTGATAAGAAACTAAATAAATATATTGTTGTTGAATTGTTAGATGGTTTTAAAGTTGGTAATCCAATTTTTATGTCTCCGTCTGAATATCAAAAATACCGCTTAAAAAAAGACATTAAAGAGTATTTTAAAGAAAAAAATGATGCGTTAAGCAAGAAAAAAGGAAGTGAAAAAGCACAAAGGAATTTGCTGCCAAAATACTATGTAAACTCTAAATTTTTTGAATCTATTTTTGGAGGAAACACTGTTGAGGTAATTCCTAGTGGTAGTTTAAATATTAAATTTGGAGGGATTTATCAAAATGTAGATAATCCTCAATTATCAGAAAACAACAGAAGTAGTTTTACCTTTGATTTTGATCAACAAATAAGCGCAAGTATTATTGCAAATGTTGGGAAAAGATTAAAAGTTACTGCAGATTACGACACACAATCTACATTCAGTTTTCAAAATTTAATCAAGCTAGAATATACACCAACAGAAGACGATATTATTAGAAAAATTGAAGCGGGTAACGTTTCAATGCCAATAAAAAACTCATTAATAAACGGTGCTCAAAGTTTGTTTGGTGTAAAAACAGAACTACAATTTGGGAAAACATCTGTAACGGCTGTATTTTCTCAACAAAACTCTGAAAGTAAAACGGTTACTGCAGAAGCAGGGGTTTCTATTGAGCCGTTTGAGCTAAGAGCAACAGATTATGATGATGATAGACATTTCTTTTTAGCACAATATTTTAGAGAAAACTATAAAAATTCTTTAAAAAACTATCCATTAATTAGTAGCTCAATTAATATTACTAGAATAGAAGTTTGGATTACCAATAGAAATTCTAATACAGAAAATTTTAGAAGTATTGTTGCTTTAGCAGATATTGGAGAACCCAACAAACCAGATTTTGTTGGTTCTGGTGTAAACCCAACTTCGCCTTCTCAAGTTCAAGGAAAAAACATACCTTCAAATACAGCAAATAATTTAGTTAGTTTATTAGATCAATCTAGCGGAATAAGAGATATAACAACCGTAGAAAGTACGTTAAGAAATTATGGATTAAATCAAGGAACAGGCTATTCTACATTGCAAAATGCAAGAAAATTAGAAAATAATGAATATACGTTGAACCCACAATTAGGGTTTATTTCGTTAAACAGAAAGTTGTCTGACGGAGAAGTATTAGCTGTTGCATATGAATATACTGTTGTTGGTAGTACAGAAACCTCTTTTAAAGTTGGAGAATTGTCTAATGACGGAATTGTAGCTCCAAGTAATTTAGCGGTAAAATTATTACGTAGCGAAATTATTACAACAAAAAGAACAGTTGCTGGTAACGAAGAACAATTTCCTACTTGGAAATTAATGATGAAAAACGTATATCCATTAGGTGTTTTTCCGTTAACACAAGATGGTTTTAGATTCGAAATTTTATATAGAGATGATAAAACAGGAATACCGTCTAATACATTACAAAACGCCTCAACACCAGGAATAGCAAACAAAACACTACTAAATGTATTTAATTTAGATAAGTTAGATCAGAGTTCATATGCAGTTCCAAACGGAGATGGTTTTTTTGATTATGTAGAAAATATAACGGTAAATTCTAACAGAGGATTTATTATTTTTCCAGAAACAGAACCTTTTGGAGAAGACTTCTCAAACTCATTAACATCACCAACAGACAAAACCAATTACGTGTTTAATGAATTGTATATCAACACAAAATCTCAAGCAAAAAACAATTATCAGAACAAAGATAAATTTATACTTAAAGGATATGCAAAATCAGAAAATAGTGGCGGAATTCCATTAAACGCATTTAATGTTCCAAGGGGTTCTGTAAAAGTTACAGCCGGCGGAAGACAATTGGTAGAAGGAGTTGATTTTGTTGTAGATTATAATTTTGGTAGAGTACAAATTATAGATCCAGGACTACAATCTTCAGGTGTTCCAATAAATGTATCCACAGAAAATAATTCGGTTTTTAATCAACAAAGAAAAACCTTTATGGGTTTAGAAGTTGAGCATCGTTTTTCGGATGAGTTTATTTTAGGCGGAACAGTTTTAAATGTAAATGAAAAACCAATCACTCAAAAAGTTAATTTTGGTAGCGATCCTATTAACAACACTATGTTTGGGTTAAATGTAGATTACACAACTGAAATGCCCATTTTTACAAAATGGGTAAATAAAATTCCGTTTGTAGATACAGATGTTCCATCAAATATTTCTATTAGAGCAGATTTAGCATATTTACTACCAGGAACTCCGAGTGGTGTTAATGTTAATGGAGCAGCAACGACCTATGTAGATGATTTTGAAGCATCACAAATTCCGATTGATTTATTATCGCCTTTAAATTGGTTTACAGCAAGTACGCCACAAACTCAAAACTTAAATGGCGGAGCAAACGATTTAAGTTATAATGATAAAAGAGCAAAATTAGCGTGGTATTCGGTTGATCAATTATTTTATGGAAATGGTCCAAAACCAGCAAATATTGATAATATAGAATTGTCTAGAACAGAAGTTCGTCAAATAGGATATTCAGAATTATTTCCAAATACAGAGTTAGATTTAACACAAAACACCTTAGTTAGAACATTAGATTTGGCGTATTTCCCATCAGAAAGAGGAATGTATAATTTTGATACTGGTACAACCGTAAATGCAGATGGAACATTTTCTAATCCGCAAGATCGTTGGGGTGGAATTATGCGCCCATTAATTACTAATAATTTTGACCAAGCAAATGTAGAATATATTCAGTTTTGGATTAAAGATCCATATCAAGATTATTCGATTACAAATGCAGAAGGTTTGCCAACAGGAACTGACCCAAACAATACAGTAAATCAGGTAGGAGAATTGTATTTTAACTTAGGTAATATTTCTGAAGACATCTTAAAAGACAATAGAAAGATGTATGAAAACGGAATGCCAGCAGATGGATCTTCAACAAATATAACAACATCAACTTGGGGAAATGTACCAACCAATCAATCTATTTTATATGCTTTTGATATTGATGATGCCGCTAGAAAAAATCAAGATATTGGTTTAGATGGATTAAAAAATGAAGACGAATTAAATTTTTATCAATCAAAGGTTTTTGACATTAATAAGTTAAACCCGAACGATATTTCTTCGGATAACTTTCAATTTTTTAGAAGCACAAATTTTGATAATACAAATGCGTCTGTAATTACTAGGTATAAAAATTTTAATAACACAGAAGGAAATTCGCCAACAGCAAATCAATCTACAGAATCGTATCCAACATCATCAACAACATATCCAGATGTAGAGGATATTAATAAAGATCAAACCATGAATACGGTTGAAAGTTACTTTGAATATAAAGTGTCTTTAAATAAAAACGATTTGGTAAAAGGAATCAATAATATTGTTGATAAAAAAGAAACTTCTGTAACCTTAGCAGATGGTACTTCTAAAAAAACAAAATGGTATCAATTTAGAATTCCTGTTAGAAGCGGAACCCCAATAAACGGAATTACAGATTTTAATAGTATTCGGTTTATAAGAATGTTTATAACCAAATTTAAAATGCCAGTTGTGTTGCGTTTTGGTCAATTAGAATTGGTAAGAGGAGATTATAGACGTTATATAAAAACCTTGAATCCAACTGTAAACCCGCCACAAGATTTAACAAATCAAGATTTAAATAATTTTGAAGTAGGTGTTGTAAATATAGAGCAAAATGAAGGAAGGTACGTATTGCCACCAGGAATTATTAGAGAACAATTACAAGGTACAAACACCATACAACAACAAAACGAGCAATCTGTTTCTTTAAAAGTAAAAGATTTATTACAGAACCAAACTAGAGGTATTTACAAAAATATTAGCATAGATTTAAGAATGTATAAAAACTTAAAAATGTTTATACATGCAGAACCAACTGTTACCGGAAGCGTTACAGATAATGATTTGGTTGCTATAATTAGATTGGGGACTGATTTAGATGATAACTTTTATCAAATAGAAATACCATTAAAAATATCTGCTAGCGGAAGTTTAGAACCAACAAATGTGTGGCCAGAAGCAAATAATTTGAATGTTATTTTAGAAGAATTAGGGAGAATAAAATTAAAAAGAGATGGAGAAATTCCAAATTCTGGTGGAACTTTATCAATTAATAAAATATATCCATTTCCAACAAATTCACCAGTAAATGGCATGGTTTTAAGAGTAAAAGGAAATCCAACTTTAGGTGCAATTAGAACATTAATGTTAGGTGTAAAAAACACAAGTACTATTCAGAAGAGTGCAGAAATTTGGTTTAATGAACTACGATCATCTGGATTTGATAACAAAGGCGGTTGGGCAGCTGTTATAAATGCTGATGCAAATTTTGCAGACCTAGCAGATATTTCTGTTACCGGAAGAATGCAAACAATTGGTTTTGGAAATGTAGAAGATAGAGTAAATCAAAGAAGTATAGAAGAAACAAGACAATACGATATTTCTACAAACATTAATTTAGGGAAAATGATGCCTAAAAATTGGGGCGTTCAATTACCAATGAGTTATAGTATTGGTGAAGAATTTAGAGATCCAAAATACGATCCACAATACCAAGATGTAAAATTTGCAGATGCAAAAGAGGTAAATCCAAATAGTATTAATTCTCAAGATTATACATTACGAAAAAGTATCAGTTTTAATAATGTAAAGAAAAACCGAAACCCTGAATCTACAAAAAAACCAAAACCCTACGATATAGAAAATTTTTCTGTAACGTATGCTTTTTCTGAAGAATACCGTAAAAATTATAATATTGAAAAGTATTTAAATCAAAATTTAAGAGCAGGAGCAAGTTATAATTTTACGTTTCAATCAAAATTTATTGAACCATTTAAAAAGTCCGAATTTTTTAATAAAAGTAAGCACTGGCAATTAATTAGAGATATAAATATTAATTTATTACCAAAAACCATTGGCTTAAACTCTAGGATAAATAGAAGTTATGTTCAGCAAAAATCTAGAAACTTAATATCAGGATTAAGCCCGCAACCAACATTAACACAACGTAGATTTATGTTCGATTGGGATTATACTATTGGATTTGATCTTACAAAATCGTTGAATTTAACCTTTAATGCAAACAATAGTTTTTTGTATGATAATTTTGGAAACGGAGAAGAAATAGCCATTTTTGATCAATTCTTTACTATGGGAAGACCCGATCGTTACAATCAAAAACTTATAGCAAACTATAAAATACCAATCAACAAAATCCCTTATTTAGATTTTGTTTCTGCAGAGTATGGTTATACGGCAAATTTTGACTGGAAAGCTGCCTCAAAAAGCTATGTAGATAAAATCGGAAATTTATTACAAAACTCAAACACCCATAGTTTTAATACAACATTAAACCTTTCTAAGCTTTATCAAAATACTAGCTTAAAAAAAATATTTATTAAAAACACATCAGCAGCCAAAACAAATTTAAATCAATTTCAAGCTCCACAATTGCCAAAAACAAATAATGTAAAAACAAAAAAGGCAACGCTAAAAGATAAAATAATGTTAGGTGTTTATGATTTTGTAACAGCAATTAAAACCGTAAAAATTAGTAATGCATCAAACAACGGAACTTTGTTGCCTGGTTATACAGGTAGCTCTGGTTTTTTAGGAAGAGATCAAGTAAATGGTGGTTTTGCACCAACATTAGGTTTTGTTTTTGGAAGTCAAATAGACATTAGAAATAAAGCATTTGAAAAAGGATGGTTGGTAGATAGAGCTGTAGGTTCTGAATATTATAGTAGAACGTATAGCAGAACACATTATAACAAGCTAGATTATACAGTTTCATTAAAACCTTTTAAAGATTTAACTATTGAGTTAACTGGTAATAAAATTGAAACAAATAACATTGCACAACAATTAGATGTAGAAGGAGGTGTTTTAAACACATCAACACCAATTACCGAAACCGGAAATTTTAGTACAAGTTTTTCTATGTTGTCAACAGTTTTTAAAAATTCGGATCAATTGTTCAATTCTTTTTTAGCAAATAGAACTGTTCTTTCGCAAAGGTTATCTTTAGAATCTGGCCTGCCAAACACAGCAACTGCCGCCTTTAAAGAATCAGGGCAACAAGTTTTATTGCCGGCGTTTATTGCTGCATACTCAGGAGAAAGTTCAAATTCTGTTGGATTAGGATTGTTTAAAAATATTCCAATTCCGAATTGGACGTTACGCTATAATGGGTTAATGAAAATAGGATGGTTTAAAGAAAATTTTACTAGCTTTACAGTTACAAACGGATATAAATCCTCATACACAATTTCTAATTACACCAACAATTTGCAATACGATTCAGCAGATTTAACTAAAGTAAATGCAACAGGAAATTATCAACCAAAATTATTAATTTCTTCGGCTAGTTTAATTGATGAATTTTCGCCACTTATTAAAATAGATATGAAGATGAAAAACTCATTTTCTTTTAAAGGCGAAATTAGAAAAGACAGAACACTTACCTTAAATTTTGATAATGGTACATTAACAGACATTAAAGGGACAGAATATATCTTTGGTGTTGGTTATAGATTAAAGAATGTTGCATTTAAAACACGTTTTGCTGGGAAACAACAAAGTTTAAAAGGAGATATAAATATGAGAGCAGATATTTCATTAAGAGATAATTTAACAATGATTAGATCTGTAGATATAGAAAATAATCAAATAAGTGGTGGTCAAAAACTTTTATCTATTAAATTTGCAGCAGATTATAAATTAAGTAGAAATATAACAACATCATTTTATTACAATCAAACAGTATCTAAATATGCAATCTCAACCACATTTCCAAGATTATCTATTAATGCTGGGTTCAATTTAATTTATAACTTAGGCAACTAAAAATTAATCAACAAAAAATAATTACAATGAACATTCCATCAGAATTAAAGTACACAAAAGACCACGAATGGATTAAGGTAGATGGCGATACAGCTACAATTGGTATTACAGATTTTGCACAAGGAGAACTTGGCGATATTGTATATGTAGATGTAGATACTCTTGACGAAACAGTAGAAAGAGATGAGGTTTTTGGATCTGTAGAAGCTGTAAAAACAGTTTCAGATTTATTTATGCCATTAACAGGAGAAGTTATAGAGTTTAACGAAGGCTTAGAGGACGAACCAGAATTAGTAAACAAAGATTCTTACGGTAAAGGCTGGATGATAAAAGTTACAATAGCAGATGCTTCTCAAATAGATGATTTATTAGATGCGCAAGCTTATCAAGCTCTTATTAAAGGATAATATATTTTTTATTGCAATAAGTAGTGCAATAATTATTGGAATCTTGAGCTTAATACAAGTGCCAGAATCGCCAATTAAAATATCTTACTTTGATAAGGTATATCATGCAATAGCATATTTTATGTTGGCATTAACATGGTTGCTTAGTTTTCCAGAGTCAAGAAATAAAAAAAATTTAAAATATGCAATTGCTTTTGGATGTGTGTTTTATGGCATAATTATTGAAGTATTGCAAACAACTCTTACAACTTACAGAACAGCAAGTTTTTTAGATGTTGTTGCAAATACTGTTGGGGTTTTTTTAGCATTGTTAATTTTTAAGTCTATTTATAAAAAAATTAATGCTATTTAACGTTAATACTTGCATAAGTCATAAGAAATTAATTAAATTAGCGAACTATTAAAAAATATTAGGATGGAAATTAAGAAAAATCCAAAATCAAATTTAGAGAATTACTCAAAGTTGTTTATTCAGCTAGGTTTGGTTTTAGCCCTTTTTGTTACCTATGTAGCAATGGAAAACAAGACCTATGATAGAGCAGTTGATTCATTTGGTGATGCAAATATGAGTGATTTAATAGACGAAGATATTCCAATTACAGAGCGTATAGAAGAGGTAAAGCCAAAAGCACCACCACCACCAGCTCCAGAAAAAATCGAAATTGTAGAAGACGAAAAAGAAGTAGAAGAAACTGTAATTGAAACGACAGAAACTGATGAAAAGGAAGCTATTGTATTGGATGATATTGTAGAGGTAGTAGAAGACGAAGGCATTGTAGAAGATGTTCCATTTGCAATTATCGAAGAGGTTCCTGTATTTCCAGGTTGTACTGGTACAAGGAAAGAAAAAAGTGATTGCCTTAACAGTAAGATTAGAAAGCATGTAACTAGAAAATTTAATGGAGATTTAGCAGGTGAATTAGGGTTAGCTCCAGGAAAAAAGAAAATATGGGTAGTTTTTAGAATTGATAAACAAGGAAATATTACAGATATTAATGCTAGAGCTCCACATCCAAGACTTAAAGCAGAAGCAATTAGAGTAACAAAAACGTTACCTAAAATGATTCCAGGGAAACAAAGAGGAGTTCCGGTTGGAATGAAATATACGTTACCAATTTCATTTAATGTAGAATAACATTAATTGAAAATAGTATAAAAAAGAGCAACCAATTTGGTTGCTCTTTTTTATTGGCATCTTTTTTGAAACTCATAGAATATAAATTAAAAACTATAAATTGTAGTCATATTTTACGACAAGATAGCGTCCTTCAAAAATAAAAGACTACGAGAGTAATTTGTCTACAAAATAATTCAACATACTTTCCAATTCATCAATATTGTCGTTATTCATAGAAATATCTGTGAGTTTAGGTAAATGCTGTGCAAAAAAACTGTGGTTATTAGTCATTTCAAATAAATTAGTAGCTAAAGCATAAGGATATTTAAAGTTTGGATTTACTTCTGAAATGATTTTTGAAACTGTTAGAACCAAATTTTTATAGCTTTTAAAAAAACCTTTGGAATTTTCATCATCAACTCCTTTAGTATGATAAACTTTCATTCCTTCAGAAATAACAATCTTTTGTAGTTTACTTTCATTTACATAATTTACTGAAGGATTTTCTTTTGAGGCCGCTACAAACGAATGGATAATAATTTGCAATTTTCTTTTAGAGCTATCAATATTTAAAGTATTTGCATTAATAAGATAGTTTACCCATTCCCAATACCAGTTTACAAGGTATAATAATAATAAATGTTTATTTACAAAATACCTATAAATAGATGCTTCGGTAGAATTAATCTGTGTAGCTAATTTTTTAAATGTGAAATACTCAATACCAAATTCTTCAATTATTAAAATACTGTTGTTAATAATATTTCTTCCAAGGTCAGAATCTTGTGGGTCTTTTTGGTAAAGTCCCTCATTCAGAGATATTTTTATTTCTACACTCATCTATAAATAGTTTTTTAGGTAACCTTTACAATTAGTACAAATATATAAAAGTTTTATTATTTTTTATAGTAGTATTACTATCATTAATAGAAGTTTTATTATATTTGTCGAATATTAATTAAAATAAATAAAATGAAAAACAGTTTTTTTTTAAATTTAAAAAATGATTTACCAGCAAGTATTGTAGTGTTTTTTGTTGCATTACCATTGTGTCTTGGTATTGCTTTAGCAAGTGGTGCTCCATTATTTTCAGGACTAATTGCAGGAATTATTGGCGGAATAATTGTTGGAGGACTAAGTGGGTCCAAAATTGGGGTAAGTGGTCCAGCTGCTGGATTAGCAGCAATAGTTTTAACAGCTATAGGAACATTGGGTAGTTACGAAAATTTTTTAGTAGCTGTTGTTTTAGGGGGAATCATACAACTTATATTTGGGTTTTTAAAAGCAGGAGTGATAGGATATTATTTCCCTTCGTCGGTAATTAAAGGAATGCTAACAGGTATAGGAATCATCATTATTATAAAACAAATACCTCACTTTTTTGGTTATGACGCAGACGGTTCAGGAGGTTTTACTTTATTTCAAATGGAAGGAGAAAGTAATTTTTCAGAAATAATTAACTCCATAAATAATATACAACTAGGTTCGGCTTTAATAGGGGTTATTGGCTTAATTATCCTTTTATTCTGGGATAAAGTTCTATCCAAAAAAGGAAAGATATTCCAAATTATTCAAGGACCTTTAGTTGCTGTAGTGGTTAGTATACTATTTTATGTTTTTACAAAATCTAATAACACTCTGGCTATTGCTTCATCTCACTTAGTTAGTGTACCGGTACCGGATGATATATCATCATTTTTAGGACAATTTAGTTTTCCAAACTTTAGTGTAATCACTAAGCCAGAAGTATGGATTGTAGCTTTTACTATCGCTTTAGTTGCTAGTTTAGAAACTCTGTTATGTGTAGAGGCAACAGATAAATTAGATCCACACAAAAATGTGACTCCTACTAATAGGGAATTATTTGCCCAAGGAACTGGGAATATTATTTCAGGAATGATAGGAGGTTTACCTATTACACAAGTAATAGTAAGAAGTTCTGCAAACATCCAATCGGGTGGTAGAAGCAAGATGTCAGCTATAATTCACGGTTTTTTATTATTGATTTCAGTAATCATTATTCCTACATTATTAAATATGATTCCACTATCTGTTTTGGCGGCCATATTATTAATTGTGGGTTATAAATTAGCAAAACCCGCCTTATTCAAAAAAATGTATGATTTAGGGTGGAAACAATTTGTTCCGTTTACAGTTACTGTTTTTGGTATTATATTTATTGATTTGTTATACGGTATAGGTTTAGGGCTCGCTGTTGGTATTGTTGTGATATTAATAAAAAGCTATCAAAACTCTCACTTTTTACATATTGAAGATAAAAGTAATGGAAAACATAAAATAAAAATGACACTTGCTGAAGAAGTAACATTTTTTAATAAAGGAGCTATTTTAAAAGAGTTAGATAGTTTACCAAGAGAAACTTATTTAGAATTAGATGTTAGAAAAACTAGGTATTTAGATAATGATATTATCGAAATTTTAGATGATTTCGCATTCAAAGCTAAAGAGCGAAATATTGACATCAAGTTAATTTCAGAATTAGGTGCAGTTGAAAATCCAGATAGTTTTATCGAGTTTTTTAAGTTAAGACCAACAACTAATTAAAACAAAAAGATAATGAAAAATAATAGATATAAAATATTAGTGCTTTCTGATTTGAAAGATTCCACGAACAGCATTCTTAAAAGTAGTGTTAGTCTTGCTAAAATGATTAATGGAGATGTCGCTTTTTTCCATGTAAAAAAGGCTACAGACGTTGTTGAAAACGATAGTCAATTATCAGCAATAAGAACCATTAATAAATTACACACTAAAACGAGATCTCAAATACAGTATTTAATAGATGCTATTTCAAAAGATTATGACATAAAAATAAGTCACAATCATGCTTTTGGTAATGTAAAAAATGAAATTACTGATTATCTACAAGTAAATAAACCAGACATAGTTGTAATTGGTAAAAGAAAATCTCACCCTTTTAATTTCACAGGAGATAACATTACAGATTTTATTATAAAAACCCATAATGGTGCAATAATGATTGCTTCTGATGAAAACACTTTTGAGCCTAATAAGGTATTCTCATTGGGTCTTCTTAACAATATTGAGAAATCTATTAATATAGAGTTTGCTGAAAGTTTAATAAGCCATAGTACAAAGCCATTAAAATCATTTAAAATTGGTAAACAGCCTAATGTGTTAAACGAAAGTGAAAAATCAATAGAAAACAAAACTGTTGAATATGTGTTTGAACAAACGGATAATGCAATCAATAATCTTTTTAAATATTTATCAAAAAACAATGTTGATTTATTGTGTCTAAATAGAGAAAATGAAAAAAATTATATGAATACAACCAAAATTGATATAAATCAAATAATCAACAAGATGAATATTTCGCTTCTGATAGCAAGAAATTAAAAGCATTTATTTAACAAAATATAATTAAACTAAAAATTCAATAAAAATAAAATTATGAAAGCACACACAAAAGAAACACAAGCAACAATGACACCAGAAAAGTCATTACAATATTTAAAAGAAGGAAATATTAGGTTTCAAAATAATTTAAAAGCCAACAGAAATTTGTTAGAACAAGTAAATGACACTCGTGAAGGGCAATTTCCGTTTGCAACTATTTTAAGTTGTATAGATTCTAGAGTTTCTGCAGAGCTGGTTTTTGACCAAGGTTTAGGTGATGTTTTTAGTGTTCGTATTGCTGGTAATTTTGTAAATTCTGATATACTTGGTAGCATGGAATTTGCATGTAAACTGGCGGGTACAAAGTTAATAGTAGTATTAGGGCATACATCTTGCGGAGCAGTAAAAGGAGCCTGTGATGATGCTAAATTAGGTAATTTAACAGGGATGCTAGCCAAAATAAAACCTGCTGTTAATGCTGTTTTAGAACCAAAGGATATTAGCTTACGAAATTCGTCAAACAATGAATTTGTAGATAATGTTTCCACAAAAAATGTAGAATTAACCATCAATAATATTATGAAAGATAGTTCTGTTTTAGCAGAAATGCAAAATAGTGGAGATGTAAAAATTATTGGAGCAATGTATGATATTAACAACGGGAAAGTTACTTTTTATGAATAAAATTTAGTTTTAGATGGCAAAAAATAAAATAATAAAAGGTTTCTGTCTGGTAATATTTACCCTAGTATTAATGTTACCTATTTATACTCAAGCTCAAGAAAGTAATTTTGGAAATTGGTTACTTTATATAGGAAACAAAAAAATTAATTCTAAATGGAATATTCATAATGAAATTCAATTTAGAAATTATAATGCCCTAGGTGATCTTGAGCAGTTATTGTTGCGTACAGGATTAGGTTACACCTTCAATGAAAATAAAAACAACATTCTTTTGGGTTATGGTTATATTTTATCAGAAAATTATATTGGTAATACAAACGAAAAAATTTCGATAAATGAACATCGAATATTTCAGCAATTTATTTCAAAACAAAGTTTAGGCCTGATAAAATTAAATCACCGTTACAGGTTTGAGCAACGGTTTGTAGAAAGTGATTTTAAACTTCGATTCCGATATTTTCTTGGCATAAGCATACCTTTAACAAAAAAAGAGAACAACAGCTTTTATCTTTCAATTTATAACGAAATATTCTTAAACACTAAATCAGCAGTATTTGATAGAAATAGGCTGTATGGAGGAATAGGGTATAAAATAAACAAGAATATAAAGTTTGAATTAGGGTATATGAATCAATTTTTTGAGAATAGTAATCGAGACCAACTTAATATTATTAGTTTCGTAAACTTTTAGTAAAATTGATAGATTTGGGTTTCAAATAATATTAAAATTAAAGGCTCTATGTTGTATATAGTGGGTAATCAAATTTAAGTTTTCCACACAGGAAGTAAATCGAGTTGTAAAAAAATTATCTTAATTTACTCTAGGTAGGCAAAGAAAAGCACCATTAAATATAAAATTTACTTGCCAATTTCATTTGTTGTTCAATAATAATATGTAGAAAATTCGCAAAAAGGAGCAATCAAATCGATTGTTCCTTTTTTATATACTCTTGAGAAATATTTACTATTTTTGTTGTACAAGCTAAACCTTATGAAACTAGCACAATATTTAGATTCTACATATTTAAAAACAGCTATACAAGCTAATATTTCTGAAGAAGCAACAAAAGAAAACATCATAAAACTGGTAGAAAACGCTATTATTTACAATTTTAAATTGGTAATGATAAGAGCTAACTATGTTTCTTTGGCTAAAGAAATGATAAGCAAAGCAAATTCTGATCTTCAAGTTGGTACAGTAATTGGTTTTCACGAAGGAACATATTCTTTGGAGGAAAAATTAAAAGAAGCTCAAAAAGCAATTGATTTAGGAGTTGATGACTTAGATTATGTGGTAAATTATGAAGCTTTTAAAAAAGGAGACATTGCATTAATAAAGGAAGAAACTTTTAAAGGAACTGAACTTGGTTTGAAAAACAATAAAATTGTAAAATGGATAATTGAAGTTGCTGCTTTATCTAACGAACAGATTGCATCAATTTCTCGCTTAATAAAAAAAGTTGTAATTGATAATTTTGGAGAAGAAAAAGCACAAAAAGTATTCGTAAAATCATCAACAGGTTTTTATAAAACCGAAGAAGGAAAGCCAAATGGAGCAACTTTTAAAACGATTAAAATAATGTCTGATAATGCAAAGCCTTTAAAAATAAAAGCTGCTGGTGGAGTTAAAACAAAAGAAGATGCATTAAAAATGATTACTTTAGGGGTTGAAAGAATCGGAACTTCTTCTGCAAAAGAAATCATTGAAGAAACAACGATTAATTCAGAATATTAAAAATGAGTAATTATAAAGCACACGAAACAGCAGTTATAGATAAAGGTTGTGAAATAGGAGAAGGAACAACTATTTGGCATTTTAGCCATATTATGCCTAATTGTAAAATTGGAGCCAATTGTAATATCGGTCAAAATGTTGTAATTTCTCCGGATGTTATTTTAGGTAAAAACGTAAAAGTTCAAAACAATGTTTCTATTTATACTGGTGTTATTTGCGAAGATGATGTTTTTTTAGGACCTTCTATGGTTTTTACAAATGTTATCAATCCAAGAAGTGCTGTAAACAGAAAAAATGAATACCTAAAAACAGTTGTTAAAAAAGGCGCAAGTATTGGTGCAAATGCCACAATAGTTTGTGGTAATAATATTGGAGAATATTCGTTCGTAGGTGCAGGAGCTGTTGTTGTTAAAAAAATACTCCCGTATGCTTTAGTTGTTGGAAATCCTTCTAAACAAATAGGCTGGGTTAGCGAATTTGGTCATCGATTAAACTTTAATGAAAAAGGAATTGCTGAATGCCCAGAAAGTAAAGAAAAGTACTCTCTAAAAAATAATAGTGTTACTAAAATGCAATAAACCAGAATGAAAAAACATCTTCTTTTATATCTCTTTTTAACTCCCATATTTTTATCTGCTCAGATAGAAAAACTCCCAGTATTTAAAGATTGTGAAAATAAAACCATAGATAATATTGAATCTTGTTTTTATAAAACAACTAAAGAGTTGTTTTTTAAAGAATTTAATTCTCCTGTTATTTTAGAAAGAGAAAAATTTAAAGGAACTATAAGTATTGTTTTTGTAGTTACCAATACAGGTAGTTTTAAATTGATTTATATCAACTCACCTTATAAAGAACTACAAGATGAAGTAAAGAGAGTTTTTAATACATTGCCTGTAATTTTACCAGCAAAATACAACAATAATAATGTAGAAATGCGTTTTGCTTTGCCTTTAAACTTTCCATTACAAATAGGAAATGAAATTACTGAAGAAATTGTTAAGGTAAAACCAATAGAAATAAAAGCAATTTCTCTTCAAGACAAACTAAAAAAAACATTGTTTATAGAACATAAAAGTCAATTAAACATCCCGTTTACACACCAACGTTATATAAATTATGATTATGCTTTAAATAAAAAGGTAAATACACATACCGCCATAAAACCGTATGTATATAATAATATAAATGCTGTTTATGATTTAGATGCAGAAAAAAGTCAATTTTTAAAACCAGATGAAACAACTTGGTTAGGAAAAAAGTTTTGGAATGAACATTTGTTAGAAGTAAGAGGTGATGGATATTGGTTTAATTTGGATTTTTTATTAGATGTACAGTTTGGTAAAGACAATTCAGATATATCTTATACATTTAATAATTCTAGAAATTTAACAATTAATGGTGGATTAGGAAATAATTTTTCTTTTTCAGCAACTATTTATGAAAGTCAAGGTCGATTTGCTGGCTATATAAATGATTTTATTTCTAACCCTTCTGATACATTTAGACCAGCTTTTTCAGAAGGATTAGTTCCTGGAAGAGGAAAGGCAAAAGGGTTTAAAACTGATGCTTTTGACTATCCGGTTGCAGAAGGGTACATGGCTTATACTCCAAATAAATTTTTACAATTTCAATTTGGTAATGGTAAAAATTTTATTGGAGATGGATATAGATCCCTTTTGCTTTCAGATGTTTCTTCACCGATGCCCTATTTAAAAATGAGTTTAAATTTTTGGAAATTAAATTACACAACTATTTGGCTTTGGGGAACAGATGTTAGACGACCAGTAGTTGTAAATAATGAACATCCAAGAAAGTATATTGCTATACATTATTTAAGTCTTAACCTCACAGAAAAATTAAATATTGGTTTTTTTGAAACCGCAGTTTCTAAAGGAGATCAAGGATTTGATATTGGATTTATGAACCCATTAATGTTTTATAGATCTGTAGAATTTAGTAGAGGAGAAGATGCAGGAAATGCAATGTTAGGATTAACTGCAAAATATAAATTAAAAGAGAATCTACTATTATATTCGCAATTAGTGGTAGATGAATTTTCTTTTGGAAAAATAAGTGATTTAGGATACTGGGGTAATAAATTTGGTTTTCAATTAGGAGCTAAATATTTTGATGCATTTAATATAAAGGATTTGTATTTGCAAGCAGAATTGAATTCTGTTAGACCTTACACATTTGCACATAAAGATCCCATTTTAAATTATGGAAATTACAGTCAACCTTTGAGTCACCCTTGGGGTGCAAATTTTTGGGAAGCAGTTGCAATTGGAAATTATAAATTTAACAGATGGACCGCAAGCGCTAAGTTAATTTTAGGACAAAAAGGATTTGATGATAGCTCAGCACTAAGTTATGGAGGAGATATTTATAAACCGTACGATATTAGAAGAGGAGATAATGATAATAAAGTTGCGCAAGGAAATAAAGCAACAATATTCTTAGCAGATTTTCAAGGAAGATATTTATTAAATACATCAAATAATTTAAGTCTTTTTGCTGGATTAACCTTAAGAAATTTTTCTCCAGAAACAGAAAAAGTTAATTTCCAACCTTCAAACACCATCTGGTTTACTGTTGGTATAAAGGCAGATTTGTTTAATTGGTATTTTGATTTTTTTTAAAAAAAATAGTAAAGTTTCCTAAAAACTTGTATATTTGTTTCGTGGTGTAAAAACCACTTTCTTTTTCATAGCAATTTTCCCACTCTAACTTAGAGTGGGTTTTTTTATTTCTATTGATTTTTTTATTTCTATTTCATAAAAAAAGCCCTAACAAATTAATGTTAAGACCTTTTTGTACTCAAGATGGGACTTGAACCCATACGGGCATTACTGCCCACTGGATTTTAAGTCCAGCGTGTCTACCAATTCCACCACTTGAGCATTGGTATTGTATTATAGAATAGAGCGAAAGACGGGATTTGAACCCGCGACCCCCACCTTGGCAAGGTGATGCTCTACCCCTGAGCTACTTTCGCGCAGTATATTTTAAAGAACTTACATATCTTTCATATGCGGGTGCAAAGTTAAAACAAAAAAGGATATAGCAAAGATTTTTTTTAAATATTTTACACAGTAAATTAATCCCTTTTTTTATATCATAAAAAGCAAGAAAATAACATAGAATAAAATATCTTTGCAAAAGATTTGAAAAAACCAAATGAGCTCAATTTCAAGTATAGAAAATAAATCAATCATTAAAAACTTTGTATCAGATTTTAAGCAACTTACAAAAGTTGGTTTGTCTTTAAGTGTTGTTTTTTCTTCTATAGCAGGTTATTTATTGGCTACAGAATTAGTAGATGTTTTTATTATTATACAACTAGCGGTTGGAGGTTACTTTATGGTTGGTGCATCAAATGCATTTAATCAAGTAATAGAGAAAGATACGGATGCTTTAATGAAAAGAACAATGAACAGACCATTGCCAACTGGCAGAATGACTGTTTCTACCGCATTGACTATTGCCATTTTATTTACTGTTTTAGGAATTGCAATTTTGTATAATATTAATGCTAAGTCTGCATTATTTGGAGCAATATCAATTTTCTTATACACTAGTATTTATACACCATTAAAATCTGTTACACCATTAACGGTTTTTGTTGGAGCAATACCAGGAGCAATTCCTTTTATGTTAGGTTGGGTTGCGGCAACAAATCAATTTGGAATAGAAGCCGGATTTTTATTTTTAATTCAATTTTTCTGGCAATTTCCACACTTTTGGGCAATTGGTTGGTTACAATTTGAAGAATATCAAAAGGCAGGATTTAATATGTTGCCTATGAACAAAAAAGATAGAGGAGCTATTAAGCAAATTATCTTTTATACTTTAATAATGATTTTAGTTTCTATTGCGCCAGTTCTTAAGTTAACAGGTGCGTTTTACATTTATCCTGCAACAGCAGTTATTATTGCATTAATTGGAGGGGTTATGTTATATTACGGAATTAGATTGTATAAATCTGAATCTAATATTGATGCAAGAAAATTAATGTTATCAAGTGTGTTTTATATTACGTTGGTGCAAATAATATATGTAGTAGATAAATTTTTACATTAAACAAATGAGACAAGAAAGTTTACAAACCGAATTAACAACAGCAAAAAGAAAATCAGCAAAACCTATGTTATGGGTTTCTATGATTAGCATGACCATGTTTTTTGCTGGATTAACAAGTGCTTATGTAGTAAGTAGAAAAAGAGAAGACTGGGTTTCGTTTGATTTGCCAATGGCATTTTATATAAGTACAGTTTTAATAATAGCAAGTAGTTTAACATTTATCATTGCAGGAAATTTTCTTAAAAAAGATAATTTAAAAGCGAGTTTTTTAATGCTTATAATTACTTTAATACTTGGCGTTGCATTTATTTATTATCAATATGATGGATTTATTCAATTAAGAAATTCTGGCTTGTTTTTTACCGGACCAAACAGTACAGTTTCTACTTCTTTTATTATTGGCATTACATTTATGCACGTTTTACATCTAATTGCAGGATTAATTGTGCTATTAGTTGTAATTTATAATCATTTTAAATCTAAGTATAATCCCTCAGAAATGCTTGGTTTTGAGCTCGGTGCAATTTTTTGGCACTTTGTTGGAGTACTATGGATTTATCTATTTTTCTTTTTCTATTTTATTAGATGATGAAAATTGTGTAATTTTGACAAACTATTTAAAAAAACAATTAACATAGATATTTATGGGAGCAACTATTGCTGTAAATTCTGAAGACAAAACTACTTGGAACGGTGGTGGAAAAAGACCTTTTGGTGCCAGTTACGGAAAAATGATGATGTGGTTTTTTATCGTATCAGATGCATTAACTTTTTCTGGATTTTTAGCCGCTTATGGTTTAACAAGATTTAAATTTATAGACTCTTGGCCAATTGCCGATGAAGTTTTTACTCACTTTCCGTTTTTACATGGAGTACACGCACCGATGTACTATGTAGCATTAATGACATTTATCTTAATCTTTTCTTCTGTAACAATGGTGTTAGCTGTTGATGCTGGTCATCAAATGAAGAAAAAGAAAGTAGCTTGGTATATGTTATTTACCATTATTGGTGGTTTAATCTTCTTAGGATCTCAGGCTTGGGAATGGAAAAACTTTATTGGAGGTACTTACGGTGCGGTTCAAACAACTGATGGAAAAATTTTACAATTTGTAAAAGATGGTCATCAAATTGCATTATCTGATTTTGTTGTTGACGCCCATGAAGAAAGAGTACAGCATACAAGAAAAAATGGATTATGGTATGTAAGTGGAGAAACACTACCCAGTTATTCAGTTAATGAAGTTGTAAATTCTTACAAGAACAATTCAGATGTTTTAATAAGAACAGAAAAAATTGATCTTGCTACAAAACAAAAAACAATACTTTCTAGGGAAGAAGGAGCTCGTTATTTATTAAATGCAAAACAAGTTGTTGAGGGTGCAAACCTTCAAGTAAATGAATATGGAAACCCAATTTTTGCAGATTTCTTTTTCTTTATTACCGGTTTTCACGGTTTTCACGTATTCACAGGAGTACTTATAAATATTATCATTTTTTTTAATGTTCTTATTGGTACATACGAACGTAGAGGGCATTATGAAATGGTAGAAAAAGTAGGATTATATTGGCACTTTGTAGATTTAGTTTGGGTATTTGTATTCACATTCTTCTACTTAGTTTAACTATAAAAAGAGTATAAAAAATGGCACACGCACACGAATCTAATACAAAAAGAATATGGATAGTTTTTGGAATACTTTCTGTTATAACAATTGTAGAAGTTATTTTTGGTATTATAAAACCAGCTAGTTTACATTTAACAAGTTTCTTAGGAACAAGTCCGCTAAACTTATTATTTATTATCTTAACATTAGCGAAGGCTTATGGTATTACTTGGGCATTTATGCACATGGAAGGTGAAAAAAAATGGTTTAGAAGAGCTGTAGTTTGGACAGCAGTATTCTTAATTTCTTATTTAGTAGTTTTATTACTAATAGAAGGAGAATATTTATTTGATGTAATGTCGTTTCCTTTAACAAAATGGAATTATTAATTGTATTAAAATATTTTAAGGTGGTTTTTACCACCTTTTTTTTTGCAACATGAAGAAAAATAAAATTAAAAAAGGAATTGTATTATCGGCATTATTTCTAGGGCCGTTACTCTTTTATATTTTCCTTTCATTAGGAATTTATCATCATGCAAACTTACCAATACTTACAAAAAAAGTAGAAGATGTAAAAGGAGAGGTTACATTTAAAAAACATTTTTCTGTAGTTAGTTTTTTAGGAACAGATATTGAACAAAATAAAGGAGGTCTTTTTAATTTAAATGAAGTTATTTATAAAAGATATCGTAAAAGTCTTTATTTTCAATCTGTTTTAATAGCTCCAAAAGGAACAGAAGAACAAGTTGAATCTTTAAAAAAGAAACTAAAAACATATACAGATATTGAAAACTGGAAATTTGTTTTTTTAAATAAAGATGAAATAAAATTAATCTTTAAAAGTTTTGATTCGCCATATACTTTAAATAACAATTTAGGTTCTGAATATGTATTTATAGTTGATAGAGAATTACGTTTACGTGGACGAAAAGATGATGAGGATACAGATAATGGAAGATTATATGGCTATAATATGAATTCTGTTAATGATTTAAAGAACAAGATGAAGAAAGATATAGAAATCATTTACTATCAACTTAAAAAATCTCTTGAAAAAGAGAAACGTTTTAAACGAGAAATATAAAATAAAATGAAAAAAAAGTATTCTTACGTTGGTATTTCATTTGTCATCTTAATTTTCGGAATTTATGTTGTTAGAAACATAGACAGAAGAATAAATGACAATAATCTAGTTAAAGAAGATAGGTTAAATAAGGTTGATAAAAAATCTGTAAAGAGTAATACTTTATTTACATTTAACAAAGTGCCAGATTTTGAATTTATCAATCAAAACGGTAATACAATTACCAATAAGAACTTTGAAGGGAAAGTATATGTTGTAGAGTTCTTTTTTACAACCTGTCCTTCAATTTGCCCTCTTATGAATAAAAAAATGATAGAAATTCAAAATAATTTTTATGAAAACCCTAATGTTGGAATAGCCTCTTTTTCGATTACTCCAGATATTGATACTCCAGAAATTTTAACTCAATATAGAAAAGAACACAATATTACAAGTAATAATTGGCAAATGTTAACAGGTAAAAGCCAAGATTATGTTTTCAATCTATCTAATAAAGGGTTTAAATTATACGCAGGAAACGGGGATGAAGAGCATAACGGATTTGAGCATTCTGGTTTATTTGCCTTAATAGATAAAAAGGGTAATATCCGCTCTAGAAGAGATACATACGGAAACCCAATAATGTATTACAGAGCCATAGAAGAAAGTGGTTTTCCAGATCAAATAAAAGAATTAAAAGAAGATATTAATATCTTGTTAAATGAGTAAAGAAATAACTAATCAAGAAAAAAAATACAATAAAATAATTATTTTTTTATCAATAATTATTCCTTTAGTTGTTGCAATTTTGTTTGGTGTAAACTTAAAAAAAATGGGATTTAATGTAGCACCTTTATCTTTTTTACCACCAATTTATGCAAGTATAAACGGAGTTACAGCATTACTTTTAATTTTTGCAGTTTTTGCCATAAAAAAAGGAAATAGAAAATTACACGAGCAGTTAAACACGGCTGCAATTTTTTGTTCTGTACTTTTTTTACTGATGTATATTGCTTATCATATGACTTCTGAATCTACTAAATTTGGTGGAGAAGGAACAATAAGATATCTGTATTATTTTATTTTGATTACACACATTTTACTATCAATAATTGTTATCCCTTTTGTGTTAATTACCTTTGTAAGAGCAAAGTTAGGGAAATTTACAGCTCATAAAAAAATTGCGAAGATTACATTTCCATTATGGTTATATGTTGCAATTACTGGTGTTGTAGTTTATGTAATGATTTCTCCTTATTATATATAAATATGAAAAAAAGTATTGTTTTATTAATAGTTCTCTTTTTTGCAATTGATGCAAATGCACAATGTGCAATGTGTAAAGCTGTTGTAGAAAATGGTGGGCAAGAAATGGCAGAAGGAATTAACTCAGGAATTACGTATTTAATGGTTTTTCCATACCTTTTAGTTGCCCTTTTAGCCTATGTTTTATTTAGATATAAAAAGAGAATTAAAAATTAACACTTCAATAAGATAAAAAATCTGTAACAAATTTCACTTTCATTCGTCATATATGCAGCGTAAAAATTGCAGAATATTTCTCCTTTGTTACAAATTTTATAAATAAAATAAATCATAGTTAAAATATATGAAAACTAAATTTTTAATAGGCATTGTATTACTTGTATTTTCATTTTCTGGACATTCACAAAAAAAATGGGATTTAAAAGAAGCAGTTGAGTATGCATTAAAAAATAATATCAGTATAAAAAAAGGTGAGTTAACTATAGAAAAAAATAAAGAAAATGTAGTTGGAGCAAAAGGGAACTTTTTACCAAATTTAAATGCTTCTTCTGGGGCTAATTTAAATTTTGGTTCAACAATTGATCCTGTTAGTAATAGTAGAATATCTTCTACTAACTTTAGCTCTTCTTATAGATTACAAAGTGGTATCACTGTTTTTAATGGATTTAGATTATTAAACACCTATAAAAGCAATCAATTGATTGTTATTGGTAATCAATTAGATTTACAAAAAATTAAAGATGATATTTCTTTAAACGTAGTTAATTCGTATTTAAATATTTTGTTTGCTAAAGAAAATTTAGCAGTTGCAAAAGTACAATCAGAAATAAGTAAAGAGCAAATAGTAGTAGCAAAAAGTCAAGTAGAAGCAGGCTCTAAACCCAAAGGTGAATTATTAAATGCTCAGTCTGCTTATGCAAACGATTTGCAAACTATTGTTTCATTAGAAAACACCTTAGATATTGCATTATTAGGACTTGCGCAATTGTTACAAGTAGATCCAAATAATTTTGATGTTGCAAACATAAATGTTGGATCTCCTTCTGCTTCTTTATTATTTAAAAGCTCTGATGTTGTTTATAAAAAAGCCGTACTTAATAGGCCAGAAATATTGAGTGCAAAATTACAAGAAGAATATGGAGACTTACAAATAGCAATTGCTAAAAGTGGTTTTTTACCAACGTTAACTGCTTCTGCAACAGCAGGAACGAATTATAGTCATAGATTTACAATATTTCAAGGACAACGAAATGATTATTTCTTTAAACAATTAAATGATAACTTCGGATACGGTGTTGGAGTATCTTTGAGTATTCCAATTTTTAACAGATTTCAGAATAAAGTCAACCTTAATAAAGCAATAATTGATAAAGAAGATTCTAAATTAAATATTGAAAGTGCCAAATTAAGTTTGCAACAAACAATTCAACGAGCTTTTTTAGACACTAAAGCAGCCTTAAAAAGTTATGAAGCAGCTAAATTATCTTTAGATGCGCAACAAGAAGCGTTTAAGAATGCGCAACAGAGATATACTTTTGAAGCAATTACATCATTTGAGTTTGATCAAGTAAGAAATAGATTAGTAAACGCAGAATCAACTTTAATTAGGGCAAAATACGATTATGTATTTAAATCTAAAGTATTAAAATTTTACAACGGAGAATCTGTTATAGATTAACATAACATCTTAATAAACATAAAAAATCTCTGAAAATAGTTTCAGAGATTTTTTTATTACTTGATTATGTAAAATTAAGAATCAAAATTTTTATCAACAAGACTTCTAATTTTTTTATTTAAATAATCAATTGACCGATAACTTGAGTGTTCTAAAATTATAATTACTAAATCATCTTCTATATATTGCGTAATCCCTGTACTAAACCCATTCCATTTTCCGTAATGATACACTATTTTTTCATCATTTTTAGTGTTAATTCTAAATCCAAAACCATAAGGTATTGTTCTTCCATATTTGGTTTTTCCTTTAGAATACATTAGCTCTAAAGACTCTTTAGAAATAAGTTTTCCGCTATTAAGACCAATAACCCATTTTAATAAATCTTTAGTTGTTGCATAAACATTTTTATCACCAACAATAGCATCGTTAACAGTGTTTGGTATTCTACGATGTCTCCAACCTCTATACAATCTATAACCTATCAATTGATTTGATCTTATAGTATCGTTTTCAAAACTATAAGCGAAGGAATTTTTCATTTGAAGTGGTGAGAAAATATTCGTTTCCAAAAAGTTAGAATAACTCATTTTTGATATTTTCTCAATAATGGAGGCTAAAACAAAATAACCAGTATTAGAATAATCAAAATTTCTTCCTGGTCTAAAAAACATTGATGCTGTGCTGCTAGTTTCTAAAAACTTCATCATTTCAATATTATTTGGAGCTTTTTCTTTTTTCCATTCATTTTCTGCCACCCAAAAGTACTTAGGCAGACCAGAAGTATGATTTAATAAATTTTGAATAGTAATATTTTTAAAAGGAAATTTTGGAAAATATTTAGTAACTGTATCTGTTAATTTTAATTGATTTCTTTCTTTTAATATTAGTATGGATGTTGCTGTAAATTGTTTACTTACAGATGCTAATTGAAAAATAGATTCCTCATTTAGTTTACTTTTCTTTCTAAAATCTGCATATCCAATTTGATTTTGATATATTATTTTGTCTTTTTTGGCAATTAGAATCGAGCCATTAAAATCTTGCCTTTTATGTATTCTTTTTAGAAGTGAATCTAATCTATAACTTACCTTCTTGGTCTCATCCTTTGAATATAACTCTAAAAGTACTGGTGCTTTTTTAGTGTTTATTGTGTCTTTTATAGCTTCTTTAAGAACAGGTTTTGGTTCTTTTTTTACTGTATTTGTACTAAGTACAAAACTACTTAACAGTATAATAAAAAAGATAATAAAGTATTTTAATTTTATTTTCAAAAGAATATTTTGTTCTAATTTAATGCTAAAAGTAACAATGCTAAACGTTCTTTCAAAATTTTATTTCATTTTAAGGAATAATAATAAACTATATGTGTTTTTTTGAAGCTTAATGTATCTTTGTAAAAAACTATTCTATTGGCTCATATTTTAAATATAGAAACAGCAACAAAAAACTGCTCGGTTAGTATTTCTAATAACGGAAAAGTTATTGCTATTAAAGAATTAAACAACGGTAATTATTCGCACGCAGAAGTTTTACATCCGTTTATAAATGATGTACTTAAAGAAGCTGACATCACTATTGAAAAACTTGATGCAATTGCCGTTAGTAAAGGGCCAGGTTCTTATACTGGATTAAGAATTGGTGTTTCAGCAGCAAAAGGATTGTGTTTTGCATTAAATATCCCTTTAATTTCAGTTAATACTTTACAATCTTTGGCGTCTTCTATTTCGATTGAAAAAGGAGTTATTATACCAATGTTAGATGCTCGCAGAATGGAAGTGTATTCTGCTATTTTTGACTTAGATTACAATCAAATTAGAGAAACCAAAGCAGAAATTATTGACGAAACATCATTCAAAGATATTTTAGAATCTTCCGAGGTTTATTTTTTAGGAGATGGAGCAGAAAAATGTAAAACTTTAATAGTGCATCCAAATGCAATATTTGTAGATTCTAAATTTCCTTCAGCTAACGAAATGAGTATTTTATCCTATGATAAATACAAAAAAAACGACATCGAAGATGTCGCTTATTTTGAGCCTTTTTATTTAAAAGATTTTATTGCTGTTCCTCAAAAAAAGAAACCTACTTTTTAATATTTACTCGATGTGGATAAGGAATTTCAATTCCTGCTTTATCTAATTCTAACTTTACATTTTCTGTAACCTCAAAATACACATCCCAGTAGTGTTCTGATTTACACCATGGTCTTACAGCAAAATTAACAGAACTATCTGCTAGTTCAGAAACCGTAACCCCTGGAGCAGGATCTTTTAAAACTTTTGGATGAGAAGTTAATACTTCCATTAATACATTTTTTGTTTGTTTTATATCAGCATCATAAGAAACACCAAAAGTTAAATCTACTCTACGTGTTCCTTCTGCAGTATAGTTAGTGATATTTCCATTAGATAATGATCCGTTTGGAATAATAATTTCTTTGTTTGACAAACCAGTTAGTTTTGTTGTGAATATTTCAATTTCTTTCACAACACCAATTTCTCCTTGAGCTTCGATTAGATCACCAATTTTAAAGGGTTTAAAAATCATGATTAAAGCGCCACCAGCAAAATTAGCTAAAGAACCTTGTAAAGCCAAGCCAATAGCCAAACCAGCTGCACCAATAATTGCAACAAAAGAAGTTGTTGGAACTCCGAGTTTAGCAATAACAGTAATAATTAATAAAGCTTTTAAAATCCAGCTTAATAAATCGCTTAAAAATTTTTGCAACGTAACATCTACGTTACTTTTTGTCATTATTTTTTTAGAGATTTTTACAAGTAGGTTTATCACAAATAAACCAATGATTAAAATCAATAAAGCTGATAAAATACTTGCCCCGTATTTTAATAAAAATGTCTCTGCTATTTCTAAATATTTTCCCATATTAAATTTTTAATTAAATAAGATTAATAAAAGGGCAAAAATAGCAGGAATAGATTGAATATAAAAGAGTCTTACCTTTTTTGTTGAATAAGCTCCATAAATACCCGCAATTAGGACACAACTAAGAAAAAAGATACTTACGTTTAAATCTTTTATTATTAAAGACCAAATTAATCCAGCACTTAAAAAACCGTTGTATAACCCTTGGTTTGCTGCCAATACTTTTGTTTCTTCTGCAAATTCTTTAGATTTTAATCCAAAGGTTTTTATACCTTTTGGTTTCGTCCATAAAAACATTTCCAATACTAAAAAATAAAAATGTTCAAAGGCTACAAATGCAATAAGAACTGTAATTAATGTTGTCATTTTTGTATGTTTTTAATTTGTTGAAATGCCTCATTTGTATTTTCGGTGGGTAATTGACAGGTTTTATTTATACAAATATAAATAAGCGTTTTATTTTCTACATATCTGTTTTCTAATAATGGTAGTTTACTATCCGTTAAACTACCACAAATTAATTTATTCGGAATGTATTTTTTATTTAATTCTAGCATTTTTTCTTTTGCATCTTTTCCGGTAATTGCAATTTCAAAGTATCCATCATTAAAATTACTATATAAATCTAACCAGTTAGAATATGCTGAACCATAATTTTTAATGACGTCTGTCATATTACTTAACATTTGCTTACATGTTTTTAAATAGTAGTCATTTTCGAAATAATGACTCAATTTAAATAAATTTTTAGCCATCATTGAATTTGAAGACGGCATTACATTGTCTTCTGTTTCGGTTTTTCTGTCTATTAATTCTACATCTTTATTGGATGTAAAGTAAAACATACTTGTTGCTGTATTAAAGAAATGATCAAAACAAGTATCTGTTAGATTTTTAGAAAGCATCAGCCATTTTTCATCTAAAGTTACTTCGTATAATGAAATAAGCGCATCAATTACAGATCCATAATCTTCAAGATAGGCATTTATTGTTGTTTTTCCATTTTTAAAGTTCCGAAATAAAGTGCCATCTTCTTTTAACATTTTCATTTCTAAGAAATGTGCATTTTTTAAAGCAATTTCTAAAAAATGAGGATCATTAAAAACACGATATGCATCAATATACCCTTTTAACATAATTCCGTTCCAAGAAGTTAATATTTTATCATCTAAACGAGGTTCTTTTCTTTTGGACCTTTCTTTTAATAAAATTGATTTCCATGTAGCAACTTTATTTTTTAATGTATTAATTTCTAGCGTGTGTTTTTCTGCAAAATCTTCATCAGAATTAGTTCTAATTAAATGATAGTTATTGTGTTCCCAAAATCCAAATGAGTTGATATTGTAGTAATTGGCAAATAAATTAAAATCACTTTTTAGTATTTTTTGTAATGCATCTTTTGTCCAAACGTAATATGCACCTTCTTCTAGTTTATCTTTGTCATTTAAACTATCAGCATCTAACGCAGAGTAAAAACCGCCAGATGAGTCTAATAAATCTCTTTCAATAAATTCTAATGTTTGATAAACAATTTCTTTATATAATTTATTTTTAGTAATTAAAAACGCATCAGAATAAAGACTTACTAATTGACCGTTATCATAAAGCATTTTCTCGAAATGTGGAATATGCCATTTTGTATCAACAGAATATCTAGAAAATCCACCACCAATTTGATCAAAAATTCCGCCATACGCCATTTTTGTAAGTGTAGTATTTACATATTTTAGCAACGATTTATTGTTATTTTGATATGCGTGTCTTAATAAAAAATGATAGTTATTTGGCATCGGAAATTTGGGTGATTTATTTAATCCGCCTAAATATTCATCAAAATAAATGCTCCATTTTTTTACTGTTTCATTCAAATATTCTTTTGTAAAAAGAGCCTTTTCTTTGTTTAACGTAATCAATCCAGATTGTTGAATTCCTTCTGTCAATTTTTGGGCGTATTCAACCACTTTTTCAAGATTTTTTTGATATAAATTCCCAATCTGATCTAGTACATTCATCCATTCTTCTTTTCTGAAATAGGTTCCGCCCCAAACAGGTCTTCCGTCAGGCAAAGCAATACAATTCAAAGGCCATCCGCCAGCGCCAGTCATTAATTGAACGGCATTCATGTAGATTTGATCTACATCTGGGCGCTCTTCTCTATCTACTTTTACATTGATAAAATGAGCGTTCATTATAGCAGCAACTTCTTCTTTTTCAAAACTTTCCTCTTCCATTACATGACACCAATGACAAGAAGAATATCCGACAGAAATCAATAATAATTTGTTTTCTTTTTTTGCCAATGCTAATGTTTCATCATTCCAGGCATACCAATTTACGGGGTTATGCGCATGTTGTAATAAATAAGGACTGGTTTCTGTAATAAGATGATTGGTGTATTTGTGATTCATTGAGTCATTTTTATTGTGCATCACAGGTTGTTAAAACTGATATAATCTATTAGAGAAATTGTAAAACAAAACTCCATTGATTGTATCTAAAAAAGGCAAGAATACCGCTGATAAAATACACACAGCAAACCGAATTTAAATACAAATAACAATGCAATTATGGCAAGTTAATGTTTTTTATAAAAGTAAATAATATTTTGTTATTTACGAAGTATTAAGAAACTGTTTATTTATTGCTATAATAATAATTACGAAACATTAAGTTAACATTAAGTTAACATTTAAGTTGGTTATTTGCACTCATAAAAACAAATACTAGATGAAAACGTATCTTACTACTGTGATTGTTTTGCTATTATGTATCAAAACCCTAAATGCACAAGAAACAAATGCTCCAAAATTTGGAAAAGGCCTTTTCAATCTAATAGGAGAAGATAATTCTTGGTCAATGAAAATAGGTGCAAGAATGCAATTTTTAGCAACTTCAACTTGGGATGCTAAAGAAACAGAACTTTCTAGTCAAGAAACTTCTATGTTGGTAAGAAGAGCCAGATTAAAATTTAGCGGTTTTGCTTTTTCTCCAAAATTACAGTATAAAATAGAGTTAGGTCTTTCTAACAGAGATATTTCGGGAGCTTCAGTTTATACAAGTAATGCGCCAAGATATATTTTAGATGCCGTGGTTAAATGGAATTTTCACAAAAATTTTGTTTTATGGTTTGGGCAAACAAAATTACCAGGAAATAGAGAGCGTGTTATCTCATCCGGAAATTTACAACAAGTAGATCGTTCTTTATTAAATAAAAGGTTTAATATAGACAGAGATATGGGAGTTCAATTAAGACATCACTTTAATATTTCAGAGAATTTTATTATAAAAGAAGCTTTTTCTATTGCTCAAGGAGAAGGAAGAAATGTTACAACTGGTAATTTAGGAGGATTGCAATACACTACAAGAATTGAATTATTACCTTTTGGAAACTTTACAAGTAAAGGAGACTATATTGGAGGTGATTTAAAAAGAGAAGAAAACTTAAAATGGGCTTTTGCAGCCAGTTATGATTTTAATAACAATGCTGTAAAAAACAGAAGTAATCAAGGTTCTTATATGACAAATGATATAGGTTTTTTCCAAACCAATATTTCTACATTATTTATTGATACAATGTTAAAGTATAAAGGATTTTCGTTTATGGGAGAATATGCATTGAGAGATGCATCAGACCCATTGGCTAAAAACTCAGACAATACATTAACGGGAGATAAAGTGCAAACAGGTAATAGTTTAAACTTAGCGAGTGGATATTTATTTAAAAATAATTGGGAACTTACTGGTAGATACACAAATGTAACTTATGACCAATTTTTGAGTAAAGGAGCAGAAAATCAATATACCATAGGATTATCTAAGTATATTGCTGGACATAAATTAAAAGTGCAAACAGATGTGAGTTATTTAGATATCGTTACTAACACAAACCAGCTTATGTACAGATTGCAAGTAGATATCCATTTCTAATAGATAAAAGATAACATAAACGTAACATATGATTGTTGCAATGTATATAAATTTGTAAAACAAAAAAAAGAGATAATTATGGAGAATCCATACATTTTAATGTTGATTGCTTTAACCCTTTTAGCAATTATTGATCTTGTAGTTGGTGTTAGTAACGATGCTGTAAACTTTCTTAATTCAGCAATTGGATCAAAAGCAATTTCGGTTAAGAAAATTTTAATTATTGCCAGTTTAGGTGTTTTTGTAGGTTCAGTTACTTCAAGTGGGATGATGGAAGTTGCAAGAAAAGGAATTTTTGTTCCGAGCGAATTCTACTTTAATGAAATTATGTACATTTTTATGGCGGTTATGATTACAGACATTTTGTTATTAGATGTTTTTAATTCATTAGGAATGCCAACTTCTACAACTGTTTCTATTGTATTTGAATTGTTGGGTGCAGCAGTTGCTATGGCATTGATAAAAATTTACACCTCTGATAATGGAGAAACTGCAGCGAATCTTGGAAAATATATCAATACAGAAACTGCAATGTTTATCATTTTTGGTATTTTACTTTCAGTAGTCGTCGCATTTTCTGTTGGGGCGATTGTGCAGTTTATTTCTAGGTTAATTTACTCGTTTCATATAGAGAGAAGACCTAGTTATGTGAACGCACTATTTGGAGGTGTTGCAATTACAGCAATTACATATTTTATTATTATTAAAGGATTAAAAGGAACACCATTCTATAAAGATATTAAACCTTTAATTGAAGGAAACTTGTCTCTTATTTTATTGATAGGTTTTGTCTTTTGGTCTTTAATCTCTCAGTTATTAATTAAAGTATTTAAAGTAAATATATTAAAAATAATTATTGGTATTGGTACTTTTTCATTAGCCTTAGCTTTTGCAGGAAACGATTTGGTAAACTTTATTGGTGTACCAATAGCTGCTTGGAATTCATATGAAGCATGGCAAGCTTCTGGAGTTGCAGCAGAAGCTTTTTCTATGGGTGTTTTAGGTAAAAAAGTACCTTCAAATATTTGGATGTTATTACTAGCCGGTGGAATAATGGTAGTTACTATTTGGACATCTAAAAAAGCAAAAACCGTAATAGAAACAGGAATTAACCTTTCTCGTCAAGGAGAAGGACATGAGAAATTTCAACCAAACCCAATGTCTAGAGTAGTTGTTAGAGCAGCTATGGGATTGAATATTGGGATTAGTTATATTTTTCCAAAGAAAATACTAACTTTTATTGATTCTAAATTTCAAAAACCGGTAATCGAATTATCAAAAGATAAATCATACGAAATGCCAGCATTTGATATGATTAGAGCTTCTGTAAATTTAGTTGTTGCCGGAATTTTAATTTCTATCGGTACTTCATTAAAACTTCCTTTATCTACAACTTATGTAACATTTATGGTTGCAATGGGTACTTCTTTAGCCGATAGAGCGTGGGGAAGAGAAAGTGCTGTGTACAGAGTTGCTGGTGTACTTAACGTAATTGGAGGTTGGTTTATGACGGCTTTAGTTGCTTTTACTGCTGCTGCAATAGTTGCTTACTTAATTAACTTAGGTGGTATTGTAATGGTTGGTGTATTGTTATTATTAGTTTTTGGGTTAATTACACGAAACTCTATAAGACACACTAAAAAAAATCAAGAAGAAAAGAAACAAATATATATTGAAAGAGCTGAATTAATTACTATTAACGGTGTAATTGAAGAAAGTTCTGACCATATTGCAGAAGTAGCGATAAGAGTTAATAAATTATATACTAACGTGGTGTCTGACCTTGCAAGACATGATTTAGATAAGTTGCGTAAAACAGAGAAACATGTTGGTAAATTAAATGACGAGATTGAAGGATTAAAAGATGGTGTGTTTTACTTTATTAAATCTTTAGATGAAACGTCTTTACATGCAAGTAGGTTCTATATTTTAGTTTTAGGATATATACAAGATGTTGCCCAATCTATTGCTTATATTTCTAAAGCAAGTTTTAAACATGTAAACAACAATCATAAAAACTTGAAGAAAGGGCAATTAAAGGAATTAAAAATTATTGATAACGAGTTAAGCATTTTATTAGAAAAAATTAGTGTTGTATTTGAAACAAGAAATTTTCATCAATTAGATGATATCTTAGAAGCAAAACAAGAATTATTAGATGATGTTTCTAAATCAATAGAAAACCAAGTTGCCAGAATTAGAACCGATGAAACAAGTCCTAAAAACACAACATTATATTTTAGTATTCTGTTAGAAACCAAAGACCTGATTGCTGCTATAATGAATTTACTGGAAACATATCAAGAGTTTCATTTAACTACAACAAATGTAAAAATTGAAGAATAATGAAGACATGAGTACTTTGTAAAAAACCGAACAATTTTTGTTCGGTTTTTTAATAAATTATTTTTCTATAGTTAACAAAACCATTCTTAATTCCATATACGTAAAACTCTTGTCAACTTTTTCTTTAAGCTCTGTTAAGTTTTTGAATTCGGTTTTTTCAATAGCGGTTACTATTTTTTTATAGCGTTTTAGGTCAATCAATTCTAAAACATCAATTTCTCCGGATGGAATATAACTTGCTAAATGACTTTCTACGGTTCCTGGAGTTAAACTGCGTTCTCTGGCAATTTCTTTTACAGATAATCCGCTTTTAAACAATTCAAAAGAAATCTGCTTTGTTGGTTTTTTATCTTCTTTTTTCTGTTGATTCAAATGGTTGATGCCATTTTCTTTGCAATAATGAGTAATTAAATCTAAAATTTCCTCGCCATATTTTTGAACACGAATTTTTCCCATTCCGTTTATTTTTAACAGCTCTTTTTCCGTTCTAGGAAGTTCATCACACATCAAATACAAAGTTTCTTGAGTAAAGATTTGAAAATGCGGAATGTTTTCTGCTTTAGCAATATCATCTCTTAGTTCTCGTAATTTTAATGCGATAATAGGGTCTCTTTTAGAAGCAACTTTTTTCTTTTTCGGTTTTTCTACATTTTGTAAAACAGCATTTGCTCTAATTTGTAAATATGCTTTTGTTTTAAAACCTTCGGTCATTTTTTTAAGAGCAAATACTTTTTCGCTTAGTTTTTCTTGAAGTGCATTAAACTGTTTGTCAAAATCTTTTTTTACCGCTTTATTATCAGACGAAAAAGAAATTTTTGATAATGGCTGAACGATGTTTTTGATGGTTTGCGTTAAAAAATAATCTACTGCTTTTATAAATCGTTCTTGAATTATTGAACTGTTTTCTGGTAAAATAGCATCTTCCGAAACGGTTTTTAATTGAGCTTTAAATCCGTTAGCAACTTTTAAAAGTGCAACAATTCCGTTGTCTTTTATCGTTTCTAAATGTTCAATTACTTCGCCTTTTATACTCTTTCTATTTTTATAAAAAATGTCAATCAATCGAGTTGTTGGGTATAAAAATTGTTGATAATCAAATAACTCAGAAATTAAATTTAATTGAAACTGTTTTTCAGATTCATTTAATATTTGTTTATCTGGATGATTTTCTTCTACACTTTTAGTAAACGAACCAACTTTTGCATCATTAATAATAGCGTTGCTGCTAATTTTTGTTTTCAACACAATGCCTTCTAACGAAGTACATCTGCTTAACGCAACATAGGTTTGTCCGTGTGCAAATGATGCTTCGGCATCTATAATTGCTTTCTCAAAAGTTAAACCTTGACTTTTATGAATGGTAATTGCCCAAGCTAAACGTAACGGAATTTGAGAAAATGAACCTGTAATATCTTCTTTTATTTCTTTTGTATCTTCATTAATAGAATAGTTGATGTTCTCCCAAGTTTCTTTTTCTGTAACAATTTCATCCACTTCATTTGCACATTGTACCGTAACAGTTTCTTTAGAAACAGCAGTAATAATTCCGATTTTTCCGTTGTAATATCTTTTTTCTTGTGAAGAATCATTTTTGATGAACATTACTTGCGAACCAACTTTTAATGCTAATTTTTCATCATTTGGAAAAGCGTTTTCGTTGAATTTCCCAGAAACGTCAGCATTAAAAAAACAGCTTTTGTTCTTCAATTTATTCAGTTCAGAATCATTAATTAAATTGGCTCTATTGTTGTGTGTTGTTAGTGTAATATAGCCATCTTCTTTTTTTGGAGAAAATGTTGGATTGTAACGTTCGTTTAACGTTTTTGCTGATTTTTCTGACAAAGAATCGTTTCTAATTTCATTTAAAATTTTGATAAAATCTTCATTTTTCTGACGATAAATATGTTTCAATTCTATAGAAACTACGTTTGCTTCTTGATACGCTTTTGAGCTAAAAAAATAAACCGTTTTGTAATGTTGCTGTAACAAACTCCATTCGTTTGGTTTAACAACAGGCGCTAATTGTTGCAAGTCTCCAATCATTAAAACCTGTGCGCCGCCAAACACTTTATTTTTGTTTTTATAACGTCGCATTACTTGATCAATTCCGTCTAATAAATCGGCTCTAACCATACTTATTTCATCAATTATTATTAAATCTAATGATTTGATAATATCAATTTTTGTTCTAGAAAACTTACGTTGTTGGTTCGATGTGTTTGCAATCTGATTTGGTAAAATAGGGCCAAAAGGCATTTGAAAAAACGAATGAATCGTAACTCCTTTTGCATTAATAGCCGCAACTCCGGTTGGTGCAACCACCACCATTCTTTTTAAAGATTCGTTTTTAATTTGATGTAAAAAAGTAGTTTTTCCAGTCCCTGCTTTTCCAGTGATAAACAAATTTCGATCTGTCTTTTCAATAAAATCTAAAGCAAGTTCTAATTCATTATTTTTTGACATTGTAGCATTTTTGTTGCAAGATAAACAATCAAAAAAAAAGTTTATGAAAAATGGAAAAATTTGTTAGAATTTATAATATTATAAGTTGTTTTTATAAAGTGTTGTTCGTGTATTTTTTTAATTGTGTTTTGGTGCTGGTAATTTAAAGTATTCATTTATTGTTTTATCTAACATATTCGATACTTTATTTTGGTTTGCTCTTGAAGGTTTTAGATTGATAAATTTTCCAATGATGTTTCTATATCTATAAATGATTATTGTGTTTTCAACTTCAGGATTTATCTTATTTAAATGAACTTCAGACTCTGTATCAGAAAGCGAAGGAACAAAAGTTAAAGCGGTATTTTTTAAGTTCAATTCTAATCCAAGTTGTTCTAATTCTATTTGTCGATTTGATTTGCTGTATTTTTTTTCATTACCATAAACAAAATAGGCTTTTAAATATTTTTTTCGTTTTATACTTTCTTGCTCTAAAAATGTGAGCCATTCTTTTATTTCATTCCAATTAGGATTGTTTCCCACAAAAAAGACAATTCCGTGATAACGTCCATATTTACAAACAGGGCATGTTCTTGTTCCTTTATCTGGTCCGAACGCATGAAATGGAGTAAAAGAAGGATTGTCTTCACCAATTTCTAATCCAGATTTAATGCTGTTATTTGTAGAATTTGGATAGTTTGGTATATTTAATCCTAAAATAATATTGTGCTCGGCAATTTGCATTTCTTTATCAATTAACACTCTTAAAACACCACTTCCACCACGATTTTCTAATTTCTTTCTTTCGTTGCTTGTCAACTTAATATCATCATCAAACACTAAACCATCAGTATAATATTCAACTTTAATTTCTGGTTCTTTAATTGATAAATGAATATGTGCTGGTATATCAGAATTTGGATAATTTCCTGGTCTAATTGTATAAATTGAATAATTTCCTTGTTGGTCAGACTTTACCCAACCACGAATATTTCCGTGTCTTTTAGTTTTTCCTTTACCACCAGAATAAGATCCTTTGCTATCTGTTTGCCAATAATATACTATTACATTTGGTGCTGGTGTAACTCCGTCTAATTTTAATACTTTTCCAGTTAATAATAACTTTTGTCCTTTTTGATTCCAAGCAGAACTCGTATCAATAGGCTTTATGTTTTTTGGCATTCCAACATACATTAATTCGCAACCATCGCAGCCACCACCAACAATTTTATTACTTTCTACGGTTTTCTTTACCTGACTTTTACAACTTGTTACTGATATTAGAAATAGAAGAAATAGTCCAATCTTTAGTGTTCCTTTCATTTTTTTAAATTTTTAGTGAACACCAAAAGACCGATAAATCTTGTGTTTGAAAAAGAGAAATACTAGCAAATAGGTTAGTAGGAGTGTTTTTATTGCTTAGTGGTTTAATAGAGCGTTCCAATTTTTACGATAATGTCTGCTAAACCTGATTGATTGTCCATTAGTTAAAACCGCATCAAAATCGCCATTCTTTCGTGATGTTAATTCTGTTATATGATTTTTATTGACAATTACTGAACGATGAACTCTTAAAAAGGTTTTAGAGTCTAACAGTTTTTCAAGTTTTTTTAAACTTTCATCGTGTAAGAATTTTTGATCTTTAGAATATATCATTGTATAAGGTCTATCTGTTTTAATAAAAAGTACTGTAGAAACATCAATCTTTATTCTTTTGATTCCATTTTTAACTGTTAGCGTTTTAATAACATTTTGGCTCGGAAAAAGTTTGTTTAATTGTTTTTTCCTTTTAAGAAAATCAACAACAAAAGGACTAAATAAGTAGGCGATAATCGTGATTTGTAACTGATTAGAAATAGCATTCTTAAATATAGTTGAAAACCGGTGTGGTTCTGGAAATATAATATGACTTCCTAAAATAAAAATCGAAGTAAAAAGAAATATATGTAATATGCTAAATACAAATCCTGTACTAGAAGCGTAAAGAATTTTATTTATTAGTGATTTGGGTTGAACCTTATTATAAAAAGAATTGGCAATTTTTATAAATGGGATAAATAAAAGCCAATAAATATTATAAAGCATGGTATCTGCCCAATAAAATCCTGCGGGTTTAACTTTAGAGAAAATGTAGTCTTGAAAAATAGCCAACCCATATAAAACAAAACAAAACACAACTAATATTCTAAAACTTGGATTTAATAGTTTACTTCTTGTTTTATTAAGCACTTGTGTTTTCATTATTTTTTGACATTGTAGCTTTTTAACGCAAGATAAACAATCAAAAAAATAGTTTATAAAAACAAATGGAATTTGTTTTTGTTTTAAAGATTCGCTAACGTTTAGTATAAGAATAGTAGCGGATTACAAGGTACTTACCTTTCAATTTAGCACTAAACTTTGTCAAAGATACTCACTTTGAATTTAGCACTAAAACCGCTATTATTTTTATACATTGTTGTACACTGGCATTTTCTTTTCCGTCCTGTTTGTAGCGTTGACAAAGCCATACTCTTTGACAAGTTTTGGCTCGTGCGGTTGGCTTTTGAGCGACTTGGAAATGTGTATGGATTTATGCGTTGGCTATTCCATTACAACTGATATTTATACAATTCTGCTATTACTAAATAATACTCCTTTTCCAATTGCAGGTAATTGTCAAAAGAACTGTAGAAATAATTGATTTCCATAAAGTATTGAATAGACGATATTTCTCCTAATTTCAAAGCTTTTTCCAACAGTGTTGTATTATTAATAGTAGCTAAAATTTGTTTGTATTCCGTTAAAGTAATATTTAGGTTTTGGTATTGTTCATAGAGTTGTTGTATTTCAGAATGATGTTGGTTTTTATGCTCTTCAACTCTAACTTCGCTAAATAACGCTTGAGCTTTTTGAAATTTTATTGTGTTTTTATTTTCCCAAAGAGGAATTGTAAGTCCTAAATGTATTCCTTGATATTGCTGCCCTAATATTGATTGATAACGGTATCCTGCTTCCATTTTTGGCAATATCATAGCCTTGGTTAACTCAACTTTTTTCTGATTGATTTCTTCTTCTTGTCGTAACGCATCTAAAGTAGGACTATTTGATTCTATCGAATCCATCAACGAATTAAACTCTGGAACATTTGCTGATACTGGGTAAATAGTATCGTTAAATACAATAGATAATCCACCATTTAGTTCAGTCAATTTTTGGTTTAATTGAATAATTTGACTTGAATTAAAACGCATATCGTTTTGTAAATTAATTAGCAGCAGTTTAGCCTTGTTTGCATCTAAAACATTAGCCTCTCCACTATTTAACTTCTTTTGATAATCACTATTTAATTTTTCAGCATTTTGCAATCGTTTTTCAAGTTCAACCTGTTTCTTATTGTAATAAATCAATTCAATGCACGTTTGCTTTGCACTCAAAAGGATGTCTCGCTTTAATGTGGTTAGTTGAAAATCAGTTTGTTCTATTTGAAGTTCAGCAACCTGTTTTTTCTTACTGTAAGCCGTTGGGAAATCAAAAGATTGTTTTACCATAAAATCAGTCTGATTTCCCGCATTTGCAGGTGAACCATTTAAATATTCATATTCAACAGAAGGATTTTGTAAAGTAATACCTGTTTTGTATTGCAGATTTTTTGCTTTTGCATATTCTTGATTTGCTTTTATAGATTTATTGTTCTTTTCTATTTCTAAAAGCACATTATCAATATTGTTTTGTGCATTACTATTTATAGAAACAAATAGCACAAAACAAACAGTATATATTATTTTATTAATCATTTTTTTCAGTTTTTAAATTCGTAATGTAATAAACAACAGGCACGATAAATATATTCAGGAGCGTTGAACTTAACAGTCCTCCGAGAATTACTTTTGCCATTGGACTTTGTATTTCATTTCCTGGCAAGTTGCCTGCAAATGCCAAAGGAATTAATGCCAAAGCAGTTGTAAGTGCAGTCATTAAAATAGGGTTCAATCTGTCTAATGAACCATTTACAACAGTATCATAAAGATTTGCACCTTGTTCTCTTAATGCTTGATAGCGTGAAACAAGCAATATTCCATTTCGGGTGGCAATTCCAAAAAGCGTGATAAACCCAATAATAGCAGGAATACTGATAATGCCTGATGTAAACCAAATACTCAATACACCACCAATCAATGCCAATGGAAGGTTGAGTAAAATGATACTTGCCATTTTTACATTTTTGAACTCTTGATAAAGCAAAAGGAAGATAATAAGCAAAGCCATTATAGACGTAAAAAACAATATTTTTGATGCTTTTTCTTCGCTTTCAAATTGACCGCCATACTGAATATGATATCCTTCGGGAAGTTCAATATTGCTGTTTATCTGTTCTTTAATTTGATTTACGACACTTCTTAAATCCGCACCTGCAACATTGGCTGAAACTACAATCTTACGTTGTACATTTTCTCTGTTTATGGTATTTGGTCCAGTTGTGGAAATAATGTCAGCTACGTAATGTAAAGGTATTTTAAGAGCTGTATTGTCTCCGTTTTTAGATGTGTTTATATCAATTAGGGCATTTTTGATATTCTCAATTTTGCCTCTATTTTCATCATTAAAACGTAATATCAAGTCAAAGCTTTTGTTACTTTCAAAAACTTGAGAGACCTTCTCTCCAGCAAAAGCAACATCAATAAATTTAGTAAACTGCCCGATTGAAATACCATATTTAGCCAACATATCTCGCTTTGCTTTTATCTGTATTTGGGGTATTTCAATTTGCTGTTCTACACTAATATCAACAAGACCTTCAATACCTTCAATGTTCTTTTGAATTTGATTAGCAAGAAAAAACATTTTATTTAAGTCTGTGCCAAAAAGTTTAACAGCAATGTTGGCTCTTGTGCCTGACAACATATGGTCTATTCTGTGCCCTATTGGTTGCCCAATTGTAATATTTGCTTCTGAAACAGCAGCTAATTTTTCCCGAATATCTGCCATAAATTCTTCTCGGTTACGGTCTGTTAAAACAAATGGAGCGTCAATTTCGGCTGCATTTACACCTTGTGCGTGTTCATCTAATTCAGCTCTACCTGTTCTGCGTGAGGTAATTGATATTTCGGGAACTGACAATAAAATAGTTTCGATTCTACTACCTATTTTATTAGATTCTTCCAATGAAATCCCGGGTAAACTAACAGCAGCTATTGTTAAAGTTCCTTCATTAAATTGAGGTAAAAAACTTCTACCCAAGCCAAACATCAAAAAAGTAACAGCCAAAAAAAGTACAATGGACACTCCAATAACTATCTTTTTGATTTTCATTACTTTCATTAAAGCAGCACGATAATGTTTGCCTAAGAAATTTTCTAACCAACTACCATCTGCTTGTTTTAAAAGCATTTTGTTGTTTTTTAGCATAAAACTGCAAAGCACAGGAGTAAGTGTTATGGCAATAATTAATGAGGCAAAAAGTGAAACGATAAATGAAATGCCAAGAGGTTGTAACATTCTGCCTTCCATTCCGCTAAGAAAAAACAGGGGTATAAAAGCGACAATAATGATAAGTGTTGCATTAAATATGGAGGAACGTATTTCTTTTGAGCCTTCATAAACAACAATAAGCGTATTTTTTCTTTCCGACTTTTCTTTTTTTGCATTTTGTCTCAGTCGTTTAAAGACGTTTTCTACATCAATTACTGCATCATCAACCAAAGAGCCAATGGCGATTGCCATTCCTCCTAAAGACATTGTGTTAATAGTCAACCCTAAAAATTTGAGTGTGATTATTGAAACGATAAGAGAAAGGGGTATGGCAACAAGGGAGATTACGGTTGTTCTAAAATTCATCAAGAACAGGAACATAATAATAACTACAAAAATTGACCCCTCAATCAGTGCTTTTTGAATATTGCTGATTGATGCCTGAATAAAATCTGCTTGTCGAAATATTTTGGTATTGATTTCAATACCAGCAGGTAAAGTTTTGCTAATCTCTAAAATCGCCTTGTCAATTTTTTCTGTAAGTTCTAATGTATTGGTGTTTGGTTGCTTTGCTACGGTCATTATAATAGCAGGATTTGCATTTAATGAACCATCGCCTATTTTTGGGATTGCTCCACCAATTTTAATTTCTGCAACATCTTCTATTTTTATCGGAACATTATTTACCGTTTTAATTACCGTATTGCCAATTTCTTGGGTATTGTTTGACCTTCCAATTCCTCTGATAATGTATTCACTACCAAATTCGTTTAAAAATCCACCCGAAGAATTTAGATTGCTTTCTTCACTTGCTTTTAGTAATTCAGATAAAGTAATATTGTAATACTTCATTTTTTGTGGAGAAGCCAATATTTGATATTGCTTGTACTCCCCTCCAATTACAATAACATTAGAGACACCACCTGTTGCCAATAATCTTGGACGAATATTCCAATCGGCAAGCGTTCTTAAATCCATTGGACTGGCACTGTCTGAGGATAAACTAATCAGCATAATCTCGCCCATAATAGATGATTGAGGAGCAAGCGTAGGATTGCCAACGCCTTGTGGTAATTTTTCGGCAATGGTGATTAGTTTCTCATTAACTATTTGTCTTGCTTTAAAAATATCCATTCCCCAATTAAATTCTACCCAAACAATAGATATTCCAGCGGCAGATGACGACCTCACTCTCCGAACATTGGTTGCTCCATTTACCGAAGTTTCAATCTGAAAACTCACTAATTTTTCCACTTCTTCGGGAGCCATTCCGTGGGCTTCTGTTAGCACTACAACTGTTGGTGCAGTAAGGTCTGGAAATACGTCAACCTCCATTTTAGAAGCGGTATAAATTCCTGCAATTAAAAGAAGTGCAGATGCTACTATAATCATCAAGCGATTATGTAGCGAATATTGTATGATTTTATTCAACATAATTTCTTGTTTTTAATGTTCGTGACCGTGAGCAGGCATTTTACCAGACATTGTTGCCAATTTTATTTGGTATGCCCCTTTTGTAACCACTCTTTCATTTTTCTTTATGCCTGATAATATTTGCACATAAATACCGTCATTTACACCAAGTTCTAACTCTCTTTTTTGAAATCCTTCACCTGATGTTTGTACATAAGCATAATAATTCCCTTGCTCTTCTATAAGCGATGAATAAGGAATTACTAAAGCATCTTTAATCACAGTTGTTTTCAGGAATATTTCGATAAAAGAACCTGAAATAATATCTCCTTTATTGTCAATTTCAAAATTTACGGGAATATAATAAGCATTGTTGTTTGTATTCTTTCCATAGGAAATTAGCTTTCCATTTAAGCTATTAGTACTGTAAACTTTATCATCATAAGCCATTTTAAAGTTTGCAGAAGAAATACTATTAAGTTTTGAGAAATATTTTTGAGACACTTCAGCTTTTAATATGAGTTTGTGGTTTTGCGAAACACTTGCAATAGGTTCTCCAACTTCTACATATTGTCCTTCGCTGACCAATAGATTTTTGATAAATCCTTTTATTGGCGACTTTACTTTTTGTCCACCAGTACTGTAACTATTAGCAATGTTGTTAAAAGTTGTTTTAGCGTTCTTGTATTTAAGCTGTCTTTCGTGAAATTCTTTTTGAGAAATGATATTGTCTTTTACGAGTTCATTGGTTCTTTCAAAGTCGGTTTTGGCTTTTTCGTAATTTGATTTTGCAAGTGTATATTTTGTGTCTAAATTGTTTTCAATTAAGCCTTTCCCCGAAATTGTAAACAACGTTTCTCCTGAATTAACGGATGAACCAATTAATTTTTTATTGTTCCCAAAAGTGATAACACCACTGCTTTTTGCTGTTATTATTACTTCGTCTCCCGGTGCAGGTAAAATTTGTCCTGTTGTTTTGATAATTTCAGTGAAAGGCTGTTTTCTTACTTCCGCATTTGCAAATTCTATTTTCCAAGCCTGTTCTTTTAGGTAAACAATTTCTTCTCCAATTGTGCTTTCTTGCGAATATCTTAAAGCAGACTTAGTATCAGGAAAAACAAACACACTATCGATTATAATTTTATCTGAAAATTCTTTGGTTTTAATTTCAAAAATCAATTGGTAGATTCCTGCGTTTTCGGGTTTCAAAGCAAGTCTGAATATTCCTGGAGAAAAAGGACTTTCGGCTTTATTAGTTGGTTGTTTTTCTTTCCCGATTAAACTAACGGTTACAGAACCTTCTGTAACAGCCGTAAAGTTTTCTCCCAACTGTGTAAAATGGGCTGCAAATTTCGAGGTCTCTCCTACTACTAATGGTTTAAACTCAACAAATAGTTCTGATTTCTCTGTATAAATAGTGTAAGCCAACGGTTCAAGGTCTGTATGCGTTTCGTTACCGTGTGAATGTCCGTGTTCACCATCGTGTTTATGTTCGTCTTTGCACGCTGTAAATAATGTAGCAAACAATACGAATGAAATAATTATTTTATTCATTATAAGTGTTTTATAAATATGTTTTTAGAAAAATAGTAATCGATTCACTCTTGAAATCTCAAGAGTAAATGATTCGGAATTGACAGAAAATAAAACTCGAAAATCGAGACAGAATTATAGTACGGTCAAGTCCTGATTATACAGAAAATGCAGGAGGACCTCTAAGGGAATTGGTAGAGTAGGATAACCGTAAAGGAATTACAGAAATATAATTCGGTGAATTCCGTTTTATGGGAATTGTTGTTGGTTTAATTACAATATCTGTAATCAGAAAATATTGGTTGTCGTTTTGTGTTTTCTGAAAATTGTCATTACTACTGAATATAAACTCAGTAGAGGCTAAAATATGTGTTGGGTGAGAAAAAAGACCAATTGGTTCATCATTTTCATTATGATGGTCTTTTTCTTTATTGTCGTGATGATGATGGTGTTCGTGATTATTGATTTCCGAAATATCATCGTGATGATGATGAGGAATGACATTATGCATCAACACAAATGAAAATACAAATAATAGAATTAATGATATGTAATTATTTTTTTTCACTCAGATGCAAAGGTATTAAATATTTCCTTTTCTTAATTTTTTACTTGTCATTTTTTTTCGAGCGGAGGCAAAATTAAGCTCTTTTGGTTTTTTCGGGTTGGCTTTTTTTAGCTTGTGTACAACTTAAATGATATCGAACGTTTCAATGTTTTATATCAGTAGTTAGCGAAGTTGCCGAAAAATGAGTATAGAAACAAACCAAATAAAATGAGTACCCATAAAAAATCCCAAGTAAAAGCTCAGGATTTATATATCTAAAAAGTCTTGTTTCTTGACTCTACTTTATCTTGTTTCAAAAAAGAAACTACATTTCTAGTGCTTTATTAATCTCATTATCCATTAATAATTCTACTGGGTTTTCTAATGCTTCTTTAACAGCAACTAAGAAACCAACAGATTCTCTACCATCAATAACCCTGTGGTCATAAGACAAAGCAACATACATTATTGGTTGTATCACAACTTCACCATTAACAGCCATTGGTCTGTTTACAATGTTGTGCATTCCTAAAATTCCACTTTGTGGAGGATTTAAAATTGGCGTAGATAACATAGAACCAAATACACCGCCGTTGGTAATTGTAAACGTTCCGCCAGTCATTTCATCCACTGTAATTTGTCCGTCTCTTGCTCTTAAAGCCAAACGTTTTACTTCACTTTCTACACCTCTAAAAGATAATTTTTCTGCATTTCTAATTACAGGAACCATCAATCCTTTTGGTCCAGAAACGGCAATAGAAATATCTTGAAAATTATTTTTAATTTGGAAATCTCCATCAATCATAGAATTGACATCTGGATACATTTCTAAAGCTCTTACAACAGCTAATGTAAAGAAAGACATAAAACCTAAGCCAACGCCGTGTTTTGCTTTAAACTCTTCTTTATATTTAGAGCGTAGATCAAAAATTGGTTGCATGTTTACTTCGTTAAACGTCGTTAACATTGCAGTTTCGCTTTTTACAGCGACTAAACGTTGTGCAACTTTTCTACGTAACATAGACATTTTCTTACGCTCAGTTCCTCTTTCTCCATCTACAGGTTTAGTTCCCATACTTGGCACAGCGTTTTCTGCATCATTTTTAGTAATTCTACCTGCTTTTCCAGTTCCTTTTACTGTAGAATTTTCAATTCCTTTTTCAGCTAAAATTTTCTTCGCAGCTGGCGAAGCAGTTCCGGTTGCATAAGTTGATGTTGTATTTTGAGTTTCAGCTTTCTTTTCTTCAACTTTTACTGCAGACTGCGACTGTTCACTGACAGCTGAATTTCCTTCTGGTTTTGCAGCATCCATATCAATTAAACAAACAACTGCACCAACAGCAACAGCATCACCTTCTTCAGCTTTCAATGTAATTACTCCGCTTTCTTCAGCAGGTAATTCTAAGGTAGCTTTGTCAGAATCTACTTCTGCAATCGGTTGGTCTTTTTCTACATAATCTCCATCTTCAACTAACCATGTTGCAATTTCTACTTCTGTTATTGATTCTCCTGGTGAAGGAACTTTCATTTCTAAAATCATCAGTACTAAGTTTTATTTTTTCTCTGAATTTCTAATATTATTAATCAAAAACTTTGGCTATTACTTTTTGATGTCTCTTTTTATAACGTGCGCTAGACCCTGCTGCGGTAGCCGCATGATATTCTCTAGATGCAACTTCTAATCTTAACTTCGGAAAACGCTCTAGCATATAACTCCAAGCACCCATGTTTTTTGGTTCTTCTTGCGCCCAAACAAAACGTTCTGCATTTGGATAACCTTCTAAAACGGCTTCTAATTGCGCTTCGTGTAAAGGGAATAATTGCTCTATTCTAACCAAAGCAATATCTTCTCTTCCGTTATTTTCACGTTCTGCAAGTAAATCATAATAAAATTTACCCATACAGAATACTACTTTTTTTATTTTTGTTTTATCTACTAACGCATCGTCTATTACTTCTTGAAAAGTGCCAGTTGCTAACTCTTCAATAGTGCTTACAGCTTTTGAATGACGTAATAAACTTTTTGGAGTAAAGACAATTAATGGTTTTCTATAATCACGTTTCATTTGACGACGTAATAAGTGATACATGTTTCCTGGAGTTGTACAATTTGCAACCGTCATATTATCAATTGCACATAATTGTAAATAACGTTCTATTCTTGCCGATGAATGTTCAGAACCTTGTCCTTCATATCCGTGAGGTAATAAAATAACGATTCCGTTTTGTAATTTCCATTTATCTTCTGAAGCAGAAATATATTGATCAAACATAATTTGAGCTCCGTTAGAAAAATCTCCAAATTGTGCTTCCCAAATAGTTAAACAATTTGGGTATGCCATTGCATATCCATAATCAAATCCTAAAACACCGTATTCTGATAAGAGAGAATTATAAATGCTCATATTCCCTTTATTATCTGAATTGGTATTTAATAGATTAATTCGTTCTTCAGAATTTTCATCACGTAAAATGGCATGTCTATGCGAAAAAGTTCCACGTTCTACATCTTGTCCAGAAATACGAACATTAAATCCTTCTTCTAGTAAAGAACCATACGCTAATGTTTCTGCCATTCCCCAATCTAATTGATTCGTTTGGAAAACCATTTTTTCTCTACCCTTTAAAATACGTTCAGCTTTTCTTACAAACTTTACATTTTTTGGAGTTGTAGAGACTATTTTAGCTATATTTTTTAATTTATCTGTTGTGTAACTTGTATCAACAGGTTTTAACATGTCTTCTATTCCTTTACGTGAAAAATCTTTCCACGTAGTTTTCATAAACTCTCTTACTTTAGAGACTGTATCTTTTTTTGCTTTATTAAACTCAACTTCTAACATTGATTTAAACTCATCTGTAATTTGAGCTAAATACTCTTTTGTAATAGTTCCTTCAGTTAATAATTGATTTGCATAAATGTCTTTTAAATTTTTATGCTTTGCAATTGCTTTATATAGATTTGGTTGTGTAAAACGAGGTTCGTCACCTTCGTTATGACCGTATTTTCGATATCCTAATAAATCAATAAAAACATCTCTTTTAAATTTCATTCTAAATTCAATAGCAATTTCCATTGCATGACAAACTGCTTCTACATCGTCTGCATTAACATGTAAAACAGGAGACAATGTTACTTTTGCAACATCGGTACAATACGTACTTGATCTAGCATCTAAATAATTGGTTGTAAAACCAACTTGATTGTTTACCACCACATGAACAGTTCCTCCAGTTTTATAACCGTTTAACTTTGCCATTTGTGTTACTTCATACACAATTCCTTGCCCAGCAATTGCCGCATCACCATGAATAATGATTGGTAATATTTTAGAATTATCACCATTGTATTTTTTATCAATCTTAGCACGAGTAATCCCTTCCGCTACAGCTCCAACAGTTTCTAAATGTGATGGGTTTGGTACTAAATTCATTTTAATACTTTGTCCATTTTTATAAGTTTTACTTAGAGTTAATCCTAAATGGTACTTAACATCTCCATCTAAATCTTCATCTTCAAAATCTTTCCCTTCAAACTCGTTAAATAATTCTCTAACAGGCTTTTTAAAAATATTTACTAGCGTATTTAAACGCCCACGATGTGCCATTCCAAGAACACATTCTTTAACGCCGTAATTTTCTGCTGCAGATCTAAGTAAAACGCTAATTCCGGGAATTAATGCCTCTCCTCCTTCTAAAGAAAAACGTTTCTGTCCAACATATTTAGTTTGTAAAAAGTTTTCAAAACCAACGGCTTGATTTACTTTTTGTAAAATGTATTTTTTAGAATCAACAGTGTAATTAGGTAAATTGTCATTTTTATTTAACCGATCTTGCCACCATTTTAATTCTTCAGGATTTCTTAAATACATATATTCTATTCCAATAGAATTACAATAAATGTTTTCTAAGTGATTAATAATTTCTGACAAAGTTTTTGGGCCGATACCTAAAATATCACTTGCATTAAAAACAGTGTTTAAGTCGTTTTGTGATAAGCCAAAATTTTCAAGTGCTAAAGTAGGAGTATATTTTCTTCTCTCTCTAACCGGATTTGTTTTTGTAAATAAATGGCCACGAGTTCTGTATCCATTTATTAAATCGATCACCAAAAACTCTTTTCTAACTTCTTCAGGGATCTCTGAAGAAATTTCTACTTCATCTGTTAAAGAATAATTTTCATTTGCTAAATCATAACCTTGAAAAAAACTTCTCCAACTTGGTTCAACTACATCTGGGTTTTTTAAATACTGCTCATACAAATCTCCAATAAAACCTGTATGTGCCGCATTTAAGAACGAAAATTTGTCCATATATTTATTTAATACTTTGGGTATAATAATGTAACTAATACAAAAATACAACTTTTGCTAAAAATGAGCTTTATTTTTCGAATTTATTGAATGAATATTTCTTTGTTTTTTCTTGAAAAAAATTTGGCGGTTTTTCAAAAAGATTTATATTTGCACTCGCAAAACTTTTAGTATTGCAAACTCCTCCTTAGCTCAGTTGGTTAGAGCATCTGACTGTTAATCAGAGGGTCCTAGGTTCGAGCCCTAGAGGAGGAGCAAAAAGCCTTAACATTTGTTAAGGCTTTTTTATTTTTTCTCAATGTAAAAATCAAATTTTTATTTGTCGATCTATCTGTTGATCTAAGGAAATAAACGTTTCTGTTCTTGCAACACCTTTTATTTTTTGAATATCTTGATTTAATAAATGCATTAAATCTTCATTATTTTTACATAATATTTTAATAAAAATAGCATAATTTCCTGTTGTATAATGACTTTCTACTACTTCAGGAATTTCATTTAATTTTTTGATTGCAGTTTTATACATACTTGCAGAATCTAGAAAAATACCTATAAAAGCAGTAGTTGTATAGCCCAAAGCTTTTGGGTTTAAGATCATTTTTGAGCCAACAATTAAATCTGAGGCTTCTAGTTTTTTTAATCTTTGATGAATAGCTGCACCAGAAATACCTACTTCTCTTGCAATAGTTAGAATAGGAATTCTAGCATCATTTACTAGGTTTTTAATAATGATTTTGTCAATACCATCAATTTTAACACTCATTAATTTTAATTTTAAAGAATGTAAATATATAAAAAATTAGGATATATAACTATATCCTAATTTTTTATATAAATTTTAAACTATATGGTTTGTTTATTGTTTCATTTCAAAATCTTCCATAAATTTTGTTGTATAGTTGCCCGAAATATAATCAGGATGATCCATTAACTGTCTGTGAAACGGAATGGTTGTTTTTACACCTTCAATTACAAATTCATCTAAGGCTCTTTTCATTTTGTTAATTGCTTCTTCTCTAGTTTGAGCAGTTACAATTAATTTCGCAATCATAGAATCGTAATTTGGCGGAATTGTATATCCTGCATACACGTGCGTGTCAATACGAACTCCATGTCCGCCTGGTGCATGAAAAGTTGTAATTCTTCCAGGTGCAGGTCTAAAGTTGTTGTATGGGTCTTCTGCATTTATTCTACATTCAATAGAGTGCATTTTTGGCAAATAATTTTTACCCGAAACCGGCACGCCTGCTGCAACTAAAATTTGCTCTCTAATTAAATCGTAATTAATTACTTCTTCTGTTATTGGATGTTCAACTTGAATTCTCGTATTCATTTCCATAAAATAGAAATTACGATGTTTATCAACTAAAAATTCAACGGTACCAGCACCTTCATATTTTATATATTCAGATGCTTTTACAGCAGCATCTCCCATAGCTAAACGTAATTTATCTGTCATAAATGGAGAAGGAGTTTCTTCAGTTAATTTTTGATGACGACGCTGTACAGAGCAATCTCTTTCTGATAAGTGACAAGCTTTACCAAATGAATCTCCAACAATTTGTATTTCTATATGTCTTGGTTCTTCAATTAATTTTTCTAAATACATTCCGTCATTACCAAAAGCAGCTTTTGCTTCTTGCCTTGCAGAATCCCAAGCGTCTTGTAAATCTTCTTCTTTCCAAACAGCACGCATCCCTTTTCCACCACCACCAGCAGTTGCTTTTAGCATTACTGGAATACCAAATTCAAGCGCTAATCTTTTACATTCCTCAAAATCTTTTATAATTCCTTCTGATCCAGGTATACATGGAACACCAGCAGCAATCATGGTTGCTTTTGCCGATGCTTTATCTCCCATTTTATCAATCATATCACCAGTTGCGCCAATGAATTTAATTCCATGTTCAGCACATAAATTTGAAAATTTAGCATTTTCAGCTAAAAATCCATATCCAGGATGAATGGCATCTGCATTTGTGATTTCTGCAGCGGCAATTATATTTGACATTTTTAAGTAAGATTCATTACTTGGCGGAGGTCCAATACAAACTGCTTCATCTGCAAACTTAACATGTAAGCTTTCTGAGTCTGCAGTAGAATATACCGCAACGGTTTTGATTCCCATCTCTTTACAGGTTCTAATTACACGTAATGCAATTTCACCTCTATTTGCTATTAATACTTTTTTAAACATACCTTATATATTAGTACTATTCAACTGGATTAGAATTGTTAAAAACAATTTATTCAATCAATATTAAATTATGATGGATCTACTAAAAATAATGGTTGATCAAATTCTACAGGTGTAGAATCATCAACTAATACTTTAACTATTTTACCTGAAATTTCAGATTCAATTTCGTTAAATAATTTCATGGCCTCAATTACACAAACTGTGTCGCCAGAGTTTATAGAGTCTCCAACTTCTGCAAAATTTGGTTTATCTGGAGAAGGTTTTCTATAAAAAGTTCCAATAATAGGAGACTTAATTGTTAAATAATTAGAATTCTCATCTAAATCTGCAGCAGGAACTGATTGCGCAGGAGTTTCAGCAGCAGCTAAAGGAGCAGCCTGAACTGGCATGTGTGCCATCGGACTTGCTTGTACAATAGTTGTTTCTGTTTTTTCAGAGCCAGTTTTTATGGTGATTTTTATATCTTCCATTTCTAGCTTTACTTCACTTGCACCAGATTTTGCTACAAATTTTATCAAATTTTGAATCTCTTTAATATCCATAATTCTTAAGTTTTAGTTATTTGTTTTTATGAGTTATATGCCCATTTTAAATAGATAGCTCCCCAAGTGAAACCACCACCAAATGCAGCAAAAATTATATTATCTCCTTTTTTTAATTGATTTTCGTAATCTGCTAATAATAAGGGTAAAGTAGCTGAAGTTGTGTTTCCGTATTTGTGAATATTCACCATTACTTTTTCACTTTCTAAACCTATTCTTCTAGCAGTAGCTTCAATAATTCTATTGTTTGCTTGATGTGGTGCTAACCATTGAATATCATCTTTTACCAAGTTATTTCTAGTCAACATTTTTTCTGCAACATCTGCCATATTAGAAACGGCAAATTTAAATACAGTTTTTCCTTCTTGATGTACAGAATGTTGTCTGTTCTTTAATGTTTCTTCTGATGTTGGTAATAGTGAACCGCCAGCATCAATTTTTAGAAACTCTCTTCCATTTCCATCGCTTCGCAAATACTCATCTTGTAAACCAAAACCATCTTTATTTGGTTCAAATAATACGGCGCCAGCTCCATCACCAAAAATAATGCATGTTGCTCTGTCTGTGTAATCAATAATCGAAGACATTTTATCTGCCCCAATAAGCAAAATATTTTTGTATCGACCAGATTCTATATAACTAGAAGCTGTAGATAAACCATATAAGAAACTTGAACAAGCAGCTTGTAAATCAAATGAAAAAGCATTAGTTGCGCCAATTTTTGTTGCCACAAATGCAGCTGTAGAAGCTACTGGTAAATCTGGAGTAGCAGTTGCTACAATTACTAAATCTATATCTAATGGATTTTTGTTGGATTTTTTTAGCAGGTTTTCTGCGGCTTTAATGGCCATATAAGAAGTTCCTTTTCCCTCTCCTTTTAGGATTCTTCGTTCTTTAATACCTGTTCTAGATGTTATCCATTCATCATTGGTATCGACCATTTTCTCTAACTCTTTGTTGGTTAGAATATAGTCAGGAACATATTTTCCTACTGCTGTAATTGCTGCAGTTATTTTTGTCATATTAATACCTTAATTATTTAGAAGGAAGTTTAAAAACAATATCCAAAGAAATGAAAATTATTTTACATTTTTGACTTAAAAACATCAAAAAACATTTGAAACTAATCAAAGAACAAAAAAACTCTCAAAAATAGAGAGTTTTGTGTGTTTTATAATGGATCTATTATGCTTCTGCAGCTGCAGATTCTAATACAATTTGACCTCTGTAGTATAATTTTCCTTCGTGCCAATGTGCTCTATGATATAAATGTGATTCACCAGTTGTTGGATCTACGGCAATTTGAGGAACGCTAGCTTTGTAATGAGTTCTTCTCTTATCTCTTCTAGTTTTTGATATTTTTCTCTTTGGATGTGCCATTTTATGTCTTTTTTTCTGTTATTAAACTTTTTAATTTATCCCATCTTGGGTCTACATTTTCTGTAGATTTTATTTCTTTTACTCTTAATTTCTCTAACTTCTTTAATGCTTCTGATTCCATAGAGCCATCTAATATCTTTGGATGTACTCTTTTTATTGGTGCTGACAATACAATCATTTCATAGATGTATTGTGCAACATTTAATTGAAATTCTGAATAGGGAAGAATTAATATTTCTTCATTATCATCATTATATTCTTCTCCAAATTTTACAATTAATTGCAACTCAGTTTCAATCTCTTGATCAAAAGGTTCTCCACTAATATCACAGGTTACATTAATTGTACCTTTTGCTTTAAAAGATAAGTCTAAAAGCGTACTTTTTTTATCTAGAGTTAAAGCAACAGTAATATTAGCATCAAAAAATTCGTCAAAATTAAAAGCGTCAAAGAACGGTTTTCCAATTTGATATTCAAATAAATGACTTTCTTCTTTTAATCCTATATATTGGATATTAAATTGTTTCAAGTCTTTCATCTACAAAATCAATTTGAGCGTGCAAAGATATAAAAAATTGTTTTATTAAATAAAGAATCTTTAAAAAAGAAATTTATCTTATTTATTTCACTTCAAGCACATTAACAGTTAAGTTTTTGTATTCTTTTCTTTTTCTGTAAATTTCGATTGCTGTAAAAAGCGCTTCTTTAAATGATGTGTGATTTGCTTTGTTTTTTCCCGCAATTTCAAATGCCGTTCCGTGATCTGGCGACGTTCTTATTTTTGATAAACCTGCCGTGTAATTTACTCCGTTGCCAAAAGACAATGCTTTAAAGGGTGCTAAACCTTGATCGTGATACATTGCTAAAACGCCATCAAACTGCTTGTATGTATTGGACCCGAAAAAACCATCTGCAGCATAAGGACCAAAAACCAATTTACCAGATTCTTTTATCTCATTAATCGTTGGTCTAATAATTTCATCATCTTCTTTGCCAATAACACCTTTATCTCCGCAATGTGGATTTAACCCAAGAATTGCAATCTTAGGCTTATTAATCCCAAAATCTTGCACCAAAGTAGCATACATAATTTCTACTTTCTTTTTTATCAATTCAGGTGTAATCGTTTCAGAAATTTTAGAAATAGGAATATGACCTGTAACCAGGCCAACTCTTAAATTATCAGAAATTAAAATCATTAAACTTTCTCCCTCCAATTCATTTTCTAAATACTCTGTATGACCCGGAAAATTAAAGCTTTCAGATTGAATATTTTCTTTGTTGATAGGAGCAGTTAATAAAACATCTATGGTGTTTTCTTTTAAATGTTTTACTGCAGCTTCTAAAGAGTTAAAAGCATATTCACCAGAAATTTTAGTTGATTTTCCAATTTCAAAAGATACTTCTTCTTTCCAAATATTTAATACATTAACTTTGTTGTCTGTTACTTGTTTTATTGAGGTAATACCGTGTATTTGCGTTTCTGAGTTTAATAGTTTTTTGTGGTATGAAAGACTTTTTGTAGATCCAAAAATAACAGGAGTGCAAAAATCTAACATTCTTTTATCTTCAAAAATTTTTAAAATAATTTCAATTCCAATTCCATTTAAATCTCCAATTGATATTCCAACAACTATTTTTTCTGATTTACCCATCATTTATGATTCAATATTATTAGTTTTGATTCGTGCAAAAATAACGAAATAAAATTTAGAATCTATGTTTACTGGAATTATTGAAAGCTTAGGAGAAGTAAAAAAAATAGTAAAAGAAAAGGACAATTTACATATAACAATTAAGTGTGGTTTTACAAATGAATTAAAAGTAGATCAAAGCATTGCACACAACGGTGTTTGCTTAACGGTTGTTGCCTTACATGATGATGAATATACAGTAACCGCAATTAAAGAAACAATTGATAAAACTGCAATTGGAGGTCTAGTTATTGGTGAAAAAGTAAATTTAGAAAGAGCTATGAAACTTGGTAATCGATTAGACGGTCATATAGTTCAAGGTCATGTAGATGAAACTGGATTTTGCTCATCTGTTCTTGAGCAAAACGGAAGTACAATATTTACATTTACGTATAGTTTGAAAAGTAACAATTTAACAATAGAAAAAGGCTCTATAACAGTAAACGGAGTTAGTTTAACGGTTGTAAATTCTAAGGATTATGAGTTTAGTGTTGCAATAATTCCTTTTACAAAAGAGCATACTACTTTTAATCAATTAAAAATTGGAGATAAGGTGAACTTAGAATTTGATGTACTTGGGAAATATGTTGTTAAACAGAATGCTTTAAAAAACTAGCTTTTCTTTAGTTTTTTAATACCTAAAATTATTCCAGAAATAAGTAAAAATAAAATACCCCCATCAATTGGTAATCCTGGTGGTGGTGGTGGTGGAATTGGTGGTGGAAACGCCTGTCCATAAGTAAATGTTGTACAAAGTACAGCGATAATTAGCAATATTTTAATTTTGTTCTTCACCTTTACATGGAGTAAGATTATAAATTTTGATAAATATCAATACTTATTTTTCAAATATAGGAATAAAATTTTAATAAAATAGTGGACCCACCAGGGCTCGAACCTGGGACCCTCTGATTATGAGTCAGATGCTCTAACCAACTGAGCTATGGGTCCTACTAAAGTTTGGCAAAACTACTATCTTTTTTGAATTACACCAAACTAAAAATATAATTTCTTTATACGTTACGTGTCATTAACGCTTTTCCAAATTCTAACAACCCTTTTTTTGCACCTTCAGAAATATTTATATCCTCTAAAACAACAAAAGCTTTTTGGCTATAATTAGTTATTTGGGCTTTCATATAAGTTGGAATCTGGTATCTGTCAAATACTTTTTTAACCAATGTTATTTTCTCATTACTATCTTTTAACTTAGATTGATAGAAATTATTTAATATTTTTTTGTCTTCTGATGAAGCTAACTCTAATGCTTTTAAATACAAATAAGTTTTTTTATTTTCAATAATATCTCCGCCAACTTGTTTTCCAAAAGTTTCAGGATTTCCGTAAGTATCTAAATAATCATCTTGCAACTGAAAAGCGATCCCTAAGTTCAATCCAAAATCATATAAAATTTCGGCATCTTTCTCACTAGATTCACTAACAATTGCACCCATTTTTAAAGCTGCTCCAATTAAAACAGATGTTTTTAAAGAAATCATTTTTATATATTCTTCAATAGAAACATCATTTCTAGTTTCAAAATCTACATCTAATTGTTGACCATCACAAACTTCAATAGCCGTTTTGCTAAATAATTTTGCGAGTTTTTGAAAAATGATTGGCGGATAATTTTCAAAATATTGATATGCTAAAATCAACATAGCATCACCAGATAAAATACCCGTATTAATATCCCATTTTTCATGAACCGTTTGTTTACCTCTTCTTAATGGAGCATCATCCATAATATCATCATGAACTAAAGTGAAATTATGAAACATTTCTACAGCATAAGCTGCAGGAAGGGCTTTTTTATAATCATCAGTAAATAAACTTGCTGACATTAATGTTAAAACGGGGCGAATTTTTTTACCACCTAAGTTTAAAATATAACTTATTGGTTGGTAAAGGTTTTTTGGCTCTTTAGTTAAGTTTTGAGCTTCTTTATAAGTTAAAAATTCTTGTTGAAATTTTGATAAATCCAAAGTAATTATTTTAAAAAGCAAATGTAACAAAGATTTTATATAGTGAACTCCAAAATTAAATAAATACAAAAACTTTGGAAACTTTTATTGTTTTTAAAGTTTCCTGTTGTATATTTGCTCTCAATTATGAAAGATAAAATATTACATAAAGCTGCTGAAATGTTTTTAAACTTAGGATTTAAAAGTGTTACAATGGACGATATTGCTCATGAATTAGGTGTTTCTAAAAAAACAATTTACACTCATTTTAGTAATAAAACAGATTTGGTTAAAGAAGTAACAGACTCTGTTTTTGAAATTGTTTGTACTGGAATTAATGTTATTTGTAGCAAAGAAGACAATCCGATCGACGAACTGTATGAAATAAAACGGTTTTCAATGGAGTATTTAAAAAACGAAAAAACGTCACCTCAATATCAACTACAAAAGTACTATCCTAAAATTTATGCATCATTAAAAGGTAAACAGTTTGATGTAATGCAAGAATGTGTTCTTGATAATTTAAAACGAGGTGTAAAATTAGGTTTTTACAGAGATACAATTGATTTAGGCTTTATTTCAAGAATTTATTTTCATGGAATAATTGGCTTAAAAGATATTGAGCTGTTTCCATTAAAGCAATTTTCCATGAATAATATAATGGGTTTCTATTTAGAGTATCATTTAAGAGGAATATGTACAGACAAAGGAATTAAAAAATTAAAAGAAATTATTACAAACAATCAACCAGAAAAAAATGCAAAATAAACTAGCACTATTTTTTAGTTTATGTTTTATAGGCTTAGGTTTCTCGCAAGAAAAAGCAAAAGGATTTTCTCTAAAAGAAGCTGTAGAATTTGCTATAAAAAATAACTACAACGTAAAAACAGCACAAAACAATGTGCTGGCAGCAGAAGAAAAACAATGGGAAACTACTACAATTGGGTTGCCCCAAATTAGCGCTAAAGTAGATTATCAAAAGTGGCTAAAACAACAAATATCTTTAGTGCCAGCTGAATTTGCTGGAGGACCAGCAGGAACTTTTATTCCTTTAGCTTTTGGAACCAAGCAAAATCTAAATGCATCAATTACTTTAAATCAACTAATTTTTGATGGCTCATATATAGTTGGTTTGCAATCGGCAAAAACATATTTAAATATTTCTAAACAAGCAAAAGAAAAAACCGAATTATCTATTAGAGAAGCGGTAATTAATGCATACGGAAATGTGTTGATTGCCGATAAAAGCATAGAAATTCTGAAGAAAAATTTAAAAATTTTAGAAAAAACGTTTTCAGATACTCAGAAAATTTATAAAAACGGATTAACAGAAGAAGAAGATGTAGAGCAATTACAAATTACTTTAACGACTGTAAAAAGCCAGTTAAACAGAACCATAAGATTAAGAGCTATTGGATTAAAAATGCTGAACATTTCTATGGGTAATTTAATTGATGAACAAATTGTATTAACAGATAATTTAGATTCTTTAATATTAGATAATATTGATTTAAACTTATTAGCTAAAACTTTTAATGTAGCAAATCATATTGATTATAAAATTGCAGAAAACAATAAAGAAGGAAATAGATTATTAATGCTTTTAGAGAAATCAAAAGCATTGCCAACGTTAAGTGCTTTTGTAAATTATGGATACGAAGGAAACTCAGATTCATTCAATTTTTTTAGAAGTAATCAACTATGGTATAATTCCTCTTTACTTGGCGTTAGTTTAAAAATTCCAGTTTTTAGTAGTTTTAGCAGAAGAGCAAGAACAAGACAAGCTAAATTTGAGTATGATAATGCCGATATTCAATTGATAGAAATTAAAGAGCAATTAAGCTTAAAAGCAGCATCTGCCAAGAGCGACTATAAATTTAGTATTGAGCAATACCAATCTGCAAAAGAAAATTTAAACCTAGCCGAAAGAATAGAAAAAAAGCAGCAAGTAAAATTCTTTGAAGGTGTTTCTACAAGTTTCGATTTGTCGCAAGCACAAAATCAATTATACACACAACAACAAAATTATATTCAATCAATGCTAGATGTAATCGCTAAAAAAGCAGCATTAGAAAACGCATTAAACCTACCAATCAAATAACTATCAGGCAATGAGAAAAACATATTTATTACTAGTATTCACAATCGTTTTAATTTCTTGTGGAGAGAAAAAAACAACATCTATAGAAGAATTAGTTTCTTCAGGAACTCTAAAAGAATTAACAACTAAAAAGAAAGAAATAACTACAAATTTAGAGGCCATAAATAACGATTTAGAAGCCATAAACAATGCTATTTCTAAAAAAGACACGGTAAAAAAGCTGCCTTTAATAACCACAATCACTGCTAAAGAGGAAGTTTTTAATCACTACTTAGAAATACAAGGAAATGTAAAAACAAAACAAAATATTTTGGTGTATCCAGAAATGCCAGGAATTTTAAAAAGAATTTATGTTAAAGAAGGAGAGCGTGTTTCTAAAGGGCAATTATTAGCAACTATTGATGATGGTGGTTTAAGTAATCAGGTAGCACAATTAGAAGCTACAACACAATTGGCAAAAACTACTTATGAGCGTCAAAAACGTTTATGGGAACAAAAAATTGGGTCTGAAATACAATTTTTACAAGCAAAAACAAATTATGAAGCCCAAAAAAACAGCTTAGAACAGCTTAAAAGTCAATTATCTAAAGCTTCTATAAAAGCGCCGTTTTCTGGCGTTATTGATGATGTAATAAAAGAACCAGGAACTGTTATTGCACCAGGGCAAGGGTCAGAAGTTTTTAGAATTGTTAATTTAGATAATATGTATGTAGAAGCAGAAGTGCCAGAAAGATATATTGCAAGTGTTACTAAAAACAAAGAAGTTAAAGTAGAATTTCCTGTATTAGGCGAATTCCTTACAAGCTCTGTAAGGCAGGTTGGTAGTTTTATCAACCCAAATAATAGATCTTTTAAAATTGAAGTGCCTGTTGTTAATAAAAACGGAAATGTTAAACCAAATTTAACTGCAAAACTTCAAATTAATGATTACACAGACAGCAGAGCTATTTTAATTCCTCAGAGTATTATTTCAGAAAATGCAAACGGAGAACAATTTATTTATATTATAAAAAATAAAAACAAAAATAATGAAGCTGTTGCAGAAAGAGTCATTATTAAAACGGGTAAAACTCAAGGAAATTTTATTGAAGTTTTAGAAAATATATCTACTGGAACTGAAATTATTAAAGAAGGAGCTCGTACTGTAAATAACGGACAAACTGTAAAAGTTATCAATAAATAAAAGCATTAATGATGACAAAACAAAAAAAACAAGTAGATAAAGAGTTTAAATTATCATCTTGGGCAATTCATAATAAAACGACCATTTATGTAATAATGGCTGTGTTGTTTTTTTATGGAATTTCTGCATATTTTTCTATGGCAAGAGAAAATTTCCCTGAGGTAAAAGAAACTAAAATATACATTAGTACTATTTACCCTGGAAATACAGCAGAAGACATAGAAAAACTGATTACAGACCCAATAGAAAATAAAGTAAAAACAGTAAGTAATGTTGTAGAAGTTACATCAACATCGCAAGAAGATTACTCAATGGTTATTGTTGAGTTTGATGAAAACATCTCTGTTGAGCTTGCAAAGCAGAAGATTAAAGATGAATTATCTACAGAAACATCTAGCGAAGATTGGCCAACCTTTAATGGTGCTAAAATAGAACCGAATATTTTTAATTTAAGTATGTCTGAAGAAATTCCGATTTTAAATATTAATATTTCTGGGGATTACCCTGTTTATAAGCTAAAAGAATTTGGCGAATATTTACAAGATGAAATAGAAGATTTAACCGAAATTAAGAAAGCAGATATTCGTGGTGCACAAGACAAAGAAGTTGAAGTAGCGGTAGATGTGTATAAAATGATGGCTGCAAAAGTTAGTTTTAATGACATTACTTCTGCAATCAGCAATGGAAATGTAACCATGTCTGCAGGTAATTTTATTACAAGCGGGCAAAGAAGAACCATTAGAATTATTGGTGAAGTTTATAAACCTTCAGCGTTAGAAGATTTTGTTATTAAATCTGAATTTAACAACCCTATTTATTTAAAAGATGTAGCTACAATTTCATTTAAAGATAAAGATAAAACAACCTTTGCTAGAGAAAACGGAAAAGCGGTTGTAATGTTAGATGTTAAAAAAAGAGCAGGTGAAAATATGGTTGCTGCATCAGAACAAATTAGAATAATTGTAGATGAAGCTATTGCAAATCATTTTCCAAAAGATTTGAAAGTTACTATTGCAAATGATCAATCTTCAAAAACAATTGGGCAAGTAGATGATTTGGTAAACAACATTATTTTCGGAGTTATTTTAGTAGTAACCGTTTTAATGTTTTTCTTAGGCTTTAAAAACGCAATTTTTGTTGGATTCGCAATTCCAATGTCTATGTTTATGTCTTTAATGATTTTAAACTTGTTAGGCTACACAATGAATACCATGATTCTTTTCGGATTAATTATGGGGCTCGGTATGTTGGTGGACAACGGAATTGTAGTTGTAGAGAACGTTTATCGTTTGATGGATCAAGAAGGAATGAGTAGAGTAGAAGCAGCTAAGAAAGGAATTGGAGAAATTGCATTTCCTATTATCATTTCTACAGCAACAACCATTGCTGCTTTTATTCCGTTAGGTTTATGGCCAGGAGTAATGGGTGATTTCATGATTTTATTACCAATTACGTTATCCACCGTTTTAGGTTCTTCTTTATTAGTCGCAATTTTCTTTAATTCTGTTTTAGTTTCTCAATTTATGAGCGTAGAAGATAAAGACATGCCTGTAAAAAGAATCATTATCATTACAAGTATTATGGCTGGTTTAGGAGCTTTAGTATTACTTTCTGGTAGTGCTTATAAATCTTTAGGATCCATCATGATTTTTACAGCAATTATGTTGTGGATTTATAGATTATTCTTAAGAAAATGGGCAAATAGTTTTCAAAATAATGTGTTGCCAAAACTTGAATCTTGGTACGAAAGACAATTGAAAAGTGCTTTGTCTGGCTGGAAACCTTATGTATTAGTAATAGGAACTTTTTTACTGTTATTTGGAGCTTTTGGAGCTTTTGGATGGTCTTTAGGCACACAAAGAACCAAAGTAGAATTTTTTCCAGATAACAAACCAAATCAAATAATTGTTTACATAGAATACCCAGAAGGAACAGATATTCAGAAAACAAATTCAATTACAAAGTTAATTGAAGAAAAAGTGGCTAATGTTTTATATGCTGATGAGTATATGGATGGAGAATATAATTTTATGGTAGAGAGTTTAGTTTCTCAAGTTGGTGAAGGAGCAGGAAACCCACAAACCGATGGTGGTTCTGCTGCAGAAATGCCACATAAAGGAAAAATTACTGCTTCTATGAGAGAATATAAATATAGAAGAGGTTTAGATAGTGAAATAATGCGTCAAAAAGTACAAACTGCCTTAGTAGGTATTTATCCAGGAGTTTTAATTTCTGTTGAAAAAGACGCAAATGGACCACCCGCAGGAGCACCAATTAATATAGAAATTGAAGGTAATGATTATGCTGAATTAATTCATACAGCTCAAAGAATGCGTGATTTTATCAACACAAAAAGTATTTCTGGGATTGATGAATTAAAAATTGATGTAAATAGAGATAAACCAGGAATGGAAGTTTTGGTTGATCGTAAAAAAGCAGGAGAATTAGGTGTTAGTACTGGGCAAGTAGGACAACAATTAAGAGCCTCAATTTTTGGAAATAAAGCAGGTATTTATAAAGAAAATGGTGAAGATTATGATATTTATGTTCGTTTTAATAAAAAAGACAGATATAATAAAAGTGCCATTTTTAATCAAAATATGATTTTTAGAGATCCCGCTTCTGGTAAGGTAAAAGAAATTCCTGTTTCTACTGTAGCAAGTCAGAAAAATAACTCTGGTTTTAGTGCTATTAAACACAAATCTGTAAAAAGAGTTGTAACTATTTATTCTGCCTTATCTCCTGGAGAAACAGATGCTGGTGCTGTTGTTGGCAAAATTCAAAATGAAATGAAAAGCTTTAAAGGTTTACCTAACGGGATTAAAATTGATTATACAGGTCAAATTGAAGAACAAAACAAGCAAATGGCATTTTTAATAGGTGCATTCTTTTCTGGTTTGGCGTTAATTTTCTTTATCTTAATTTTTCAATTTAACTCGGTTTCTAAACCAGGGATTATTATGTTAGCTATCTTCTTAAGCTTTATAGGTGTTTTTGGTGGATTGGTAATGTCAGGAGCACCATTTGTGATTATAATGACAATGATGGGAATTATATCTCTTGCAGGAATTGTGGTAAACAATGGAGTTGTATTGTTAGATTATGCACAACTATTAATAGATAGAAAGAAAGCAGAATTAGATTTAGATGAGGATGATTATTTAGACAAACAAACTCTTTTCGAAACTATTGTAAGAGCAGGAAGAGCACGTTTAAGACCAGTATTGTTAACTGCAATTACAACCATTTTAGGTTTAATTCCGTTGGCTGTTGGTTTAAATATTAACTTTTTTAGTTTGTTTAGTGAGTTTAATGCCCATATTTATTTAGGAGGAGACAATGTCGTTTTCTGGGGACCTTTGGCTTGGACAGTTATTTATGGTCTTTTTGTAGCAACTTTCTTAACCCTAATTGTGGTTCCTGTATTATTTTTCTTAATTACACAATTTAAAATGTGGTTAAAAGTTAAAATAGCTTCTTAAATATTATATTAAATAATAAAAAGAGAAAAGGGTTAAAATCATAATGATTTTAACCCTTTTTGTATGTTTGTAATATGGATAAAAAATATTTTTCAATAGAAGAAATTAAGCGAAAGCTAGAAAGATATTGTGTTTATCAGGATAGATGTCATAAAGAAATTGAAACAAAATTAAAAGAATTTACATTAATTGAAGAAGCAAAAAATCAAATTGTTTTACACTTGTTAGAGCACAATTTTTTAAACGAAGAACGTTTTGCTAAGAGTTTTGCACGAGGAAAATTTAATATTAAAAATTGGGGAAAACAACGAATAATTAGAGAGTTAAAGTTTAGAGACATTTCTGAATACAATATTAAAACAGCTCTAAAAGAAATTGATGAAGTTGAGTATTTAAAAACAATTCATAGAATTACAACAAAGAGAAATGAGTTGATTAATGAATCTGATTTTTATAAAAGAAAAAAGAAACTATCTGATTTTTTAATCCGTAAAGGCTATGAATTTGATCTAATTTTTGAAACGATAAAAAATGTATTAGAAAAAAAATAGCCTCTTAAAAGAGGCTATTTTTAATTTATTTTAAAATTAGTTTCTTGGTACTTATCGAATCATCTACTTTAATTTTAGCAAAGTAAATCCCTTTACTGTATTTAGACATATCTAGTTCAAATCGTTTTATTGCAGGAGAACTATTTTTTTCTTGTAAAACAAGCCTCCCTGTAATATCAAAAATAGCAATTGAAAAATCTCTTCCTTGAGTCCAATTAATATTAAATATACTATTTGATGGATTTGGTGAAATAACTAAACCTTCAATTTCATTAAATTCTTCTAAAGCTAAAACTCCAGTAATTACTAAATCATCTACAATAACTCCTTCTAAATTTCCTTGATCATCTGCTTTAAATTTAAATCTAAAGATTATGTTTGACTGATTTGTAAAAGCAGATAAATCAAAACTATAATCTTGTAATGTTAAATTTGCGCTAAGACCAGTCCATTGCTTACCAGGTAAACCATTTGCAGTTGAATTACTATTATACCAATTTGCATCTGTTGATGCACCAAGTATAGACCAGTTTTTTCCTTGATCCGTTGTGTATTCTACAGTTAAATAATCCCAATCTTGTTCAATTTCAAAAGCCATTTTAAAACTTAAGATAGGATTTGTCACTAATGTTAAATCGTAACAGTTGGTAACTAAATAGCCTGTTGTATTATTAGGATAATTTCCATTTAAAGTAGTTGCATAAGCAGAAGTTCCAGAACCAACATTGGTTAAGTTCGTTTTTGTTGGAGTACCTCTTTGCCAAAGAGCTGTGGTTGTAGTAGATTCAGTCAATAAATCATCAGAAGCTGCTTCAAAAGTGTTTATTGCTGTCGGATTTGCGTTAAATTCGTTCAGCGTAAAAGAAGTCGTTTTGACATTATTCTGAGTATATGTATCATTTGTAATCGTCGTTTCTACACGCATCGTATGACTTCCCTTACTTATATTTGAAGTTGGAATGTCTATTGTTGTTGAAGCTTCTGAATTCAAAGTTCCGTTCCAAGTATAAGAACTATTTGCTTGACCATCAAATGAATAATTTACGGTTACTGAATTTATTACAGCAGTTCCTTGATTTTTAATAACAATTTTTGGGCTTATTCCAGAAGAACAACTTATATCTGTATTATTTGGATTTTGAATTGAAAGTAACCGAACATCATTAGCGGGTAAAACCCTTGGGATGTCGGTTGCAAAAACACCTCTTCCGTAGGTTCCTGCATATAGTTTTGAATCTTCTTCGTTAATCTCTAAATCTCTAACTTGTACATTTGGTAAATTATTATCAAAAACGTGCCAACTAGTAATGTTGTCATTAATATAATAAACACCTAATGTAGTTCCAAGATAAATAGTATTGTTTCCACTTCTTTCATGATGTTTTATTACTAGTTTAGTCTCCGAAGGAAGGTTTCCTGTAATGTCAGTAAAGGTTGGAGTAGCGTCTAGGATATTAATAGATTTTAAAACTTTAGAATCTGTAATAATCCAACCAACATTAGAATTCGTGTTACTTATTTCAATGCTATTAATATTAAAGAAATTTACATTGTCGGAATATATTTTTGTAAAATTAACTCCACCATCTTTACTAAGAAAAAGATCACTTGATTCAGCTAAATAAATATTGTTATCATTTTTTGGGTCTATTTCTAAATGATCTATGTCACCAATTACATTTAGGGAAGCGTTAGAAACTAAAGCCCATGCATTATTAACTATTTTATATAATTTTCGATAGCCAGCGTACACAACTCCAGCACTATTAATAACCATTGGCGTTACCCATTCACCACCTGAATCACCATTTGGCGTATCTGTTTCTACAGCAGGAGCGGCAGTAATAAATTGCTTTGATCTCCCTCCGTCTATAGTTTTATCTAAACCACCACCATATTGTGAAAACCCATAATGTGTACTTGGCTCTGTTGGGTGTACATTTCCTTCCATTCCATCTCCACCATGCCAATTCCTCCATTTATCTTCATTAAAAGCCATTCCTCCATTATCTTGTATTCCACCCACAATAATATTAGAGTTTTGCGGTGATACAGATATTTTATAGAATTGACTAATCCCTAATGTATTTGTTAGATCTGTAAAATTGACACCTTCATCAGTAGATCTATAAACTCCGCCATCTGTTCCTGCAAAAAACTTCCCGTCTATAAAACGTAAAAAATGAATATCCGCATGCGTATAACTAGGCTGATCTGGACTAAACCATTCTGTTAATTTGGTAAAACTATTTCCTCCATCTGTAGATTTCCAAATATCTAATACACCAACATACACTATATCTTTGTTGCTTGAAGAGGCTGTAATTGCTAGATCAAACCAAGCCTGTTCACTTTTAAAGATGTCATTAGTTTCAGCGGTTTTAGTAAATGTTGCACCACTATCTGTTGATTTATAAACACCATTAAAGGCACTTTTAGGCGTTCCAGCACTAACCATATACACATAAGTAGGGTCTGCGATGGTAACATCAATTGTTAATCTTGTAGAACCCGCAGTAAGAGCAGGTATTGCAACTTCTGCAAAAGTTTCACCAGAATCGGTTGATCTATAAAATTTAGTAGCCGATACTGCATACCAAGTTGTTGCATCTCCCGGTTTCATTTTTAAATCAAGGATAGTTCCTGCTAATTTTTGCACCCAATTTGTTCCTCCATCTATAGTTTTAAAGACTCCATTACTTGTTGCTACTAAAATAGTATTGGTGTTATTTGGGTCTATATAGATTTCATTCATAGAATTTGGATTACCAGCAATATTTCCTGTAGCCTTCCATGTAGTTCCTCCATCCGTAGATTTCATAACGCCAACAGAAGAAGAATCATTTGCGTCATCATCTCCAGTAGCAATATATATAATATTAGAATTTGATGGAGATATTGCGATTCCAGAAACCCCAATTTGAGGTAAGTAATCGGTTAACGGTTGCCAGTTAATTCCTGCATCTATAGATTTCCATATTCCGCCAGCAGGCGCACCAGCATAATACGTATTTGAATTGTTTGGATCTACTGCGATGGCATTAATACGGCCTTGTCCAGAAGATTTTAGTGTCGCAGAGTTATACGTGTTAGAACTAGAATTTGGTCCAACTGATTTCCAGTCGCTATTATCTACAGCTGTTTTTGCCGCTTTCATCTGGTTTTTTTGTCTCCAGGCATTCCATAGTTTTTCAGGTGGAGCGATAGTCCCGTCAGCATTTAAATAAAAACGAGCATTATATTTCCATCTTTCATATGGTTTTAAACCACTTCCTTTTTTAAATCGATCAACTGTGCTAAAATATTTTTCTGCAGCGATTGTAATATCATTTAAGGTAGTAACTCCTTTTTTCTTTAATGAGGATTTCATCCAAGGAGCATTTCCTTGAAACGTCTGTGAGAAAATGCTTAGAGGAAATATTATTAAAAGTAGTAGTAGTGCTTTTTTCATGATTACTTTTTTTAAGTTTTGTTTAAAAGTAGAGTTCTTTGTTGTTGATTTTAGCTAAAATAGGCATTTATTTATAAAACAAAAAAAAACACATTTTCCTGCGTGAAAATATAAGCACTAAATTTATTATAGAAGAAACGGACAAATTACCTCATAAGAAAAGGATACGAATTTGATCTTATTTTTTCAACGTTACAAAATGTAATAGAAAAAAATAGCCTTACTAAGTTTTTTTTAATTGCCTCATTTTAGATAAGGTTGAATTCTTTTTTTTATCGGACTCTTTTTTTAGATTTTCTTCCTCTTTTAGTAAAATGTTTTTTTCTACTTCTAGTTGAGAATAGATTGTGTTTATTTTAGAGTTTGTTGCAGAAAAAGCCGCTATTATTTTATTTACTTGAGTGTTTACTTCATCTGCTGTAATTGCAGGGATAAAGGTCATGTCTTTTAGCCGCAAAGTTTCGTTTTCTAGCACATTAACTCTTGTTCTAAAAGGTAAATTTAATAACTCTTTTGGTCGAATACTATCTTTTAAAAACTTGACTGCTTCTGATAATTTCAAAGCATTATTTAACGCTTCGCTCGCAGAAATTGAAGAAAACTGTTTTAAGTTGTCTTCAACCTCTAAATATTCTTTCCAGTTAGAAATTTCCTGTTTTGAATTTTTTTCTAATTCCAGCGCAGAAATGTGCTTTTGAACGATATTCATTTCAGATTTTTTAATCTTAGGTTCTTTTATAGCAGAATTATTTTTGCAAGACAAAAAAATTAAGATAAAGAGGAAGTAAAAAGTGCGCATATTTTATATAAATGTTTCGTAAAAATACATAATTTTTAATTTATTTTTTTGAGTTTAACATTTAATACTGTTTTTACTAAAAAGCAAGAATGACTTATTTTAACTTTTCATTTTTATGGAAACTTAAATTATGTACTTTTGTTTTAACAATTTTTTAATTATAAAAAATGAGTGAAACGATTTTAATTATTGGAGCTTGTGGACAAATTGGTTCTGAACTTACCCAAAAACTTAGAGAAATTTACGGGAACGACAATATTGTCGCTTCAGATATTAGAGATGGAAAAGAGGATTTAATGAACTCTGGACCGTTCGAGATTTTAGACGCTACCGATAAAGAAAGAATTTTAAAAGTTGTACAAAAATACAAAGTCACTCAAGTATATTTAATGGCAGCAATGCTTTCTGCAACTGCAGAAAAATACCCACAAAAAGCTTGGGAGTTAAATATGAATTCTTTACTTGGAATTTTAGAATTAGCAAAAGACAAACATATTAAACAAGTTTATTGGCCAAGTTCTATTGCTTCTTTTGGACCAACATCACCAAAAATAAACACACCGCAAAAAACTGTGATGGAACCAACAACAGTTTACGGAATTAGTAAATTGGCTGGAGAACATTGGTGTAATTATTATCATAACAGATATGGAGTTGATGTAAGAAGTATTCGGTATCCAGGCATTATAAGTTGGAAAACAAAGCCTGGAGGAGGAACCACAGATTATGCGGTTGATATTTATTTTAAAGCGGTAGAAAATCAATCGTATGAATGTTTTTTATCAGAAAATACACGTTTGCCAATGATGTATATGCAAGACGCTATTGATGCAACCATCAAAATTATGCAAACTGATGCAGCAACTATTAAAACAAGAACTTCTTATAATTTAGCAGCCATTAGTTTTACTCCAAAAGAAATGGCAGCTGAAATTAAAAAGCACATTCCAAAATTTGAAATCTCTTATAAAACCGATTTTAGACAACAAATTGCTGATAGTTGGCCACAAGTTATTGACGACTCAAAAGCAAGAAAAGACTGGAAATGGAATCATCAATTTGATCTTGAATTGATGACCAAAGAAATGCTTAAAAACCTTCAATAATTTCTTGATATTTATCATATTTTAAAGACAAACACACCTGTACTTTTACGATGTAAAAACGAGCTGTAAGTTCTTGTTTTTAGAACGTCTAAAAAGTAAAATTTAAACAATACATGAACACAGTGATTAAAGATAGTTTGGCTAAAAGTTTATCGTATGATGCTTATAGAAAAATGGTTAGGGATTTATTAGCTGAAGGAAAATCTACAGGACCAAATCAATCTGTAGATTTGTTAAATTATAGCACACTAAATGATGCAAGAATGAATCGTTTAGATAAAAAAACAAAGCTAACAGACTCATCAATAAAAGCTTTAAAAAGCACAAAAGCAACACAAACATGGTTGTTAATCACTGAAAGTTGGTGTGGTGATGCTGCTCAAATTGCTCCCATTATAAATAAAATGAGTTTAGAAAGTGACAAGGTCAATTTAAAAGTTGTGTTACGAGATGAAAATGAAGAGTTGATGAATCAATTTTTAACCAATGGTACAAAATCAATTCCGAAGTTAATTGTGTTAGACCAAAATGATGAAGTTATTTCTTCTTGGGGACCAAGACCATCTATTGCAACTAAAATGGTAACCAATTACAAAGAAAAACATGGAGGTTTAGATGCTAATTTTAAAAAAGAATTACAAGTTTGGTACAATAAAAACAAAGGTGAAAATATACAAGAAGATGTTGTTGCTTTTTTAGAAAAATAAGACAATATAGAGTTCTAGAAAAGTCCTTTTGCATTTTGTAAAAGGACTTTTCTTTTGTTCTATCTTTGCAGAATTAAAACTAAAAAATGCTAGTAGAATATACATCGCTTCCAGAAACTACAAAAGTTTGGGTTTATCCATCAAACAGAAAATTTTATGATACAGAAATTGATGGACTTCATCTAAAAATAAAAGCCTTTTTAGAAAGTTGGAAAGCTGAGGATAAAATTTTTAATGTTTCTTACAAATTGCTATACAATCGTTTTATTGTATTGTTTGCAGATGCTTCTGGTTCACCATTATTAAATACTGATATTGATGCTTCTGTTCAATTTATTTTGCAAATTCAACAAGACTATAAAGTTGAATTGTTAGACAGAATGAATGTGTGTTTTAAGCAAGGCGAATTTGTACAATACAAAGAGTTGAAAGATTTTAAAAAGCTACTTAAAAATAGAGCAGTTACAGGAAAATCTATTGTATTTGATAATTTAGTTACCACCAAAGAAGAGTTTGAAAACTATTGGGAAGTGCCTATTTCTGAAAGTTGGTACGGACGTTTTTTAAAATAAACTAAACCCAATTCCTAAAGAAACACTATCTAAGTTTCCTTTTTTAAAGTTGGCTATTTTTTTTCGATGAAAATCTATTTTCACAACGGTATTCCATCTTCCTTCGCCAGCAATTTGCCAGCCAATTCCTAATCCATAATAATTACCATCTTCATATTCTGATGAAGGTCGCCACATTTTACCATAACTTGTAGAAATAAAAAAAGTATCGTCTGCATCTTCCATAATATTATAGGTTAATTTCCCAAAAGTAGGAATTGCACTAATTCCTAACCGAAAATGACGATCGTAACCTGCATGTAAACCAACCAACCAACGCCTATCAATTTGATATCCAAAACCAAGTCTAAACAAAAAAGAGCTGGGCTGCAATAGCATTTCTCCATCATCAGGATCTAATGTGTAATTTGGATTTATTGCAAAAGTGGTGTTAAATGAACCAGTGAAAAATGGTTTTTTAAAATTTTCTTGTGCAGTTGCTAAAAATGTTGATAATAATAGAATTAAAAGAAATAATTTTTTCATAGAATTTTTTTTGTCTCGTTTGGAGAAACAAAAACTATTCCATTTCTAAGTTTTCAATAAAAGCATCAATCAAAAAAGCTTTTTCTACAGTATAATTTCCAATTTTTGTTCTGCGTAAAGTAGATAAATGTGCGCCAGAACTTAATGCTTTACCAAAATCAAAAGCAAGTGAACGAATGTACGTTCCTTTGCTGCAAACTACTCTAAAATCAATTTTAGGTAAATCGATATTGGTAATTTCAAATTCAGTTATGGTAATTTCTCTTGTTGGAATTTCTACGGTTTCTCCTTTTCTTGCAAATTCATACAAACGTTTTCCATCTTTTTTTAACGCAGAAAAAATGGGTGGCTGTTGTTGAATTGCACCAATAAATTGTTGAGTTGTTTTATGAATCAATTCATCAGTAATATGTGCTGTAGAAAAAGTTTCGTTTACTTCAGTTTCTAAATCGTAACTCGGCGTTGTTTCGCCAACAGTAAAAGTTCCGGTATATTCTTTCACTTGAGCTTGATATTGGGTAATGTTTTTGGTTTGTTTTCCTGTACAAATAATTAACAATCCGGTTGCTAACGGATCCAACGTGCCAGCATGACCTACTTTTATTTTTTTAATATTAAAACGTTTTCTGATGTGCCAACGAATTTTATTTACCGCTTGAAAAGAAGTCCATTCAAGTGGTTTATCAACCAGTAAAACCTGTCCGGTTTTGTAATCGTCTTCGGTTAACATTTTGCACATTAAATGGTTAATCTGTAGATAAAGAAATGAATCACTAAAAGGCTAACTCCTAATACAATTCTGTAATAACCAAAGATTTTAAATCCATTTTTAGTTAAATAATCGATAAATGATTTAATAGCAATTAACGCAACAATAAAAGCAATAATGTTTCCAACAATTAAATAATTAATTTGATCTGAATTTAACTCGAAACCAGCTTTGTAATAATCGTATCCTTTTTTTAGTGTTGCGCCAAACATTGTTGGTACAGCTAAGAAAAATGAAAATTCAGCTGCCGTTTTTCGATTGATTTTTTGTGTCATTCCACCAACAATTGTTGCGCCACTTCTAGAAGTTCCTGGAATCATTGCTAAACACTGAAAAAAACCAATTTTTAAAGCTACTAAATAACTTATCTTTGTGTGTGCTGTTGGGTTTTTCTCATCAAATATTTCGTTTGCTTTAAACCAATCATCAACTTTTAATAAAATAAATCCACCAATAATTAAAGAAATAGCTACCGTAATAGGGCTTTCTAATAACTCATCAATCAAATCACTCAAAAGCAATCCTAAGATTACCGCCGGGATAAAAGCAACCAATAGTTTTAGGTAAAAATCGAAGCTTTGAAAAAATCGTTTCCAGTACAATACAACAACAGACATAATTGCACCTAATTGGATAACAATGGTGAACAATTTAGTAAAATCATCGGTTGCTATTTTCATAAAAGAAGAAGCAATAATCATGTGACCTGTAGATGAAACAGGTAAGTATTCTGTAATTCCTTCAATAATTGCCAGAATAATTGCGTCTAGTAAATTCATGCTTACTTCTTCGGTTTTGCTAAAATTGCATAAATTTCTATTCCTAATCCAATAATTACCAAAGTTGGTGCTAATCGAATGCGTCTCCAATTATAGATTTCTGGATTAAAAACATTTGGATCGTCGCTTCCGCCGCCAGCCATTAAGATAAATCCTAAGGCAATAAAAGCAGCGCCAATTAACATAATGATATAATTTCTTTTACTAAAAATAAATTCTAGTTTTGTGTTGTTTTCTTTTTTGCTCATATTAATAGTATAATTCGTCTGTTTGTAAATTTAAAAAACGTTGTGTTGCAAAATAAGTACTTAGCCAAGTAATTAAAAAAGCCACTACTAAAACACCGCCAAATAAATAACTTAATAATGCATAATCGTTTAACAATTGCAATGCTGGTATGTATTTATTTGTGTAATAAATAACGATTCCTAAACCAATTAATGAAATGATAGAACCAATCATTCCTAATTTCATTCCTTGTAAAATAAAGGGTTTTCTAATAAAGCTTTTTGTTGCGCCAACCATTTGCATGGTTTTGATATTGAATCGTTTAGAATACACAGATAAACGCAAAGCGCTATTGATTAATAAAATAGAAATCAATGCAAAAAAAGCACTAACAATTAACAACCAAAAACTCATTTTTTGAATGTTCTTTGTTAAAAACTGAATTAAAGGTTTGTCATAAGAAACTTCTAAAACAAAGGTGTTTTTTAGAAATTTTCTCTCAATTTCTACCATTTTTTCTGGGGTAACATAATCTGCTTTTAGGTATAAATCAATTCCGTTTTTTAATGGATTTGTTCCAAGAAATTTTATAAAGTCTTCTCCCAACTCTTTACTATGATTCTTTGCTGCTTGCTTTTTAGAAACGTAAATGGTTTTTTTTGTAAACTCTTCTTTTGATAAAGAAGCTCTTAAATCTGTAATGTTTTTGTAAGTAACATTGTCTTTTAAAAACAACGTCATTGCTGTTTTTTCTTTCACATGATTTGCAACACTTGTAGATTTTAATAAAATTAAACCTAAAACACCAACCATAAATAATACCAACGAAATACTTACAATTACAGAAAAGTAGGAAGAACGTAATCTTCGTTTTTGATATTTATCAAATGATGTTGACATAGATAGTATTGAATTCTAGTTCGCAAGATAATAATTAGTAAACAGTTGACCGTAAGAGTTGGCAGTATTTTAACTAATCAATTTCTTGACACAATTCTATTAAAACGCCGTTGGTAGTTTTTGGATGTAAAAAAGCAACTAATTTGTTATCTGCTCCCAATTTTGGTTTTTCATTTAAAACGGTAAATCCTTCTGCTTTTAAACGTGTTATTTCTGCTTTAATATCTGAAACTGCAAACGCAATATGATGCACTCCCTCTCCTTTTTTATCAATAAATTTAGCAATTGGACTTTCTGGATTTGTTGCTTCTAACAGTTCAATTTTATTAGGTCCAGTTTTAAAAAAAGATGTTTTTACTCCTTCACTTTTTACTTCTTCAGTCTTATAATGTGCTTTTCCTAAAAGAGCAGCAAATAAGGCATTCGATTTTTCTAAGTTTTTTACGGCAATTCCAATATGTTCAATTTTGTTCATCAGATCGTTTTCTATCTGTCAAAAATAAACATTCTTTTGGGAATTATGCGTAAATTTGCAGGATGGAACAAACAAATAGACAGAAAAAAATTGCTGGAGTAATTCAAAAAGACTTGGTTGATGTGCTTCAGAAAGCTGCACAAGACGGCATGAAAGGAACTATTATTTCGGTTTCTAAAGTTACTGTAACTACAGATTTGAGTATTGCAAAAGTGTATTTGAGTGTTTTTCCATCAGAAAAAAGAGACAAATTGGTAACAGGAATTCAGTCTAATACTTCTATGATTAGACATGAATTGGCAAAACGCACAAGAAATCAGTTGCGTAGAATGCCAGAATTATCATTTTTTGGAGATGATTCTTTAGACTATATAGAAGAAATAGATAAATCTTTAAAAGGCGAAGATGTAAATCCAATTAAAAACCCAGAAGTATTACCAAGACGTCAAAAACGTTAATTTGTTTGTTTCACAACTTTTTTTATCCTTAGTTTGTATTGATTTGATACAAAAATTGTGAATTTTCCTTTTTACATAGCTAAGAGATATGTATTCGCAAAAAGCGGAAACAATACCATTAACATTATTACCATTATTGCTTCATTTGGTGTAATCGTTGGTTCATTAGCGTTATTTATTATTCTTTCAGGATTTTCTGGTTTTAAATCATTTACCAATAATATGTTGGATTATTCTGATCCAGATATAAAAATTATAGCAACGAAAGGAAAATCTTTCTTCGTTACAGACTCAATAAATACACTCTTAAAATCATCCAAAGAAATTAAAGCATTTGCAAATGTTGTTGAAGAACGTGCTTTTTTGCAATACAAACAGCGAGATCAGATTGCTTATGTAAAAGGTGTGAGCGACAATTATATGTTGATTACAAGAATAGATTCTACACTAAATGTAGGTCAGTGGTTAGATTCTAGATTTATAAATACTGCAGTTATTGGTTTTGGAATTTCTGATAAATTATCGTTGAGCATTTTAAACTTTGGAGAACCTTTACAAATTAAAGTACCGAAAGCTGGAAAAGGATTAATCTTAAGTGCTTCTTCTGCATTTAATTCTGCCGATGTTCAAATTTCTGGTGTTTATACTGGTTTAGAAGAATTTGCAAATAAATATGTGTTTGTAAATTTAAGATTGGCACAAAAATTATTAAATTATCAAGAAAACCAAGTAACTTCAATTGAGTTACGGTTACAAGAAAATGTAGATCTAGATGACTTTGCAGCTGACTTACAAAATGCTTTAGGAAAGAATTTTAAAGTAGCAACAAAAACACAATTTAATGCCATAACGTATAAAGTGTTAAATACAGAAAGATTGATTTCTTATTTAATTTTTACGCTTATTATTATCATCGCATTGTTCAATGTAATTGGCGCAATTATAATGATGATTATTGATAAAAAACAGAACTTAAAGACACTTTTTAACTTGGGAGTTACCATTAAAGAAATTAAAAAAATATTTGTGTTACAAGGATTTTTATTAACCCTTTTTGGATTGTTTATTGGGTTGCTAATCGGAACAATTTTAATTTTATTACAAAAGAAATTTGCCTTTTTTATGATTACGCAATCGATTCCGTATCCGGTAGAATTTAGATTTATGAATTTGCTAATTGTAGCAATTACAATAAGTATTTTAGGATTTATCGCTTCAAAAATTGCAAGTAGTAGAATTTCTACTAATTTTATTGAAAAATAGCTTAACTAAAATCTGGAATTACAGTATCTCCAAATTTCTCAAAAACTTCATCAAAAGCAGCAAATACATCTTTTGCATCGTCTGAAGTAACCATTTTCATTCGGTATTCTTTAAAATGTGGTATTCCCTTAAAATAATTAGTGTAATGTCTTCTAGTTTCTAAAACTCCCAACGTTTTACCTTTCCAATCAATAGCCATTTGTAAATGTCTGCGAGCAAGTTCTACACGTTCTGCAATTGTTGGAGACGCCAAATGTTCACCTGTTTTAAAAAAGTGTTTAACTTGATTAAAAAACCAAGGAGAACCAATGGAAGCTCTTCCAATCATTGCGCCATCTAAACCATACACATCACGCATTTCCATCGCTTTTTCTGGTGATGTAATATCGCCATTTCCAAAAACAGGAATGTGCATTCTTTGGTTATTTTTTACTTCTGCAATTGGTTTCCAATTTGCATTTCCTTTATACATTTGTGCACGTGTTCTTCCGTGGATAGAAATTGCTTTACAGCCAACATCTTGTAATCTTTCGGCAACTTCTACAATCCTAATAGAATCTTCATCCCAACCCAAACGTGTTTTTACGGTAATTGGTAAATTGGTGTGTTTTACCATCGCTTCGGTTAAAGAAACCATTAAGTCGATGTCTTTTAAAATTCCTGCTCCAGCACCTTTAGAAACCACTTTTTTTACAGGACAACCAAAATTGATATCAATGATATCTGGATTTGATTTTTCAACAATTTCAACCGTTTTTAACATCGATTCTAGATTGGCACCAAAAATTTGAATTCCGACCGGACGCTCTTTTTCGTAGATGTCTAATTTCATAACACTTTTTGCTGCATCACGAATTAATCCTTCAGAAGAAATAAATTCTGTATATACAACATCTGCGCCTTGCTCTTTACACAAAGCTCTAAATGGCGGATCACTTACATCTTCCATTGGCGCTAACAATAACGGAAAATCTGGTAATTCTATGTTTCCAATTTTAACCATGGCGCAAAAATACTTATTTTATCTCAAAAAAATACCTGTTAGGTTTTAAACTAACAGGTGTTTTCATTCTATTTGTATAAGTTTAAAACTGAATATCAGCTTTAACTTTTTTACCTTTTCTAGTAAAAACAACAGTTGTTTTATCTCCTTTTTTAAATACTGATAAAGCTTTCATATAGCTCATCATATCTGTAATTTTTACACCACCTAGTTCAACAACAATATCTCCTTTTTTAATTCCTGCTGCAATTGCAGGTTTTCCTTCAGAAACTCCATCAACACGCATTCCTTTTCCGTCGTACATATAATCAGGAATAACTCCTAAACCAACTTTAAAACGAGGCGATTCTTCACTTTCATTTTTTGTTTTTTTAAAAACTAATTTACCATTGTCATTTAAATCAGAAATAATAGTATAAATGTAATTAGAAATGCTTGCCATTCCTTTATAATTTAATGTTTCAGTATCGTCGCTTGGTTTGTGATAATCTTCGTGTTGTCCTGTAAAAAAATGTAAAACAGGCATATCTGCTAAATAAAAACTAGTATGATCGCTTGGACCTACACCAGATTCTTTTTGAATCAATCTAAAGCCGTTATTATGAGATTTTAATATTTCATTGAAAACAGGAGAAGTTCCTGTTCCGTAAACAGCCAAAGCGCTATCTTTTAATCTACCAACCATGTCCATATTTATCATATAAGAAACAGCTTTGGTGTCAATCGTTGGGTTTTTTACAAAATAATTAGAACCTAATAAACCCATTTCTTCACCAGAAAAAGCGATGAATAGATAGTTGTTACTTGTATTGGTGTTTTTTAAGTTACTTGCTAAATTTAACATTACTGCAACTCCACTTGCATTGTCATCTGCTCCGTTATGAATTGCTTTGATAGAATCTCTGTATAAAGAACCATCGCCGCCATACCCTAAATGATCAAAATGAGCACCGATAATTACAGTATTTTTTGCTTTGTTATCTATAAATGCAACAACATTTCTTCCCGTAATTGTTCCGTCAGCGTTTTCGGTAAATTTTATTTCTTCGTGCGGATGTGTTTTTGGTTTAAATGAAAAAGACTGATAAAAACCATCAGTTCCTTTTGGTGTTAAGCCTAATTTTTCAAATCTGTTTTTAATGTATTCAGAAGCTTTTATTTCTCCAGGAGTTCCTGTCTGTCTTCCTTCTAATTTATCATCAGCTAAAAAAGAAACATCTTCTTTAATTTTGTTTTCAGGTTTATACTCTTTATTACAAGAAATTAGTAGTGATAAAAAGATTAAAATTATTAAGTTTTTCATGGTTTATGTATTATTTTTGTCAAAAATAGAGAATAAATATCATTTTATATTATAAATAAAAGAGAATGAAAATAAGATCAATATATTTCGTGGTTTTTATTTTTATAGGCTTGTCTTGTAAAGATTCTAAAAAAGCAGAAAAAAAAGAAACCAATGCGTATTCTGGAGCAACTAAAATTGTAAACGTAATACATTATCCAAAAGAAAAACATTTAAAAAATATAAAACAATTAACTTTTGGAGGTGATAATGCAGAGGCCTACTGGAGTTTTGATGGAACAAAAATAACATTTCAGTCAAACACAAAAGCGTGGGATTTAGAATGTGATCAAATTTTTATGATGAGTGCAGATGAGGTGCTTACAAAAGGAAAAAAACCACAATTAATTAGTACAGGAAAAGGGCGTACAACGTGTAGTTATTTTTTACCAGGAGATAAAACGATTGTATATTCTTCTACACATTTAGGTGGCGAAGCTTGTCCGCCAGCACCCAAAAAAGAAGATCATGATGGTAAATATATTTGGCCAGTTTATAGTTCGTTTGATATTTTTGTAGCAGACTTAGAAGGAAATATTACAAAGCAATTAACCAACGAACCAGGTTATGATGCAGAGCCAACAGTTTCTCCTAAAGGAGATAAAATTGTATTTACTTCAACACGTTCTGGCGATTTAGAGTTGTTTACTATGAACATTGACGGATCAGATGTAAAACAAATCACACACGAATTGGGTTATGATGGAGGAGCATTTTTCTCGCCTGACGGAACAAAATTAATTTTCCGATCATCACGTCCAAAAACACCTGAAGCAATAAAAGAATATAAAGATTTATTAGCGCAAGGATTAGTGATGCCAACCGATATGGAATTATACACCTGTAATGTTGACGGAAGTGATTTGAAAAAAATTACTGATTTAGGAAGTGCAAATTGGGCACCATTTTTTCATCCAAGCGGCAAAAAAGTAATTTTTTCAAGCAATCATCACAAAGAAAAACACGATGGATTTAATTTGTTTATGATTAATGTTGATGGTACAGGATTAGAACAGATTACCTTTGATGGTGTTTTTGATGCATTTCCAATGTTTTCTCCTGATGGTAAAAAACTGATATTTTCTTCAAATCGAAATAATAATGGTACGCATGACACGAATTTGTTTGTAGCAGATTGGGTAGAATAAAAACCTATATTTGCAAACTAAATTAGAGATCAAGATTGACGAATGAAGAATATTAGAAACTTTTGCATTATCGCACATATCGATCACGGTAAAAGTACGTTGGCAGACAGATTGTTGGATTTTACAGGTTCTGTTACAGACAGAGAAAAGAAAGATCAGTTATTAGATAATATGGATTTGGAGCGCGAACGTGGTATTACCATTAAGTCGCACGCAATCCAAATGGATTATACGCATAATGGAGAAGATTACATTTTAAACTTAATTGACACTCCAGGACACGTAGATTTTTCTTACGAAGTTTCTCGTTCTATTGCTGCTTGTGAAGGTGCACTTTTAATTGTTGATGCAGCACAAAGCATACAAGCACAAACTATTTCTAATTTATATTTAGCATTAGACAACGATTTAGAAATCATTCCTATTTTAAATAAAGTTGATTTGCCAAGTGCAAATCCAGAAGAAGTAACCGATGATATTGTAGATTTATTAGGTTGTAATCCAGAAGAAGTAATTCACGCAAGTGGAAAAACTGGTTTTGGAGTTGACAATATTATTGAAGCAATTATTGATAGAATTCCTGCTCCGAAAGGAGATCCAGAAGCGCCATTACAAGCACTTATTTTTGATTCCGTTTACAATTCTTATAGAGGAATTGAAACGTATTTCCGTGTGTTAAACGGAGAAATTAAAAAAGGACAACGCATCAAATTTATGGCAACAGGTAATGAGTATTTTGCTGATGAGGTTGGTACTTTAAAGTTGAATCAAGTTGTGAAAAAATCTGTAAAAGCAGGTGATGTTGGATATTTAATTACAGGAATTAAAACAGCAAAAGAAGTAAAAGTAGGAGATACAATTACAGATGCAGCAAATCCAACAACAGAAATTATTGATGGTTTTGAAGATGTAAAACCAATGGTTTTTGCAGGAATTTATCCTGTTGATACAGAAGACTACGAAGAGTTGCGTTATTCTATGGAAAAATTGCAACTAAATGATGCTTCTTTGGTTTTTGTACCAGAAAGTTCTGCCGCTTTAGGTTTTGGTTTTCGTTGTGGATTTTTAGGAATGTTACACATGGAAATTATTCAAGAACGTCTAGAGCGTGAGTTTAACATGACGGTTATTACAACGGTTCCAAACGTTTCGTATCATGCGTACACAAGAAAGAATCCAAAAGAGATTATCATTTTAAATAACCCTACTGATTTACCAGATCCATCAAGTTTAGATAGAGTAGAAGAACCATATATTAAAGCATCCATCATTACAAAATCAGATTTTGTTGGACAAGTAATGGGTTTGTGTATCGAAAAACGTGGAGAAATTACCAATCAAACCTATTTAACAACTCAGAGAGTTGAATTAACTTTTGATATGCCGTTGGCAGAAATTGTTTTCGATTTTTATGATCGATTAAAAACAGTTTCTAAAGGCTATGCTTCTTTTGATTATTCTCCGATTGGAATGCGTGAATCAAAATTAGTGCGTGTTGATATTTTATTAAATGGACAGCCAGTTGATGCACTTTCTGCATTATTACATGCAGATAATGCGTATTCTATCGGTAAAAAAATTACAGAAAAATTAAAAGAATTAATTCCAAGACAACAGTTTGATATTCCTATTCAGGCTGCAATTGGGGCAAAAATTATTGCTAGAGAAACTACAAAAGCATTGCGTAAAGATGTAACTGCAAAATGTTATGGTGGAGATATTTCTAGAAAGCGTAAATTATTAGAAAAACAGAAAAAAGGAAAAAAACGAATGCGTCAAGTTGGGAATGTAGAAATTCCTCAAGAAGCATTTATGGCGGTTTTAAAGTTGAATGACTAAGAATTAGATTTTTGGACTTTTAGAAGTTTAGATTTTTAGAAACAAGACACAAGACACAAGACAATATAATAGAGATATAACCTTTTGAGAAATCAAAAGGTTTTTTTGTTTTGAACAATGCCTTATTCTTTATGTATTTTTCCTTGCAGTCATTCCTGTGGAAACAGGAATCCATATTAATGTAAGTTTGGATTGCTGCATTCGCAGGAACGACAAAAGAAAGTTAATTCTCCAGTCACTTTCTAAAATCAGAACTTGTTATCACTTTTTCTTTGACGTTAGTTATTTTGATTAACAATCTGTTTTAAACTAAAGTTACTTAATTATTACTATTAATTCTTTCTTCTTCGTCTTTTGCAGAGTTTCTTCGAGATTTCTTTTTTCCAAATTTAGAACCAAAACTATAGGTTAATCGTAATTGAATGTTTTGACGAGAACCATTACTTTCTACGCTTGCTGTTCCGTTACCATAATCAATGGTTCCAACAAATCCACGATTTAATACTTTGTTAATTCCTAGATTTACTTTTAATTTATCGTCTAAGAATTTTTTACCGAAAGACAAATCTAATTCTGCCAGCCAATCAACTTCAATTTGACCTTCTAAAGCTCCAGTTCCGTAATTTCCACTCAATTCAAAATTAACATTCCATGGCAATTGATAATTTGCTTGAACAAACCAATATAAATTCCATTTATTTAAAGCTACTTTAAAAGTTGATGATTGATAGTCTGTATTTGTTATTATAAATCCAGTATAACCTTCTACGCCTTTTATAAAACTTAAAGGAGCAAATAACCTAAAATTCCAGTTAGAATTGTTTTCAACATTTACGTCTCTTTGTCTAATTTGAGCAGTTGCATTATCTTGTTGAATTAATTGAAAAATAACATCTTCTGTTTTACTATATCCAATGGTAAAAAATGGTTGACCTTGATACGTTAAATTAAATTGATAATTATTAGTAAATGATGGTTTTAAATTCGGGTTTCCTTCGCCAGCAGAATACGGATCTAAATAGGTGGCAAAAGAATTTAAACTATTGTAAGAAGGTCTTTGAATTCTGTAACTATAAGAGAAACTAGCTCCTAAAACATCAGAGATTTTTCTGCTTAAAGAAGCACTTGGGAATATTTTTTTAATAGGTCTTTTATTTATTTCAGTTGTTGCTTGACCATTTTTATTAAAATAAGATGTTCCATCAGTATTACTATCTTCATATCGCAATCCACCAGAAAAAGACCATTTTCCGAAGGTTGTATTTATTTTAGAATACAAAGAAAAAATAGTTTCATCAACTAAAAATCGACTACTATTATTAATATCTACATCAAATCCGTTTGTGTTATTTTCTGTGAAAGATTGCAAATCACTATCTGTTTTTACAGCAGCGTACTTGGTTCCAAAACTCATTTTTAAATTGTCTGAAAAAGTTTTAGAATAATCTGCTTTGTAGGTTTTGATGTTGTATTTTCCATCTTGAATATACCTTCTGTCTTGATATGTAATTGTACTTCCAGCAACATCAGATAAGGTGTTCATGCTATTATTCTTGTAATCGATATAATTAAAATCGATTACTAATTTATCTGTGTCAGAGCGGTATTCGTAGTACGGATTTATATTAAAATCTTTTCTATCTCTATCAAAGGTGTTTTCAGAAAATAATACATTTGAGTTATTGGTATCAGAAATAATAGTTTTACTAGAGGCAATTCTATCAGACGTTCTTTTATTCCAACGGCCACCAAATCCAATAATATGTTTATCACTCAAATAATAATCAACATTTCCACTAAAAGTTAAATTATTAGGATTGTAAGGTTCTTTGGTTACTTGGTTATATGTTTCGCTACCCACAGTTCTTACCAAAAATAAATCTTCTCTCCAGGTTGGTTTAGAATGTGTTATGCTTGTTTGCCAATTTAATTTGTTTTTGTAACTAGCCAAAGAAACTCCAGTTCCGTATTCAAAACCGTTATCTTTTCCGACCCAACCGTTAACGCTTCCATAAGTTCCTAAACGCATATTTTTCTTTAATATAATGTTAATTATAGCTCCAGAACCAGAAGCTTCATATTCTGCACCAGGTTGTTCAACAACTTCAATTTTAGAAATATTATCCGCAGGTAAATCACGTAATAAAGTTTGAATGTCCATATATTCAGTTGTTTTTCCGTTTATTAAGATTCTAACGCCTCTGTTACCAGCAACAGAAATACCGTTATTAGTAACTAAAACACCCGGAACTTTTCGCATTACGTCTTGTAAGCTGGTATTTATCATTTCAGATTTTTCTAAATCGACTACCAATTTTTCTGCAGTTTGTTTAATAACGGGTCGCTTACTTTTAATAACAACTTCATCTAAAGTTTGTGTTTCTTCTATTAAAGTAATTGTGAAGTTTTTACTCTCAGTTAATTGAAATTCTTTTATGTTTTGAGTTTTAAAACCAAGCATCGAAACTTCTATTCTGTATTTTCCAGAGGTCACATTTTTAAATGTAAAATTCCCATAGTCATCAGAAACAGTTCCTTTTGTATTGCTTTCTTCTGCGATTTGATATAAGATAATATTTGCATAGGGCAAAGCTAGCTTTTGAGCATCAATTATTTTTCCAGAAATAGAATGTTGAGAAAAAGTTGTTAAAATTCCGAAGAAAAAAATAAATGTGGTTGAGATTAAAAATTTCATTTTGGTTGATTGTTTTTTAATTAACACTGTAAAAGTGATTGTTTTGTTACAGTAGAAAAAATAGAATCTGACGAAACGGTATAAATTTCCGATGAGTAGAGATTCTTTTTCTATAAAAACCAAGACGCAAAAAACCAACAGAAAGTTTCCTGTAAACAAAATCTTTATTTTTACGATAATTTATAATTCAATTATTAATGATAAATTTACCCAACTATTACAGATATCAAAAATGACAAAACCAAAAATTTTACTGATTTATACTGGAGGAACCATTGGTATGGTAAAAGATTACAATACCGGTGCATTAAAAGCATTTAATTTTGAACAACTTTTAGATAAAGTTCCAGAATTAATTCAGTTAAATTGTACAATTAACACATATTCGTTTAAAGAGCCAATAGATTCTTCTAATATGAATACAGAATATTATGTAACTATTGCAGAAGTTATAGAAAACAAGTACTCTAAATTTGACGGGTTTGTTGTTTTAACAGGTTCAGATACGATGGCGTACACATCCTCTGCAATTAGTTTTATGTTAGAAAATTTAACAAAACCAATAATATTTACAGGTTCGCAATTACCAATAGGTCATTTAAGAACGGATGCAAAAGAGAATTTAATTACATCCATAGAAATTGCATGTGCAACAAAAGATGATAAACCTGTAATTTCTGAAGTTTGTTTGTATTTTGAATATAAATTGTACAGAGCAAACAGAACTACAAAAATTAATGCAGAGCAGTTTGAAGCTTTTGCTTCTTTAAATTATCCGCCTTTAGCAGAAAGTGGTGTTCATTTGCAATTTAATTATGATTTGTTGTTAAAACCACCAACAAAAGACGCTCATCTTATTGTTCGGAAATCGTTAAACAACAATATAGTTGTGTTAAAATTATTTCCAGGTCTTACTAAAGAAGTTGTAAAAAGTATTCTAAAAATAAAAAACCTTAGAGGTGTTGTTTTAGAGTCTTATGGTTCTGGAAATGCACCAACATATCCTTGGTTTATTAAATTATTAGAAAAAGCAATAAAAAATGGTATACAAATTGTAAATGTTACACAATGTGTTAGTGGAAGTGTTATTTTAGGGCATTACGAAACGAGCATAGAATTAAAAAGAATTCAGGTAATTGATGGAAAAGACATAACCACAGAAGCTGCCGTTGCAAAATTAATGTACCTTTTAGGAGAAGAAGTTTTAAGTAAAGACTTTAAAAAAGTATTTGAAAAACCATTAAGAGGAGAGTTGGATTTATAACAAAAAAACGAATTTGAGTAAAAATTTAATAACGGAAAAGATACTTCTTTACTTAATTAGTATAGAATTCAGTTAAATTTTATGTTTTAAACATAAAAATTTGTTGTTTTTTTTTAATGAATCAACATTTTTTTGTTAATTGCCACTCTTAAAACAATAAAATTGAATTTAAATAATTTGAATTCAAAAAATTGAAAAAATATTTTTTGTAGATTTGAAATTAAAATCAATATCTTTAAACCCATTAACTATTAAAAATTAATTATAACAAAGATGAAAAAAGTATCAAACATCCTAACAGTAGCAGGATTTATGTTTTTTGGAGCTATTCAATCAACTTTTGCTCAAGAAGCAGCTAAATCAGAAACTTTCCACCAAGAATTAAAGAAACGTTTTATTGAAGGGGATCCTCAGTTTATGGGAATTGTATTAGTAGCCTTAATTTTAGGTTTAGCAATTGCCATTGAAAGAATTATTTATTTAAACATGGCATCAACTAATACAAAAAAATTAGTTGCTAGTGTAGATGAAGCATTAAGCTCTGGTGGTGTTGAAGCTGCAAAAGAGGTTTGTAGAAATTCAAAAGGACCAGTTGCTTCTATTTTTTATCAAGGATTAGACAGAATGGATGAAGGTGTTGAAGCTGCAGAAAAAGCTGTTGTTGGTTACGGAGGAGTTCAAATGGGCTTATTAGAGAAAAATGTTTCTTGGTTATCTTTATTTATTGCCTTAGCGCCAATGTTAGGTTTCATGGGAACTGTAATTGGAATGATTAAAGCATTTGATATGATTGCCGTAGCAAATGATATTTCTCCTGGAGTTGTAGCAGTTGGTATTAAAGTAGCACTTTTAACAACTGTATTTGGTTTAGTTGTAGCAATTATTTTACAAATTTTTTATAATTATATTGTATCTAAAATAGATAGTATCGTAAATAATATGGAAGATGCATCTATTTCTTTAATTGATTTATTATCGAAATATAAAAAATAGAAAGCATTATGAAAAACAATAAATTATCAAGATTTCTGAATATTTTTGTTGCACTTGTTGCTGTTATTGGAGCTTTTCTATTTATTAGAGTTTTAATGGAAGACGTTGGTGTAATCGAAAATAATCCAGAAGTTCAAAACAGTTTAATTAGTCCAATCATATTTTTTTCTACTGGGTTATTATATTTAGCAATTGGGGCAACATTGGTTGTTTCCTTAATTGGATTGATGAAAAATCCAGACAATTTAAAGAAAACAGTTCTTGGGCTTGCAGTATTAGGGGTAATTTTAGTTTTAGCTTATTTTTCTGGAGACAGTTTAGCTGTTACAGATCCACAAGGAAAAGTTCTTCCAGGTGGTGAAGCAGGTTCTTCTGTAAACCAATGGGTTAGTACTGGAATATGGTACAGTATGTTCTTAGGAATTATTGCTGGAGGATTTTTTGTAATTGATTTAGTAAAAGGGTTATTTAAATCTTAAATTATGGCAAGAAGAGAAACCCCAGAAATTAATGCAGGTTCTATGGCGGATATCGCCTTCTTGTTATTAATCTTTTTTTTAGTAACAACTACTATGGATGTGGATTCAGGTATTTCAAAGAAACTATCAGAAAAACCACCAAAAGATTATGTGCCTCCTGTAATTAAACAAAAAAATATATTTGAAGTAAATATCAATAGAAATAATGAATTGCTTGTTGAAGGTGAAACTATGAAATTAGGAGAGCTTAAAGAAGCAGCAAAGAATTTTATTGATAATGGAGGAGGAGAAGGAAAAGAAATAGACGGTGTGTCTACTGGTCTTTGTAACTACTGTAAAGGAGCGAAAAGCCCAACTTCTTCTGATCACCCAAATAAAGCTATTATTTCTGTTCAGAGTGATAGAGGTACAGAATATGGAATGTATATTAAAGTACAAAACGAGTTATTAAGAGCATATACAGAGTTAAGAAATAGATTGGCTTTAGATAAATATAATGTTTCTTACGATCAACTTGTAGATGACTTTAAGCGTGATTCAAAAAATGAAGTTTTAAAGAAAAAAGTTGAAGATATTAAAACTAGTTATCCTCAAATTCTTTCTGATGCAGAACCAACGTCTTAATTAATAAAAAATAACAAATATGTCTAAATTCGGAAAGAAGAAAAAAGAAATGCCAGCAGTAAATACGGCATCTTTACCTGACATTGTTTTTATGTTATTGTTCTTTTTTATGGTTACAACAACCATGAGAGAAACAACTTTGCAAATTGAAAATCCAAAACTTCCTAATGCTACTGAAGTAAAAAAATTAGAGCACAAGAGTTTGGTAAGTACTATTTATGTTGGTAAAGCAAAAGATAAAAAACTAGGGAACGGAGATAAAATTCAATTAAATGATAAAATTGCTACTCCAGATGATATAACAGCTTTTATTTTAAATGAAAGATCTCAAAAATCTGAAGCAGAAATACCTTACATGACTACTTCTATTAAAGCAGATATTAAGTCTAGTGTTGGTACCATTACTGATATTAAACTTAAACTTAGAGACGTAGGAGCTTTAAAGTTAAGTTTATCTAGCCGTAAATCAGAAGCAATTCAAGAATAGATTATTTTTATAAAATAGTTAAAAAGGGCAATCATTAGATTGCTCTTTTTTTATACAAAAACTGTATATTTAACGTTATAAGTTTACCAAGATTTATTTATGAAAAAACTGTTTTCTATTTTATTTACAATGTTGTCTTTTTGTCTTTATGCACAAAAGGATTCGTTGCGCTTAGGAGATAAATATTTAGAAGATCAATTGTATGTTAGTGTTAGTTATAGTCAATTTTTTAATCAACCAAATAACGTAATTGGTAGTGGGTTTTCATACGGATTAAATACCGGTTATATTAAAGATATTTCTTTAGTTAGAAGTGGAAAACTTGCTCTAGGAATTGGTATTGGTTACGCTTACGATTCGTTTAATCATGGGTATAAAATTTCCAAACAAAACAATTCTGTAATTATTGATGTTGATCCAAGTGTTACTATAACAAGTAATTTTAAATTACATTCATTAGAATTTCCCTTTGAATTTAGATGGAGAACATCTACAGCAAACAAATACAAATTTTGGAGAATTTATACAGGTTTTAAAATCAGTTATAATTTAAATAATACAATTCAATTTACTACAAATAATGTGCTAAATGAGTATTCTAATATAGAACGATTTAATAAAATACAATATGGGTTAACTTTAGCAGCGGGTTATTCTACGTTTAATTTTAGTCTATATTATGGTTTAACTCCGTTGTTTAAATCAGCTGCTTTAGGGACGAATCCCATTAATACAAAAGTTTTAAAATTAGGATTAATATTCTATATCTTATAACAAATTATAGGCAATAAACGGTCCTGCTAAACCAATAAAAAATCCGAAATAGATTTCTTTTTGATTGTGTGCTTTTAAATGTAATCTTGAACTTGCTAAAATTCCAGTTAAAATAAGTAAGATAACTATTATTGGTAAAATTGATATGGAGTGCAAATTTCCAAATAGAAGAAAAAAACCTAAAGTACTACTTAAAGATAATATGTGTAAGCTAGGTTTTATTTGAAAAGAAAATAATAAATAGACCAACGCAAGTGAAACATTTGTTCCGTAAAATAATATTCCTAATTCTTTAAAATCAGGAATATTAATAAGAAATTTTCCTAAAACATAAAAAATAAGGAGCATTATAAAAAGTGGAATCTTCCGCTCTTTAATACTTTCTGCCTGAAAATTATTAATAAGACCAAGTGCTTTTAAAATAGTTAGTGAAATTAATGGAACAATATATGTTGAAAAAAAAACAATACCAATCAATACATATTGACGTTCTTTTTTGATTTCGTTGGGTGTAATAGAAAGAAATAATAAAATACCAATTGTTGGTATTACTATTGGATGTAAAACTACAGATATGAATTTGTGAAACCTCAAAAGATTAAATTTCTTTCCGTAATCTAGCTACAGGAATGTCTAACTGCTCTCTATATTTGGCAATTGTTCTTCTGGCTATTGGATAGCCTTTTTCTTTTAAAACCAAAGACAATTTATCATCTGTTAAAGGCTTTTTTTTGTCTTCCTCACCAATAACATTTTGTAATATTTTTTTTATTTCTCTTGTCGATACATCTTCTCCTTGATCATTTTTCATTGACTCTGAGAAGAATTCTTTAATCAATTTAGTTCCGTAAGGTGTAGAAACATATTTGCTATTTGCAACTCTAGAAACAGTAGAAATATCCATGTTTATCTGATCTGCAATATCTTTTAAAATCATTGGTTTTAACTTTCGCTCATCGCCAGTTAAAAAATAGTCATATTGATAATGCATAATGCTATTCATTGTAACCAATAATGTTTGTTGTCGTTGTCTAATAGCGTCAATAAACCATTTTGCAGCATCTAATTTTTGTTTGATAAACATGACAGCGTCTTTCTGAGATTTTGATTTCTCTTTAGATTCTTGATATCCTTTTAGCATATTATTGTATTCTCTTGATACATGCAATTCTGGTGCATTTCTAGAATTTAGCGTCAAATCTAATTCACCATCTATAATTTTGATAGAAAAATCTGGAATAATTTGCTCTGCAATTTTATTATTACCCGCATAAGAACTGCCAGGTTTTGGATTTAATTTGCTAATTTCTTTAATAACATCTTTAAGTTCATCTTCAGAAACATTAAACTTTTCCATTAATTTTTTATAATGTTTTTTTACAAAATGATCAAAAGAGGTTTCTAAAATAGCAATTGCTAAAGTTCTTATTTTTTGTGTAGATTTAGTTTTTAGTTGAATGATTAAACATTCTTTTAAATCTCTTGCACCAACACCAATTGGATCTAATTTTTGAACAACGTTAATTAATAATTCAAGTACTTTTTCTTCGGTTGTAAATATATTTTGAGTAAAAGCTAAATCATCAACTAAATCTAATAAATCTCTTCTAATATATCCACTATCATCAATACTGCCAACTAAAAATTCGGCAATAACTCTTTCTTCATCATTAATACGAAATGTATTTAATTGATTTAATAATGATTGATGAAAAGTAGTTCCTGATGCATACGGCATTTCCCTATCTTCATCATCTGCAGCATAATTATTTGTTTGTGTTTTGTAATTCGGAACCTCATCATCACTTAGATATTCATCTATATTAATGTCTTCAGTATCAATTTTTTCATTTCCATCATCTTCGTATTCATTTTCTAAAGAATCTTCAAAATCTTCAGGTTCTTCTTTGCCTGTGTCTAATGCTGGGTTTTCTTCTATTTCTTGTTTTAAACGCTCTTCGAAAGCTTGTGTAGGCAACTGAATTAACTTCATTAGCTGTATTTGCTGTGGAGATAATTTTTGTAGTAGCTTAAAATTTAAACTTTGCTTTAGCATTTAAAATAATATTAAAATTCTGCGTTTTGTGGAGTTCTAGGAAATGGAATTACATCTCTTATATTTCCCATTCCGGTTGTAAACTGAACCAATCTTTCAAATCCTAAACCAAATCCAGAATGTACTGCTGTTCCGTATTTACGAAGGTCTAAATACCACCATAATTCTTTTTCATCAATATCTAAAGCTGCCATTTTTTCCTTTAAGACATCTAAACGTTCTTCTCTTTGAGAACCTCCAACAATTTCTCCAATTCCTGGAAACAAAACATCCATAGCTCTAACTGTTTTTCCGTCTTCATTTAAACGCATATAAAATGCTTTTATAGTTGCAGGATAATCAAATAAAATTACCGGACATTTAAAGTGTTTTTCTACTAAGAAACGTTCATGTTCAGATTGTAAATCTACGCCCCATTCGTTAATTGGATATTGAAATTTCTTCTTTTTATTTGGTTTGCTATTACGCAAAATAGCAATTGCTTCTGTGTAACTAACTCTTTTAAAATTATTTTCAGTAATAAAACGAAGCTTTTCTAACAAAGACATTTCGCTTCGTTCTGACTGTGGTTTTGTTTTTTCTTCTTGTGTTAAACGACTGTCTAAAAAAGCTAAATCATCTTTACATGTTTCTAATACATCCGCTAAAACCGATTTGATAAAATCTTCTGCCAAATCCATATTGCCATCTAAATCCATAAAAGCAACTTCTGGTTCTATCATCCAAAATTCTGCTAAATGACGTGTTGTATTTGAGTTTTCTGCTCTAAAAGTTGGGCCAAAAGTATATACTTTACCAAGTGCCATAGCATAGGTTTCTGCTTCTAACTGACCAGAAACAGTTAAGTTGGTTTCCTTACCAAAAAAATCTTGTTTATAATCTATTTCCCCTTCTTTATCAACCGGAGCTTTGTTAGTTTCAAAAGTAGAAACACCAAACATTTCTCCAGCGCCTTCGGCATCAGATCCAGTAATTATTGGCGTGTTTACATAATTAAATCCGTTTTTTTGAAAGTATGTATGTACAGCAAAAGAAAGTGCAGAACGAACTCTCATTACTGCACTAAATGTATTTGTTCTTACGCGTAAATGTGCATTTTCTCTTAAAAATTCTAAGCTGTGTTTTTTAGGCTGAATTGGAAATTCATCAGGATTAGAATCTCCTAAAATCTCTAATTCAGAAACTTGAATTTCTACATTTTGTCCTTTCCCTTGGCTTTCAACTAAAGTTCCTTTTATACTAACTGCAGCACCTGTTGTAATTCTTTTAATTGTAGTTTCATCTGTTTTTTCAAAATCTACTACACACTGAATATTATGAATCGTAGAGCCATCATTTAAAGCAATAAATCGATTGCTTCTAAAAGTTCTAACCCAACCATTTACGGTTACTTCTTGTAAAAATTTGTTTGATTCTAATAATTCTAATACGCTACTTCTAATCATCTTCTTAAAATAAAAATTAACAGAATTGCTAAGGCAATAATGAAAGACAAAGATACCTTTTTAGCGTAAAATTAACAACGAAACTGTTGTTAATAAAATTTGACTTTATTCTACTTCTTCTTCCTGGTTTTCCTTCGGAGGAAAAATCCTCATTGAAGGTTCTTTAAATACTTTTTTATTGGTGATTTTCTTCTCAAAAGAAAGTAATAATGAGGGTAATAATAATAAGTTAGAAACCATTGCAAATAGTAAGGTTACAGAAACTAAACCACCTAATGCTATTGTGCCTCCAAAACTAGAAACTGTAAACACTAAAAACCCAAAAAATAATACAATTGATGTGTAAAACATACTAACACCAGTTTCTCTTAAAGCACTATAAACAGATTTTTTAATTCTCCAATTATTTGCTTGCAATTCTTGTCTGTATTTTGCTAAAAAGTGAATGGTATCATCCACAGAAATACCAAATGCAATACTAAATACTAAAATGGTTGATGGTTTTATTGGAATACCAAAAAAACCCATTAGTCCGGCAGTAATTAATAAAGGTAACATATTGGGTATCAATGAAATTAAAATCATTTGATACGATCTAAACATCCAAGCCATAAATAAGGCAATTAATAAAATGGCTAATGATAAAGAAATAATTAAATTATTGATTAAATAATTAGTGCCTTTTAAGAAAACCAAGGCTTTTCCTGTTAAATGAACATCAAACTTATCTGAAGGAAATTCTTTAGCAACTACGGCATTTAACCGGTCTTGAATGATTGTCATTTTATCGGTTCCAATGTCTTTCATAAAAGTGGTAATTCTGGCATATCTTCCTGTCGAATCAACAAAATTAGTTAACATATTAGAATTGCTATTAGAGTTTTTTGTGTACGCAAAAATATAACTTTGTTCTTGAGTAGTTGGTAATTGATAATATTTTGGATTACCTAAATAATACGCTTGCTTAGAATATTTTACCAAATTTGTAACAGAAATTGGTTTAGATAATTCTGGAAACTGTTCAATAGCTTCATTAATCTTTTCCATCTTTTTTAGGGTAGAAAGCTTCATAACACCTTTTTCTTCTTTGGTGTCAACAAAAATTTCTAAAGGCATAATACCGCCAAACTCCTTTTCAAAAAATTTAATGTCTTTATAGAACTGTCTGCCTTTTGGCATATCTTCAATTAAACTTCCAGAAACTTTAATTTGATATATTCCAATAATTCCAAAAATGATAATAATTACTGTTGTAATGTAAATAGCAATTCGGTTATGACGAACCATTTTCTCCATCCATTTAACAATAGTATCTATCCATTGTTTTTCTAAATGATTTAGATGCTTTTTCTTTGGCAAAGGCATAAAACTATAGATAATCGGGATAATTAATAATGCCAAAATGAAAATACCAACGATGTTTATAGAAGCTATAATTCCGAACTCTTTTAATAACTGACTTTTAGTAAAGACAAAGGTTGCAAAACCAGAAGCCGTTGTAATATTGGTCATTAAAGTTGCATTTCCAACTTTAGAAATAACGCGTTGTAAGGATTTTGCTTGATTACCGTGTTTCTTAACTTCTTGCTGATATTTATTGATTAAAAATACCGCATTAGGAACACCAATTACAATTATTAATGGCGGAATTAAAGCTGTTAAAACGGTAATTTCATATCTGAACAAACCAATAAAGCCAAATGCCCACGTAACACCAATCATTACTACTAAAAGAGTAATAAAAGTTGCTCTGTAAGAGCGGAAAAAGAAAAAGAAAATAATTGCAGTAATTAATAAAGCACCAACAACAAACAACAAAATCTCATCCTGTATGTTTTGAGAATTTAAGGTTCGTATGTAAGGCATTCCAGAAACACGAACTTGTAAATTGTACTCTTTCTCAAACTTCTCTATAGTTGGTATTAAAGTATTAAAGATAAAATCTCTACGAACTGGTGTATTTACTATTGCTTTATTAATGTAAATAGCTGTTTGTACAGTACCGGTTTCTTTGTTATATAATAAATTATCATAAAAAGGAAGATTTTCAAAAAGCTGTTTTTTAATTTCTGAAACTTCTTTTTGAGTGGTTGGAGTTTTATTTAATAAAGGCTCTAAAACAAATTTTCTATTTTTCCTATCAGCTTTTAATTCTTGTACGTCTGCAATAGAAACCGAAAATTCTACTTCTTTTAATGAATCAAATTCTTTTGTTAATTGATTCCAAGCATTAAATTTTTCAGGAGTAAACAATGTAGAATCTTTAACCGCAAGTATAACTAAGTTTCCTTCTTCTCCAAAAACATCTAAAAATTGATTGTATTCTATATTGGCTTCATGGTTTTCTGGCAACAAGTTTGCTTCTGTATATGAAAATTTCATATACTTCATTTGTGTAGCTAAAAAAGCAGTAAAAACTGCAACTAATACTAAGACAAGATATCTGTTTCTTAATATTAACCCAGCAACTTTGGTCCAAAAATTCATGCGTAAAAATTTATGCAAATGTAGGAAATGTTTAAGAACCTGACACATAAAAAAAGGAGCGTTCTAGAACGCTCCTTTTTTTAAAATATTGAATGTGGTTTTATTAAATAGTCATAATTTCTTTTTCTTTTACTTCAAGAATAGCTTCAGTTTCTTTTACAAACTTATCTGTTAAAGTTTGCACTTCTGTTTCAGATACTTTCTTTAAATCATCAGAGATGTCTAATCTCTTAATTTCGTTATTTGCATCTTTACGAGCATTTCTAATTCCTATTTTTGCGTGTTCTCCTTCAGCTTTTGCTTGTTTAGACAAGTTGATTCGTCGTTCTTCTGTTAAAGGCGGAACGTTAATCATAATAATATCACCATTATTCATTGGATTAAAACCTAAATTTGCTGCTTGAATGGCTTTTTCAATTTCTTGCAACATATTTTTCTCCCAGGGCTGAACACTAATTGTTCTTGGGTCGGGAGTATTTACATTTGCAACTTGACTTAATGGTGTTTGAGAGCCGTAATAATCTACCATTACATTTGCTAACATTGCAGGTGTTGCTTTCCCTGCTCTAATTGCTCTTAATTCTTTTATTAAATGCTCAATAGCATTTTGCATTTGTTCTTTTGCGCTGTCTAAAATAAACTCAATCTCTTCGTTCATTACTTAAAATTTTATAAAATATTTGCTAATTAATTATCAACAATTGTTCCTATTTTTTCTCCAGAAACTAATTTTAATAAGTTTCCTTTAGTGTTCATGTCAAAAACAATAATAGGCAATTTATTTTCTTCACTTAATGTAAAAGCAGTCATGTCCATTACTTTTAACCCTTTCTCTATAACTTCTTTAAAAGTAATAGTATCAAATTTTATGGCATCTATATTTTTTTCTGGATCTGAAGTGTAAATTCCATCAACACGAGTTCCTTTTAAAATTGCATCAGCATTAATTTCAATGGCTCTTAAAACGGCAGCAGTATCTGTAGTAAAATATGGATTTCCTGTTCCACCTCCAAAAATAACAACTCTTCCTTTTTCTAAATGACGAACTGCTCTTCTCTTAATAAAAGGCTCTGCAACTTGTTCCATTTTTATAGCAGTTAGCAATCTTGTTTTAACACCAGCAGATTCAATGGCACTTTGTAGTGCTAAACCATTTATGCAAGTAGCAAGCATTCCCATATGATCTCCTTGCACCCGATCTATTCCGTTACTTGCACCTGCAACTCCTCTAAAAATATTTCCACCACCAATAACTATGGCAACTTCAATTCCTTTTTCTACAACATGTTTAATTTCTTTTGCATATTCTGATAAACGTTGCGGATCAATTCCATAACTTCTATTGCCCATTAATGCTTCTCCACTTAATTTTAAAAGAATTCTTTTGTATTGCATGTGCTGATTTTATATTTAAAAAGTTTCCACTTTCGTGGTAACAAAGATTTGACAAATATAAGAATTTCCTAGAAAGCTTTTTGTATTGATGATTGTGATTTTGTAAATAAAAAAACCATCCTAAAAAGGATGGTTTTAAATATAGTTCTTGAGAACTTTAAGATTACCCTAAAGTAACTCTTTTAAATCCGCTAATAGAAACTTCTCCATACGTTTTAACGTATTCTGCAACATTCTTCTTTTCGTCTTTAATAAAAACTTGATCTAACAAACATTGTTCTTGATCTAAAGTTGTGTTGTCAGAAATAAAACGTTCCATCTTACCTGGTAAAATTCTATCCCAGATTTGTTCTGGTTTTCCTTCAGCTTTTAATTCTGCTTTTGCAACTTCTTCAGCTTTTACTAAAACATCTTCAGTTAATTGAGCCATAGAAATATATTGAGGAACATTTTTTAACGTTTTCCCTAATCTACCTAACTCAATATTATCTTTTTCGATAACTGCAATTCTAGCTTCAGTTTCTGCTGCAATAAACGCAGGATCAAAATCTTTATAAGATAAAGTTGTAGCTCCCATAGATGCAATTTGCATTGCAACATCTTTTGTTAAAACATCGGCATTATCAACAACACTAGTTAAACCAACTATTGCAGCAATTTTACCAATATGTGTGTATGAACCAACATAAGCAGCTTCAATTCTTTCAAAAGCAGTGATGTCTAATTTTTCACCAATAACTCCAGTTTGCTCAACTAATTTTTCTGCAACAGTTATTCCACCAAAATCAGCAGCTAAAAACTCTTCTTTGTTGTTGTAATTTAGAGCGATATCTGCAAACTGACCTGCTAATGCTACAAAAGATTCATTTTTACCAACAAAGTCAGTTTCGCAAGCTAAAACGATAGCAACACCAGCTGTGTTGTTTGCGTTAATCCTTGTTACTGCAGCACCTTCTGTAGATTCTCTATCAGCTCTTTTTGCCGCAATTTTCTGACCCTTTTTACGTAAAATATCAATTGCTTTATCAAAGTTTCCTTCTGCTTCTACTAATGCCTTTTTACAGTCCATCATTCCAGCTCCAGTTGCTTCTCTTAGTTTTTTAACATCAGCAGCACTAATCTTTACTGTTTCCATGTTATATATATTTTAATTATAATTATTTTGTTTCTTCAGTAGAAGTTTCCGTTTTTTCAGTTTTAACAGTTTTTTTAGCCTTAGGAGCTTTTTTTTCTGTAGTTTCTTCTTTAACTTCTTTAACTTCTTTAACTTCTTTAACTTCTTTAACTTCTTTTTTAGCTTTTTCTTCTTGAGGTTTCTCTTTACCTGCTTTTCTTTCAGCTAAACCATTTGCAATTGCATCAATAATAAAACTTAATACTTTGTCAATAGATTTAGATGCATCATCGTTTGAAGGAATTACAAAATCAATTGGTCTAGGGTCAGAGTTGGTATCAACCATTGCAAAAATTGGAATGTTTAAGTTTTGAGCCTCTGCAACAGCAATGTGCTCTTTCTTAACATCAACTACAAAAATTGCACCAGGTAAACGAGTCATATCAGTAATAGAACCTAAATTCTTTTCTAATTTTTCTCTTTGACGGTTAATTTGTAATTTTTCTCTTTTTGATAATGCTTCAAAAGAACCATCTAACTTCATTCTATCAATAGTCGCCATTTTTTTAACAGCTTTTCTAATAGTTATAAAGTTTGTTAACATCCCTCCAGGCCATCTTTCTGTAATGAAAGGCATGTTAATGCTTTTTGCTTTTTCTGCAACGATATCTTTTGCTTGTTTTTTAGTAGCAACAAATAAAATTTTTCTACCTGAATTAGCGATTTTTTCTAATGCAGCAGCAGTTTCCTCTATTTTTGCAGCAGTTTTATACAAATCGATGATGTGTACACCATTACGTTCTGTATAAATGTAAGGAGCCATGTTTGGATCCCATTTTCTAGTTAAGTGACCAAAATGCACTCCACTATCTAGTAATTCTTTAATGTTTACTTTTGCCATTGTTTACTTTCTTTTAATTGTAGCAATAGGTAAGTAGCCTATTTATAGAGTCTTACCTATTTAGATGCTAAACTGTTTATTTAAATTATAAATGAACAATTCACCGCTACGTTTGTATAGTAATACCAAAATAAATTTGAGTATGCTATTAACGTTTCGAGAATTGGAACTTTTTTCTTGCTTTTTTCTGACCAAATTTCTTTCTTTCTACCATTCTTGGATCTCTTGTTAATAGTCCATGAGGTTTTAAAAGCGCTTTGTCTTCTTCGTTTATAGAAACTAATGCTCTAGTAATTGCTAAACGAATTGCTTCTGCTTGACCAGTTACACCACCACCAAAAACATTTACTTTAATGTCATAAGACGTTAAGTTGTCTGTTAATTGTAAGGGTTGTTGAACTTTATATTGTAAAGTTGAAGTTGTAAAATAATTTGTAAACTCTCTTTTGTTGATTGTAATATTACCTTTACCTTTTGTAAGATAAACACGAGCAACAGCTGTTTTTCTTCTACCTATTTTGTGTACAGTTTCCATTATCTAAGATCGTTAAGGTTAATAGCTTTTGGTTCTTGAGCAGTTTGTTGGTGCTCAGTCCCAGCATATACATATAAATTTCTAAAAAGAGCTGCTCCTAATTTGTTTTTAGGTAACATTCCTTTTACTGCTTTTTCGATCAATCTTGTTGGATCTTTCTCAAACATTTCTGTAGCAGTAAGCGATCTTTGTCCTCCAGGATATCCTGTGTGGCGGATGTACGATTTATCAGCCCATTTGTTTCCAGAAAGGGTGATTTTTTCTGCGTTAATTACTACAACATTATCACCACAATCTACGTGAGGTGTAAAGTTGGTTTTGTATTTACCTCTAATTAGCATTGCTATTTTAGAAGCAAGACGACCTAATGTTTGCCCGTCCGCATCAACAACCAACCACTCTTTGTTAGCAGTTTCTTTGTTTGCTGATACTGTTTTGTAACTTAATGTGTTCATTACACTTTAGTTTTTGTCAATTAATAAATAAAATTTTCCTTGAAAAAGGTCTGCAAAGGTACGATTAAAAACGAAATAAACAATATAGGTTTTAATTTAATTTAGAAGTTGATTATGAAATAGATAGATTAAAAATTTGTAGCTATTTGAAAATGCATTTTCTCTTTTGTTGTTGGGTGTGTAAATGCTAAAGTATCTGCATGTAAATGCAATCGATTTGCTTTTTTACCATACAAATCATCTCCAATAATTGGAGTATTTAAACCTAATATATGAGACGCATGCACTCGGAGTTGATGTGTTCGCCCGCTAATTGGGTAAAAATAAACTTTTGTAGTCTTGTTTTTTTGTTCTACAACTTCCCATTTTGTTTCAGCGGGTTTTCCATGCTCAAAGCAAACTAACTGTCTTGGTCTATCATTTAAATCAACACGTAAAGGCAACTTAATCGTTCCAGATTTTTCTTTTAATATTCCATCTAACAACGCGGTATATCTTTTATAAATAGTTTTATGAATAAATTGACTTTGTAGATTTTTATGCGTTTTTTTATTTTTTGCTAAAACCAATAACCCAGAAGTTGACATGTCTAATCTGTGCACAATTAAGGGCCCAGAAATATCTTTGATTTGATTTTTGATTCTTGTGTACACAGAATCTTGAATGTGAATTCCTGGAACGGATAAAAACTCCGCAGGTTTGTGAACAACGATTACATCTTCATCTTCAAAAATAATTTCGAGTTCTTTTCCGATTGCTGGATTTTGCAACATCGGATTTGTATCCATCTCGATATTAGCTAACATATGTGATAAAATCGGTTTGCATTTTCCTTGACATGCAGGATAATACTGTTTGTGTTTTCGGATTTCTGTATTTGGTGATTGTCCCCACCAAAACTCAGCCATGGCAATTGGTTTTAAATCGTGTAAAAATGCATATTGTAATAATTTTGGAGCAGCACATTCACCAGAACCAGCAGGCGGATTCTGTTCTGTCGTTTTTGCAAAGATTTCAGTTAAGTTTTTCGTTTCTTTTACTGAATTTAAAAATTGATATTGTTCAAATAAATACTGTTGTAAAGCAGCAGATTTTATTTTTCGTTCTTCTTTTAATAGATCAATCTGATTTGTGAAAACAGAAAGCTTTTCTTTAAATGCATTTAATGTATGTTCCCAAAATCGATTTACATTGTTGAAAAAATATTTTGCTTCTAAACTTTCTTTACTTAACGCTTCTTCAAAAGCTGCATATTCTTCTAACTTTAATATTGATTGCGATTTTATCCTTCTAATATTACGCTTTTTTTTAGCAATTTTTAAGGCTTCTTTTTTCTCGTGAATATCAATCGCTGCTTTTTTATTTTCTGATTTTAATTGAGAAATCAACTCTAAATATGTTGAGTTATTTTCTAGATTTTCAAGTGTTGAATTTATCTCATTTAAAATGGCTTCTTCTTGTGAGAAATAAGAACCTTTGGTAAGCATGTCAAACACAGGAGGAACAAACTTTTTATGAATATTTGTCTCAGCCAATTTACCAGAAACAGCAGTGATGTATCCAACTTCATTTTGTTGATTTCTAACAACTAAAACGCCAAACATCTTTCCAACAATCAATCCTTTTTTAGAGGGGTGTAATCCAAAATTATGTTCAAAATCGGTTTGAGTTTCTAAATAATCTTGTACTTCTTTTACCGCTATTTCACATAAAGGATGTGGTTCATAATAAAACGGAAATGTAAACTTTTTAGGAAGCTCAATTTCTGTTATTGAAGTAGAAAAGTGTTGGAAATAAGTTTGCACAAAAGGTAAAATTTTATTCAGAACAAAGATACTTTATAAAAGTAGAATTAAACAATACTTTGCCCAAATGTCATCAGATTACTGTCAGGATCGAGAATAGAAAATTCTTTTTGTCCACAGGGTTTGGTTTGTTAATGCCTGTTTGGATGAATTTCTGTTCCTTTTTCTATAAAATAATTTAAATAATTCAACAATATCATCTGTTCTAATATAGACTTGACCATAATCTTTTTTTGGATTAAGTTCTTTTAAAAAGTTCTTTGAATTTATGATTTTTTGCGGTTAAAAGTGCGCTATACTTTTTGCTGTAGCGGAAAGATAATTAATTCGCGTGAATTCCGATGAAGGAATTCCGCAAGCAATAAATTATATACGGCTTAAGTGTGACTTTTAAGACTTTTTCAGTTCTTTGTTGTGTACTGCCTTTTTTTATTTATTCGGTTCAATATGAATTAGTACGTGTCCTAAGTTTGGTATTTCTTTTCTTAAATAGTCTTTTAACTTATGAGCAATATCGTGACCCGATTTTACCGAAATCTCACTATTGACAATTGCGTGTAAATCAACGTGAAATTTCATTCCGGATTTTCGGATAAAGCATTTTTCTGTTCCTAAAATACCTTGAACTTTTGCTGATTTTTCTCTAATTTCAAGTATTAGGTCGTCATAAAGTTGTTCGTCCATAACTTCTCCTAATGCTGGTCGTAAGATTAAATAACTATTATAGAAGATAAATGCAGAAGCAAATAATGCAGCCCAATCATCGGCAGTTTCATAACCTTTTCCAAATATAATTGCTATTGAAATTCCGATAAATGCCATTATCGAAGTTATTGCATCACTTCTATGATGCCAAGCATCTGCTTTTAGCGAAGAGCTATTGGTTTGTTTACTTTTTCTAATTACGATTTGAAATGAAATTTCTTTCCAAACTATTATTAGACCCAAAACAATCAAAGTCCAAGATTTTGGGATTTTATGAGGTGTTTGAATGTTTTGGATACTTTCATAAGCGATTATTGTAGCAGAAACAACAAGAAAAGCAACTACTCCAAATGTAATTAATGGTTCAATTTTTCCGTGTCCATAAGGATGGTTTTCGTCTGCTGGTCGTTTTGCATATTTAAAACCTAATAAAACTAAAAATGAAGCAAAAATGTCAGTTGTTGATTCAATCGCATCTGCAATTAAAGCATAAGAATTCCCGAAAAATCCTGCAAGTCCTTTTATCAAAGCTAAAACAGTATTTCCAATTATACTGAAATAGGTTGTTCGTATTGCAGTTTGTTCGTTAGTCATTTGTTTTTTTTAGGTTACACACAGCTAGTTATATACTAACAAATATATGTGTTTAACGGTATCTATTTCTGGGTAACAGAACTTTTCTGTTGTGGTATCAGTTTCCTTTAAATGCAAATTTTGTATAGTAATTTTTCTTTCTTTTACCAACTTGCTGTTGGAGAAAACAAAAAATCTGTTGGATTATTAATATCATATAAATATTGAAAACCTCTAGATTCTTTTTGGCAAAAAGGTTCTAAAAGTTGAACCATGTTTACAAAGCTTTCCATGGTTAGAACACAGAAAAATGTCTGATTGTCTTTCGTAAGTATTCCTTCGTCAGAATTAAATAAACCGAAGAGTAAATTACAATTACGAGGTTGAATAAAATCAACTTCAAATAAATCTAATCTTTGCTTTTTGTCAATAATGATGTCTTTAATTAAATCTCTGAATTGAATCGCTTCAGCTTTGTCAAAGTTGTACAACCTAACAACGTTTTCGTTAAGGTCATTTACGTTTTCTATGTAATCTAATTCCATTTACGATTTTATTAATGTGCCTCCAGCCAATTTTGTCCAACACCAATTTCTACATCTAACGGAACAGCCATTTTAAAAGCGTTTTCCATTTCTTGTTTTATAATTGGTTTTATGATTTCTAATTCGTCTTTATGAGCGTCAAAAACCAATTCATCATGCACTTGTAATAACATTTTAGATCTAAAATTTTCTTTTTCAAAACGCTTATGAATATGAATCATTGCGAGTTTAATAATATCCGCAGCAGAACCTTGAATTGGCGCATTTACTGCATTTCTTTCGGCACCACTTCTTACCATAGCATTTCTAGAATTGATGTCTTTTAAATAACGTCTTCTATTTAAAACCGTTTCTACATAACCATTATCTCTTGCAAAATCTACTTGTGCAGACATGTATGCTTTTAACTTTGGATACGTTTCATAATACGTGTCAATCAATTCTTTGGCTTCACTTCTAGATAAATCTGTTTGATTGCTTAACCCAAAGGCAGAAACCCCATAAATAATTCCAAAATTTACTGTTTTTGCATTGCTACGTTGTTCGCGAGTTACCTCATCTAGCGGAACATTAAATACTTTTGCAGCAGTTGAAGCATGAATATCTTCGCCATTTTTAAATGCATTTATCATCGTTTCTTCTTCACTTAAAGAAGCAATAATTCGCAATTCTATTTGAGAATAATCGGCTGCTAATAATACATAATTTTCATTTCTAGGAATAAACGCTTTCCTAACTTCTCGTCCGCGTTCTGTTCTAATTGGAATGTTCTGTAAATTAGGATTATTTGAGCTCAAACGCCCAGTTGCGGCAACTGCTTGTGCATAAACTGTATGAATTCTTCCTGTTTTTGGATTTACTTCATTTGGCAGCGCATCAACATATGTACTTTGTAATTTTTTATACTGACGAAATTCTAATATGTCTCTAATAATTTGATGTTCTTTTGCCAAATAACTTAAAATATCTTCACTTGTTTTGTATTGACCCGTTTTTGTTTTTTTTGGCTTATCAACCAATTTTAGTTTCTCAAATAATACAATTCCTAATTGTTTTGGCGATGCTAAATTAAACTCTTCTCCAGCTTGTTTATACACACTTTTTTCTAAACGATCAATATCTTTTGTCAACTCAATAGATAATTCATTTAAAAATTCAGTATTGATATTGATTCCTTCAATTTCCATCGCAGTAAGTACAGAAACCAACGGAGTTTCAATATCGTTAAACAATTTTGTAACATTTCCACTTTCCAATTCTTTGGTAAAATGTTCTTTTAATTGCAGAGTGATGTCTGCATCTTCAACGGCGTATTCTGTTTGTTTAAGAATATCTATTTCTCTCATCGAGAGTTGATTTTTCCCCTTTTTACCGATTAATTTTATGATAGAAACAGGTTGATAATTCAAATACGTTTCTGCCAACATATCCATATTATGACGCATATCTGGATTGATTAAATAATGCGCAATCATCGTGTCAAATAAGTTGCCTTTAACGGGCATTTCATAATTTGATAATACTTTGATATCATATTTTAAATTATGACCAATTTTTTCAATTTCTTCGGATTCAAAAAATGGGCGGAATTCTTCTAAAATTTCTTTTGTTTCTGCTTGGTTTTCTGGAAACGACACATAATATCCTTTCCCAGTTTCGTATGAAAATGCAATTCCGATTAATTCAACTTCCAACGCTTTTAAACCGGTTGTTTCTGTATCAAAACAAACCGATTTTTGTTGCATTAATTTTTTTAACAACATTTTTCTAGCCAAAGGCGAATCTATATGTTGATAAAAATGATTGGTCGTTTCTATGGTTTTAAACCCGATTGCAACTTCTTCTTCAGAAACATTTCCTGTTCCTGGAGCTGCAAATAAATCAAATTGTCCGTCTGCATTTGTATTTACAAGTTTTTTTGGTTTTTGTTCACTGAGCGTAGTCGAAGCGATTTCTTTTGTTTCAGTATTTTCTTCTTTTTTAATAGTAAATGTTTTGGTAAAGTTTACTAATAAATTTCTGAATTCTAATTCGTTAAAAAGCGCTGTAACTTTTTCAATATCTGGCTGGTCGAGTTCAAAATCTTTTGCATGAAAAGTAACTGGAACATCTAGCATAATTGTTGCTAATTTTTTAGAAAGCAATCCTAATTCTTTGGCGCCTTCAACTTTCTCTTTCATTTTTCCTTTTAGCTCGTGTGTATTTGCTAGTAAATTTTCCATAGAACCGTAAGCGGCTAAAAACTTTTTGGCTGTTTTTTCTCCAACACCAGGCAAACCAGGAATGTTATCAGAAGAATCGCCCATCATCCCTAAAAAATCAATGACTTGTAACGGATCTGTAACTTCAAATTTTTCTTGTACTTCTGGAACTCCCCAAATATCATAACCACCGCCAAAACGTGGTTTGTACATAAAAATATTTTCTGAAACTAATTGCGCAAAATCTTTGTCTGGCGTTACCATAAATGTTTGATAACCTTCTTTTTCTGCTTGTTTAGAAAGTGTTCCAATCACATCATCGGCTTCAAAACCTTCTTTTACCATAATTGGAATGTGCATCGCTTTTAAAATCTCTTGAATATACGGAACCGCAATTTTAATCGCTTCTGGCGTTTCGTCTCTGTTCGCTTTATAAGCTTCAAACATCTCAACTCGGTCTGCACTTCCACCTTTGTCAAAACAAACCGCCAAATGATCTGGTCGTTCACGTTTTATAACATCTAATAATGAATTCATAAAACCCATAATTGCAGAGGTATCTAATCCTTTCGAATTGATTCTTGGGTTTTTTATAAAAGCATAATATCCACGGAAAATTAATGCAAATGCATCAACTAAAAAAACTCTTTTTTGATCTGACATTGTAAATTGAAGTATTAAAAAATGTCTCCTCGAGCGCAGTCGAGAGGTTATTATAAAAATAGAACATTAATGAGTTCTCTACTGCGCTCGAACAGACAACGCAAAATACAATATCTTTCAAAAAGAAAACAAACTTATATAGAAAAGAATGTATTTTTGTGTAAAATATAAATGATGAATACTATTTCAATTGCCATACACGGCGGCGCAGGAACTTTAGTAAAAGGAATGATGACTTCTGAATTGGAAGCGGCTTATAAGTTGGCTTTAAAAGAAGCTTTGGACGCTGGATATTTTATCTTACAAAATGGCGGAACCTCTGTTGATGCTGTAGAAAAATCAGTAATTGTTTTAGAAAATTCACATTTATTTAATGCCGGAAAAGGAGCGGTTTTTACTGCGGATGAAACGCACGAAATGGACGCATCAATAATGGACGGAAAAACGTTGAATGCAGGAGCAGTTTCTTTAATAACAGGAATTAAAAATCCAGTTTCATTAGCAAAAGATGTAATGGAAAAAAGCGAACATGTTTTTTTAGCCGGAGAAGGAGCGATGCAATTTGCAAAATTGAATAATTATAAAATTGAAGACGAATTGTATTTTTATGATGAATTTCGCCATAAACAATGGCTAGAAATAAAAGGTACAGATAGTTTTCAGCTAGATCACGCTTCGAAGAATTCTGCACTGAGCGAGGTCGAAGTGCTTAGCGACCAAAAAAAGAAAGATTCAAAATTCGGAACTGTTGGAGCAGTTGCTTGTGATACAAAAGGAAATATTGCTGCAGCAACATCAACAGGAGGAATGACCAATAAAAAATTTGGTAGAGTTGGTGATTCTCCAATGATTGGAGCAGGTAATTATGCAAACAATAAAACGTGCGCAATTTCTTGTACTGGAAGTGGTGAGTTTTTTATTCGTGGAGTTGTAGCATATGATGTTGCTTGTTTAATGGAACATAAAAATTTATCTGTAAAAGAAGCATCTAACGAAGTAATCAATAAAAGAATTTTAGAAATTGGTGGCGATGGTGGTTTAATTGCAGTTGATGCAAAAGGAAATATTGCAATGCCTTTTAATACAGAAGGAATGTATAGAGCAAGTAAATCATCTAACGGAAAAGAGGAAGTTTCTATTTATAAATAGAGTATTGTTATTCCTGCAAAGGTTACCTAATTCGAGGACAGTTTAGATTAAATTTATTAGAAGATTTTATAAGATTTCTCAATCGTTTAAAAAGCTCATTTCGAAATGACATCAATAATAATTTAGTGTTTATATAAACGGAGCTTCAATTGGCAACACAGCAACTTTTCTTTTTTTAATATCGTAGTTATCTCCATTAGAAAGTACGTGAACTGTAAGGTTTGCCATCGTCATTGGCGTACCTTCTTTAAGAATTTTTTCGTTATTATGAGTTAGCTTGCTTCCGTCAAAAATAATTGCCATTCCAGAACCAATTACGGTGCAGTTTTCTCCGTTTTTAATAATCATTCCCGTGTCTTCTGCAAGACCAATTCCAATTAAATTTGGAAATTTAGCAACAGCTTCAGATTGTCTTCCAAAACGACCACGTCTAATAAAATGAGTGTCAATAATTAATTCAGGAATTAATCCTAATCCATTATACATTGTAACAGCACCTTTAATAAATGCTTCAGATGCACTTCCGCCAGCAATCATTTCATTTGCCATTGCCATTGCACCAGCACTTGTGCCAGCAATAACAAAACCTTCTTCGTTTTTGTAACGATCTAATAAAATTTGATGAATGGTTGTTCCACCAATTTTCTTAGTAATTTTAGACTGATTTCCACCAGAAAACATCACACAATTTGCATTTTTTATCAGCTCAATTGATGATTCTTTTTCAGAATCTTCTTTGCTTCTAATGTCTAAAATCGCAATATTTTTACAACCTAAAGTGGTAAATGCTTCTACATAATTTTCTCCAACTTCTTTAGGAATACTTGATGCTGTTGGTATAATTACAATATTAGCGTCAATTCCGCCAGCTTCTTTTACAACATGAAACAAAATCCCTTCATCAATAAACTCAAGAGTGTACATTTCGTTTTCAGTAATCCCTTTATCCTCATTTCCGCCAATCGGAATTAAGGTTCCTTTTATCATTTTCATAAAGAATATGTTGTTTTTTTATCAATGCAAAAATAATGGAATTTTTATCTTAAAAAATGTATATATTTATAAACTTTCAATAAAAAACAAAAACTAAGAATATGGAGATAAGAGAAATCAATGCAATGAGAGGGCCAAACTATTGGTCTATAAGAAGACATAAGTTAATCGTAATGGTTCTAGATCTTAAAGAAATGGAAGAAAAGCCATCTAATAAAATAGAAGGTTTTCCAGAACGATTAAAAGCAATGTTTCCCTCTATGTATTCTCATAGATGCTCTGAAGGTTGTGAAGGCGGGTTTTTTATGCGTGTTGATGAGGGAACTTGGATGGGACATATTATAGAACATATTGCTTTAGAAATTCAGACTTTAGCAGGAATGGATACTGGTTTTGGAAGAACTCGCGATTATGGAGAAAAAGGGGTTTATAATGTGGTTTTTTCTTATATGGAAGAAAATGTTGGTAGATATGCTGCAAAAGCAGCAGTTAGAATTTGTGAAGCATTAATTGTAAGTGAAGAATATGATTTAACAGACGATATTCAAGAAATGAGAGAGTTAAGAGAAAACTCACGTTTAGGACCAAGTACTGGTTCTATTGTAGAAGAAGCAGAGGCAAGAGGAATTCCATGGATTCGATTGAATAAATATTCATTATGTCAATTAGGTTATGGTGCAAATCAAAAAAGAATTCAAGCAACAGTTACAAGTGAAACAAGTAGTATTGGAGTAGAATTAGCGTGCGATAAAGAAGATACAAAATACTTGTTAGAACAAGCAGAAGTAGAAGTTCCTAAAGGAGATATTATCCGCAGAGAAAGCAGTTTAAAAGAGGCATGTAGCTATGTTGGTTATCCGTTAGTAATAAAACCAATTGACGGAAATCATGGAAGAGGAATTACAGTTGATATTCAAAATTATGAAGATGCACTTCAAGCATTTCATCATGCAAAAGAAAGCTCTAAAAGTGGCGCAATCATTGTTGAGAAATTTGTAGTAGGAGAAGATTTTAGATTGTTGGTAATTAATAACAAACTAGTTGCTGCTGCAATTAGAACTCCTGCACATGTTATTGGAGATGGAAAATCAACCGTTCAAGAGTTGATTGATAAAGTTAATAGTGATCCACGTAGAGGTTATGGTCATGAAAATGTGTTGACACAAATTACCGTAAACGAATTAACAAAAACCATTATTAAAGATGCAGGATATACGTTAGATTTTGTACTAGAAAAAGGAGAAAGACTCATTTTAAAAGATACCGCAAATTTAAGTACTGGTGGAACTGCAGAAGATGTTACAGATATTGTACATCCAGCAAATGTAAGTATGGCAGAACGGATTTCTAAAATTATTGATTTAGATATTTGTGGAATTGATATTATGACTACTGATATTTCTAAACCATTATCAGAAACTGGTGGTGCTGTTCTTGAAGTAAATGCTGGACCAGGATTTAGAATGCATTTAGCACCAACTACCGGATTACCAAGAAATGTTGCAGCTCCAGTAATTGATAAATTATTTCCTCAAAAAGGAGATACAGGACGCATTCCGATTATTGCAACTTCTGGAACGAACGGAAAAACAACAACAACGCGCTTAATTGCACATATTGCCAAAATGAAAGGCTATCGTGTTGGTTATACAACTAGTGATGGCGTGTATATTCAAAATAGATTATTAATGACTGGTGATTGTACTGGCCCAGCAAGTGCAGAATTTGTTTTGAAAGATCCAACGGTAAATTTTGCGGTTTTAGAATGTGCACGTGGTGGATTGTTAAGAGCTGGTTTAGGTTTTAAAAAATGTGATGTTGCAGTTGTAACTAATGTCGCTGCAGATCATTTAGGATTAAAAGGAATTCAAACAATAGAACAATTAGCAAAAGTAAAAGCAGTTGTTCCAGAAACAGTGTTACCAGATGGCTATGCAATTTTAAATGCGGATGATGATTTAGTTTATGAAATGCGACGTAATGTTGAATGTAATGTTGCCTTGTTTTCTATGGATGAAAATAACCCACGGATAAAAGCATTGCAACGTTTAAACGGAATTACAGCTGTTTATGAAAATGGGTATGTAACAATTTGTAGAGGAGAATGGAAAATGCGCTTAATGAAAGCAGAAAACATTCCGTTAACGTATGGTGGAAAAGCGAAGTTTATGATTCAAAATGTTTTGGCAGCTGTTTTAGCAGCACATGTTCAAGGAATTAGTATTGAAGATATGAAAGCGGCTTTAGAAACTTTTATTCCATCTGCTTCTCAAACTCCAGGGCGTTTAAACTTATTTAAGTTTAATGATTTTACTATTTTGTTAGATTATGCACATAATCCGGCAGGAATGAGAGCTTTACAAAAGTTTACAGACGAATTAGAGGCCACTGTAAAAGTTGGAATTATTGCAGGAGTTGGAGATAGAAGAGAACAAGATACCAACGAAATAGGAAGCATTGCTGCTGAAATGTTTGATGAAATTATTATTAGACAAGACAAACGTTTACGCGGAAGAACAGAAGAAGAATTGATTAAAATGTTGAATGATGGAATACAAATGAAAGATCCAAATAAAAAAACTACCATCATTCCATCAGAAAAAGAGGCTATAACATATGCAGTAAAAAATGCAATAAAAGGATCACTTATTGTGTTGTGTAGTGATGTAATTCCGGATGCGTTAGAATTAGTACAAAAATTTAAAGAACAAGAAGCTAGAGGCGAATTAATTTTTAATGATTAATCAAAAGAATAATTTAATTTTATTCTGAATAAAATTGAAAGAAGCTTGATAATCAGTAGATTTAAACAAAAATGTTATATTTGTAAACTAACAAATAGTTAACCAATATGTTTTTCCCCCTAAAAAACTATGATTTATGACAAAATTTGGAGAGTTAATTAACGTAAAAAAACCAGTTTTAATAGACTTTTATTTTGACTGGAATGATGAAGATAACAATCTTGATACATTAAAAGATGTTGCTGCTGCTCTTGGAGATAAAGCGAAAGTGATTAAAATAGATATTAAAAAGAACGAAATTCTTGCAGAGACGCTGCGTGTAAAAGGAAATCCAACTTTTATGATTTATAAAAATGGCGAAATGAAATGGCGCCAAACTGGTGAACAAGATGCCAATACTTTAATTGGTTTGGTGCAACAATACGTTTAAGCAATTGCTTTAAAAACAAATCCTTTCTTAGAAAAATAGTCCAATACTTTTGGTAATGCATATTTAAGTTTTTCTGTTGCTTTTCTGCTGTCATGAAAAACAATAATACTTCCTTTTTTAGTGTTTTTTAACACATTTTCTAAACATTTTTCTTTAGAAATAGAAGTGTCAAAATCTGCACTTAACACATCCCACATAATAATTTTATACCCTTTTTTTAGAATTTCTTTTGCTTGCGACTTTTTTATTTTTCCGTAAGGTGGACGAAAAAGTTTTGAAACGGGAGTTTTAGAGTTTGCAGATTTCTCAACAGAGCCTGTGCTGAGCGAAGTCGAAGTATTCGAAATGACATTCTCACATGAAATGATATTTTCTAAATATTCTTCTGTTGTTTTTTCCCAACCATTCAAATGATTCTGTGTGTGGTTTCCAACAGAATGATTATCAGAAATAATTTTTTTAAAAATCTCAGGATGATTTTTTATGTTTTTTCCAATACAAAAAAAAGTAGCTTTTGCATTGTGTTTTTTTAATTCTAATAAAACAAATTCGGTAATTTCTGGTGTTGGTCCGTCATCAAAAGTAAGGTAAATTTCTTTTTTATCCGTAGAAAAACGCCACGTATAATTCTTAAAAATCTGTTGAATTATACGTGGCGTTTTTGTAAGATACAATTTCATAATTAACGGCTTATTCTTCCATTAAATGGTCAAATAATTTCATAGAACTCATAAAGTCTTGCTGTAGTTTTTTAACATACACTGTATCTTTGTCGCTTGTAGAGACTTGTTCTAAAACACCTCTTTTGTACATTAACAAAACGTTTTGTAATTCATCAATAATTACATTGTTAAATTTGGTGTCAAAAGTACTATACCAAAGCAGTTTTTGTTGTAATATTTTAATGAGTGTTTCAGCTGTTTCTCTTGCTTTTTCTGGTTTTCCGATTTGATAATAAATTTCTGGATATCCTAAAGCAATACTATAATGATCAAACTTTTCTATTGGCATTTTCTCTAGAGATAAATCTAGAATTTCTTCTGCTTTTTCAAAGTTGTTTTCATTTGCAAAAGTTTCAGCCAAACGCAACATGTTATTACGCAAGGAGATTGCATTTTTACGTGTTTGTTCATCAATATAAATTTTACCGCTATTGATATTTCTCCATTCTAATTTCTGAATATTGTTGTACATTTTTTCAGAATCGATTCTTCCCATGTCAAACATATTTCGCTCTCTAATTTTATTTCCAGCAGCATCAACTTCTATCATTGGTGTTTTAATAGGAACCAATTTAAAAGCCATTCCGTCTAACTGTAAATAATCTTTTAGCCAAATATATTCTCCATCGTCATTTGCGCCACCCGTAAAATAGATAGGTTGTTTCCAATCAAAATTTGCTAAGATGTCTAACATTAAAATTCGGTTTTTTGTCAAGCCTCTTCCGTCAATTTTTATATCAATATAATCTACAATTTTGTCAGTATCTTTTGCTGCAACAATTCCACTTTTTAACACATTTTCTTTGTTAACAGGGATGCGAATACTATCTGTAGGGTATGTTTTTAATTGATCTCCATCTTCAGTTTCATAGTATGTAACTTTATTGTCACTTTCAATCCACCTCATAAAATCTTTAATTCCGATAATTGAATCTTTAAATTGTGGATGAGGAAAATGATACGCAACATCTAAAGAACCAGTTTTGTATTTGTTGTGTGTTAATTGCGATGGAATTGGAGGTGCTTCATACGTTGCTCTTTTCATTTGGTCAATGTACCAATCAGTTGCAAATAAACTGGTGTTTACTAATTTAACATCTCTTCGAATCCCTTCTACTTCTTGCATGTACCAAAGCGGAAATGTATCGTTGTCTCCAATAGTAAACATGATAGCGTTTGGATCGGTAGATTCTAAATAAGCTTGTGCATTTAAACGTGTTGTATAACGATCAGATCTGTCGTGATCGTCCCAGTTTTCTGATGCCATTAAAGCTGGTACAGCCAATAATGAAATTACAGAAACCGTAATTGCAATGGTTTTTTTATCCCCTAAATGTTTTAAATATTGATACAAGGCAAAGACGCCAAAACCAATCCAGATAGCAAAAATGTAAAAGGAACCAACAATAGCGTAATCTCTTTCTCTAACTTCAAATGATTTAGGATTTGTGTAAAAAATAACAGCAAAACCTGTAAATGCAAAGAATAAGAATAGCGAATAAAAATTCTTCTTATCAAACTTTATTTGATATAACAACCCGATTATTCCTAATAGAAGTGGTAAAAAGTAATATTTGTTTCGCCCTTTATTTTCTTTAACATCGTTGGGTAAATTTTGTTGAGAACCCAGTCTGGCTTCATCAATAAAATTTATTCCGCTAAGCCAATTTCCATTAAATAAATCTAATTGACCTTGTTTGTCATTTTGCTTTCCTACAAAATTCCACATAAAATAGCGTCCATACATATATCCAAACTGAAAACTTAACATAAAATTTAAGTTCTCTCCAAAAGTTGGTCTTCGCTGAGATTTTTCGGGAATACCAACAATGGTTTTGTAATTGGCTTCTCTTTCTGGATCTACCATTCTTGGTATAAACCCTTTGTGTCTAGAAGAATAATTTGGATCTGTTTTCTTATATTTATTTACTATTACATATTTATTATTTTTTAAATCTTTTTCATATTTTGGTTTTCCATCCACATAAGGTTCGTTTTTATCTAAATCGTCTGTGTTATATTTGATAGAATAATACGTGTCATAAAAAACATTAGCATCTCCATATTGCTCTCTATTATAATACGCTAATAACTCTCTTGCGCTTGAAGGATTATTTTCGTTAATAGTTGTGTTTGCATTTGCTCTAATTGGCAACATTAACCATGATGAAAATCCCATCATAATAAATAAAACAGAAAGAATTAGTGTGTTTAAATTCACTTTATTCTTTTTACGAGTATATCTTATCCCATAATAAAAAGCTGCAATTAATACAATTGCGGCAATAATACTTCCAGAATTAAAAGGCAATCCAAAGCTATTTACAAAAAATATTTCTGAAGAACTGAAAAATTGTAATGTATAAGGAAACAAAAATTTAAAGATGAAAGCTAAAATGATTACAGAAATTACAGTTGCAATTGCGGTAGTTTTTAATGTTATGGTATGATAGGTTTTAAAGAAATATAATAGTACAATTGCAGGAATTACCAATAATGATAGGATATGCACACCAAATGATAAACCTACTACAAAGCTAATAAGTAGTAACCATTTGTTTCCTCTTGGCAAATGCATTTCATTTTCCCATTTTAAACCCAACCAAAACAAAATAGCCATTAAAAAGGACGACATTGCATACACTTCTCCTTCTACAGCACTAAACCAAAAACTATCAGAAAACGTGTAGGCTAAACCACCAACAACTCCACTTCCTAAAATAGCAATAATACTTCCTAATGATATTTCATCTTCTTTAGAGCTCATTTTTTTAGCCAAATTGGTAATAGTCCAAAACATAAATAAAATGGTAAATGCACTTGCTAAAGCAGACATAAAGTTTACCATTTTGGCAATTCCGCTTAATTCGCTTGTAAACATTGCAAAAAAGGCTCCTAACATTTGAAACAATGGTGCGCCTGGCGGATGACCAACTTCTAGTTTTACAGCTGTAGAGATGTATTCTCCACAATCCCAAGCACTAACTGTTGGTTCCATTGTTAAGGTATATGTTATTAATGCGATAGCAAAAACAACCCAACCTGTAATTGTGTTCCATTTTTTATATGTAGAATGTGTCATCATCAAATTTAAATATGTGTGGCGAATTTACTAATTTATCAGCAATTTTAATGCGCTAAAACGTGGTAACTAGTAATTTACTGTAATAAAGATTTGTTAAAATTAAAAAAACAAAGAAAATATTTGTAATATTAAAAGATTGAAGTAAATTTGCAGCCGAAATTGGCCTATGGTGTAATTGGCAACACACCGGTTTTTGGTACCGACATTCAAGGTTCGAGTCCTTGTAGGCCAACAAAAAAACCTCACTATATTTAGTGAGGTTTTTTGTTTTTATGCTTTTTTAAACTTTAAATAAAGAAAGTAAATACTGGTTTTAAAGATTTTTTAGAAAGAGTTTTGCTTATGCTTCTGCTAAAAATTCTAGACAATCCGCTTTTTTCATGAGTAGTAAGGGCTATTAAATCGGCATTTATTTCTTTAGAAAAGTTTAAAATTCCATTTTCTATAGAATCATCATCATATATATTAATAGAATGATTTGGGTTTTGATATGCACTTAAAAAATCCTCCATTTTTTGTCTAGATTTTTTAGTACTCTTAAATCGATTCATTGTATTTACATTTAATAAATGTATTTTACTTTCAAATTTTTGTGAAAAATCTAATAATACTTCAAAAGACTTTCTGTCTTCTTCATTAAAGTTTGAAGTGAAAACTAATTCTTTAATATTAAATTCTTTCGGGTCATTTTTAACAACTAAAACAGGAATGTTAGATTTTTTAACAACTCTTTTAATGTTAGAGCCAATTACCAATTCGTCAAAGATAGTTTTCTCTTCAGAACCCATTAAAATTAAATCAGCATTTATTTTATTGCTAAATTTTAAAATACCTTCAGATGGTTTTTCAAAACGAATCGCATATTTAACAATCGTGTCTAAACTAAAAAATTGTTTTTTAATCTTGCCAATCTTTTCCTTTATTTTTTGAATATAATACATGCTCTGAGGTATGCCAAAATTACTTCCAGAACCCATATCTACATGACCTTTTGGAAGCTCTAATAAGTGTAAAAGATGCACTTCAACTCCTGTTTTATTTGCAATTTTTGAAGCTAATTTTATTGCATACTCAGACTGTACAGAAAAATCTATTGGAACTAGAATTTTTTTCATGTTGTAAATTTTTAAAAAATGTTACAGGAGGTTTACAAATGTACAAAAAAATATTTAATCCAAAGCTATTTGGGTATTTATGAATAAGTTAGTATATTTGCATCGAAAATAAAGTAAAAGAAGAATGAAGGGGGCTATAAGCCCCTCTTTTTATACCAAAAATGAATAAAAAGAAAGTACAAGATTTATTAGAAGAAGTATTGGCAGAGAACCAAGCGTTGTATTTAATTGAATTGTCTTTTTTGCCAGGGAATAAAATTTTGGTAGTAGTTGATGGAGATGAAGGAGTTTCTTTAAGTGAATGTATTAGAATCAGTAGAGGTATTGAGCATAATTTGGATAAAGAAGAAGATTTTTCGTTAGAGGTTACTTCTCCAGATATTGCAGAGCCCATAAAAGTTCAAAGGCAATATGTAAAAAATCTTAATAGAATTTTAACTGTTAAGAAAAATGATGCTAAAATAGAAGGAACTTTAATAGAAGTTAATAAAGATACTATAGTTTTATCTTGGAAATCTAGAGAGGAAAAACCAGTTGGAAAAGGTAAGATTACTGTGGAAAAAATAGAAACAATCGCTTATCAAGATATTATTGAGGCAAAAGTGAAGATAATTTTTTAATAAAAGAGTTGAATGGAAAATATAGATTTAATTGATTCATTTTCAGAATTTAAAGACAACAAAAGTATAGACAGAGTAACATTGATGTCTATTTTAGAAGAAGTTTTTAGAGCTGCATTGAAGCGTAAATTTGGGTCAGATGATAATTTTGATATTATTATCAATCCAGATAAGGGAGATTTAGAGATTTGGAGAAATAGAGTTGTTGTCGCAGATGGGTTTTCTGAAGATGATAATGAAGAGATTGAATTAACAGAAGCAAGAAAAATTGAACCAGATTTTGAAATTGGTGAAGATGTTTCTGAAGAAGTAAAATTGATAGACTTAGGAAGAAGGGCTATCTTAGCATTGAGACAGAATTTAATATCTAAGATTCAAGAACACGATAGCACAAATATATTTAAGCATTTTAAAGATTTAGAGGGTGAAATTTATAGTGCAGAAGTGCATCATATACGCCATAATGCTGTAATTTTATTAGATGATGACGGAAATGAATTAGTACTGCCAAAAAGTGAGCAAATTCGTTCAGATTTTTTTAGAAAAGGAGACTCTGTAAGAGGTGTCATTAAATCTGTGGAATTAAGAGGAACAAAGCCAGCTATTATTTTATCTAGAACTTCACCAGAATTTTTAGTAAAATTATTTGAACAAGAAATCCCTGAAGTTTTTGATGGTTTAATTACTATTGAAGGTGTTGCAAGAATCCCTGGAGAAAAAGCAAAAGTGGCAGTAGATTCTTATGATGATAGAATAGACCCAGTTGGAGCTTGTGTTGGTATGAAAGGGTCACGTATTCACGGAATTGTTCGTGAATTAGGAAATGAAAATATTGACGTTATTAATTATACAAAAAACGAACAATTATATATTGCAAGAGCGTTAAGTCCTGCGAAAATTGTTTCAATGGAAATTAAACCGGCTACAGAAGTTATTAATGGTAAAAAAGGACGTGTAGATGTGTTCTTAAAACCAGAAGAAGTTTCTAAAGCAATTGGTAAAGGTGGTGTTAATATTAGGTTAGCAAGTCAATTAACAGGTTATGAAATAGATGTTCAAAGAGAAGGGATAGAAGACGAGGATGTTGAATTGACAGAATTTGGAGATGAAATTGAAGGATGGATAATTGACGAATTGAAAAAAATCGGTTTAGATACGGCAAGAAGTGTGTTAGAAAAAGACGTTGCAGAACTACTTAAAAGAACAGATTTAGAAGAAGAAACAATTCTAGATGTTCAACAAATATTAAAAGACGAATTTGAAGATTAATTTTTTAATCATAAAATTATAAATTATTTGGAAAGTATAACTATACAAAGTATAATATATATTTTCTTTAAAAGCAAAATAGTAAAAATATATGGCTGAAGGCAAAACAACGAGGCTTAATAAGGTTTTAAGAGAATTAAATATTTCTCTAGATAGAGCGGTAGAACATTTATCAAAAAATGGGCACGAAATAGAAGCACGCCCGACTACCAAAATATCTGATGAAATATATCAAGTATTGCTTGATGGTTTTCAAACAGATAAAACAAAAAAAGCAGCCTCTAAAGAAGTAGGAGAAGAAAAGAGAAAAGAGAAAGAAGCCATAAGATTAGAATTAGAAGCTAAACTAGAAAAAAAACGTTTAGAAGAAGAAGCTAAAAGAGAAGTCTTAAAAGCAAAAGCTAAAAAAGTAGAGGTTAAAACCGTTGGTAAAATTGATATCAACCCGAAACCAGCTAGAGATCAACCCAAGTTAGCAGTTGAGAAACCTACAGAGAAGCAAGTTGTAAAAGAAGAAAAGGTTATTGATAAGAGTAGTAAAGTAGAGAAGAGTAAAGCAGATAAGATAACAATTAAAACCGTTGGTAAAATTGATATCAACCCAATTACTCCAAAAAAGGAAAAGCCTAAATCGAAAGAAGTAAAAGAAAAAGTTGTTCCTGAAGATGTAGAAGAGATTACAGCAGAAAATGCGGAAAAACTTACTACACAATATAAAAAATTAGACGGACCAAGAATTACAGGGCAAAAAATTGATTTAAAACAATTTGAAAAACCTAAAAAGAAAAAGACAGAAGCAAAACCAGCTACTAAAAAAACAGCTTCTGCTGCTGACCCAAAAAAGAAAAGAAAAAGAATTGTTAAACCAGCAAATAATAACAGAAATAATCCTGGAAGATCTACTGGTGGAAATTCTAGAGGCGGATATAAAGGAAGAGGGGCTGCAAGACCAGCTGTTAAAAAAGAAGAACCAACAGAAGCAGAAGTTCAAAAGCAAGTACGTGAAACGTTAGAAAGACTTCAAGGAAAATCTAGTAAAGGGAAAGGAGCAAAATATCGTAGAGATAAAAGAGATCAACACAGGCATCAATCTGAAATGGATCAAGAAATTGCTGCTGCAGAAAGTAAAATATTAAAAGCAACAGAATTTGTTACAGTAAGCGAAGTTGCTACAATGATGAATGTTCCTGTTATTGATGTTATTTCTGCATGTATGTCATTAGGAATGATGGTTACTATGAATCAGCGTTTAGACGCAGAAACATTAGTAATTGTTGCAGAAGAATTTAATTATAAAGTTGAGTTTGTTGGTGCCGAAGTAGAAGAAGCTGTCATTGAAATAGAAGATAAACCAGAAGATTTAGAAACTCGTGCACCTATTATTACTGTAATGGGTCACGTAGATCACGGTAAAACATCTTTATTAGATTATATTAGAAAAGCGAATGTTATTGAAGGAGAGTCTGGAGGAATTACGCAACATATTGGTGCATATTCTGTAAAGGTTGGAGATCAAAAAATAGCATTTTTAGATACTCCTGGTCACGAAGCCTTTACGGCGATGCGTGCTCGTGGAGCTCAAGTTACAGATTTAGTAATTATTGTAGTTGCAGCAGATGATGATGTGATGCCGCAAACAAAAGAAGCGATTTCTCATGCGCAAGCAGCAGGAGTTCCAATTATATTTGCAATTAATAAGATTGATAAGCCGAATGCAAACCCAGATAATGTGAAAACACAATTATCATCAATGAATTTATTAATTGAAGAATGGGGAGGTACTATTCAATCACAAGATATTTCTGCTAAAACCGGAGAAGGAATTCCAGAATTATTAGAAAAAGTTTTATTAGAAGCAGAAGTTTTAGAGTTAAAAGCAAATCCAAATAAATTAGCAACTGGTGCAGTTGTTGAAGCTTTATTAGATAAAGGAAGAGGTTATGTGACTACAATTTTAGTACAAGCCGGAACTTTACGAATTGGAGATTACATGTTAGCTGGTAAAAATAGTGGTAAAGTAAAGGCAATGTTTGATGATAAAGGAACTAATTTAACTGAAGCAAAACCATCAACACCTGTATCCATATTAGGGTTAGACGGCGCGCCGCAAGCTGGAGATAAATTTAACGTATTTGAAGACGAAAGAGAAGCAAAACAAATTGCATCTAAACGTTCTCAATTACAAAGAGAGCAATCTGTAAGAACACAAAAAACATTAACGTTAGATGAAATCGGAAGAAGAATTGCGTTAGGAGACTTTAAAGAGTTAAACATTATCTTAAAAGGAGATGTAGATGGTTCTGTAGAAGCATTAACAGATTCTTTCCAGAAATTATCTACGGATGAAATTCAAGTAAATATCATTCATAAAGGAGTTGGAGCAATTACAGAGTCTGATGTATTATTAGCATCAGCATCTGATGCAATTGTAATCGGATTTAACGTTCGTCCTCAAGTAAATGCAAGAGTTATTGCAGATAAAGAAGAAGTAGATATTAGAAACTACTCAATTATTTATGATGCAATTAACGACCTTAAGGATGCGATGGAAGGAATGCTTTCTCCAGATATGAAAGAAGAAATCACTGGAAATGTTGAGATTAGAGAAGTTTATAAGATTTCTAAAGTTGGTAACATTGCGGGTTGTATGGTAATGTCTGGTAAAATCTTAAGAAGTTCTTTAATTAGAATTATTAGAGACGGAATTGTGGTTCATTCAGGAACTTTAGAAGCATTAAAACGTTTTAAAGATGACGTAAAAGAAGTTGCTAAAGGATATGATTGTGGTATTCAAATAAAAGGATTTAATGATATCCAACAAGGAGATGTTATTGAAGCATACCATGAAGTAGCTGTTAAGAAGAAATTGAAATAACAAATCAATTATAAGCATAAAAAAAGGAGCGAATTTTAGCTCCTTTTTTTATGCTTATAATACAATCTTTTACCTAGGAACAATAATCGCTGACTTAAATTTTAATTTAATTTCATTTAAAAATTTATCAGCTTCTAACCTTGTTTTATAATCTCCAACTTGCACTTTCCATTCTGGAGACTCAAATAAAATGTATGTTTTAATTGTAGGGTGATTTAACCTGAACTTACTTTGAGTAGTTTTAATAGCTGTTTCTTGCCCACTTTCTAACTGAATTCTAAATCCATAGCCATTATTTTTGTTGTATTCTATTTTCTTTTTAATGAGAGATTTTACCTCATTACTTATAGTTGTTTGCCCATTTACATTTGTTGTTCCAAGAATAATTGTAAATAAAAAACACACATAAACTGATTTCATAGTCATCATTTAAAAACTTTTTTACAAAAGTAACAACTTGTTTCATACAAGTTTAGTATTCGGCTTTATTTAGAATCGATATAAATTATGAATTAACATTATATTAGCATTTCAAAATTTAGAGATAAATGCTACTTTTGTGGAGCTGTTCAGAAATTTAAGTTTTGAATTTAATATAAGCAACAAACTAGATAGAAAATTTATATTTTATAATATGAAAATTGTGGAAAATCACAGTCAATTAACCAAATTACTATTAAAAAGTTTCACTTTCCTTTTATTTTTTTCAATGAGTTTTTCTCTGCATGCACAAGATGCAGTAGATTCAGAAAGACAATTGGAAGGTAGAAAATTGTTTAAATCTTTATGCTCTGCATGTCACAAACTTGATAAAAAGTTTGTAGGACCCGCTTTAGGTGGAGTTGAAGAAAAAAGAGAAACTAACTGGTTAAAATCTTGGATTAAAGATAATAATGCTTTAAGAGCTTCTGGAGATGCAGATGCAAGTGCAATTTTTGATGAGTACAATGGTGCTCCAATGATGTCTTTTCCTCAGTTAACAGATAAAAATATAGAAGATATTCTTTATTATACTACTGTTGGTGATCCTAAAAAAGCCGCAACTGCTGGTGGTGATGCTACAGTTACTGTTACAAAAGAAGCTTCTCCGTGGTTAACGAGAATTCTAATTGCAATTATTGTAATTGGTGTTTTAATTATAACGAATTTATTAAAAGTAATTAGCCAATTAAAAGGAGCGCCAAAAACGCCAGGTTTAGTTGCAAATTTACAAGAGCTATGGGTAGGATTTAAAAGAAATACATTTTTACATGTATTACTTACAATATTCTTAGCATTAACAACTGCCTATGTGTTATTTGGAGCATTATTTCAAATAGGTGTAGATGAGGGTTATCAACCAATCCAACCAATTGCTTTTTCACACGCAATACATGCAGGAGATAATAAAATAGATTGTCAATATTGTCACTCTTCAGCAAAGAATAGTAAAACATCAGGAATACCATCAACAAATGTTTGTATGAACTGTCATAAAAATATTTCTGAAGTTGCTGAAGATACTAAAATTGAATCGATGGGCTTTGGAAAAGCAGAGTTAGATGCAGAAATTCAAAAGTTATATACAGCTGCTGGTTGGAACGCAGATAATTTAACATATACTGGCAAAACACAACCAATTAAATGGGTAAGAGTACATAATTTACCAGATTTCGCATATTTTAATCACTCACAACACGTAACTGTTGGGAATCAAAAATGTCAAACATGTCATGGTCCAGTTGAGACGATGGATGAAGTATACCAATTCTCACCATTAACAATGGGTTGGTGTATTGATTGTCATAAAGAAACTAAAGTAGATTTAAAAGGAAATGCATATTACACTAAAATTCACGAACAGTTATCTAAAAAGTATGGTGTTGAGAAAGTAACGGTAGCTCAATTAGGTGGATTAGAATGTGGAAAATGTCACTATTAATAATTAGAAAGTAAAAAAACAAATATATACATGGCTTCAAACAAAAAATACTGGCAAAGTGTTGAGGAACTGAAAGGGAGTTCTATTGTTGAAACGCTAAGTAAGAATGAATTTGTAGAAGAAATTCCAACAGATGAATTTTTAGGAGATAAAGAAACTTTAGAAGCATCATCTACATCTAGAAGAGATTTCTTAAAATATGTAGGATTTACTACAGCAGCAGCATCTTTAGCTGCCTGTGAAGGTCCTGTTAGAAAATCGATTCCTTATGTAACAAAACCAGATGATATTACAATTGGAGTTGCAGATTGGTATGCAACAACTGTTGCAGATGGATACGATTTTGCAAATATTTTGGTAAAAACTAGAGAAGGTCGCCCTATTTTAGTAATGCCAAATAAAGAAGCAAACGGAACAACAAATGCACGTGTTCAAGCATCTGTATTATCATTATATGATAGCCAATTGCGTTTAAAAGAGCCTCAGAATAAAGAGTCTTTTTTAACTTGGGATGATGCAGATAAACAAATAGGCGCTAAGTTAAACGAGTTAAAAGCAGCAAATGAATCTGTTGTTTTGTTAACAGGGACATTAGCTAGTCCATCTACAGAAAAAATTATTTCAGAATTTATAACTGCATTTCCAAATGTAAAACATGTTGTATATGATGCAGTTTCAGAATCAGGAGCTTTAGAAGCTTTTGAAGCTTTTTATGGAATACGTTCTTTACCAACATATCATTTTGATAAAGCAAGAGTTATTGTTTCTGTTGGAGCAGATTTCTTAGGAGATTGGCAGGGTGGTTATGGTAAAACTTATGCAGCGAGCAGAAAACCTGAAATAGATAAAATGTCTAGACATATTCAGTTTGAATCTAACATGACATTAACTGGAGCAAATGCAGATAAGAGAGTTGTTTTAAAACCTTCTGAACAAGTTTTTGCTTTAATCAATTTATACAATTATGTAACGAGTTCTAATTTATCTTCAAAATCAACACCTGTTGACGCTGAGTTAAAAAAAGCAGCGAATCAATTAAAGAAAGCTGGCGCAAATGGAGTTGTAGTAACTGGTATTAATGATAAAAATGCACAAATAATTGCTATGGCAATTAACATTGCTTTGCAAAGTAATGTGATGGATGCTTCTACAACCAATAACATCAGACAAGGAAACGATACTGATGTGGCTCAATTAGTTGCTGATATGAAATCAGGTAAAGTAAAAGGATTAATTACACATAATGTAAATCCGGTTTACTCTTTAGCAAGTGGAAATAAATTTACAGAACAAATAAGTAAATTAAAATTATCGGTTGCGCTTTCTGAGCAATTTGATGAAACTGCAAGTTCAACTGAATTTGCATTACCAATGTCTCATTTCTTAGAATCCTGGGGAGACGTAAGTGCAACTTCTGGTGTTTATAGTTTAGTTCAACCAACAATTCAACCATTATTTAATTCTCGTCAATTACAAGATGTATTATTAAAATGGTCTGGAAACTCAACTTCTTATTACGATTATTTAAAAGCTTTTTGGGCTTCTACTATATTAAAAGGAAAATCATGGAATCAAGCATTACATGATGGAGTATTTTTAGAAACAGTTTCTAACTCAGTTTCTGCAAAATCAGTAGATTTAACTGTAGCATCTTCTAATTTAAATAAAACAACAAAATCTTCAAAAATGGAACTAAACTTGTTTACATCTATCGCATTAGGTGATGGTAAACAGGCAAACAATCCATGGTTACAAGAATTACCTGATCCGTTAACAAGAGCTTCTTGGGATAATTATATTACCATGTCTATGACAGATGCTAGAGAATTAGGTTTCTCTAACCCTGTACAAGATAATGGAGCAATCAACGGGCAATATGCAAATATTACCGTAAACGGAGTTACGGTTTCTAACATCCCAGTAATGGTTCAACCAGGACAAGCAAAAGGTTCTATTGGATTAGCTTTAGGATATGGGAGAACTCAAAACTTAAAAGATGCAATGGTGGTTGGAGTGAATGCTTTTCCATTATACTTCAATTCAAAATCGATACAAACAAATGTTACCATAGAAAAAACTAGCGGAACACATAAGTTTGCATGTACGCAAGTACAAAAAACAATTGCTGGTAGACATGATATTCTAAAACAAGCAACATTAGCTCAGGTTAATGACCATTCTTTAGACCCAAAACATACTTGGAATAAACCAGCAATGGTATCATTAAATCATAAAGAAGTAGAGGCTAACTCTGTAGATCTTTGGGATTCTCAAGACCGTAGTATTGGTCATCATTTTAATTTATCAATAGACTTAACGTCTTGTACTGGATGTGGAGCTTGTGTAGTTGCATGTCATGCAGAAAACAATGTTCCTGTTGTTGGTAAAAATGAAGTACGAGTTGGTAGAGATATGCACTGGTTGCGTATTGATAGATATTATTCTTCTGAAGTAAGTGAAGTAGGTTCAAAAGAAGGGAAATTAACTATTAGAGATTTTGCTAAAAAATACCCAAATATTGCTGAGAAGGACTTAGAAAGACAGTATGCAGAGAAAGTTCTTGAATTAAGCGGTGGAGATTTATTTGCAGCTATAGAGACAGAGGCAGAAAATCCTACAGTTGCTTTTCAACCAATGATGTGTCAACACTGTAATCATGCTCCATGCGAAACTGTTTGTCCAGTTGCAGCAACATCACACGGTCGTCAAGGTCAAAATCAAATGGTATATAACCGTTGTATTGGAACAAGATATTGTGCAAACAACTGTCCGTATAGAGTTCGTCGTTTTAACTGGTTTAAATATTCAGATAATAGCGAATTCGATTTTAACATGAATGATGAATACGGTAAAATGGTATTAAACCCAGATGTTGTTGTGCGTTCTAGGGGAGTTATGGAAAAATGTTCTATGTGTATTCAAATGACTCAAGCTACTATCTTAAAAGCAAAAAGAGAAGGTAGAAAAGTAGAGAAAGATGAATTTTCCACAGCATGTTCATCAGCTTGTACAACTGGAGCAATAGTATTTGGAGATATAAATAATACAGAAGATACTGTTTCTCATTTAGCAAAAGATAAAAGAGCTTTCCACGTGTTAGATTACATTGGTACTAAACCAAATGTAGTATATCAAGTAAAAGTGAATAATACAAACGAAGCGTAATTAAAAATTAAGATATAGAAGATGTCTCATTACGAAGCACCCATTAGGGAACCCTTAATATTAGGTAATAAAAGTTACCATGATATTACTGAAGATATTGCAAAACCTATTGAAGGGAAAGCAAATAAAAACTGGTATATAGCATTTTATATTTCTATGGCAGCAATGTTATGGGGGGTTGGATGTATTTTCTACACGGTAGGAACAGGAATTGGAGTTTGGGGATTGAACAAGAACATTCAATGGGCTTGGGATATTACTAATTTTGTATGGTGGGTTGGTATTGGTCATGCTGGTACATTAATCTCAGCAGTACTGTTACTATTTCGTCAAAAATGGAGAATGGCAATTAACCGTTCTGCAGAAGCAATGACCATTTTCGCAGTATTCCAAGCAGGATTATTTCCAATTATTCACATGGGGCGTCCTTGGGATGCATATTGGGTATTACCTATTCCTAACCAATTTGGATCGTTATGGGTAAACTTTAACTCCCCATTATTATGGGATGTATTTGCAATATCAACGTATTTATCTGTATCATTGGTGTTTTGGTGGACAGGTTTATTGCCAGATTTTGCAATGATAAGAGATAGAGCAGTAAAACCATTTCAAAAGAAAATTTATTCTTTATTATCTTTTGGATGGTCAGGAAGAGCAAAAGATTGGCAACGTTTTGAAGAGGTGTCTTTAGTGTTGGCAGGTTTAGCAACTCCATTAGTACTTTCTGTACATACAATAGTATCGATGGACTTTGCAACATCAATTAACCCAGGATGGCACTCAACAATTTTTCCACCATATTTCGTTGCTGGAGCAATCTTTTCAGGATTTGCAATGGTACAAACATTAATGGGGGTTATGCGTAAAGTAACAAACTTAGAAAATTATATCACTCGTTTACACATAGAGTATATGAATAAGGTTATTATATTAACAGGTGGTATTGTAGCCGTAGCTTACGGCTCAGAATTCTTTATTGCTTGGTACACAGGATCTCCTTATGAAAATTACACATATTTATCTGTTGGAGCAGCAACTGGACCTTACGCTTGGGCATTCTGGTCGCTAATTACTTTTAACATTATTATTCCACAGTTATTATGGATCAAGAAATTTAGAAGAAGTTTTATCATTTCTTTTATCATTTCTATTGCCATTAACATTGGAATGTGGTTTGAACGTTTTGATATTATTGCAATTGTATTAAGTAAGGGACAATTACCTTCAACTTGGTGGCGTTTTGAACCAACATTTGTAGATACAGGAATTTTTATTGGAACCATCGGATTCTTCTTTGTATTGTTTTTGTTATATGCAAGAACTTTTCCAGTAATTGCACAAGCTGAAGTAAAAACAATCTTGAAGTCTTCAGGAGAGAATTATAAAAAATTAAGAGACAGTAATCATGAGTAATAAAGTTATACACGCATTTTATAATGATGATGAAGTTGTTCTTGATGCTGTTAAGAAAGTAAAAGCAGCACATCATCATATCGAAGAAGTATTTTGTCCATTTCCAGTTCATGGTTTAGACAAAGCAATGGGATTGGCTCCAACAAGAATTGCAATTACAGCATTTATGTATGGAGTGTTAGGTTTAGGTGTTGCAATTTGGATGACTAATTATATGATGATTCAAGATTGGCCTCAAGATATCGGGGGAAAACCAAATTTTACTTGGTGGTCAAATATGCATGCATTTGTGCCAATTTTATTTGAATTAACAGTTTTCTTTGCAGCCCATTTAATGGTAATTACTTTTTATATGAGAAGTAGAATTTGGCCATTTAAAGAGGCAGAAAACCCAGATCCAAGAACTACAGATGATCACTTTTTAATGGAAATTCCAGTTCATGACAATGAGAAAGAGTTAACTTCTTTATTAAAAGAAACAGGAGCTGTAGAAATTAACATAGTAGAAAAGCACTAATAAAGAGATAATGAAAAATTTTACAAAAATAATTTTCGCTTTAATAGCACTAGTAACAATTGTTTCTTGTGGAGACAAACGTACACGAAGTGTACAATACATGCCAGAGATGTATGTAGCTGTTCCTTATGAACCAAATGGAGCTAATGGATTAAATGATAATGTAAACGGTTCTAACCTAAAACCAGTAGAAGGAACTATTGCAAGAGGTCAAGTGCCTTACGAGTATCCTAATACTAATGATGGTTATACTGCAGCTTTAAATGAATTAAAATCTCCATTAGAAGCAAACGCAGACAATTTAGAGAATGGTAAGAAAATGTATGGGATTTACTGTGCAACATGCCATGGAAAAACAGGAGATGGTAATGGTGTTTTAGTACAAAGAGAAAAGTTTATGGGAATACCAAATTACAAAGATAGAGCTACTACAGAAGGAAGTATTTATCATGTAATTATGTATGGTAGAGGAATTATGGGTTCTCACGCATCGCAATTAACAGTAAAAGAACGTTGGCAAGTGGTTCAATACGTAGAAAAACTAAGAAACGATTTATTAAAATAAGTCTTTAAAAGATAGAATTAAAAGATATGTATCAATTCTCAGGTAAATTAAAAACATTCTCAATTGCTTTAATGATTATTGGAGCATTGAGTGTTGGATATAGCTTTTTAACTGCACCAAAAACAGTTGAAGACGCTAAAGAAATTATTGCAAGTCAACATGATAGTCATGAAACTAAAGCAGAAACTCATGAAGCACCAGCGGATTCGCATGCAAAAACTGATGCGCATGAAACTGACACTCATGAAACTGAAGAAATTCAGGAAACAGATGCACATGCAGAACACGTTTTACATGCATTACAAAACAGACCTTGGGCTGCAACATATGTAGCACTATTCTTCTTTTTAGGAATATCATTATTAGTATTGGCTTTTTATGCAATTCAAAGAGTAGCACAAGCAGGTTGGTCTATTGTTCTTTTTAGAGTGATGGAGGCAATTACTGCTAATATTGTGCCAGCGAGTATTTTAATGTTTATAATTATTATGACTTCTGCTGGACATTTAAATCATTTATTTGTTTGGATGGTAGATGGTACTGTAGATCCTGCAAGTCCAAATTATGATGCAGTAATTGACGCAAAATCTTGGTGGTTAAACATCCCTGGATGGACAATAAGAAGTGTTGTGTATTTATTAGGATGGAATGTATATCGTTTCTATACTAGAAAATTATCAATTGCAGAAGATACTGCAAATGATGGAAATAAAACATTTAAGAAAAATTTCCACGCATCTGTAATCTTTTTAGTATTCTTTATGATTACTGAATCTATGATGTCTTGGGATTGGATTATGGGCTTAGATCCACACTGGTTCTCAACTTTATTTGGATGGTATGTTTTGGCTACTTTATTAGTAAGTGCTATAACTGTTATAGCATTTGTAACTATTTATTTACGTTCTAAAGGTTATTTACCTTTCGTTAATGATAGCCACATACACGATTTAACTAAATACATGTTTGGCTTTAGTGTGTTCTGGACTTATTTATGGTTTTCACAATTCATGTTGATTTGGTACGCAGATATGTCAGAAGAAACAGTATATTTCATTGCAAGATTTAATGATTATCAATTGCCATTTATAGGTATGGTTGTTATGAATTTTGTATTTCCAATATTATTACTAATGAATAGTGATTATAAGAGCAAAGCTTGGTTTGTAGTAATTGGGGGATTGGTAATTTTAGCAGGACACTATATAGATATATTTGTAATGATTATGCCTGCAACAGTTGGAGATCAATGGTTTATTGGGATACCAGAATTAGGTGCATTAGCATTTTTTATTGGGCTCTTTATATTTGTTACTTTTAGAGCATTTGCAAATGCAGCGCCTTTAGCAAAAGGAAACCCATTTTTACAAGAAAGTGAACATTATCATTATTACAATATTGAACACGAAGGAGAAGAAAATCATCATTAATAATTAAATAATTAAGACAAAATAATATGCTAGCTTTATTTTATATTTTTATAGCTGTTGCAATTGGTGTAAGCTTTTGGCAAATCACTAGAATTTTAAATTTTAGAACAGTAATTGCTACAGACAAAGATAATGATACACAAGGGAAAATATTTCTTTGGTTTACAGCATTCTTTTATGCAATGATGATTTATTGCTTAATTTTCTTGAATGTATTAATGTTACCAGAATCTGCTTCAATTGAAGGAGAACATGACGACAACTTATTTAATATTACATTTATTTTAATAGGAATCGTTCAGTTTATAATGCAATTTTTATTGTTTTATTTTGCATATAAATACAGAGGGAAAAAAGGAAAAAAAGCGTTGTTTTATGCAGATAGTCATAAATTAGAAGCAATTTGGACAATTACACCAGCAGTGGTATTAGTAGTTTTAATTAGTTATGGATTATGGCAATGGAATAATGTAATGGATTTATCTGATGAACAAGATCCATTAATTATAGAAGTGTATTCTAAACAGTTTCAATGGCAAGCACGTTATGCAGGTGAAGATAACGCATTAGGTAGAGGTAATGTAAATTACATAAAAGGAATTAACACAATGGGTGTTGATATGTCTGATTTAAATGCTAAAGATGACAAACAAGTTACAGAGTTACATTTACCAAAAGGACGTAAGGTAATTTTTAAATTCCGTTCTCAAGATGTGTTACATTCAGCATATATGCCACACTTTAGAGCGCAAATGAACAGTGTTCCAGGAATGGTCACTCAATTTGGATTTACTCCTAAATTTACTACTGAAGAAATGAGAGTTCAATCTGAAGTAGTTGCAAAAACAGCTGTAATTAATAAAATTAGAAAAGCAAAAGGAGAAGAGCCTTATGAATTTGATTATATATTATTATGTAATAAAATTTGTGGAGCTTCACATTTTAATATGCAAATGAAAATTGTAGTTGAAGAAGAAGAAGCTTTTAATAAGTGGATTGCAGAACAACCTACATTAGCAGAAGTTATTAAATAAGATATTTTAAAGTAGATAATAAAAAATAAGATATGTCAGAACATCATCATAAAGAAACATTTGTAACTAAATATATTTTTAGCCAAGATCACAAAATGATTTCTAAGCAGTTTTTAATAACTGGTATTTTTATGGGAGTTATTGGAGTGTTTATGTCAATGTTATTTCGTTTGCAAATTGCATGGCCAGAAAAATCATTTACAATTATTGAAGCTTTCTTAGGAAGTAATCAAACAGATGGAGTAATGGATCCAGATATGTATCTAGCCCTAGTTACAATTCATGGTACAATAATGGTTTTCTTTGTTTTAACAGCTGGTTTAAGTGGTACATTCTCTAATTTATTAATTCCATTACAAATTGGAGCAAGAGATATGGCATCTGGTTTTTTAAATATGATTTCTTACTGGTTGTTCTTTATTTCTAGTATTGTTATGGTAGTTTCTTTATTTGTTGAAGCTGGACCAGCTTCTGCAGGGTGGACTATTTATCCGCCGTTAAGTGCATTGCCACAAGCAATTCCTGGTTCTGGATTAGGAATGACATTATGGCTTACATCTATGGCTATATTTATTGCTTCTTCTTTAATAGGATCATTAAATTATATTGTAACTATTTTCAATCTAAGAACTAAAGGAATGAAAATGACAAGATTGCCATTAACAATTTGGGCGTTCTTTATTACAGCTATAATTGGGGTTGTGTCATTTCCTGTTTTGTTATCAGCAGCACTTTTATTAATTATGGATAGAAGTTTTGGAACTTCATTTTTTCTGTCTGATATTTTTATCAGTGGAGAGGTCTTACATTATCAAGGAGGATCGCCAGTTTTATTTGAACACTTGTTTTGGTTTTTAGGTCACCCAGAAGTATATATTGTTATTTTACCAGCAATGGGAATTGTATCCGAAGTTATTGCGGTAAATTCGCGAAAACCAATATTTGGCTATAGAGCTATGATCGGTTCTATTATTGCAATTGCATTTTTATCTACAATTGTTTGGGGTCATCATATGTTTATCTCAGGAATGAATCCTTTCTTAGGATCTGTATTTACATTTACAACCTTATTAATTGCAATTCCATCAGCAGTAAAAGCTTTTAACTGGATTACAACTTTATGGAAAGGGAATTTACAGATGAATCCCGCCATGTTATTTTCCATTGGATTAGTATCTACATTTGTAACAGGAGGTTTAACAGGATTGGTTTTAGGAGATTCTGCATTAGATATTAATGTTCATGATACGTATTTTGTAGTGGCACACTTTCACTTAGTAATGGGTGTATCTGCAATTTTTGGAATGTTTGCAGGTGTATATCATTGGTTTCCAAAAATGTATGGAAGAATGATGAATAAAGTATTAGGATATTGGCACTTTTGGATAACAATTATTGCTGCCTATGGTGTGTTTTTTCCAATGCATTTTATAGGATTAGCAGGATTACCAAGAAGATATTATACCAATACAAATTTTCCTATGTTTGATGATGTTGCAGACGTAAACGTTGTAATAACATTGTTTGCAATCTTAGGAGGTTTGGCGCAGTTAATTTTCTTAGCTAATTTCTTTATTTCTATTTATAGAGGTCAAAAAGCAACTCAAAACCCTTGGAAAGCAAATACATTAGAGTGGACTACTCCAGTAGAACACATACATGGTAACTGGCCTGGGAAAATTCCAGAAGTACATCGTTGGTCTTATGATTATAGTAAAGTTGATGAAAACGGAGAATATATTCATGGTGAGGATTTTGTATTACAAACCACACCATTAAAAGATGGTGAAGATCCATCATAAGAAGAATTTTTTTATACAGAAAGCCTTTCCAATTTGGAAAGGCTTTTTTGTATATTAGAGTTTTGAAAGAACAATGTTTATCGTGTAACATTTATTACGTATCAAAAATTTAAATTCAGTTATCTTTGTACCTATGAATGAAAACTTAAATCCTGAAAACACAAATTTTTCTAATGAAGAATTAGATGTAGAAAAAAAACTACGTCCACTTTCGTTTGATGATTTTACAGGACAAGATCAAGCAATAGAAAATCTTAAAATATTTGTAGAAGCCGCAAATCAAAGAGATGAAGCTTTAGATCATACCTTGTTTCATGGTCCTCCAGGTTTAGGTAAAACAACATTAGCACATATTTTAGCAAATGAATTAAATGTTGGTATAAAAGTTACTTCTGGACCCGTTTTAGATAAACCAGGTGATTTAGCTGGTTTATTAACAAATCTTGAAGAAAGAGATGTACTGTTTATTGATGAAATTCATCGTTTAAGTCCAATTGTAGAAGAGTATTTATATTCTGCGATGGAAGATTATAAAATTGATATTATGATCGAATCTGGCCCAAATGCTAGAACTGTTCAAATCAATTTAGAGCCTTTTACCTTAATAGGAGCAACAACCCGTTCGGGCTTGTTAACCTCTCCAATGCGAGCTCGTTTCGGAATTAGTAGTCGATTAAATTATTATAAAAAAGAATTATTAACAACCATTGTTCAACGTAGTGCAGAAATATTAAAAGTTCCCATTTCTATGGAAGCTGCAATAGAAATTGCTGGTAGAAGTAGAGGAACACCAAGAATTGCAAATGCACTGTTACGAAGAGTAAGAGATTTTGCTCAAATAAAAGGCGATGGAAATATTACCATAGAAATTGCACAATATGCATTAAAAGCGTTACGTGTAGATGCTTTTGGTTTGGATGAAATGGATACTAAAATATTAACGACTTTAATTGATAAATTTAAAGGTGGCCCAGTAGGAATATCTACATTGGCAACAGCGGTTGGAGAAAATGCTGAAACAATTGAAGAAGTGTATGAACCATTTTTAATCCAAGAAGGATTTATAATGAGAACACCAAGAGGAAGAGAAGTTACAGAAACAGCTTATAATCATCTTGGAAAACAAAAAGGATTAAACCAAGCAGAATTGTTTTAATTTTTTAGAGGCAAAAGACAAGACTTAAAACGTGTTCAATAGTAAATAAAAATGAAAAGAGATTATCAAGAAATTGAAACTATAGAAAAACATTTAGTTTTTCTTTCTTTATTAGCATAAGATGAAAATTAAAAAAATACTACCCATATTAGAATGGTTACCAAACTATACAACTTCTAAGTTTAAAGGAGATTTTATAGCGGGTATTACTGTGGGAATTATCTTAATTCCGCAAGGAATTGCTTATGCATTAATTGCAGGTTTACCACCAATTTATGGTTTGTATGCAGCTTTAGTTCCACAGTTAATATATGCTGTTTTTGGTTCGTCAAGACAAGTGGCAATTGGACCAGTTGCAATGGATTCATTAATTGTGGCCGCAGGAGTCTCTACGTTGGCTTTAGTAGGTTCTGATAGTTATATAGCAATTGCTATTTTATTAGCATTGGTTGTTGGAGCAATTCAGTTTTTAATGGGTATTTTTCGCTTAGGTTTTATTGTTAATTTTTTATCAAAGCCTGTTATCACAGGATTTACTTCTGCAGCAGCATTAATTATTGGCTTTAATCAATTTAGAAATTTATTTGGAGTTGATTTTGTTAGAAGCAATCAAATACAAGACGTTATAAAAGATATCTGGAAGAATATTTCTTCTTTAAATTTTAATACCGCAGTCGTAGGAGTTATTGCAATTATTATTTTACTATCACTTAGAAAGGTTAACAAAAAAATACCAAGTGCACTTATAGTTGTTATTTTGGGAATTTTAGCGATAAAATATTTAGGAAAAAATTTATCTGATATAGCTATTATTGAAGAAGTTCCTTCTGGATTACCATCATTTAGTATTCCAGAAATAGATTTTCTCCAAATAAAAGAATTGCTACCAATTGCATTAACATTGGTTTTGGTTGGTTTTTTAGAAACAATTTCTATCGGAAAATCACTAGAATCAAAGCAAGATGAATATAGAATTAGACCAAATCAAGAATTAATTGCGTTAGGATTAGGTAATATGGCAGGGTCATTATTTAAAGCATACCCAACAACTTCCAGTTTTTCACGTTCAGCTATTAATCAAGAATCTGGTGGAACTACAGGAATGTCAGCGATAATTTCAGTTGGTATGGTAGTTATTACGTTATTATTTTTAACTCCAGTTTTTTATTTCTTACCTAAAACAGTTTTGGCAGCAATTATTATTGTTGCAGTTTTTGGTTTGGTAAAAGTAAAAGATGCTATTTATTTATTAAAAACAAATAAATTAGATTTCTCATTATTACTTACAACTTTCTTAGCAACCTTATTTCTTGGAATAGAGTACGGAATTTTTGTTGGAGTAGGGATGTCTATCATCATTTTAATCTTTAATACATCAAAACCATATATAGCCGTTTTAGGGGCAGTTCCAGATTCAGATTTTTACAAAAATAGTGAACGATTTAAGAATGTAATAATAGAAGAAGATGTTTTAGTAATTCGTTTTGATGCACAATTATTTTTTGCAAATGCAAGTTACTTTAGAGACAATTTAGACGATTTGGCAGAAAAAAAGGGTAAGTCATTAAAATTGATTGTTATCGATTCTGAAAGCATTAATAGAATAGATAGTACTGGAGTAGAAATGCTTATGGAAAGAATTAAGTATTATAAGAAAAAAGAAATTACCATATATTTTGCTGGTGTAAAAGGACCCGTTAGAGATACGTTATTTAGAGCAGGAATCTTAAATTTTATAGATATTAATCACTTTTTTATGAACATTTTTACTGCGGTAAAATTTTATAAAACGGGTGATAGAGAACATCAAATAAAGTATGCTGAATATATTCATCATACATATAAATAAAAAGGAAAGTAAATTATGAAAGTTGAACAAATTTATACAGGTTGTTTAGCGCAAGGTGCGTATTATGTAGAAAGTAACGGAGAAGTTGCAATTATAGATCCATTAAGAGAGGTGTCTCCATATATGGAAAGAGCAGAAAAAGACAATGCGAAAATTAAATACATTTTCGAAACACATTTTCATGCAGATTTTGTGAGCGGACATGTAACACTTGCAAAAAATACAGGTGCACAAATTGTATTTGGACCAAATGCAGAAACAAGTTATGAAGCCCACATTGCAAAGGATAATGAAGAATTTAAAATTGGTGAAATTACCATTGTTGCACTTCATACTCCAGGACATACAATGGAAAGCACGTCGTATTTATTAAGAGATAAAAACGGAAAAGATTATGCGGTGTTTAGTGGCGATACTTTGTTTTTAGGCGATGTTGGAAGACCAGATTTAGCACAAAAAAAAGGTGTATTAACAGAAGCAGATTTAGCAGGGTTTTTATATGATAGTTTGCGAACAAAAATTATGACGTTGGCGGATGATGTAATTGTATATCCAGCTCACGGTGCAGGTTCTGCTTGTGGTAAAAACTTGAGTAAAGAAACTGTTGGGACAATTGGCAATCAAAAGAAAGTAAATTATGCGTTGCGAGCAGATATGACCAAAGAAGAGTTTATTAAAGAAGTAACAGACGGATTATTACCTCCGCCAGCGTATTTCCCTTTAAACGTAAAATTAAATAAAGAAGGATATCAGCATATTGATGAAATAATAACAAAAGGAACAACTGCACTTTCTGTAAGGGACTTTGAAAAAATTGCGAACGAAACGGATGCATTAATTTTAGATGTTCGACATCAATCAGAATTTATAAAAGGATTTATTCCGCGTTCAATTTTTATTGGAATTGATGGTGGATTTGCCCCTTGGGTTGGAGCTTTAATTAAAGATATAGAACAACCAATATTAATCGTTGCTCCAGAAGGTAAAGAAGAAGAAGTTGTTATTCGCCTTTCTCGTGTTGGATTTGATAATACATTAGGATATTTAAATGGTAGTTTTGGTGCATGGAAAGATGCAGGCAAAGAAATTGATACCTTAGAATCGGTCTCTGCAGAGACATTAGAAAAAGAAATGAACAATAATAATGTTCCGGTTTTTGATGTGCGTAAACCAGGAGAATATGCAAACGAACACATAGAAGATGTACCCAACACTCCGCTAGATTTTATCAATAATCATATTTCAGAATTCCCTGAAGATAAAGATTTTTATCTCCATTGCGCAGGTGGTTATCGATCAGTGATTGCTTCTTCTATTTTAAAAGCAAGAGGAATTCATAATGTAATTGATGTTGCAGAAGGATACAATTCAATAAAGAAAACAGGAATTATAAGAACAGAAAAAGTTTGCCCAACAACATTAAAATAATAATAAAATGAAAAAAGTAATTTTAATCAGTTTGTTTCTCGTACTTATTTCTTGTAATAGTCAAGAAAAAAAAGAGGTAGCAATTGTAAATGTTAACGTAGAACAATTTCAACAGCTAATTTCTAAAAAGGGAACACAATTAATTGATGTAAGAACTCCGGATGAATTTAATGCAGGACATATAAAAAATGCCACATTAATTAATTTTTTTGACGCTGACTTCAAAGAAAAATCATTAAAAGTATTGGATAAAAACAAACCAGTATATGTGTATTGTAGATCTGGTGGTAGAAGCGCAAAAGCAGCAAAAAAATATAAAGAAGCTGGGTTTACAAAAGTGTATAATTTGCTTGGCGGATTTAATGCATGGTCTGCTAAAAAATTAGATATAGAAAAATAATGAGAATTAAATTTTGACATTAAAAACCCGATGCAATGCATCGGGTTTTTTGTTTCTTTATCAATATAAATTCTCCCTAAAACTTTAAAGTAACTCCAACTAAAAAGTTGCGTGTCGCTTGCGGATAATATCCTGCGCCATCTAAAGTTATTGTTTGATTTGGTGCAGACCAAGTGTCATCATACGTGTAATAATAGCCTCTATCTACATATTCTTTATTAAAGATATTGTTGATTAATCCAGTAAAAACAACTTCGCTAAAAACACTTTTTGGTTTTAAAATATAGGTGAAGTTAATATCAGAAGTAAAGTAACTTTCTAAGACATCATCAGAAGAGATAGCACTGTTTAAATTACTCATAAATTGTTTGCCAACATATTTAGACAAGAACGAAAATTGTAGTTTTTCTGTTGGAGAAAACACCAACGCATTACCTGCAATAATTGAAGGAGAAAATGAAATATCTGTATTTCCTAAATTGGTTAAATTTCCGTTTATTGAAGAAACAAAAGCTGTATTTTTATTATCGCTAAAAGCAATATTTGGTCTAATATTAAACTGATTAGACAGCTTAATATCTGCATCAATTTCTAATCCTAAACGATAACTTTTTCCGCTTGTTGCTCTAACCGGAGCGCCAACATCATCAATAGCGCCAGTTAAAACCAATTGATTTTTATACAACATATAATATACGTTGGTGTTTAATGCAACCCGTTCGTTTTTTAAACGCCAACCTAATTCGTAATCGTTTAAGTTTTCTGGAGTTAAAATTCCGTTTTCAAAATCGTTTCTATTTGGTTCTTTATTGGCAACCGCAAAAGAAAAATACAGATGTTGATTGTCATTTAATTGATACGTCGCTCCTAATTTTGGATTGAAAAAACTAAAGCTTTCATTTATAGCAATTGGGTTTCTATCCGACGTTAATCCGTTAGTTTTAAAAGTGACATTTCTGTATTGTACATCGGCATAAAAACTGATGTGCTCACCAACTTTAAAAGTAGCCTTAGAAAACATGCTAAAATCATTTTTCTTAGAATTACTTTCGTAGTATTTGTCTCTAATAGTTGCTGTAGCTGAAAATTGTTTTGCCCAAATTACTTCTCCGAAATGATCATTTGAATAGTTGCTATAAGAAAATCCAGAGATAATTTCTAATCCTTCTTTTTTATAAGTAGCATTAAAATTAGCCACATAGAACTTGTTGTCTAACCAACGACGAACAATCAAATCTGTTTTACCATTGTTTGTAGCAACCACTATATTTGCATAATCAGAAGGTTTTTTATCAGCTTTATATTGCTCAAAATAACCTTGGCCTTTGGTAAAGTTCAATCCAATATTTGTAGACCAATTTTCAGTCAATTTCTCATTCCAATGCAATTGATAATGATCTTGTTGGTAATCATCAATTTCATTTTCATAGGTGTACGGATTGTGTCTTCTGTTAGCAGCTAATTGTGCAGCATCAATACCTGCCCAAGCTTGATAGGTTTTTTCTTTTCCTCCAAAAGTAATTGCTTTAATCAAGGTGTTATCGTCTACATAAGACACTTGTAAAAAGTACGATTTTAAATCTGTAAAAGCTCTGTCAATATAGCCATCAGAATAGATTTTGGACAAACGACCCGCAATTTCTATATGCTCATTTATTTTTCCTGTACTAAACTTTACCGTATGCTTTTTGGTATTGAAAGAACCAAACGAATTTGAAATTTCTGCAAACGGTTTTTCTGAAATAGCATCCGTTAAAATATTTAAACTTGCACCAAATGCCGCTGTTCCGTTTGTTGATGTTCCAACGCCACGCTGCAATTGCAAACTTTGCGTAGAAGAAGCAAAATCGCCCATATTTACCCAAAAAGTTCCTTGACTTTCAGCATCGTTATACGGAATTCCGTTGATGGTGACATTGACGCGTTCTGCGTTAGAACCACGCACATTAATGTACGTATAGCCAATTCCTGCGCCAGCATCAGAAGACGTTACAACAGAAGGTAAATAGTTCAATAAAATCGGAATGTCTTGTCCTAAATTACGTTTAGCGATTTCTTCTTTTGTAAGATTAGAATGTGTTACTGGCGAGTTTGCCTTTACGCGAACCGCAGCAACCAATACTTCGTCTAACACATTGTTTTCTGGTTGCAAATTAAAATTAACAATAACATTTTGATTGGTAATTGTAATCGTTTTTGAAACGGATTTGTAACCAATAAAACGGACTTCAACTTCATGTGTTCCAGTAGAAACTTTTAGTTGGTACTTTCCTTCAAAATCAGAGGAAGTTCCTTTGTTTGCATTTTTGATAAAAACAGCAGCGCTAACTAATGGCTCTTTGTTTTCATCGACAATTTTTCCAGAAATTATAAAACTCTGGGAGTTTACAAGCATGCTTGTAAACAAGAATAAAAAAAAGATGTTTTTTTTCATTTTAAAAAAATTTAAAACGAATAAAAAGAGGTAATTATTCTTGTGATTAATATTTGAATAATTAATTGTCATTACGAGGAGTTTACGACGTGGTAATCTCTTTTTAAGATTGCTTCTGATTAAAAAATCATCGCAATGACGGTTTTATAAATTCCTAAACAGCATTACCTGTTCTAGGTTCAATGGGTATGATCTCAGCCTTTTTGTAAGTTGAAAGTTAAAAAGTTAAAAGTTTGAAGGTTTGAAAAAACTACTTACTGATAACTGTTCACTGATAACTGTAAAAGCACCCCTTTATGAGAACGTTGCAAAAGTAGATTAGATTTTTGAATTAGAAAACAACTAAATGATTTTTTTGTAGATTTGATTTTTAACAAAAAATAATATGAATACTTTAAACGGATTAGAAACTTGGCATGAATTTGTGAAAAATAAAAATCATGAAAACTTAAGTCATTTTATAGATGATGAAGCCATACTATATTCTCCAATTGTTTTTAAACCAATTGAAGGAAGTTTTATGGTAACTATGTATTTGATGGCAGCTGCAGAAATTATTGCAAATAACAACTTTAAATATGTTAGGGAAGTTTGTGATAATGAAAATGCAATGCTAGAATTTATTACTGAAATTGATGGAATTTCTGTAGAAGGAATTGACATGATTAAATTTACCAAAGAAGGAAAATTAAAAGAAATTAAAGTAATGATTCGTCCATTAAAAGCGGTGAATATTGTACACCAAAAAATGGGAGAATATTTGCAAAAAATGAATTCTTAATAAAGTTTAGGTTTTTTCCGCAATGCTTTTTTTACAGAAATTTTCTTTTTTGCCTCTGCTTTCCTTTTGACAGAAGCTTTGCTTGGTTTTGTGGGCTTTCGCTTTTTAGGAATGATTAATCCTTGTGTAATAATGGCTAAAAAACGTTGAATTGCCAATTCTTTGTTCTTATGCTGACTTCTACTTTCATCACAAGTTAAAATTAGCACGTTTTCTTTTGTGAGTCGAGTTGCTAAGTTTTTAAGTAGCAAGTTTTTTTCTTCCTCAGAAAATTGGGCAGAGTTTTCTACATCAAAAAATAATTCGATTTTAGACGACACTTTATTTACATGTTGTCCGCCAGCACCGCCACTTCTGGTGGCTTTAAAATTGAGTTCCTTTATGAGTTTTTCTGTGTCCAAAACAAGTTCTTATTTTCCTAAACTTTTAGAAAAGGAAGTTAGGTTTTTTCTGTTTGCAATCAATTTATCAATTGCTTTAACGGCATTTTGTAAACGAGTTTCCTTGTTGCCATCCAATAAAATATATGGGCGATTGTATTTTTTTAAAGCGTTTTCAAAAGCATCAAACATTTCTCTTCGCAAACCTGGCCGGTCACGTAAATCGTCTTCTTCCCAAGGTGTATCTATAAAGGTTAATAAATACAAATCATACTTGTTATTTTTTGCCGCTTTGTCTAACAATGGATCTACAAATCCGCCATAATACTCTTCAGAATATACTTTGGTTTCTAATAAATCTGTGTCGCAAATTAAAACACGATCGGCTTTTTTAACCAGTTTATTTTCCAATTTCATTTGCCCGATTGCAATCGGAACCAAATCTTCAGCTTCACAAGTTTTACGTTCGTTATTCCATTTTTTTTGCAAATATTCTCTTGCAAATTCTGGTGCCCAAACCGTATTGTAATGACGAGCAAGTTGTTTAGAAAGTGTTGTTTTTCCAGTAGATTCTGGTCCAAATAAAACAATTTTTATAATGTTTGCTGGTTGCTGTCTAAGCTTTTCTTCCATGCGTTATATCCTTGAAATGCTAAAATTAAAAAAATGGTGTATTGTATTCCTGTAAAACCATATCCTTTTATAAAATACAAAGGAACAGAAACAATATTAGTTACAATCCAAAAAGTCCAATTTTCTATTTTTTTATTTGCCATTAACCACATTGCAACAAAAGCAGAAGCAGTTGTAAAAGTATCAATATATGGGGTTACACTTCTAAAGTTTTCTAAAGAATTTAAATGCGAAAATACATGTTTTATACTTTCAAGAACACTTAGTTGAGTATCAATAACATCATATTTTCCATAAATAAACAACACAAAAACTGCAGTAAAAACAAAAATACCAAGAGCTTTCAATTTATCTTTGTTGTTGGTTCCTGAAATAGGAATATGATGATTTTTATCATCGGTAATTTTGTTCCACATATACCATCCATACAAACTCATAATTGTATAATAGATATTGATGATTAAGTCTCCATACAAATTCCATTGAGATAATAAATAAACGTAAATTCCGGTGCTGATTATTCCAGTAGGAAAAACTAAAATGTTCTCTTTTTTGGCGTAAAAAACACTAACAATTCCAAAAGATGCGGCTACAATTTCTAGAAATATATTTAGAAAAGTTGCTGTTTGATAAGGTTTTAAAAAAAAGTCAAAAATTTCTGACATTGATATGATTTGAAACGTAAAAATAACACATTTTGTCAGTTCGAGTGATTTTTTCAATTGAAATGAGAAAAAATTGTACCTGCCTGCCGGTAGGCAGGTCGAGAACTATCTTATAGGTTTGTTATTTTTGAGAAAGTATGTGAATTTAAATTGAGTTATTACGGATTCCTGCCAGAGTTTATCTTGAGCGAAGCCGAAAGGCAGGAATGACAAACAAGTTATTTTTTTAAATCATTAAAAAAAGCAATATTTTTTTCAAAAGCTGTTCCAATAACCACCAAATCTGCTCCAGCATTAAAGGCGGTTTCTACTTGTTGTTTTGATTTAATTCCGCCACCAATTAGTAAAGGAATATTAAGATTATCAGAAACTTTTTTTATGATTTTTTTACTGATAACCTTTGTGGCTCCAGAACCAGCTTCAAGATAAATCAATTTTTTACCAGAAAATTTTCCTGCTAAAGAAGTATTTACAATTAAATCAATATTGTTTTGAGAAATCGGTTTTGTATTGCTTACTTTTTGAACAGCAGTTTCGCTTCCACCATCAATTAAAAGATAACCAGTCGGAATAATTTCTAAATCCGTTTGCTGTAAAATCGGAGCAGCTTTTACCTGTTGTTCAATTAAATACTCGGGATTTCTGCCAGAAAGTAAACTTAAAAACAAGATTCCGTCTGCTTTATTTGTAATCTGATGTACATCACCAGGGAATAAAATAACAGGAAGTTTTGTTGCTTTTTTTATTTCAGAAACAAGGTTTTCTGTTTGATTATTTTTATCGGTACTTCCACCAACAAAAATATGTGTTGCAATAGATTGATGTACTTTTTTAAAAAAGGAAGATACCATTTTAAGTTCCATTTTTTCAGGATCAATTAAAACTGCGAGTAGTTTTTTGCCTTCTTTTTTTGCCGATATAATGTGTTGATAAATGTTCATATTAAATTTCAAAAATACGTCATTACGAGGAAGAATGACGAAGTAATCTGTTTCTTAAATAAGAAATTGCTTCGTTCCTCGCAATTGTAAAGGTTACCTAATTCGAGGACAGTTTTGATTAAATTTATTAGGAGCTAGACCGTTTAAACTTTGATGTGGTCTTTCCTGATTGTAATAGTACAAATATTGTAAAATTTCTTCTTTTAAATGTT
>Ga0316205_10000102_pt1 | contig 193664 bp, 193 predicted proteins | sample 3monthpyrite_MG_FD_204941 | JGI IMG/M metagenome (GOLD analysis project Ga0316205, IMG submission 204941) | Microbial mat bacterial communities from mineral coupon in-situ incubated in ocean water Damariscotta River, Maine, United States -... | ecosystem: Environmental > Aquatic > Marine >... | reverse complement strand
TCCGGCGTGACAGGCCGGCATTCTAACCAGCTGAACTACCGGTCCGTTATTTGGTGGGTGGTGAGGGAGTCGAACCCCCGACATTCGCCTTGTAAGGGCGACGCTCTACCAGCTGAGCTAACCACCCGTAATGCTGTTTTTGTAAAGAGCGCGAATTCTATATTATGCCGGTCTTATTTGCCATTAAAAATTGTAATTATTTGGTAACTATTTTATTAACGACCACTTTTATCATAATTACGCTCAAATACCTGCCTGCCCATACTCTGTATTTGATAATCAATCATTTCATCAAATAACCTTAAAATCGGCTGATAAGCCTGTGGCTGGTCTTCAAGCAGCCTCAGGCCTTCCACAATTGACTCTACTGTTGAAAGATACCCCCGCTGGGGTACTTTGCGAATCCGGTAATTCGAGTCTCTCTCTGTCACCAGTTTTGCACATCGTAAGTGATGCAGTTGTGGGTTGCGCTGCCATATTCGCATGGCTTTACGCCAGGTAGCATCAATGATCAGGCAGTATTCCACCTGTTCATTTTGCCCCGGCCGTAAATCTTCAGCCTGCTCTGCGGGATATAGCACCAGCATTTCATCCGCAGCGCTTTTAATCAATTTATTCAATTCCCGGTGATCTGTAAAATCCTCCCCCACCCAGCACTGGTACTGCTTAAGCCCCAGCTTTGCTATGATTGCGCTACCTTTCGGGTTGCTCGCCTCGTCCGGGTGCTGCAATATAATGACTTTTATGGTGTTGTCCTGTTTTTCAATACGATCACACAAACAGGCGACCTTCGCACGACGACACTGATAACAAACTTCACGGGACATAACAGAGCTAACTCCAGATAACCGACATGAAATACACTTAAATGACACAACTCGAATTTAAACAGGCCGACCATTATAGCCTGCCACTGATTAAACAGTTTTATAAAAAAAACGGCATGCGAGCCCAGGCCCCGAAGGGGGATTTAATTTTTACCGCCAGCCAGAACAATAAAATTGTCGCCGCCCTGCGTCTACACCCCGTGCAAGATCATTATCTGTTGCGCAGTATGTGCGTAGCTTCAGAAATACGCCATCAGGGCATCGGCACCGCTATGCTACAGCACTTACAGAAAACCCTGTCTGAAATAGAGTGCTACAGCTTCCCCTTTAGCCATCTGGTTGATTTTTACAGCCGCGCCAACTTTATTGTCTGGGACCTCAACTCTACACCCGAAGCAATTACCGATAAATTTAACCGCTATATCAATAATGGCAAAAAAATCTGTTTGATGAAATTTCAAAAATAATTCCATAATAATCTCATTCACAACGGGACATGCTAAAATATGCCATCTATTAATTTATAAGCACGAGTTTTTTATGTTTGATGTAAATGAATACTTTGACGGTAACGTTAAATCACTGGCGTTTAAAGATGGCGATGACAAAGCCACTATCGGTGTAATGGCGGCGGGTGACTACGAATTCGGCACCACTACAATTGAACACATGACATTAATCAGTGGCAAAATGTCGGTTAAATTACCGGACGAAAACGACTGGCGTGAAATTGCTATCAACGAAACCTTTATCGTTGCGGCCAATGTTTCATTTCTGGTAAAAATTGGCTGTGACAGCGCATACCTTTGCCTCTATAAATAAGTTAGAAATTTAACCATGAAATATAAAGATCTCCGTGATTTCATTTCACAGCTGGAAAAAAAAGGCGAGCTCAAACGCATTAGCGTAGAAGTTGACCCCTGTCTTGAGATGACGGAAATCTGCGACCGTACATTACGCGCCGCCGGCCCTGCACTGCTATTTGAAAATGTTAAAAATTCGTCTGTCCCCGTGTTAGCCAATTTATTCGGTACTCCGCAGCGGGTTGCCATGGGCATGGGTGAAGACTCGATTGATGCACTACGCGATATCGGTGAATTACTCGCTTTTTTAAAAGAACCTGAGCCACCCAAAGGCATGAAAGATGCCTGGGAAAAATTACCGATTTTCAAACAGGTGCTAAACATGGCACCCAAGGTCGTTAATAAAGCCAGTTGCCAGAAAAACATTATTGAAAAAGAGGCTATTAATTTAGCCGACATCCCCATTCAAACCTGCTGGCCAGAAGATGCGGCACCGTTAATTACCTGGGGCCTGGTCATTACCAAAGGCCCACATAAAGATCGTCAAAATTTAGGTATTTATCGCCAGCAGGTGATAGATAAAAACCGCGTGATTATGCGCTGGCTTTCTCATCGGGGTGGTGCACTGGATTTTAAAGAATGGCAGGCGCAGCATCCGGGTGAACCCTTTCCCGTTGCGGTTGCACTGGGTGCAGACCCGGCCACTATTTTAGGCGCAGTTACGCCGGTGCCCGACAGTTTATCTGAATATGCATTTGCGGGTTTATTACGCGGCAGTAAAACCGAAGTAGTTGAATGTAAATTATCCGCCCTGCAGGTTCCCGCCTCTGCAGAATATGTTTTAGAAGGGTTTATTTATCCAGATGACATGGCACCGGAAGGCCCGTATGGTGACCACACAGGCTACTATAATGAAGTAGAAAATTTTCCGGTTTTCACTATCGAAAAAATCACCCATCGCAATGAGCCGATTTATCATACAACCTACACCGGACGGCCGCCAGATGAACCCGCAATTTTAGGGCTGGCACTCAATGAAGTGTTTGTGCCCATATTAAAAAAACAGTTCCCAGAAATTATCGACTTTTATTTACCCCCCGAAGGCTGCTCTTATCGCATGGCGGTGGTGAGTATGAAAAAACAGTATCCGGGTCATGCCAAGCGGGTAATGATGGGCGTGTGGTCTTTTCTGCGCCAGTTTATGTACACCAAATTTGTTATTGTCGTTGATGATGACATTAACACTCGCGACTGGAACGATGTAATCTGGGCGATGACGACCCGCATGGACCCGTCCCGCGATACCACAATCATTGAAAACACCCCCATTGATTACCTCGACTTTGCATCACCGGTTTCCGGCCTCGGCTCTAAAATGGGCTTTGATGCCACCAACAAGTTGGCCGGTGAAACCGACCGGGAATGGGGCAAGCCCATTGTTATGCAGGACGACATTAAAAAGCGAGTTGATGAAAAATGGGATCAGTTAAATATTTTTAATAAAGAATAAATCATTATGACTAAAAAACAAAGCGGACTCTACGAAGTCAAAAAAAGCGATATTCACGGCAAAGGCTTATTTGCCCAGTGCAATATAAAAAAGGACACTATTCTTGGCACGCTGGTATGCAAGCCAACCCGTAAAGAGGGGCCCTATGTTTTATGGGTGAATGAAAAATTAAGCGTACGAGTTGAATGTGACCTAAAATATATTAATCACAATGCTCGTCCCAATGCCTGCTATTACGAGGACTTGCAGGTAGTTGCCTTAAAAAACATTAAGAAGGGTGAAGAAATAACCCATAATTATGGTGATGACTGGGGTTAACTTTTTAGCATCAACTCAATAATTTAAAAGGAATTATTATGAAAAAATTATTTTTTTCAATCCTCTGCCTGCCAGGTTTAATTTTCTCACCTGCGATATTTTCTGCCGAACCCGGCATGAACAATGATCGCCTGGCTGAACTCATTTCTAGAATTGACCCTAATCCCAAAGGTCAGAAAGGCTACTGGCAGATTGAGTATAAAAATATTCCCATTTATATTATTACATCAGAAAAGGCAAATCGGATGCGCATCATCTCACCCATACGCTCATCTGAGGATCTGGGAAAAAATAAATTATATCGCATGATGCAGGCAAATTTTGACTCCGCACTGGATGCACGATACTCCATTGCAAAGGGCAAATTATGGAGCGCATTTATTCACCCATTAACCGAACTAAACGATGAGCAGTTTTTTTCGGGACTGGCCCAGACCATTACACTGGTTAATAGTTATGGCAAGAGCTATTCATCCGGTGCTTTGGTATTTAGTGGCGGCGATAGCCAGGATTTAAACAATAAAACATTCATGGATATTTTGAAGAAAGGATTAAAAATTTAGCAGACGGGTTTAAATTCATTCGCACTCAGGTGCTCTGAATTTTTACAGGCATCTATGCCAGCCTGTGATTAATTATCTTTTTCAAATACAAAACAATGACTACGCCAGTTATCACTCGCCTGGGTGTTTAACAGTTTAATATTCTGCCCTACTTCATTTTCATACCAGCCACGATGGTTTTCCAGTGGCTCAACAGAGTACCCCCACCAGCTACCATCCGCATCCTGGGCGATAAAATTTACCCACGGGGGTACATTAATTGAGGATAAATCAGGCTTCAACAAAATCGTCCAGCTCGTCATCCATGTGCAACATGGTGAGTTCTGAAAAACCCCCAATCCATTTTCCATCAATGGCTATTTGCGGCACCGTGCGTGCACCCTGGGTTAGTTCTGACATTTCTCTTAGCGCGCCGTGGTCTGAATCTACCATGGCTACGTCAAAGGGAATCTTCCACTTATTTAGCAGGGTTTTTGTTTTATCACAAATAGGGCAATGTGTCGTACTATAAATTTTTATGCGAGCCATTTTATTTTCTCCAGACTTAATCTGTGCATTATACCAAATAATTACTCACCTGATAATTACACCGAGAGAACCTCTGATTACGTAAGAGCTTCCCTGTATTTTATAGGCTTTTACTTTCAACCATTATCATGCAAAATGTCACATACAATTTTTTCAAGGATTTATCATGCCGAGTACAGTTACCGTTCATCCTTCTGGACATCAGTTTAATGTTGAGGAAGACGAATCTATTTTAGATGCGGCAATGCGCCAGAATATTGAACTGCCTTATGGTTGCAGAGGTGGCGTCTGTGGTAGTTGTGCTGGTTTTATTGTAAACGGTGAGGTTTATTACGATGACACGCCCATCGCTCTCGATGATGAAATGATCGCCAATAATCAGGCCCTGTTTTGCATCGGCAAAACACGCGCCGACCTTGAAATTAGCATAGAAGAAATTGAAGGGCTGAACGCACTCGAAGTTAAACAGTTTTCCTGCCATGTCAGCTCAAAAAACCATTTATGTCATGATGTTATTGCGTTAAAAATTAGCCTCGATAATAATCAGCGCCTGCAATATTTTGCGGGACAATACATTGAATTTATTCTCAAGGACGGTAAACGTCGTGCATTTTCAATTGCAAACTCACCCCACAATGATGACTTAATTGAATTGCACATTCGTCATGTTGACGGCGGATTATTTACCGACTTTTTATTCGAATCCATGCCTGACAATTCCAGCCTACAAATTGAAGGTCCTCTGGGCAGCTTTTATTTGCGCGAAGATCGCCAACGCCCGATTATCATGGTTGGTGGCGGCACCGGTTTTGGGCCACTAAAAGCCATGATCGAACATATTGAGCACATCACTTATCAACAACCCATTCATCTGTTTATGGGGGTCCGTGCACTGCGTGATTTATACATGGACGAAATGGCTCAGCTATGGATTAAAAACAATAATAATCTGAGCTTTACTCCGGTACTCTCCGACCCTATGCCTGAAGACAACTGGCAGGGAGAATCCGGGTTTGTACACCAGGCGGTAGCAAAACAATTTCCTGATATGAGCTCATTTGATATTTATATGAGTGGCCCGCCACCCATGATAAATGCCGCTGTCGATTTATTTACACAACAGGGCGCCTCAAAAGAGAATATGTTTTCCGATGCGTTTGAATACTCTACTGATGCAAGTCAGGCAATTGCCGCAAAAAAATAGGTGATGCAGACTCCTGAAAAAAAATCCTGCGAGAATTTACAGTCTGTACTGCATAATGAAATTCCGCTCACCAGGACAATGCAAATATCTGTCACCCATTGCACAGTAAATAAGGTTGAGCTTCACGCGCCACTAGAACCCAATATTAACCATAAATCCACCGCCTTTGGTGGTAGCCTTTATTCCGTTGCGGTATTATGCGGCTGGGGTTTTATTTATCATCAAATGTATTTACATAAACTTTCCGGGCACATAGTGATACAGCACAGTGAAGTGGATTATAAATTACCAGTGGATGGAGAAATTTGTGCGGTTTGCGAATTAGACAATGAATTAGACGACCGTTTGGCTTTGCAAAAATTTATAAAAATTTACCAGCGTAAAGGCCGGGCACGAATTAAACTGCAAGTTAATATTTTATTTGCGGGACAATCTGCAGTAAAGTTTATTGGTCACTACGTAGTTCATCGGTAAAATTTTTCAACTCAAAAATACCAGGCCAGTTGTGCAAAAAAATTTAATTCCGTGCTCAGTTGCTTACCCTCCACAGCGGAATCAATACCACCATACTCAGTTCCCGCAGCACCTACTGGTACACTAATGGCGGCGAGTAGTTGCCAGTTTTCTTTTACATCATAAGTGCTGACCATCTGCGCCAGAAACGAGTCATCATTTAAATTAATAAACACATTAGGTGTAAGTAACCAGAGCGGGCTAACTTCTACAACAGCAGAGGCCAGCAAATAATTTTTTCCCAGGGTAAACAGTTCACCACGTTGCACCCGCTTCACCAGTTCTGGATTATCAGTTAGCGCCGCCGGACTATAATCACCATTGGACTGACCAAAACCATTATAAAAATACTCCAGTACACCGCTAATATTATGCCCCCAGCTTACCCAGGAATAAGTCAGGCTGGTCACCACACTGCTTATATTTTTTTCTTCTGTATTGTTGATGCTATTTTCTGTACGGGTATGAGTTAGAGTGAAATCACCTCGCCAGATGGCACCACCGATAGCCGTTATACCGCCAATACCGATAATACTGTCATTATAATGTTGTGCCACTAGTAAATCGTATTCATTATTTCCAACAATTCCGTGGTATTTAGCAGTAATTGAATTTACCTTGTTGGTTACATCACCTTTGTCGTCACGCCTTAACACCCACACCATTTGCACATCGTTACCATTTTGCTGCAAATACTGAGTATAAAGCATATCATCGCCGGATTTATATTCTTTATCTATAGCAGATGGATCGAAGGGGTTAATAAAATCCATGGGGGTATACACCAGTCCGTTTCCCCAGCTAATGGCCTGACGCCCAAAGCGAGCAACCCATTTTGTATCCGTATACTGCACATACAAACGATCAAGCCGATGCGCAAGAACATGTTCACTGCCATCTGAAATAACATGGGTAAGATCAAAAAACCGGTGGTCATCACCAACAACCGCTGGGGGAATAATTACCGCTCCGGATATACTTTCTGCCAGGGAAATACTGTCTCCGTTTAAAGCAATTAGCTGGTAATCTGCCAACACTGCAAACGCGTTTTTATGTCCGCTAAATTTTATTCGCAGATCCGCATTATTATCAACCATAGGTGTGTCTACATAGTCGAGAAATAAACTGTCATCCCCCAGCGTGTTCACTATAAACTGATATTTTAAATGACCGCCATCATAGCCCGTTATCTCAGCCGTAGCATTTGTAGTTAGCACAGCATATAAAAATACCGTTAGAATGATATTTTTAAATATAGCTTTCATTCTTTTTCAGTCACTTTTATTCATTACTGACTTTCATCTGCAATAATTTTCCCGTCTTCCATTCTGATAAGACGTTTTGCATATTTCATCACCCGTACATCATGGGTTGAAATAACAAATGTAACGTTGTGATGCTGATTCAACTCAACAAAGAGACCCATCAACTGGCTGGCGGTTACACTATCCAGATTGGCGGTTGGTTCATCGGCTAAAATTAAAGTTGGTTGGCTGACAATGGCGCGTGCCACCGCAACCCGTTGCTGCTGCCCACCGGAAAGTTGTGCAGGGCGGCGCTCTTCCATTCCTTCAAGTCCCACTTCTTTTAAAATTTTCATTGATTTTTCTGCACGCTCCGACGTGGGCATTCCGCTCACCTGCATTACAAACTCAACATTTTCTCTAGCGGTTAATACCGGTATTAAATTGTAAGCCTGAAACACAAAACCAATATTATGCAAGCGCATATCTGCAAGTGCACCTTTGCCCAAATTATCTATGCGAATACCACCAATTATAATTTCTCCACTATCGGGTTTATCCAGTCCGCCAATGGCATTGAGTAAGGTGGTTTTTCCTGAGCCGGATGGCCCTGACAAACAAACAAAATCACCTTTTTCAATGCTGATTGAAACCTGGTTCAGACCGGTGATAATTTCTTCACCCTGCTGAAAGGTTTTACACAAATCTTTGCAAATGATGGAGCTCATATTGAAATATCCATTGTTATGCCTGTTATTAACGTAGGTGATTTATTTTTATTTATCATTATTTTTTCTACTAAGTTCTAACCACTAATTTCTGCTCAGCGCTTCAACTGGATTTAAACGTGATGCATGCCAGGCTGGTAATAAACTAGTGAGTAAACCCAGCACAATAACTATGGCATTTGCCATCAACATATCTTTCATTTTTAGCGCCGGGTATAACACACTACTATTGCCCATCATTTCCATACCCTGGGCAACTTCGGATATATCGATACCGTCTTTTAATGGGATAATGGTTAGCAGTGCCATTAAATTTCCAGCAACTAAACCAATGAGTAGCAGCAAAAAAGACTCTATTAAAATCTGATATAGAATTAATGCCGGACGCATTCCCAACGATTGCATTAAACCAATTTCGCGGGTGCGTTCAAATACGGCCATGATCAGGGTGTTAACCAGGCCGAATGACAGGGTCATAAACACCACGACAATCCATACCAACACAAAGCCGTCCATGGTCACCATCATGGTACTCAGGTAACTGTCCGCCTCATACCATGGCATTGCTTGCTGGGGGGCCTCTGTGGCATTTTCAATCGTGGAAAACCATTGATGCGTGTTACGGTAATCTTCCGCGGTAATAGCTATTTCGGATATTTGATTTCCGAGTTTAAGCATTTTTTGCAGGGTTTGTAGTCCCGCATAAACATTCATCTCCTCCTGGCTTGCCAGTTTCCCTCGGTAGATACCCACTACGCGAAAACCCCGGTCGGCAATATTATTGTCCGGGTCCTGGCTCATAATAACCACACGTTTACCGAGACGGGTTTCTAGCCTCTCTGCTAATTTTGCACCTATCACAATTCCGTTATCGTTAACGCCCTGTAAAAAGCGCCCGCTGCTGATGCTGTCTAAATCAAAGCCGAGTTTAACTTCGCTTTGTGGATCGACACCCAGCAGTATCACACCGCGACTGTCCCGTTCACTGGCAATCACCGCGGGCACTTTTATGCGGCTCGTCCAGGCTTTAACGATGGGCATATTTAGCGCCGTTAGCAGTTTCGCTTCCGGTGGTGACATGCTGTTATTAATGCTCGGGTCATCGCGATAATTGTGCTGGTGTATCTGCACTTCTCCGGGCAGATGACGAATGCCGTTATACAACATATCGTCCACCATCCCGCGTAGTAGCGATGTCATAAAAATCATTGCCCAGACACCGACAGTAATGGCGGACAACATGATGAGCGTGCGCCGGTGATTTCGCCACAGGTTACGCCAGGCTAGCGTAAAGATTACCATTGATGGCAATAAGGCTTTTGTATGCTGACTCATACGGCCCTCATTGCACTTACCGGGTGCAGAAAAAAGAGTCTAACGGCAGGGTAAACTGATGCCAGCAGACTACTCAGAAAAACAATGCCCGGACCAATGAATATGGAGAGCAAAGAAACCTCGGGATAAATACGATCGGACATATTAAATTTAACTGCCATCTCCTCCAGTCCCGGATAGGCAAAGCCCTCTATGCTCATGTAATAGGCGGTGGCGGTTCCAAGGGCAACCCCAATTAACAGCCCCAGCGATGACATAATGAAGGCTTCGCTAATAATTAATGAGCCCAGGCGAAGGGGTTTTACCCCGAGCGCCATCATGGTGCCAAATTCCCGGGTACGCTCCAGCACAGACATTAACTGTGTATTTAATACACTAAATGCGACTAACACGATGAGTACCGCATACATAAACCAGGCGCTGGCGATGTCTGCCTGTATCGCCTGCTTCAATCCGGGCTGTAATTTATTCCAGTCGAGTACCACCAATTCTTTTCGATCTGCAATTAAATCACTCACAGTGTTCTGCAGCGTGTTCACCTGCGCCAGGCTATCAGCAACAATGGCAATATTGTGTCCCTGCTTGTGCATGGAAAATAGCGACTGAAAATAGCCCAGGGGTAGTTGTGCCATGCTTCGATCAATATCATTATTGCCCGTTTCAAAAATCCCCGCCACCTTAACCACACCGGCTGAAAATGAACCATCGAGACCACTGCCGAGCAGGGTAAGCTCATCACCAATGGTCACATCTAAATTTCGTGCCAGAACGCGGCCAATAATTATTTCCTGGGCATCATTAGCAGAAAAATAATGCCCCTGTCGCACCAGCCCTGGCAAGTTAGAAATGTTCGGTTCAAACTCTGGTTCAACGCCAATTAATTGCAAACCATAGGAACGGGTTGCACTTGATGTCATTGCAAAAGCGATTCCTCGTGCGGCAATTTTATTACTGTTTAACTGAGTGCGAAGTTTTTTGGTAAGCGCGATAATATTGTCAAAACTATTTCGCATTTTTTGATCATCGTTATATTTTTTTTGTTGAACCTGTAAATGCCCGGTGTAAGTTTTCAAGGTGTTATCGATCATCATGCGATAACTACCAAACTGCAATGAAATCATAAACACCAGTAACAGGTTAGAAAAGATCATCGCACCAACCGTTAACCAGGTACGACGTTTATGTCGCCACAAATTACGCCATGCCATGCGTAATGTAATATTCACCGGCGTGGATTTCTCAGGCTTGAGAGGGTAAAAAGACTGTCAGGAAATTGCTCATCAAAACGAATATCCTGTATCGACATTTCTGTCCATTCATCTGGTGATGCCAGTTTTCCCATTCTAATAATGCTACTAACCGTTCGCCCGCCGAGTTTTTTTATTTCCCTTGATTGCATGGTTTTCACCAGTATATTATCCTGATCCCAGAACTGCTGTTCCAGTAAAACAAAGTCATCCCGTATACTTAAAACTTCCCTGCCCCAGACAATCGCCGCATCTTCATGGGGTATAGATTCAATAATATAAACCGTATGACCATTATGCTTTTTTGTCTGCAATATTTTATGTTCGTATTGATCGATTATGTCAGTGGATTTACTAATGTCCTTATTAGAAAAATCACTGCCCATCCAGCTCTGACTCATCATTGAGGATGGCACTTTAATAATGCGGTTAACCTTGGGTGAAAAGGTCCACATATTATTATCTTTTGTCAGAGTGCCATTACCCATATCTTTTTTAGGTTTTATGACCCGCACCAGTGAGGTTTTGTCCCCTTTGGTCCAGCTTTGCATGGACATGCTTCTTTGCCAGTCGGCACGATGAATAGTCATGCTTACTTCTGAATAGGAGGACAGACCGCGCCAGTGATCCATCGCTTTTTGAATCAAATCTCGCGCTTCGAGGGGAGTGGTGTGCACCGACGATGAAAACAGACTAAACATGAATAACAGTAATAAGTATTTCATAACTTTTCCTTTAATTATCATGTTAAGATTTTCCTGCTTACTGAATCACCTTCAGTAAGGGCCTGCCATATTTACTATCGGTGGATAAACTTAACTGGCTTCTTTCAGACTGACTATCAACCGCGTTCATTAAACCCAGTTGATACATCTTCTGAGCTTCTTCTTGCTCATCCATTTTAGTGTCCAGCAATTCAGCTAATTTTAAATACGCCTCGGCGGATGGTTGAATACCAATACTCGACTCAAAGTAACTTCTCGCCTTACCCCATAACTGACAGTTTAAACACAGCTTGCCAAGCACCATCAATAAGACCGGGTTTCTGGCATGACCATGTAACCAGGTTTCTGCGGTTTCCAGTTGCTTTGTGCAATCAGCAACTGCAATATTTGAATATAAAATAGCCAGTTCATCATTCCAGCTATCACTCAGCTGATTTCTTATTAACACTTCAGCCTCTTCATGCTTTTTAATTTTTTTTAGATAACTGCAATAAATATGAATCAACTGAGAATTGCTTTTTATACGTTTTGGAATTTTTTGCCAGACAGATTCCGTTTTATCTCCGTCCACCTGCTTAATACTGGTTTTTAATAAACCGTAATAAGCAGCAACTTCATCTTTTTCAAGCTGCTTTTCGTCCAGCGCTTTCATCTTGCGAACATCTTCAAGTAATGGCACTAAACTATCCCAGTCATCCAGTTGCTGATAAGCACGGGCCTGTAATTTTTTTACATAACCATGTTTAGGCGACACGCTGGACAAATGATTTAAAGTGGCAAGTGCCTGCTCAAACTGCCTGTGGCTAAGCTGCAACTCTGCCTGAGTTAAACCTATGGCAATATCCGCAGAAGGTGTAACTTCATGCGCCAGCCTTAAATACTCATCTCGCCGATCATAGGCGCCCTGTTGCTGTGCAGACCTGGCGGCCATTAAATAATTTAACAAAGATGTATCACTGGTTCCCGCCTGTTTAATTAATATTTTTTCCGCCTGCTCGAAACGCCCTTCTGACATTTCGATTAAACCCTTCACCAGTGCATTTTTTAAACGTTCAGACTGACGCTCGGTATGTCTGCGACTCATATAATTAGGGAAATATATTAATTTTGAAAGGCTGCGTAAAGCATAATAAAAAATAAAAAAACTGGCCGCTAAAAAGCCCAGCATAAAAATAAATGATGTTTCAACGGCATAATCAGCGAAGCTAAACACCACATAACCGGCGCCATTATAAAATGCAGTAACTCCAATTATAACGGCAAAAGTAATGGCCAGTAACATTGCTAAAATAAATCGCTTCATTGTTTAGCCTCCGGTTTTACTGCTTCAACTTTATCTGATTGTGCGTCAACAGGTTTTATTTTTTCTGCTGGTTTTTCTTCAATTTCTACCTGTGGTTTTACCTCTGGCTTTGGTTTAACTTTCACTACAGCAGATTTAACGGTTTTCTTTGTTGGACTTTTTATTTCTTTCTGCAACAAAACCCACGCCTTTGTTAACTCTGGTAAATCAGGGCTTAATTGTAATGCTGAATATTCAAGCAAGGTTTTTTTCAGTTGCTGAATTCGGTTATCTTTTTCATCATAATGCAATCTGACAATTTCACTCGCCTGTTTAATTTCGTGTAGAAATTGTGTCTGGTCAAAACGCAATGCAGCAAGCCTTGCGCCTAATAAATATGTCCGCAATAATTGCTCTATACTGCTTTGCTGCTCAGCACTGCTTGCCGCCTGAATGCTACGCTGATGCACTTTAATGTCACCAATTTGTTTTACCGTTTCCATTATTGAATCAACAAATGTTTTATCTTCTGTAAGCGGCAACTCAACTGCATCATTTTCAGTAAACTGAATTTTTATTTCATCTTTAACTGACTTAAAGGGTAACTCGGGTAAATATGCAATCGCCTGATCGAGTGTTAATGAGATACCATTAACATCGGCCTGATGAATGGCATTTAAACTACCAATATCTTTTGCAAGTTGTTTACGAATTTTAAATAACGTTAAATCCCCAAGTTGCTCAAGTCGAGCATCGGCGCCTTTTAATGCGGCAATAGCACCTCCAATATCTTTGGCAACTGTAATGCGCTGGTGGGCGATGCGTAACAGATAGTCTATTTCTGCTATTGCCCAGTCGCGCTGGTTACGATTAACAATAGTAATTGCCTGCTGTGAAATACTTTGAGTTTGCAGTATCTGTTTTTTTAATTCACTTGAAAAGGCCGTGTTATTTGCCACGCCCTGGATATTATTATTTATATTTTTAGTGGCCTTTTTTAATTCACCCTGTAAAAACACAATGGCAGTTTGCTGCTTTTGTAATTCACGAGCCTGCTTTTGCTGCTGCTCCCAGAAATAAAAGCTCGCAGCTGCGCCTGACCCAACAACTATTAGAATAAAGATTAAAAGAAACCAGAAGCCCGCGGGTTTTTGGGACTTTGAATTTTTTTCTTTTGTCTGTTTAACGTTATTGTTAATAACGTCATTCTCTTTTTCATCATCGGAGACAATGTTTGACAGGCTGGTTTCTTGATTAGGCATAATTTGTTTTCTTTAAATTTACTTTACAGGTTCAAATTCATTTTTTAATGCTTCCAGCATATGTTGATTTAATGCTGACTGAGCGCAGATAACCGATCTAAACCCAAGTTTATTTGCCAGGCTAATGCCCCGCTCGGAAGCTACAATCAGGTTTGTTTTCAGCATCGCTGATTTACCTGGTGCTTCAAGCATATCATACAGGTTTTGTAATGATTCATTACTGGTAACCGTAATTGCATTTATCTTGAAGCTCTGCCACTGTTCGCTAAGCTGCAGACGACTGATGTTTTTATCCAATGGCGGTATTTCACGCCGATACACCTCTGCATAGTCCACCAGAGCACCCCTCTGACTCAACGCATCCGCCAGATTTTCCATCCCTCCAACACCTCTTATAATAAGGCATCGTGCGCCATTAATCTGTTCACCTTGCAGCTCGTTTAACGCTAACAGTGACTCGCTGTTAAAACCACTTTCAGGACTAATAGTAACCTTAAACCCCGCCTGATTTGCCGCTTTAAAAGTCGCCTTACCAATCGTGGCTATTTTTGTGCTGATTGAGCCGGGTTTTATGTTTAATTGCTGCAGCAGGACAGCTGCTTGCTCTACCGCATTAATGCTGATAAAAATAATACAGTCGTACTGATTAAGTGATTTTAGCTGCTTTTCCAACTGGGAATTTAATTTTACCGGCTGAATCTCAATGCTTGCAAAGGCCAGCGCATTAAAACCATTATCATTCAGCAAACCAACAAACTCTGCGGCTCTGGCCTGTGGCCGTGTCACCAGGACGTTTTTTTTACCCGCACTTAAATCTAAGCTGGTCAATCAATCATTCCCATTTCTCGTAGAATAACATCTGCACCGTCATTTAATAACTGCTCCGCTAGCTGCTGCCCCAGTGCCTGCGCCTGCTCAGCCGGGCCTCTAATTTCACCCCGTACCACTTCACTACCATCAGGGCGACCCACCAGGCCACGTAGATATATTTGATTATTTTCAAGCAGCGCAAAACCCGCGATAGGCACCTGACAACCCCCATTTAAACGGTTATTCATAGCACGTTCAGCACTTAGGCGCGTGTGGGTGTCCGGGTGATTCAGGGCCGCAATTAGGGACTCAATTTCCACATCCCCTACTCGGCACTCAATACCCACTGCCCCCTGCCCCACCGACGGCAGGCTTTGCTCAGGGCTGATGCGGGTTTTAATTCGATCTTCAAATTCCAGTCGGATCAGGCCGGCGGTAGCGAGAATAATGGCATCGTAGTCACCGTTATCCAGCTTTTGCAGGCGGCTATTCACATTGCCTCGAAGATTTAACATTTGCGCATGTGGCATCACTTCTTTTATCTGTAACTGACGGCGCAGACTGGAGGAACCAATGCGAGCATCTTCCGGCAAATCTTCAAGGCAGTTATATGTGTTTGATACAAAGGCATCACGCGGGTCTTCCCGCTCCATAATAACAGGCAGGTGCAGGCCTTCGGGAAAAGCCATGGGTACATCTTTCATAGAATGCACGGCAATATCTGATTCGCCATCGAGCATGGATTGCTCTAGCTCTTTTACAAACAGGCCTTTGCCACCGACTTTTGCCAGTGGTGCATCGAGAATTTTGTCACCTTTGGAAACAATTTTAATTAATTCTATATTGATATCTGGATACAACAGACGCAACTGGCGGGAAACTTCTTCGGCCTGCCAGAGAGCCAGTGGGCTTTTACGGGTGGCGATTCGGATGGTTTTTGGCATGAATAAATCCAGACATTTAAAAACAGGCATTTTAGCGCAGATTAATAGAGTTGCGTAGGGCGCTTTGAATTTGAAATAACTAAAAATTAAAAAGAATACCTTGTTACAGGTGAATAATTGCTAATAGCACAATGCTTTTCAATACCATCTAGCTTTTAAGCATTGTGACATTTATTTGCCCAGGTGAGCTTGAGGCCCCTGTGTTGAATCATTGATGATTCTACCCCGTGATCTGTCCGCTGTTCAAAGCCAGTGGATTCCTGTCTTGCAAGATCAACAGGTTTAAAATGATAACGCATAATCCGTTATTTTTTCTATTAAACCTTATTTATATGTCACCATACTTTTTATTTTCTTACGCACATGTGGCAAATGCCGGCGAGATATTTCCAGCCGATCTTCTATACCTTCGATTGTGATTACACAGTGGCCCTCTGAATTTTTTTCCAAACCATTCATATACTTATCAGCAATCAGCGCATTTCTATGAATACGAGTAAAGATATGGCTGAACTCACTTTCCAGAGATTTAAGTGACTCCTCAATTAAACATTCGTGATCGTCAGTACGCAGGGTTACGTATTTATGATCCGCTAAAAAATAACGAATATTATCGAGAGGCACCAGTTCGAGGCTGCCCCGGGTTTTTACACAAATATGGGTGCGTACCCTGGGCTGCTCATCTATATGTTTAAGTTGTTCAAGCTGAGGCTTTGTGAGTCGGGCAGCGGCTTGCAGCGCTTCGTTTAGCCTCTCCTGCTTTATGGGCTTGAGTAGATAGTCTACGGCGTGGGTTTCAAACGCCTTGAGGGCATGCTCACTAAAGGCTGTGGTAAATATTATTGCCGGGGGTTTACTCAGGCGATTCATATGATGTGCGGTTTCAATACCATCCATACCAGGCATGCGAATATCTAGCAACACAACATCCGGTTTCAGCTCCTGTGCAAGGCGCAAAGCATCTTTACCGTTTGAAGCATTGGCACAGGCTTCATAGCCATTTAGCCCTTGCACCAGCCCGATCAACCTCTGTCTGGCTAATGGTTCGTCATCTACAATCAATATATTCATCGTTTTAAAGGTATTCCTATTGAAACCGTATACAGATCGGGCTCTGCATTAATCGTAAAATCGGCTTCGTTTCCATACATGAGCTGCAAGCGAGTTTTTATATTTGCCTGCGCCATGTGATTTCCCTTATGCCGGCTCATTTCACTGTGCTCGGCCACCGGATTACTTACACTTAAGCATAGACGATTGTTATCAAGTTGCGCTGAAATTTTTATTTTTCCACCATTCTCCAGTGGCTCAACGCCATGATATATAGCATTTTCCGCAAGGGGTTGCAGACATAAGGATGGCACCTCTACTGTGGTTGCGATTTCCGTGGCTGCATCATCGAGCTGCCACTCAATCACCAGACGTTGATCCAGGCGCAGGTGTTCGATATCCAGATAACTTGCAACCAGATCTAATTCATCCTGCAAGGTGTGATTCGTTTCTTCCTGCAGGCTGACGCGAAATAAATCAGATAGATCTTCAACCGCCTTTTCAGCTTTATTGGCATCAATATGTACCAGACTGGCAATGGTATTCATACAGTTAAATAAAAAGTGTGGACGAATTCGGGCTTTCAGGGCCTGTAACTGTGCAAGGCTTTGAGCTTCTAAATTAGCGCGCCACTGGTGCTGAACGTAGAAATAGCGTAAAACCACCGCATAAATTATGCTGCTTATCGCCAGATTGCGCAAAAGAAAGTAAATTATTGCCCGCTCATTGTCCGACACAGACAGGCCCAACTCGGCACTCATGTACACCGCAAGACCACTAAAAAACATTGTGGCAAGCAGCATCAGTGTATAACTCGACAGAGCACAGATAGTCACCGTTTGCCTGTTTAGCCAGTTTTTAAGTAGACATAACAGACTTGCATTAACCAGTCCCAGCCACTGAGCGAATAAAGAAATTAGAGCCAGGCGCTCCCAGAAACCCGCCAGTTCTGTATGCGCCAGTGCCAGTAGTAACGATAATAATTCAACCATTAATATCAGCAAAAACACCGCTGATACATCGCACAGGTTGGGGATAAACCCCCTATTCGAATTCAATTCCATTTCCATCTACTCAGTCTATACGATAATTCTGCTATTTGTGAAATATAAAATTCACAGGCACAACAGGGCTGCGAGTCCTTGTCATTGGTTAGCGGTTGCACTTTTGCTATACTCCGCGCTAATTCAAAACCAGTTCAGGATTCATCATCACCATGAGCAAGCCTTCCAAACCCAGCATATCAGCAAAAAAACAACCGGAAAAATTATGGGGTGGCCGCTTCACTGAGCCCACCGATGCTTTTGTCGAGGCTTTTACTGCCTCGGTTCAGTTTGACCAACGCATGTACCGTGAGGACATTGAAGGCTCACGCGCCCACGCCCGTATGCTCACCAAAATTGGCGTACTGTCGGATGCGGATTTACAGTCACTTTTAAAAGGCCTTGAGCAGATTGAACAGGAAATTACTGCCGGTGATTTTAACTGGTCTATTGCCCGTGAAGATGTACACATGAATATTGAGGCACGCCTCACCGAACTCGTAGGTGATGCTGGCAAGCGCCTACACACGGGCCGTTCACGTAATGATCAGGTGGCAACGGATATTCGCCTTTACCTGCGCGAACAAATTGGTTTTGCCATTTCAGAAATTCGCCGCCTGCAAGCCGGCCTGCTTGATCTGGCGGAGCGCGAAGCCAGCACCATTATGCCCGGCTTCACCCATCTACAGGTTGCTCAGCCGGTTACCTTTGGTCATCACCTGTTAGCCTGGTTTGAAAATATGCAACGGGATGCATCACGCCTTGAAGACTGTGCTCGTCGCTTAAATGTTTTACCACTGGGCGCCGCTGCACTTGCCGGTACAACTTACCCCATTGACCGCCAGTTTACTGCAGAACTACTACATTTCGACGACGTTTGCCGAAATTCTCTAGATGCAGTTAGTGACCGTGACTTTGCAATTGAATTCTGTGCCGATGCAGCTATCTTAATGACTCATCTGTCGCGCTTCTCTGAAGAACTGGTTTTATGGTCATCAGCACAATTCAATTTTATTAATCTACCGGATCGTTTCTGCACCGGTTCGTCGATAATGCCCCAGAAGAAAAATCCGGATGTACCGGAACTGGTGCGCGGCAAAACCGGCCGTGTCAACGGGCATTTAATTTCTCTGCTAACGCTAATGAAGTCTCAGCCACTGGCTTACAACAAGGACAACCAGGAGGATAAAGAACCACTATTTGATACAATCGATACAATTTTAGGCTCTTTACGCGCATTTGCCGACATGATTCCTGCAATTGAGGCCAAAAAAGACAATATGTATAATGCGGCCAAACAAGGATTTTCTACCGCAACAGACCTGGCTGACTACCTCGTTGTAAAAGGCCTGCCGTTTCGCGATGCCCATGAAGTGGTGGGCAAAACCGTGGCTTACGGGGTTGAAACCAGCAAAGACCTGAGTGAGATGTCACTACAGGAGTTACAGCAATTTTCAGATATTATTGAAGCCGGTGTATTTGATGTCTTAACGCTGGAAGGTTCGGTGGCGGCGCGCAATCATATTGGCGGCACGGCCCCTGAACAGGTATTGAAAGCGGTTGCAGATGGGCGTGAGCGAATTAAATAGTTTAGGCTTTCGCCCCTTAATGGTAGGATTGAATTCATTCACTCCTACATATGCCTTTTTAACTCCTCCGCAAGCATGCCATAGGCAGCTTCGAGCTCAGCAAACACACGGGCAAAATTGTCTTTTTTAGCTTGCCGCGCGTCTTCTTCCAGCTCTTTTGCCAGTTGAAATACCCGCATCCCACCGATACTGCCACTCCCTCCTTTGAGTTGGTGGGCATTATGTACCACCGCCTCGAGGTCACCAGCAGGTATTGCCCCTTTCATAGCGGCCAGTAATTTTGGAGAGTTATCCAGATAAGTTTCTATGAATGAGCTTAATGTATCCCCCATTAAAATGGCGACCTCATCAAACACAGCTTCATCTATTACCGGTTCAGTCATTGGCCTGCGTTTTTTAGTGTTATCGGGATACATCACCCACCAGCATGGCCTCGGGAACATGCTGGCGAATTGCACTGGTCAGCTCTTTGCACAGTCCGGGTTTCGCCCTGTGCGACACCCATAAACAGTTGATTTTTAAGTCCATATTCGCAAAAACCACGTCTGCACTGTAACGACTCAACACCATTTGGATGTCCTGAAGGGTGCGATCAATATAGTTTTGTGGCTTTTTTTTCAACTTGGGAATAATCAGCATAAAATCGACAAAGGACTTTCCATCTTCATCCCGGGTGGGGGCAATTTTATAGAGTTTCTCCCCCGGGAGAACACCTTTGAACATATCGATTTTTTGATCTGACATAAGCTTCTCACATAGCTAAAGCTGACACTTAATTACAAGCTTAGCTGAACTCACTCGTAAAGGCGAAAAATTAACATTATCACGCACTAAGATGACTGTCTAATAAACACACTAAATATATTTGCCTCCCATGCCTATTTCGTGGATAATACCTGACCAAATTAGTCAAGATTATTTATATTTTACGAGGTGAAGAAATGGAAGCGATTGTTGACGGTAAAACAATTGAATTAAGCGAAGCAGGTTGGTTGTTAAATTTAGATGAGTGGAGTGAAGAACTTGCTGCTCAGATAGCCATTAGTGAAAATGTGCCCGAGTTAACTGAAGAGCACTGGAACATAATTAAAATGGCCCGTGATTACTTTCAGGCAAACGGAACTGTTTGTGAGCCACGTGCTTTTTCTAAGTTAATGAAAAAAGAATATGGTAAAGATAAAAGTGATCAGAAGTATATCTACTCTTTATTCCCAACGGGTTTGATTAAGTGTGCAAATAAAATTGCTGGCTTACCGCGTCCTAAAGGCTGTAGCTAATTTATAACGCTTAGCTTACTTTCATATAGCAATACAAATGCTATATACATCAATTTAAGGGTGGCTAATTAGTCACCTTTATTTTATTCTCTAAATTCTTATCAATATAAACACCCTCAGAAACGAAACTCACATTACTTAACGAATTGATATTAATACGGATATTGTGTAGTCTGTCATTGACGTTCTACTCATTTATATATTTAATGGTTAATAATGACACAACAAAAATTAATTATCTCACTCTTACAATTTAACTAAGCATTATAATATTTTACTTAATTTCTACTCGTGTTTCAGAATAAATAGCATTTAAATTTTATTAGTTTTTAGATACTCATGGTCAAAAACACAATGAAAAAATTATTATTACTGCTCTTTATAACACTTTTATTTAGCTGCTCCAGATCATATGAGCCCAGTGATAACACGCTGTCTATCAAAAACAATATGACACCAGGGCAGGCTACTCAAGTATTGCAAAATGCTATTTGGGGCACTTCTGACCCTAAAGGTGTTTGTGGTTCTCGTGGGTTCTGGTATGACGAAGAATCTAATATGAAAGTATTTAAAGATAAAATTGTTATACTGGCACATGAACGTGGCAAGCAGTTAAAAAAAATAAACCAGGGCTTTGATGCTGTTGTTGTCTTTGAAAAAAAGTACTATATGTTTGATTTTGAATTTAATAAAATTAACAAAATCCATATTTATGATACGCCAGAATTGCTACCAGTGTTCCCAATGTGCAATATAAAAGACTTAACAAAAGATTATTTAATAATTGATTTATATGACAACAAGTTAAGCAATTTAAAATTTACCGTGCTTAAAGAAAATCTTGATGAAACTATGGCTGCTCTTTTAATTATTTTGCCTAATACATCGATTAAATATAATTAATTTATAAAAATCCGTTTTTTAAACGCTTTAGTAGTTTTTAATTAGCTTTGCCATGATAATGCTGAGGATACAGTGTTTTACTGCTTGGCTTCCTGTATTCTCTATGGCAAATTTCTATTTTCAACATCATATTCTATGTGTTATACCAAATGTAAATGCTACATCAGGCCCGTTATCAAAATTCACAATATTTTCTACCAGTCCGACTTCAATAATATTTTGTTTTGTACGCCATTTGTAGCCTAAATGAATTTCATGACTCACATCTTCCAGTGCGCCTAAATCAACTATCACACCCTCACTAAATAAGTACTGCACAATAAAGGCTTCATTTGTATCCACCGAAAATTCATACCCCAACATACCGGAAAACTGATCTTCTGCTAACGGAATAATATCCAGTGTTTTATCTGAACCAAAACGCGTATAAGAAATATTTGCAAATAGATACCCCGAAGATTTTTTCTGTGCCATGGTTAATTGCAAGCCATAATCAAACGAACCTTTTTCTATCATTCCACTGGAAAGTGTCTCAATACTGGAATTAAATATTAAGGCAAGCGCAGGCCACTCGACCGTTTTATCAATTAATATTTTTTGAATCGATATACCCAGTGTTTGTGAAAAGGCACCGTCTAATTCAGAACCAAAATTTGCCGAATACTGAGGAATATTAATACGCGTCTGATTTTTATTTTCATCACGACCATTTTGTTCAATATCTAATGCATCATGAAATGCAACCACCAACTCATCAAGATATAAATTCTGAATCCTTCGATCATTAAATGAAAACTCTGCCGACCAGCCATTTTCAAAGCCATGATTTAGTGCCAGGCGCGTATCCGTAAAATTAAAATCCACTAAATAAATACCGGGAGAGGATAAATAAATGCTCGCAGCTGCAATATGGAACTGTAATTCATTTTCTCCCGCGGGCAAACCATAGGGTGAACGTGGCAAAGGGGCAAGCCGTAGCGCCTGACCTGGCGCCATTGATCGTATATTTAATGGCCCTAGAGTACCTTCCCAGTAGGGTTCTGGCGCATACTGCCCAGCAAATACCTGCTGACCCATCAGGAAGTACATCACTATTATTGGAATGATTGCTGTTGATTTTTTTGACTCTTGTACAAATATATTGATTGCAGAATCAAATAACTTCTGATTAGTTCTTAATCTCTTTCTTGTAACAAACATTTCCAATATCCTTGATTGTCTAGTTATAATCACTAATTCAGATAAAAACACATAGAGACTTAATGATATGCTTATATTGAGACTACAGATTAATCAGACAGTTGCATTAATAAAATTGGAAATATTTGCACAATTTAGTTAAAATATTTGAATGAAATTAACTCTCGATGCCTTAACTGTTCTAGATGCCATTAACCGACGGGGAAGTTTTGCTGCTGCAGCAGATGCATTACACCGTGTTCCCTCGGCTGTGACCTACAGCATGAAGAAACTTGAACAGGATCTGGACACCTCGCTATTCGACCGAAGCGGCCACCGTGCAACTCTGACGAATGCTGGAAAATTGCTCCTATCTGAGGGACGCCATCTCCTCGATGCTGTTTCTAGCCTTGAAAATCAGCTTAAAAAGGTAGCGGATGGCTGGGAAGCAGAATTTAATATTGCAATGGCAGATATGTTACCCATTGAAGGCATGTTAGAACTCATCGAAGAGTTCTATAAACTTCAAAGTGGTACTCGAATAAAATTACACCGTGAGGTTTATGGAGGCACATGGGATGCATTAATGAGCAAGCGCGCCGATCTAGTTATTGGGGCACCGGATAATGGTCCTGCAGGTGGTGGCTATCACACACGTAAGTTATGTGATATTGAATGGATTTTCGTTATTGCACCACAGCACCCTCTTGCCAGATTGAAGGATCCAATACCTGAACAGGTAATTTCTAAATACAGGGTTATTGCTGTTGCAGATACATCTCGTAATTTTGCCCCGAGAACCTCAGGTATATTTAGCGGCCAAGATGTTTTTACTGTTCCAGATTTTAAAACAAAGATTCAGGCACATATCATGGGTATAGGGGTAGGATTTTTGCCTCGGTTCTTAATTCAAAATGAACTAAAGCAGGGATTATTAATTGAAAAAAAATTAGAAACTAGCCATCAAAATGCCAGCACTTTTTTAGCCTGGCGAACGGGAAAAAATGGCCGTTCATTAGACTGGTTTATAGACAAATTACAACATTCAACTTTTTTATGCACTTCATAAAATTATGCTAATCGGGATTAATAATGCAATAATGGTCCTGCTTAAACTTCAGATTTATACATCGAAAAACTTTTTTACTGACATAGAACTTAATGAACATTAAAAGCCAGCATTTATTAGTTGAATTATTTAACTGCAACACCGATGCATTGGAAAATCAGTCATTGCTTACTGAGCTTCTTGAAACCGCTGCAATTGCAGCAAATGTAACTATTGTGAAATCTGTTTTTCATCAGTATTCACCCCAGGGTATTACGGGTATTGTGATTATAGAAGAATCGCATTTATCCATTCATACCTGGCCTGAATATGCATACGCATCTGTTGATTTTTATACTTGTGGAGATGGACACCCCGAAAAAGCGCTAAATGTTATCCAAAAAGGACTCAATGCTCAAAGAACTGAAACCATGTTAATTGATAGAGGTCAATCTTTAACCGATACTGCTATGAAAGAAAGATACCATAAAAATATTTAATTTTTCAATCGATTATTTTTCATTATTTTTGCAACCACTATTCCAGATATTAAACCAAACAAATGCCCTTCCCATGAAATATTTGCACCACTGACACCGGCCTGAACTCCCGTCTGAGGAAATATTCCAAATATGATACCTCCATACAAAACAAATACACCTACTGAAATAATAATAGTTGATAAACTGGGCGAATAAAACATTCTTAATAACAAATAACCAAAATAGCCGAAAATCAATCCGCTCGCCCCTATGTGATAGGCATTTCTACCCATCAGCCATAATAATACACCTGAAATAATTATAATTAAAACAGTTACTTTTAAAAAATACTGATTACCTTTAATCGAAATTAACATACTAAATACAATCAGTGGAATTGTGTTAGACATTAAATGCGCAAAGTTTCCGTGCAAAAATGGCATACTTATTATGCCGGGCAAGGCAGACACATCACGCGGTAGAAGCATAGGTATTGAGAATGGCAAAAAAGAAATCAAATTTAGAGTTGATATAATCCATATACTAGCTATAAAAATTATTGCTGCTATAAATCGATCGAGATTTATTTTATTATTTGTATTATCTCTCATCACTTTCTCTTCGACCTAATTCCAGTAAGTCCAGCCTCTTAAATATAAATCCAGTACCCGAGGCTGATCAATAGTGCTAGGTTCAAATTGTTTATAGGCAATATCTTTTCCAAAGATCCATAATTTCTGTAAAACACTTTCATCAATATATCTTGTTGGAATATTCAAATTCCATTTATTTCTGTCAAAAATTTGATTCGTACCTAGCACAAATCCCCACTCTCCAAATGAGGGTACATTCACATGATATGCAATTACATTAGATATTTTTGAAGATTTAACACTGGAAAAAATAGTCCAGAAAGCATCTCTGGAAAAAAAAGGACTGGTAGCCTGAGTAACAAAAATACCCTTTTGTGTAAGATGCTGTTTTACCAGTTTATAAAATTCTCGACTATATAATCTGGCTAACGATGGATTATTCGGATCGGGTAAATCAATTATGATAACGTCATATAACTCATTACTACTGATTAAATATTTAAAAGCATCATCATTCTGTATTTTTAACTTGCTATTATTCATACTGCCTTTATTTATACGCAATACATTTTTGTTTTCACTGCCAAGTCTGGTTATTTCTGGATCCAGATCAATTAAGGTAATATTTTTAACAGAGGAATGTTTCAGGATTTCTCTCACGCCAAGCCCATCACCACCACCTAATACGAGTACGTTCTCTGGCTGTTCAACATAGTTCATAGGCACATGCACAAGTGCCTCATGATAACGATATTCATCTGAAGAAGAAAACTGCAGGTTACCATTTAAGTACAGTCGTACATCCTCTTTATGCTTTGTAATAACAATATTTTGATAGGGGGTTTCTTTTGCAAATACTATCCGGTCTGTATAAAGGCTATTACTCCACTCGCTTAATAATGTGTTAGACAACATAAAAGTCGTTCCAAGTAATAACGTAACAAATGTTGTATGCAGCCAGAGAATTTTCTTTTTTGAAAATGATATAACTTCAGAAAATGCCCATAGCAATATCACCGCAATCGACATGTTCAACAAACCAAAAAATATACTGGCCTTAAATGTACCTAGAACTGGTAGCAATAAAAATGGAAATATTATTGTTGCAATTAATGCTCCAAAATAATCAACCGATAAAACTGTAGAAATATTTATTTTTAGAGAATAATATTTTTCAAGTAACCTGCTAAGAATGGGTATTTCAAGGCCGATAAGTATACCAATAACAATGGTTAGTAGTATTGAACTAGTTTGAAAATAACCTGTATAGGCAAAAGAGGCATACAAGAGAGGAACACTTAGGCCGCCGACTAATCCCAACAACAACTCAAATGAAATAAACTTTATTAATAAGTTTTTATCTGAAATTAATCTGGAAAAGTATGAACCGACGCCCATTGCCGCCATATAAGCACCAATGGTAATTGAAAACTGCTTAATACTATCGCCTAAAAAATATGAAGTAGCCGTTGCAATTAATAACTCATATATTATTGAACATGAACCGGCAATAAATACTGAAAGTATCAGTATTTTAGTTTCTTTATCCTTCACTATTTACCCGCACCAAAACCACCACCGCGCTGACCGGAACCGCTTATACTACCTTCTCTGTTGCTAGGGCTGTGAAATATTCCTGGGCTTCCAAAATAGAAAAACGATGGACCATGACTATAACCATTATACCCCATATACCCCCAGCCTCTCATACTATAAAAAAGCGCCCATATAAAAAATAGTACCAATACAATAACTAAAATTATTTTTGACTTCTTATCTGCGTGGTCATCTATGCTACTTTTCATTTCAGCATAATAAGCTAATCCCGCTAATAACAAACTGATTATACCTAATACAGTAAAAGCAACATTACTGCCCCGTTCCTGTACTGTACTAATAACAATAGGATTACCCTGTCCGTCATTTCGTTCTGAAATAATCTTAAAATAATATTCGCCAGGTTTTTTAAATGTTACGTCCATAGAATATTTAGTTTTTGATTCTTCCCATGCGCCTTCATCATCAAAACCTGATTCATGCCACATACCATCACCAAAACTAAACAAGTGCTGTTTATTTTCATCCAGTACTTCTACCTCAATATAACTCCATTTATTAAGTGGGACATAATTTGAAATTGTTATTTCATAACTGGCATTTTTATCTTTTACTATTAACGGCCCATAATTACCACCAGCACCTGATAATGTTTTTGACTCAACATCTGATATATTGCTTGAATAGATTAATGCAAACACAAAACAAATAGCACTAAATGCGCCTAATATATAGGATATTTTCATTGATAAGCCCCTATATCACAAAAATTAAAACAGCAGCGAATCCCACCGTTGTTCCAAATTCTAATATTCCCGCACCGATGTTTTTATCGTTTGCTATTTCTTTATTAAGATCCTCATTTGATATAACTAATTTGTCGATTACTATTCTGAATAGTGGTAATAAAATAAAAGCTACTAACGCATCTAATATAAAAACAGTAACATTATACTCCCAACTTATAAAATCTCCGCCAGCTGCTTTCGCCAGTATTATCCCTAACGCAATTAATGTACCTGATACCGCAATTCCTGCAGCATAATTATTGTTTTCTATTTCATCGTGCACATCAAAACTGGTGATTAAATTATATATTTTCGCAAATAGTATAAGTGCCACTTGTCCCATTAAGAAAAAAATACTCGCCGAAATTAAACCACCGCCTTCACCATGAATAGAGCCCGCAATAATTAACCCCGATGCAATATATGATCCGGCCTGTACCGCTCCAGTGCCTACGTTTCTGTCTTCTACCAGCTCTTTTATATTTTTGAATTTATACAGAATTAATTTATCGTTTATTACATGTGCAACATATAGTAATACAATTCCAAGCGCGCTATATTTTACTACAATCACCAGATCCTCTAGAATACCTTTCCCAGGCCCTAATACGCATCCAATAAAAATTATACTGATAGCAATAAGGTATCCTGCAAGTGAAACAGCAACTGCCATATTATCATTTTCAACTATTTCTTTTTTAACATCATAACCTGCTTTTTTGCTATAGATAATATTTGCCAAAAAAAATATTACTATATATAAAGCCAGTAGACTTGCTGTGCTGTAGACATTTGTTAATAATTGTTCTATTTCATTGCCCATACTAACCCCATAGGTGCTTTATTCTTAATTTACTACAAGACTTTTTAACTGGTAAATTCACCATGCTCTTTGTTATATCGAATTTATTCTATTTATTAAAGTCTATTCCAGAAGCATATTTTTGTAATTCCAGACTTGCCTGATGTTTAATAGCTCGTCTGTCTGTTGCATCAACTTGATATCTGTCAGCTAATATATCAAAATCATTAGGCTTTAGTGAGATGGATAACCTGGGACGTTGTGGTGTTTTGTTGCTGCTTAAGCCAAGTATCTGGCGTATTCTTTCGCTCGGATTGATTTCCATATCCAGTGCTTCGCGACGAATTATATATTGAATTTTTTCATCCAGATCAAAAGCCATCTGAATTGCTTTAATCGCCTTTTCCTCTTTTTTCCATTTTTCTGGCAATTCTCTTTTAACCATTTTATACAGCCCAAAACTCATGTATATCTGATTCAGGCCTTAATATGGATATGAATACATCTACTTCGTCTTTACTCCACATTTCTATGTCAATCGAATAATTTTCATCTTCATCAAAAAATTCGAAATAAGTTAAATCTTCACCACCCTGTGGTTTGTTTTTATTTCTGTAATCACCGGAAAAATAACTACCTTTTCCAGCGCACTCACGCCGGTCATAACTTTTACCTAGCCAGCCTTCAAATAAAGAAGTGTCTTTACAAATCAATTTATCTTCGAATTCTGGTTTGTACTGCTTTTTGATATTTTCCCAACCAAATACATTTTCAACTTCTTTCTTTTTGAGCTGATAGCTTAATACAATTTTATTTTCATCTCCTAAATCACTTAATGAAAGATATAGCTTCTTTTTTGTATCACCCTGTAATGCCCACTCGATGCTTAAGCTATCACCGTAGAAATAACTGTCTATTGACTCAACCTGAAAAGTTTTACCGCGCAGCTCAGCTGGCAAAGCAAAACTATCATTTAAACGAATGTAATCCTTAATTTGTAACTCAGCTAAAGAATCAAGTGAACGTAGTTCCTTATCTTTTGTAAAAGAAGAAAATATAGCTTTAAATAAATTTTTCATATTGTTCTCAATAAAAAACACCCCGATTATACGGGGTGTAAATAATGGCTATTATTTTTTAGCCTTCAGACGTTCAAGCACATCATTCGCACTCGTTGAATCACTAGCCATTATACCAGCTTCTTTTAGCTTGTCCTGAAGTGGCTGATCATATTCTTCAGACTTAAGCTCTTGCGCTGCCTTGAGCTTATCTTCACGCATTTGCTGACGCTTTTGAATACGTTCCAGCGATTCTTTGGCATTTACAATCTGAGAGCCAGAAGACATAAAATTATCATTAATTGCTGAAGTAGCTTTATGTACACTTTCAGTTGTTTTGACAATATTAAGTTGTCTCTGGTTTTCACTAATTTGTCGTTCGGCAGATTGAATCATACTTTTCAACTTCTCAATATGCGACGCACAGTTATCATGAACTTGCTGTTGCTCGGAAAGCTCTACTTCAAGACTTGCGATTTTTTCAGCCACTTCCAGTGCAAGTGTCTCATCACCTTTGTCCATCGCTTTAATGGCATAATTTTCATTTTCAGCAATATCATTTTTAATAGCATCAAGCTTTCTAGCAGCCTGCATTTTTTCAGCCATTACTGTGGTCAGGCTGTCTTTGGCTTTTTTAATATGATTCTTTGAATCAACTATTTCCTGCTCAAATATTCGCACCGCATTAGCATCGACAACCGCTTCTCCGGCTTCTCTTGCTCCGCCACGAATGGCGGTAAAAATTTTAGATAGCACACCCATAATTTTTTCCTCTTAATTATTCCTTTCGTTATAGCACTTACTTTAAAAACTCAGACATGATTGAAATCGATTCAACTGAATTTTCACCCAGGGTAACCACTTCATGTACAACATCTTCAAATCTGGAATTTACGGATAGCGCACCAAATACAACATATCGACCCTGAACCTTTGAAAACGATGACAGGGGCATTGGTATATTCATATCCATCATCACTTCCAGCATTTCGGCTTTTGACTCAGCTTTCACTTCATCTTCAGACCATAAATAAGCAATGCATAATATTTGCATATCGGTCGCCGATATATAGATAGGAATCTCTTCAAACCCCTCTATAACGACCTGTAGCACTTCAACTTCGCCAGAAATTAACTGGCACTCGAACTTATATCCTTCCAGACTCACATCGGTAAAATGTAAACCGAGATCTTGTAGATTCATTTCTTTGTCTCCCTGGTGACGACATATTATGTCATAGCTGGACTTTATGTCGTCCGACATATTATGTCAAGTTTTATTGTAAAATATTTTTTATCGATTGTTATATCGATTCAAATCGAATATACCGTAGCCAATTGGATCCTGTTTAGCAAATTGATTATTAAACCAGTCAGCTTCTTTCCAGAATTTGGAGGATGTTCTCCTAACGCCATAAATACTCACAAAGCGCTCATAGTCATCCCTGTTCCTAATTGCAGTTACTGTATCAGCAAATTTTGCTATCTCTTCTTCACGCACTATATAAAAGAAATTTGGGTACGAGCCGAGAATACCTTTATATACACTCATTGTATCTAATGATCTGTCTCGTTTTTCTACTGAATCCAGAATAAAGCTTATATTTTTGTATGCCTTATTACGTATCAACGTGTAGGCCTGGTTATTTTTCTTGCCTATAACTTTTACATAAGAGACATCGGGAAATACCCGTAATATTTCGCCCTTAATTTTGTCCAAACGTTTAATGTGGTAATCAATGTCTGTAATTTTTGTTGTTTTGCATTTTTCAGATTCACAGCGATTGAGATAATCAAAGTTATCACTGGATGTTATCATTCTTTCTTCAAGCTTCATATAAAGCTCACGCTGTGGATCATCCGTTTTATAACCCTCTACAACCTCATGATTTAACCACTCAGTTGGTTGCTCAAAATATTTTTTTACATCCTGCCTTATACCGAGATACCATGAGTCCTGCAATTTTTTACGGTGTGAAACTGGAATGAAAGCCAGAAAATTATTTTCTGCTTCCATACGTAAAAATCCATATAAATACGCGTGTTTAATTGGTGCCCAACATTGCCATATACATCATAGCCCGCGACCAGTAAATAATGTATCCGTTCAAGTATTGGAAAATCTAGTACCCATGCTGATTCTGGATAATCACCTAATAAGCCCTGCTTTACCGACGCACTATCAAAATGACGATATATTGTCAGACTTCGGTTATCTTCATCCATACTACCACTGCCATCCCATAAATATTTCATGGCCTGATCCAGATTAACCTGTGGTACTTTTTCATAATCACCCTGTCGAGTTGTCATATATTTTTTCTGATTATTCCAGTACATAGTCCATATTTTAAATATATTAAAAGTATTACCATCCTGTGCTGGCAGGTTAAGCGTGTTCGCCATTTCAGCCATATATTGATTATCATTATTTACCCGCAGCTTTTCAGGCGCCATAAATAACACCCAGAAATTATCCTCTATTACATTTAAAGCGACCTGCCCACGACATACCGGACCTTTAATAAAGCCTTCAATGAAAAATTTTGAATCGTCGAGTAAAAATTTATATCTAGATACGACAGGCATTTCTGCAAATGCTTTTACAGGGTTAGTTGCTATCTCTGGAGAATATGAGGGTAATTTTGTAATGGTGTAGTCTTCTGTAAAAAACAATTCAAGATATCTTTGCATGCGCTTTTCTGAAAATTCATAGACAACATGCGTTTTATCAACAATTGAAGATTCTAAATATTTTAAGCGATAATAAAATTTATCTACACCCGGACTATCAAACGGACGCGTAGTCGCAATTACTTCTATAGCTTCACCCGGTGGAGTATACGAACGAACTAGTTCAAAAAACTCCCGATTATTAGCATTTTTAAAATGAATATGCCCTAAAACAAGATGTTCATACAGATACCTACTAAATAATCGATGCTTAAAATCGCTCTTATTTAAAAAGGTCTCCCATTCTTTTACCTGCGTTAATGTGCTCTCAGGTAATATATTATTACTGCCATCTGGTAACCCCTGTGAAATCCATTTTACTAATATATAATACTCTTCATCTGATAAATTAGGCATACCGAATGGCATTCCCTGCGTTGGGAATTTCTTTTCGTATTCACCGAATTTATTATTTGTTGGACATGTTTGTTTTCTACCTAAACTCAAATCAAAGCTGTCATCAATCATTCCAACTTTTGGCTGAGGGTTTAACTGTTTTAGCCGTAACATTTTGTATAAAACGGAATTACGTAAATTATTTTCAGCAGTATCTTTTTCGGGGTTTGTCTTATTATTAAGAATACTATGAAACCCTTTCTTTCTCCACTCCTCTTCTGTATGAGCATCTACAAACAAACGTGTTGGCTTTGCCTCTGTTAAACGTTCACCATTATAGACACTCTTTGAGTTTGCACCTCGTTTAATACCTTCTATAGAAGTCATTTTTAACTGGCATGGAGCATCATAACAACTATGACAGACAATACAGCGTTTTTCTAAAACAGGCTTGACCTGATTGATAAATGATATATTTTTATTGTCACCTTTTAATAAAATATCATAATCAACATCTGCCTGCTTTGTCGTTACTGTTTCTTTCTCTCCTCCACAGGAAGCTATAAGCAAAGACAGGATAACTAAAATTATTTTCAATTTATTAATTGGCATTTAGTCAGATTCCAGCTCATCCCATCTTTCATAAGCTGCATTTAATTTTTCATTGATTTCTTCAAGCCTTTTTGTCGTTGCTGTAATTGTATCTTTTTGCTGCTGATAGAAATTAGAATCTAACATAGTTTCGGTTAGTTCTTTTTGTTCAGTATCCAGCGCTTCAATTATTGCTGGCAGTTCATCGAGCTCTTGTTGTTCTTTAAAACTAATTTTTTTTACAGGTTTTTTTTCCTGTTTATTTTTATTAGTTTCTCTGGTTTTTTTTATAGCAGGCTCAGCTTTAATTTTTGATTGCTTATATTTATATTGTTCCAGCCAATCTTCATAACCGCCAACATATTCAAATACCTGGGCATCGCCCTCAAATACTAGAGTACTGGTTACTACATTATCAACGAATGCCCGGTCATGACTCACTAAAATAAGTGTGCCTTCGTAATTCATTAATAACTCTTCTAATAACTCAAGCGTGTCTACATCCAGGTCATTCGTCGGCTCATCCATTATTAAAAGATTAAAGGGTTTTGCAAATAACTTTGCCAGCATTAAACGATTGCGCTCACCACCCGATAACGTGCTTACTGGTGTGTTTGCCTGTGCAGGTGTAAATAGAAAATCACCCAGATAACTCATTACGTGTTTTTCTCTACCCGCCACTTCAATTTTGTCAGTGCCCGGCGCTAAATTATCCCTGACACTTTTCTTTAAATCCAGCTCAGATCTAAACTGATCAAAATAGGCAATTTCTAATTTTGTGCCCATTTCAACTGTACCTTCATCGGGTTTCAACTTGCCTAATAATAAATTAATTAATGTTGTTTTTCCTACACCATTTGGCCCTAAAATTGCGATGCGATCTCCACGGGTAATTAGTGTACTGAAGTTTTTTACGATGAACTCACCTTCATAGCTGAAACTGATATTTTCTACTTCAACCACGCGCTTGCCTGAACGATCCTGTGCCGACACCTGCATATTAACCTGGCCTTTCTGATCACGGCGTTGCGAACGTTCTTTACGCAATGCCTTTAATGCGCGCACACGACCTTCATTACGTGTCCTACGTGCTTTAATACCCTGGCGAATCCACACCTCTTCCTGTGCCAGTCGTTTATCGAGCAGGGCATTTTCTTTTTCTTCGTTTTCGATGGCCTGCTGTTTTAATGTCAAGTAATTTTCATAATTACCCGGCCAGGATGTAAGTTGCCCCCGATCCAGTTCAATAATTCGCGTCGCCAATGTTTTTAGAAATGATCTATCGTGGGTAACAAATAGCACACTGCCATTCCAGTTCAGCAAGAACTCTTCTAACCATTGAATTGCACTAACGTCGAGATGATTGGTTGGCTCATCCAGTAATAATAAATCCGGTTCAGTGACCAGGGCCCTACCCAGTAGTACGCGACGCTTTAGGCCACCTGAGAGTGAACTAAATTCATCATCTGTGGGTAACTCTAGCAATGAAATTGTAGTTTCAACCTGCTGCGAAAGACTCCAGCCATCTACAGCTTCAAGATCATGCTGTATGCGTGACAGTTCCTCCATCTTCTGCTCGGTATAATTCTCAGCTAATTCAAGGCTACAGTGATGATAGCTTTTCAGAATTTCACCCACTCCTTCCAGTCCAGATGCCACCACATCATAAACACTGCCTTCTATATCATCTGGTACATCCTGGGTTAAATAGGCAATCTTCAGATTTTGCTGTTGCTCAATGCTGCCATCATCAACTTTAACCATACCTCCAATCACTTTCATCAGTGTCGATTTACCCTCTCCATTCCGCCCAAGTAAACACAGGCGTTCTTTAGGTTCAATTTGCAAATTGAGTGAATCAAAGAGGTTGGGGCCACCAAAGCCCAGATTTATGTTTCGTAATGTTAGAAGTGCCATATATTGTCTTTAAAAATAACCGTTTCAATTACGTTTATTTTATCAGAGCCAGATAGTATTATTGTATTTTTCCGATCTATTTTGCCATGAGCCTGACAATTCTATCCATTATTGAGTCTCCGACGCACCCTAAGCTTTCTGCGCTTTATAAGCAGCTCGGCGCTCGAGAGATAAAAGTTAATTCCAGTCGAAATGCCATAAAGGCGCTAAAAACCTATAAACCGGATTTCATCGTGGCTGAATTTTTTTATGGTTATGGAAATAATTATGCGGGGGTTAATGTTAGTAACCTTGACGTATTACTCTCATCGCTGCCTAAATACTCACCACACACAAGAACCATTATTTTTGCGATGAAAGATGAAGTTCAGTATATAAGCAAGCTAAATGACCTGTACCCTATACATGGTGCGTTTTTACACGATACACCTGAATTAGCGATTGAAGAGCTGATTACGGCCAGAAGTTAAGCCATTTTTATTCTAATTATCACAAATCTATAACATCACTGAACTCATTACTTTATTGTGCTTCTAAAATGCACAGGAGAAAAACATGTTCAAATATGTAATTTTATTTTGCAGCTTTCTAATCACCTCATCAGCCATTCAGGCACAAACATTCCAAAGTGCAAACACAAAAACTCGCTTACTGGAGTTATATTCATCACAGGGTTGTAGCAGCTGTCCTCCAGCAGAACGCTGGGTTTCAAAACAACTATCCCATCCTCAGTTATGGCATCAGTTTATTCCCGTCGTTTTCCACGTCGATTACTGGGACTACCTGGGGTGGAAAGATCCTTTTTCAAACAAACAATTTTCACAACGTCAAAGACATTATTACCGTCAGGGAGCCGTCAGTACCGTTTATACCCCTGGATTTATATTTGATGGCAAGGAGTGGCGTGGATGGTATCAAGGAGAAACCTTACCTGCTACACCTGTTGAAGCTGGAGTCTTATCTGCAAATTTAAGCGGTGACAAACTCAAAGTTAGCTTTCAGCACAAAATACCTTTGAGACTCAATGTGGCATTACTTGGCTTCGGTATAAAAACTGATGTACAAAGCGGGGAAAACGATGGTAAGCACTTTACTGAAGATTTTGTTGTGTTAAACAAACAGTCCCTTATATCTAAAAATGGTGAGTGGAATTTATCCATAAAAACGACAAGCCCGTTTAATGCTCAGCGTTATGCCCTTGCAATCTGGGTCAATTCTAATGATAACCAGAAGCCACTACAGGCTACCGGTGGATGGATTAAATAAGGTTATTAAGATTCAGCATTTCACAACCAGTATAGTTAATGGGCTGAAATATTTTGAGTGCTTTTAATTTCACTATTGAAATTAATTTCTAGCTGATGATTATCAGACCTTTAGATTGATAATCTCATTGCGAAATTCTTGATTACAAGTGATTCTAAGATACTGTTTGAATATATATTAACTGCTTCAATACTTTTGATTTTTCACACCACGGATAATTGGGCTTTAAATCAGGCTCATAAAAAAGCACATAAATTCATAAGGTTTATTTATATTTACTGAGTTTTCAGCAATGTTAGAGGCCAGCCTTTTGTTTTACAAAAATATATATGATCAAAAACTAGATTCATAAAAAGTGTTTATCTAATATATCCGAGTTACTTTTCAGATGAATGTATTGGCCATGGATCGGACTCTATATGTAATTTATATTTTGTTTTTAAAAATTCAGGAGATATGGCGTAATCTCAAAACTTCCAACCGCTGGTAATTTTAATGTCACGGGTAAAATATTAAGTAACTCGGGTATATTTTCAGTCAGGTAGCTCTCATCTGCCAGAAATGAAAAACTATATTTCTCTACATCCGCACCAGAAATTGCTTTACCAGTGGTTATTTCATTATATACATTTAAAATCGTGGGCGCGCCTAATAAATCTATTCTAATACCTTTATATTCTGCTTTATATGATGGAAATTCATCACTCTTCCTGTATTCAAAATAAACAGTATTGAAAACTTTATTGAGTTCTTTTACAACTCGACCGATGTCAACATCAGGCTGAATACTTAGTCCAGCTATATAATGTTTTTTAGTCATATTTAAATTATTAGCTTTTTAATTCCAATAACTTACAACTTTATTTAATGATTTTATGTGCTATTTGTCTCAATAATTAATTGTAAGCATATTTTAAAAGCCTCGATATTGACTATTTATAATAGTTATAATTAAAATTATATGTGATGAAATTTATAGATTTTAAGTGGGAGAAGTTAATTAGAGCAAAGAGTCTTCATATAAATTCTTATAAAAACATTAAATATATACCCTGTTATTTTACAACAATTAAGAGGTTATCCTAAATGATTATTTTATCTTTAATCATAAATCAGAAACGCTGATTACATTATTTCTTAATTATATTATGAGCAGCACACCAGGCTGATGACCACGCCCACTGAAAATTGTACCCACCTAATTGACCTGTTACGTCCAGTACTTCACCAATAAAGTACAAATTTTTGACTACTTTAGACTCCATAGTTTTTGACGACACATCATTAGTATCTATTCCACCGGCAGTGACTTCAGCGGTTTTATACCCTTCTGTTCCTGATGGAGTTAATTTCCAGTGATGTATTTTTTCATCTATAAAATCTAGCACTGGCTTGTCTAATTGTTTTATTTTATATTCTAAAACCTTATCTTCAAACAGGTTTATAACCAATCTTTTTGGTATTATCTTGCTAAGACAATTACTAACTAGCTGATTTGGGTGATTTATTCGTTCTGATTTTAATAATTCAATTACATTCATAGATGGCAATAAATTAATTTCTATTTCAGATCCATATTTCCAGCTTGCTGATAATTTTAGAATTGCCGGGCCACTTAAACCACGATGTGTAAATAACATATCATCATCTACAATGATTATTTTTTTACTTTTTTTACAGCTGACAGATACCGGCAAGGCCAAACCCGCTAAAGACTTATACTTTATTAATGTTTTTTCGGCTAAAGTAAAAGGCACCAATGAAGCACTTGTCTGAATAATTTTATGTTCAAATTGCTCAGCAATCTCATAACCAAAGCCAGTTGCCCCCAGACTTGGTATCGACAATCCTCCCGTTGCGATTACTAATACATCACAGCTATAGTTTTCTATTGAAGTTTCAATATTAAAACTATCGACTTTAGTAATTTTATTAATCGTGCATTTTTTATATATTTTAATAGACACATTTGCACATTCATCTAATAACATTTTTAAAATTTCTTTTGAGCTATTTCTACAAAATAATTGTCCTGGGCCTTTTTCTACATATTCAATTTTGTGTTGTTCGACCAGTGCCAAAAATTCATACGGTGAATATTGGTTCAGCGCTGACTTGCAAAAATGTGGATTATTTGAATTAAAATCATCGTGAGCAGTATTTAAATTGGTGAAGTTACAACGCCCACCCCCAGACATTAATATTTTTTTGCCGACTTTATTCGCATGATCTAACACCAACACACGCTTATTATGCTTACCTATATTTAATGCAGCAAATAACCCAGCAGCACCTGCACCAATTATAACTACATCGTAATGATTAGATCCAGACAAGGTTATTTTTCACTTAGCCTGTTTACCAGTCTTGCTATTTGAGCCCAGTCATGGGCAACAATATCCTGAGAATGTGCTAGATGATTTCTAAGTGATTCTAATTCTTTTATAACTTTTTTAGCCTGTTTACTTGTTTCAAAGCCCATTTGAATCAGTGAATCTTTATCTGTTATTAGTATTCCTGCTTTATCTGAAAATTGTAAGCAATCAATAAGTTTACAGTGTAAATTTCTGCGCTTCCTTTCATCAAAAATCATCTCTGTTTTTTGCAACCGCCCCGCAGAAAGCACTTCTGTCCATGAATTTTCGGGATAAACTTTTTCTATAAGCTGCGTTAGTGCCGTTTCGATCATGGTAACCAGGCCAAACAACCACATTCTCACCTGCGGTTTATTAATGTCTTCACGGGTTATAACTGCTGTTACTTCACCATAGACACTTACAAAACAAAAATCATGACGAGTTAAAACATGTATTACATCACTTAAACTATCAGTACCCTTAATAACCTGGTCAACAGTATAATGGCGCATACTTTCACCACATACTTCGCCTTTTATCAATGCCTGTTCTATAAAACCCTGCACTCTGCCATTAATTCTTATACTAGCTACACTCTGCTTATAATAACTAAATGCATCATTTGCCTTGCGCACAGGCGTATCACTATCGAAAGATAAAAGGCTTTCAGCTATATCTCTCGCACTAAATAATTGCAAATATTTATTTTTAAAATTTATATCTGTAAATCCGGGTAGATTTATAATGCTACTATTTACAGGTTCAATATGACGTTGTATCGATGAATCAATACCTAGATTTTCACTGCTTTTTAGTAATAATTTTTTTGCTCGTTTTAATAGACTTGAATCACCATCTTTTAAAATTTCCAGTAAAGCCTGCATTTCAGCAATAAATGTTACCGCAAATTTTTTATCATTTTTAACTATATCGGCACAATTGTGAATTAAATCAGCGAGCTTAATTGTTTTAGCCCTACGTGATGCAGTAGCTAAATGCTGTCGGTCAATTTCTTTACGTGTTGCTCGATTTCCGTCAGAGGGTTTACTAACATCGGTTAACTCCTCTACCAGCTCTGCTATTTGTACCCCAAATGCATTTTCTATATCACCTAGTGTAGCGGGGGTATCTTCAACCGTATCATGTAACCAGGCTGCCGCTATCATTTGCTCATCATCCGTGACTGATGCAACTAATTTTGCGACTGCCTGTAAATGTGTTTGATAAGGCTGATTTGTATATTTACGAACGTGATGGATTCGCTGATGTTCGGTAGTTGCGAAGTCCTGTGCTTTTTTTATTATCTCTGACATTTATATTACCGATATTTTTTACACACCACATATTTTTTTGTAAGGGCAGGAGATGATATCATTTATTTTTTCTTTGTCGGCCTTTCCCAGCCAGATATAGATTTTTGTGGTGATCGACTTATCACCAGCATATCTTCTTCGACATTTTTAGTTAATGTAGTACCGGCACCTATTGTAACTCCGCTTGAGATATTCACTGGAGCAACTAATTGTGAATCTGATCCAACAAATACATTATCGCCAATAACGGTTTTATATTTATTAGCTCCATCATAGTTACAGGTAATTGTACCAGCTCCGACGTTTACATTTTTACCCATTTCGGTATCACCCACATAGGAAAGGTGATTTACTTTACTACCTTCGCCTATATTGGCTTTTTTAATTTCTACAAAATTTCCTATCTTCGCATTTTGACTTAGGTGTGTATCTGGCCTTAAGCGTGCGTATGGCCCCACTTCACAATTATTTTCTATGACTGCATTTTCAATAACACAATTAGCTTTTATATTTACATTTTCGCCGATACTGGAATTAATAATGACACAGTTTGGACCAATATTAGTTCCGCTTGCAATTTTTACATCACCTTCAATGACAGCATTAATATCTATAAAAACATCATTATTTATTTTTACGTTACCGCGAATATCAATACGTGACGGATCAGCTAATGCTACTCCATTTGTCATTAACTCATCGGCGATATTACGTTGAAATATTCTTTCGAGTGTTGCGAGTTGTAGACGATTATTTACCCCTTCAACTTCATAACTGGCTTTTGGTTGTGCCGTTTTTATTTCGATATTATCTTTTTCTGCCAACTCAAAGATATCAGTTAAGTAGTATTCACCCTGACTATTTTTATTATCGATCTTATTTAATAGGCGTTTTAATGTTTCACCATTACAAGCCAGTATACCGGTGTTCACTTCCTGGATTTTTTGCTGTTCTTCCGAGGCATCTTTTTGCTCTACTATACCTGTAACCTGCCCGTTATCATTTCTTAATATTCGACCGTAACCAAACGGGTTATCTAAATTTACTGATAACAATGCAACCTTACCTTCTGAATCTTTTAATAATTCATCAAGGGTTTCTTTTTTAGTTAACGGAACATCACCATATAAAACCAGTACATGGTTATTAAGATTTACCGATTCAAATGCCTGCATTACCGCATGACCGGTTCCAAGCTGCTCTTTTTGTTCTACCCACTTAGCATCGAAGTGTTTACAGGTTTGTTTTACCTGCTCGCCACCGTGGCCATATATAACAACAACTTCTTCTGCTCCGAGCTCTTTCGCGGTATCGTATACGTGTTCTACCAGAGGTTTATTAGCAAGTTTATGCAGAACCTTGGGATTGCTGGATTTCATACGGGTGCCTTTACCGGCGGCGAGAATGACGACACTTAGTGACATTTTTTGTTCCTTAACATATTTATCCCCTTTATTAGTACAAGGTGGGTTTAGCTGTTTTGCGATTTAGCAGTCTGTGAGATTTCATATCTCCCCCAACCTCTCACAAAGTGGACAGCTAGTGATTTTGCTTATCTTACAACATTTCTTTTCTTTTCACGCATAAAAAATGCCGGAACCAGGTCCGGCATTTTTGTCAGAATCGCAATTGATATCTGCGATTGCCTGCGATTTTAACTGGCTTTATATCAAGCGTTTTGTTTTCTACGGGCAACACCCACAAGTCCAATTAAACCCGAACCAAACAACCAAACGGCGGCAGGTACAGGCACAGCGGCAACATTTTCGTATTCAAACTGAAAACTGGTTATGCTTGACTCAAGCAATGTTATATCTATTTGAGATATAGAGCCAATAGCTGATATATCAGATATTTCAGTCCAGCTATTTGTTGTATCGATACTCGTATCAAGTATAGAACCAAAACCATCAATAGTCACAGGAACATTGTTGCTTATTCCTCCGACAGAAACACTTGATACATCTACGATAGAAGTATCAAAGATAAATGAGTAGGGTATATTATCGAAACCGGTAATACTGGCAACTGGGTTGCCAAATAAATCTTCAGGTTCAATTAAAACACCACCACCATTGAATGAGATAGTTAAAAAGTTAGTCACTGCCAAAGGTTCGGAATACGATCCTACAAGTGACTCAAAATTTACGCTATAAGTCGCCGCAGAAGCAGAAGAGATAGAAGCGATGGCAATTGCCAAAGCTTTAGGTAAGACATTTATTTTCATCATTGTTCCTTTTTTATTATTTTTTCCAAAAAACGCAAGCGTCGAAATTATACACCAATTTGCGTATTTATATAATTTCAGGTATACGGCTTCGTCTTAGTATGCCAATGCAATTTGTTTGTGCTGCATTTAATTCATTGCAAAAAAAAAAGCCGGAACAGTGTCCGGCTTTTTAAAACGTTATCAACAGCAATATTATCTGCGGCCTCTAACCTTCTTGATCGTCTCTACCATTGCAGCGGCTTCCGCTAACTGCGCACTGGCTTTGGCGAAGTCCATTTCAGAACTCTTGTTCTCCATGGCTTCTTCAGCGCGTTGTTTCGCTTCAATTGCTGCTGCTTCGTCCAGATCATCTGCACGAACCGCAGTGTCAGACAAAATAGTTACTACGTGTGGCTGAATTTCCAGCATGCCGCCGGAGATGAAATATGATTCATCTTCTCCGTTCTGGCCACGTACCCGAACTTCACCCGCCTTAAGCTTGGTAAGTAAAGGTGTGTGACGCGGCGCAATACCTAATTCACCCATGACACCCGGAGCAAAAACCATAGTGGCTTCGCCTGACCAGATTTCACTTTCCGCACTCACTATATCTACATGTGTTGTCATCGCCATAATGCGTTTTCCTTACATGTTTTTCGCTTTTTCTTTAACTTCATCGATGCCGCCTACCATGTAGAACGCCTGCTCTGGAATATCATCCAGTTCACCATCAAGGATTGCTTTAAAGCTAGCTAAAGTTTCTTTTAAGCTTACGTATTTACCTTCTGCTCCGGTGAATACTTCTGCTACGAAGAATGGCTGTGATAAGAAACGCTGGATTTTACGAGCGCGGGCTACTGCCTGCTTATCTTCGTCAGACAATTCGTCCATACCCAGAATCGCGATAATATCTTTCAGCTCTTTATAACGCTGCAATGTACCCTGTACACCACGAGCTATATCATAGTGCTCCTGGCCTACAACTTGTGGATCAAGTTGACGTGAAGTTGAATCCAGTGGATCAACCGCAGGATAGATACCTAACTCGGCAATTTGACGAGACAGTACTAATGTTGCATCAAGGTGAGCGAAGGTTGTTGCAGGTGATGGGTCAGTCAAGTCATCAGCCGGTACATAAACCGCCTGGAATGATGTGATAGAACCTGTCTTAGTCGACGTAATACGTTCCTGTAGAACACCCATTTCTTCCGCCAGTGTTGGCTGGTAACCTACCGCTGAAGGCATACGACCTAACAGTGCAGATACTTCTGTTCCCGCTAGTGTATAACGGTAGATGTTATCAACGAACATTAATACATCACGACCTTCGTCACGGAAGTTTTCCGCAATGGTCAGACCGGTTAATGCTACACGTAGTCTATTTCCCGGGGGCTCATTCATCTGGCCATAAACCAGTGCAACCTTATCCAGTACGCCGCCTTCTTCCATTTCATAGTAGAAGTCGTTACCCTCACGAGTACGCTCACCAACACCTGCGAATACTGAGTAACCGCTGTGCTCTACTGCGATGTTACGAATTAGCTCCATCAGTGTAACGGTTTTACCAACACCCGCACCACCGAACAAACCAACTTTACCACCTTTAGCGATAGGCATAACCAGATCGATTACTTTAACACCGGTTTCCAGTATTTCTACATCTGAAGATAACTCTTCATATTTAGGCGCTTCACGGTGAATCGGCAATGATTTTTCTTCACCGATTGGGCCGGCTTCATCAATTGGCTCACCCAGAACATTCATTACACGTCCTAGCGTTTTAGTACCAACAGGAACGGTAATTGCTGCTCCGGTATTAGATACGTCAATACCACGTTTTAAACCTTCAGTTGAACCCATGGCAATTGTACGTACAACACCATCACCCAACTGAGCCTGAACTTCTAATGTCAGACTCGCGCTTTCGATTCTTAACGCATCGTATACCTTAGGAATAGCATCCCTTGGGAACTCAACGTCGATTACCGCACCGATAATCTCGACAACTTTTCCAGCACTCATAGACTGATCCTCATAATTTAAATTCTTTTTATGTCAACGTTATATGCTGACAATTAAACCGCAGATGCACCTGCAACAATCTCAGAAATTTCCTGAGTGATTGCCGCCTGACGCGCTTTGTTATAAACCGTTTCAAGTTCACTGATAATGTCACCAGCGTTGTCGGTTGCTGATTTCATAGCAATCATACGAGCTGACATTTCACAGGCGATGTTTTCAACAACACCCTGATAAACTTGCGATTCAACAAAACGCATGAGCAGGCCATCAAGAATCTCTTTAGAGTCCGGCTCATAGATGTAATCCCAGTGATGCTTTAAATTCTCATCAGTGGAACCACTTACGGGTAACATTTGTAAAACGGTAGGCGTTTGTGTCATGGTGTTTACAAACTCGTTGCTCACCAGATAAAGCGCATCAATTTTACCGTCGGTAAATGCATCTAACATTACCTTGATAGAACCGATTAAGTCATGCATGTGAGGCGAATCACCTAACTGGCTGGCCTCAGCAACTACATTGCCAGGGTTGCGCTTGAAAAAATCAACCGCTTTACGCCCTACAGGAACAACATCAATCTCTACACCCTTGTCGTGGTGAGCTTTCATATCGTTAATGGTTTTCTTAAAAATATTAACGTTTAAGCCACCACACAGACCGCGGTCTGATGTAACAACAATGTAACCAACGCGCTTTATTTCACGTTCAATCATATACGGATGTTTTATTTCCGCATGTGCCTGAGATAAATGCGCAATTACATTGCGCATTTTCTCTGCGTATGGACGGCTCGCCCGCATTCTTTCCTGCGCTTTACGCATTTTAGAAGCAGCTACCATTTCCATCGCCTTGGTAATTTTCTGAGTATTTTTAATACTCTTTATTTTACCGCGTATTTCTTTTGCACCGGACATCGTTTATCTCCGACTACCAAACACCGTTAGCTTTAAAAGCTTCAAGAGCTGATTTCATTTCAGCCGCGATGTCGTCATTGTAATCACCTGCTTCATCTATCTTAGAAACCAGATCCGCGTTATTGCTCTTAACATAAGCCCACATGGCTGATTCGAAATCAAGCACCTGCTTAACATCTACATCATCCATAAAGCCTTCGTTCATCGCAAACAGACTGAAGCCCATTTCAGCTACGCCCATTGGCGAGTACTGAGCCTGCTTCATCAGTTCAACTGCACGTTCACCTAAGGCTAACTGTGCACGGGTTGCATCATCAAGATCAGATGCAAACTGAGCGAATGCCGCTAATTCACGATATTGAGCCAGTGCCAAACGAACACCACCACCAAGCTTCTTAATGATCTTGGTCTGTGCTGCACCACCTACACGAGATACGGATAAACCCGCATTGATCGCTGGGCGAATACCGGCGTTAAATAAATCCGATTCCAGGAAGATCTGGCCATCGGTAATTGAGATAACGTTCGTTGGTACGAAAGCAGAAACGTCACCGTCCTGGGTTTCGATAATTGGAAGAGCCGTTAAAGAACCCGTCTTACCTTTTACCGCGCCATTGGTTGCTTTTTCTACGAAGTCAGCATTAACACGCGCCGCACGCTCTAATAAACGAGAGTGTAAGTAGAAAACATCACCCGGATACGCTTCACGACCCGGTGGACGACGTAACAGTAAAGATACCTGACGGTAAGCCCATGCCTGCTTAGTTAAATCATCATATACAATCAGTGCGTCTTCGCCTTTATCGCGATAGAACTCACCCATTGAGCAACCTGAATAAGGAGCGATGTACTGCATCGCTGCTGAGTCAGAAGCTGCTGCTGCAACGATAATGGTGTGAGCCATTGCATCGTGCTCTTCTAATTTGCGTACCAGGTTAGCAATAGTAGATGCTTTCTGACCAATCGCCACGTAAACACACTTAACACCTGTGTCCTTTTGATTGATGATTGCATCTAATGCTACGGCCGTTTTACCTGTCTGGCGGTCACCGATGATTAATTCACGCTGGCCACGACCGATGGGAACCATCGCATCAATTGACTTAAGACCTGTTTGAACCGGCTGGTCAACAGACTTACGTTCGATAACACCCGGTGCAATCTTCTCGATAGGAGCAAAAGTCGTTGTTTCGATTGGGCCTTTACCGTCGATAGGTGAGCCTAATGAATCAACAACACGTCCTAACAGTGCATCGCCTGTCGGTACTTCTAAAATTTTACCGGTACACTTGGCAACATCACCTTCTTTCAGGTGCTTGTCTGAGCCCAGTACAACCGCACCTACTGAGTCACGCTCAAGGTTAAGTGCGAGTGCAAAAGTCTCGCCAGGCAGTTCGATCATCTCGCCCTGCATGGCCTCGGATAAACCGTGGATACGTACGATACCGTCAGCCATGCTGACAATAGTGCCTTCGGTACGGGCTTCCGCTACCGTCTCAAAGCTTTCTATTCGTTTTTTAATCAGTTCACTGATTTCTGATGGATTCAGTTGCATTCTAATTCCTCTTTAATGGTTCAAGTCTGCCCCTAATGGGACACGGCCTGGGTTAATGACCCAATTTTGGCTTGAGTTGAACCATCTATAACTAAGTCGCCAGCCCGAATAACTACGCCGCCAATTAACGACTCATCAATTTCTGTCGTTAAACTTACTTCACGGCCCAATTTTATTTTCAGGGCATTGGTCATTGATTGAACCTGTGCATCGCTTAAAGCGTATGCAGATGTTGCTGTTGCTTCTACCGTGTTTTCAGCTTCGGCGCGGTGCGCTTCAAATAAAACCACAATATCCGGCATTAATATCAGTCGGCTGTTTTCAGCCATTACTTTGATAAAGTTTTTCTGTGTTACAGAAAGTTTATCGCCGCAAATATCAATTAAGAGTTCGCCTTTCGCTTCAGCACCCATTGCTGGGTTATCAATCACGGCTGCAAAATCATCGTTGCTAACAACAGCTTCGATAAATTGCAGTGCGTCTGACCATTCCGCCTGTTTTGATTCGGCTTGCGCCACTTCAAAAACTGCTTTTGCGTATGGTCGTGCTTGCGTTGTGTATTCAGACATGGTTATTACCTTTTACCCTTATATCTGGGCAATCATGTCATCAACGATATCGCTATGCGCTTTCTCGTCAATTTCACGATTAAGGACTTTAGCCGCACCAGCCATTGCGATGCATGCTACCTGTTGCCTTAAAGCTTCTTTAGCACGATTGATTTCCTGCTCAATCTCAGCATCCGCAGCGGTTTTAACCCGGCCTGCTTCTTCTTTTGCATTATCTTTAGCTTCTTCAACAATTTCAGATGCACGCTTCTGCGCCTGGGTCACAATATCAGATGCCTGATTTTTGGCTTCTTTAATGTGCTTTTCAGCCGCTTTTTCAGCTAGTTCCTGCTCGTGCTGACCGCGTTCAGCGGCAGCAAGTCCATCGGCAATCGTCTTTTTACGTTCGTCCAGCGCTGCAATCAGCGGTGGCCAAACATACTTCATTACGAACCATACAAACACGAAAAACGCGATTGACTGTCCGATAAGAGTTGCATTGATGTTCATGTTATTTCCTCGTAACTTTAATTGTTATCTATTCAGATGGCCCATAAGGGTGTTCTGAACATTAACCGCCAGCTACTGCGAAAAGAACATATAGAGCGATACCAACAGCGATCATAGGAACCGCGTCAACAAGACCCATAACGATGAAGAACTGAGTACGTAACATAGGAATCAGTTCTGGCTGACGAGCAGCACCTTCCAAGAAACGGCCACCTAAGATACCGATACCAACAGCTGCACCTAGTGCACCCAGACCCATCATTAATGCGCCGGCGATGTATAGAAAAGCTTGTGCTTCAGTCATTGTAAATTCTCCTGTGAGAGTAAGTTTAATTTAAATTTAAAAATTCTTTTTTAGGTCACTATTAATTATTAATTAGTGTTCCTGATGCGCCATATCCAGATATACAATGGTCAGGGTCATAAATATGAACGCCTGTAGTGTGATAATCAGGATGTGGAATATAGCCCAGCCTAACTGCAATACGCCGCCAAACAGACCAGTGGCTAAACCGGCTGAGTACATGATTGCAATTAGAATGAAAATGGTTTCGCCGGCATACATGTTACCGAACAGTCGTAATGCCAGTGATATAGGCCTGGCAATCAGGGAGACAACCTCTAATACCAGGTTAACGGGTAAACCGGCTTTACCGAATGGCTGGAATGCCAGCTCACCTAAAAATCCGCCAATACCTTTGATCTTGATGCTGTAGTAAATCATCAACCAGAACACACCCAGCGCCATACCGAAAGTTACGTTAGGGTCTGTGCTTGGTACAACCTTGAAAAATACATGGTGAGGATCAACACCGAAGAACGTTTGACCAACCCAGCCCGCTAACATGGGCAACCAGTCAACCGGGATTAAATCCATGAAATTCATTAAGAACACCCAGGCAAAAACCGTTAATGCCAGTGGAGCCACAATATCGTTTCTACCGCTGAATGAGCCACGCACACTGGTGTTGACAAATTCTACGATCATTTCTACAAAGTTTTGAAACCCTGAAGGAACGTCGGTTGTGGCTGTTTTAGCCACACTGCGAAACATAAAGAAAAATACAATAGCCAGACCAAAAGACCAGCCCAGTGAATCTACATGAAATGCCCAGAAACCCATTTCTTTCGCCTGCTCGGCAGTTTGAGCAAACATCCAGCCACCTTCGGGATGGTTACCGTAGGTCATGTTCTGTAAATGGTGCTTTATATATTCGCCTGAAGTTATGCCTTCACTCGACATTCTCATCTCTCCAATTCGTGTTGGCGTCTTCTTCATCCGTATTGATGAAAAACGACACCAGCATGGGAATCATTGTAATAAACAGGTAAGCGCACATCAGTGCAATTACATTTAATTGTTTGATGGCGTTAAACGCGGTAACAAACAGCATAACAGTAAGTATTATTTTACCGACCTCAGCACCGTAATAAGTGGTGAGGATTTGAGCAGGTTGTGCGTCTTTTGCTGCGGATTTGGCCTTATAAAAGACCTTCCAGGCAAAATAAGCATTGGCAAAACTCGCAATGATTGCCCCGGTAAACACCGCTATGGCGATCGATTCACTAAAGAACAAGCTGAGCAAACCTGCGAACACACTCATCACAAATTGAAGGATTATTATTTTCTTAATTTGTGTGGTACTTGTTTTTAGCATTCTTTTAACGAAAAGCAATCCAGCCTCGGAAAACGCGCGCAAAGTATAGGTGCCTATGTGTTTCGGGTCAACCTTAATGTACGAATAAGTACAGTTTATTTAGTAGATTCTAATTTATTAATAAGCCACTATTTGCGGGGTTTTTAGAGGCTTATTTATGGCTTAATTTTTTACGAATAGTTGACCTGAATTTTTCGATGCATATTTTTTGCTGCAGGTCTTTGATATTAAACAAATATTTTTGTGAGGATGCCCACATATTTGGTATTGGGTGATTTTCTGTTGCTTTGGTGACGGCTGAGTTCTGCTGATCCATCTCTACTGTGTCATTTCTGCCTGTTCAGAGATGACAGTGCAGATGCTTACTTAATCTTGGCTAAAATACCATCCAGTTCGTCTAAACTGGAATAGTTAATCACCAGTTTTCCCTTACCATTCGTCTTATGCTCAAGATGCACTGGCGCACCCAGTCGTTCACTCACCTGTTCCTGCAGGCGCTTAATATCCGGGTCCATACTCGCTGACGCGGTAGAGACTTTTGGTGGGGGATTTAGCGCACGCTTTACCTGCTTCTCGGTTTCCCGTACTGACCAGCCCATATCTGCAACTTTATTCGCCAACGCACTTTGTTCTGCGCCAGTGAGTGCCAACAATGCTCGGGCGTGGCCCATATCAATCTTGCGCTCATCTACCAGATATTTTACGTCTTCATTCAGGTCTTTAAGGCGCAACAAATTGGTGACCGTGGCCCTGGAACGACTAACCACTTCCGCCACCTGTTGATGGGTCATTTCAAATTCGTCAATCAATCGTTGTAACGCACGGGATTCTTCTAATGGATTTAAATCTTCCCGCTGGATATTTTCAATCAGTGAAATAGCCGCCGCAGACTGGTCATTTAATTCTTTAACCACCGCCGGTATTTCATCTAAACCTGCCAGCTGAGACGCACGCCAGCGACGCTCGCCGGCGATAATTTCAAATTTACCGGCGGAAATAGGACGTACCACTATTGGCTGAATAACACCCTGGGACTGGATTGAGTCCGCCAGTTCCTGTAGCGCCTCCTGCTCAAAGTGTACCCGGGGCTGATAGGTGCCGCGCTGGATTAACTCGATTGCAATATGACGCAGACCGTTATTGCCCGTCGTCGGACGACTCGACTGATTGCCCTGAGGTACAGGTGCAGGCTCTGCAACAACCGGTGTTGTGGAAATGGGTTGGGGATCAGTAAGCGCTTTAACTTCCGCCGCATTGCCTAACAGGGCGTTTAAGCCGCGTCCCAGGCCTCTTTTCTTTTTTGCCATTGATAACTCTAATAGTGATATTTATTGATATTAAGTTTGAGGCCAGGAACATTGTTATAGCTCCCGGCATAGAAAAAGAGGGCTGTAGGAGATTTAGCTTTTAAATCCCCCTCAATCCGCCTTTTTCTAAGGGGGAAGTAAATAGTTCCTTCTGGTCCTACGCCACTGCAGGCTGAGCCGCTGTCACCTGCTTGCGAATGACCTCACCCGCCAGCGAAAAATACGCCAGTGCACCTCGTGAAGTTTTATCGTAATTTAGTACCGGCAGGCCGTGTGACGGTGCTTCTGCCAGACGTACATTTCGCGGTACAACGGTTCGATAAACCCGGTCGCCAAAATGCTCAATGAGTTGATCTGATACATCCGTGGCCAGTTTATTGCGCGGATCGTACATCGTGCGCAGCAGGCCTTCAATTTCTAAATCCGGGTTAACACTGCTCTTCACCTGCTCAATGGTTTCCATTAAGGATGACAGCCCTTCCAGTGCGTAATATTCACACTGCATGGGGATTAGCACACCATTAGCGGATACCAGTGCATTTAAGGTGAGCATATTTAAAGAAGGCGGGCAGTCAATAATGATGAAATCGTAATCGGCCTCTATTTGCTGTAATGCTGTGCGCAGGCGCGATTCACGACCATCGACACTTAACAACTCAACTTCAGCAGCGGTTAAATCGCTGTTAGCCGGCAGCACATCAAAGGCAATGCCTTCAACCTTCTGAATACAGTCGATGATATTTTCTTCCGCCAGCAACACATCTAAAATACTGGTTTCCAGATCATGCTTATCCACACCACTGCCCATAGTGGCATTGCCCTGGGGGTCTAAATCCACCAGCAGAACACGCTTTTGGGTTAAGGCTAGAGACGCCGCCAGATTCACCGATGTAGTGGTTTTGCCCACGCCGCCTTTCTGATTAGTTACTGCTATTTTTTTTGCCATGATTTCAATTCTTCTGTGATGCTCTGATTGTCTATTTTAGGGAAGACGACGGATTTCAATTAACTGTCGATCTTCATCCAGCCAGGGCACCTGTAATTGATGTTGCGCTAGCTGCTCATATCCTGTGGTTAACACTGGCATCTCATCCTTTCCCTTCATTGCCAGTACCCGGGTAGTTGATGTTAACAGATGTTGGGTGCGATCCAATATAGTATTTAATGCAGCAAATGCCCGACAGGTGATAATTTTAAAGCCATATTCTGGCTTATAATCTTCTACACGACTATGAATAATGTCAATGTTTTCAAGCTTTAAGTCGATTTTGCACTGGGTTAAAAACCGCGTTTTTTTGCCATTACTGTCGAGCAAAACAAACTGATAATCGGGCAAACAAATTGCCAGAGGGATGCCCGGCAGACCCGGGCCGGTGCCCACATCGAGAATTGGGCTGTTTTTTATAAATGGCAAAATACTCAAACTATCCAGCAAATGGCGAATCACCATCGAATCCAGCTCACGAATTGCGGTGAGGTTGTAAGCCTTATTCCACTTCAGCATAAGCTGTAGGTAATCGATTAATTTTTGCTGAACCTGTGGGGATATTTGCAGCCCGAGTTGTTGTATGCCCTGTTCCAGTCGTTGTTCAGCCTGCATTTAATCGTCTCATTTATAACCAAGTGCATTATTAGTTAAAGTCTTTAACAATGTATCCAACTCGGATAACAACGCCGCATTTTGAATATTGTGGCGTCGATTTAATTCTTTCGAATTCATATATGCCAGCCAGGTCTGATTTTTTTCATCCTGCCAGGCCATTACTTTTAAAGGTAAATCCAGCGCCACTAACGGGTTTTCATTAATTAGCGGCGAGCCAGCTTTTGGGTTGCCAAAAATAATTAACTGAGTAGGGCGCATTGAAATACCGGCTTTTTTAGCGCCCATGGAATGATAGATACGGCTGTAGACAATTATGCCTTTTTGTTTAATCAATTTTTCCAGCCGGTCGATCGTTTCACCTACGCTGTAGCGGCTTTGTTTTACGGTGTAATCCTGAATGGAGTGAGCAACATTTATATTGCAGAATAACAATAACAACAAGCCCAATGTAATAATTTTTAATCTAACTTTTTTCACTTTTTATAATACCTTTTATTATTTTTTCTCAGATTAACTCATTTTCAAAACATCCTGATGAATGTCAGATTACCGGTAAAAAACCGCCCCGCAATAAACATAATTTTAAATATTTTTTGGTGATTTGATCTAGATATAATTACCTCACCAAACATCAGTCAGTTTTATAATTTTTCTAAATGAAGACATCAATGGCTACCTTTTTTCATTTATTTTTAAATTTAACCAGTATTATTTTACATCCGCTGTTTTTTTAAATGAACGAGTAAAAGTGAAATCGCCGCCGGTGTAACACCGGATATACGTCCTGCTTGCCCTAAAGTAGTTGGTTGATGATCAATTAATTTCTGACGTACTTCATTGGATAAACCTTTTACCTGATCGTAAGATATTTCTTCTGGAATATTTTTATTTTCATAGCGTCGGGCTTTTTCAATTTCTTCTTTTTGTCGATTTAAATAGCCCGCATACTTAACCTGAATTTCAACCTGTTCTGCAACTCTTGCATCACTCACCGGAGGGCCGAATTCTGTAACGCCGGTTAACTTTTCGTAAGTCATTTCCGGGCGTTTTAATAAATCTAAAGCACGTGATTCTTTGCTTAAAGGTTTGGCTAAAACCGCCTCTAACGATTTACCCACAGATGAATTTGGCTGCACCCACATATCATTTAAACGCTGTTGTTCACGCTCAATAGCGTCCTGCTTTTCATTAAATATTTTCCACTGGTATTCAGTGAGCAGGCCCATTTTGTGTGCCGCTTCTGATAATCTAATATCCGCATTATCTTCACGCAATAACAACCGGTATTCCGCCCGCGAAGTAAACATGCGGTACGGCTCCTGGGTACCATTGGTAATTAAATCATCCGCGAGTACGCCAATATACGCCTGATCCCTGCGTGGTGACCAACTGTCTTTTTCCTGCACTTGCAATGCTGCGTTTATTGCTGCCAACATACCCTGGGCAGCGGCTTCTTCATAGCCGGTCGTGCCGTTAATTTGTCCCGCAAAAAACAGGCCTTTGATAAACTTCGTTTCCAGACTGGGTTTTAAATCCCGTGGGTCGAAAAAATCATATTCAATGGCGTAGCCCGGTCGAGTGATAAACGCATTTTCAAAGCCTTTAATCGAGCGCACCAGGTCAAACTGCACATCAAATGGCAGGCTGGTTGAAATGCCGTTGGGATAAATTTCAAAACTGTTTAAGCCTTCCGGCTCAATAAATATCTGATGGGAATCTTTATCTGCAAAGCGTACAATTTTATCTTCGATGGATGGGCAATAACGCGGCCCGACTCCTTCAATTACACCGGAATACATGGGGGAACGATCTAGCCCTGCGTGAATAATTTCATGGGTTCTGGCATTGGTATAGGTAATATGACAGGAGATTTGCCTGGGATGATCATCCACCGAACCGGTGAGGGAAAATACCGGAGTCGGCGTATCGCCGGGCTGTTCCTGTAACTCGCAATAGTCTATCGAGCGGGTATCAATGCGTGGTGGGGTACCGGTTTTAAGGCGATTTACTCTAAATGGCAAATCCCGCAAACGTTTTGACAGGGTGATGGATGGCGGATCACCCGCACGCCCACCGCGATGGTTGCTCTCACCAATATGAATTAAGCCACCCAGAAATGTACCCACGGTTAACACTACCGTTTTGCACTTAAATTTCAATCCCATCTGGGTGACTACGCCCATCACCTGATCATTTTCGATAAGCAAATCTTCCACTGCCTGCTGAAAAATAGACAGATTGGGCTGAGTTTCCAGGGCAATACGAATTGCCTGACGATAAAGCTGACGATCGGCCTGTGCACGAGTCGCCCGCACGGCGGGGCCTTTGCTTGCGTTTAAGGTACGAAACTGAATGCCGCCTTTATCCGCTGCCTTTGCCATAATGCCGCCCATGGCATCAATTTCTTTAACCAGATGGCCCTTGCCAATACCCCCGATAGCGGGATTGCAGCTCATGATGCCAAGGGTTTCAATATTGTGTGTCAGCAGCAGGGTTTTTGAGCCCATGCGAGCAGCCGCCAATGCGGCCTCGGTACCGGCATGGCCACCACCAATCACAATGATGTCGTAGGTTTCGTTATAAAACATGGGATTTGGGACGATTGATTATTAATTGAACGATTTTAGCAAAAATTAAGGCAAGCGACCTGTTTAAATTAATGTAGGGATTAAATACTGTATAAGCCCATGCTGCTTACGACAACCAGCACACCACCGGTAATCCGCTTAAACATATCGTCATTCTGTAAAATAAATTGATGGGCTTTTAAACCAATAATATGCCCAATGGCTCCAGCCGGTAGCAAACCCAGTGCGACTAATATATTCAGCTCAATACCCACTATCACAAATACAGTCATTTTGATTATTACAATAGTAAACCACAACACAAATAAAGTATTATGGAGTAACTTTGCTTTTACATTACGCATAAAAACTGCCACCATTAAAGGTGCGCCGGTTAATGAGGTGCCCGCCACATAACCACCAATGCATAATAAAAAACGATCCAACCAGATACTATCACTTTGAATACTCTTCCCTGTTATCCATAAAATTGCATACAGTAATGTAATCGAATATATAAATATCAGTAGCCAGTTTGTCGGTAAACTGATTAAACCCAATACTCCCACCAGAACAAAATGGAACAATAGTTAGCTTGGATTTATTTAAATATGCCCAATCAACTTCTGCAAGTCGAGAACGCAATGTTAAACATGAAAAAATAACAGATGTATACCGATGATTGGCAACCAGAACAGGGGTTGATCATAAATAAATAACATCAGGGGTAAGCCCAGTGCACCTCCACCAAACCCCAGGCCACTGCGTACAAAACCTGTCCAGATGAAAACCAGAAAAACTAATATTAATTCTGTGTAGCTAAACCCTGATTAACATCCATATATTTGTTTGATCATTCTTTTTCAAACAATATTTGAAAGTTTACTGAATCGTGGTCAATATCACGTACACCATATATCGTTTTATCTTTTTTATATAATGTAGATTTATAGGTTCTTACCCCATCCGAGGTGATTATTTTATTACCTTTTATGGAGATTTCCAAGCCATCTGATAACAACGCTGCTCTTGAATTATATTCGATACTGGTTAATGTTTTAGGACTCTTTTCTTTAATCACTTTCTTTTTAGTCAGCCCATCTTTATTTACTTTTACTTCATACACAGCTTTTGATAAAAGATCTTTAAGCGTAATAGTTTTACCTAAAAATAATGTGCTGATTTCTTTACTCGTCATTACTTTATAATGTTGTTTTTCTAAGCTAGCTAATGTTAGTTTTGATTCTGCTGTAACAGTTGATACTGATAAATTCACCAGTAAGAATATTAGAATTATTAATTTCATTTATATCTCTTTTTTATTTATTTATTTAAAACCAATAATATTTCATTAAATTATCGATAATGGGACTATGATTAAATGCAACTTATTAAGTCTCATTGCCCTAAATAATCATCTATATATAAGGCTAATTTGTCCTGCAGGTTTGCTTCAAATTCATCTAAATTTTTACTAAAAATATTCAGGTACTTCACTGCTTTCTCATGATTCAGTTTTTTATTATTTATTCTATATTCTATTTCAGGTAGTGTTTTGTCATGTCGCGGTACGATAGTCCACACAATAAATTCTGTATCCGTTTCTTTTACCATTTTTTGAGCTGACTGACAGAACGCATCAATATGTTCCGTTCCCTGTGGTCCCAGGCATCCTGCCTCTAAACGAAATATTACGTTCAGTTTTTTATCTTGATCCAGCGGTAGTTTAATATTCATCTTTTTACTATAGTCCTGTTTCTACAAATCTTCATCTATACCATATTGATTTAAACCCCAGGCAAACAGATGACTACTGCGATCATTTGACTGACGCAAATTGCTCGCCAAACGTTGTAACCAGTGCTTAAATAATTGATAAGCTTCTTGTGGGTGACTATCCATATAATTGAGTAATATTTCCCTATTAATTCGCATTAATTCAACTTTATCATTAGCCACCACGGATGCACTACGCGGTGAACCATCAAACAGATTTAATTCTCCAAAGGTATCTCCCGGTCCTAATTCACAGAATCCCGACTGTATTTGTCTGCCGTCATGTAATACTACTCTTTTATTTATACGCACATGCCCCTTTTCAATATAAAATACATCAAGGCTTTCTTCTCCTTCCATCATAATTCGATCGCCACTTTTATACTTAACGAGCTCACAGGCATGAGGCTGTTTAAACTCATCCGCTTGTAAAAATTTTTTTAATATTGTTGACATAATTTTTAAGAATACTGTTAATAATTTTCAGGAGGATTTGAGGGTTTCGTTAATATAAACCAGGCGCCGTATAACATAAATACTGTAATGCTCAATTTTAGAAATATACTCAGCGGCGAATAAATTAACATATATATAAGGCTAACACTCATAAAACCTATCGACATAATTTTTGCAAACAATGGAATAACCCTGTATTGCTGCCACATTTGTAGTGGTGGTCCAAAAAATTTATGATGATACAGCCAACGGTGAAAGCGCTCAGAGCTACGGGAAAATGCCCATAAGGCTAACAACATAAAAGGTGTTGTTGGCATAACGGGCAACATGACGCCTATCGCACCTAATGCAAAAAAGACCCAGCCCAGTGTAAAGTAAATTGTTCTCATCTATTGCTACCATTTTACCCGATATTGCCTGAATCCCGCTATTACAACTGCTGCTAATAATATTAAGATATTCTTAAAAATATAAGCCTGACTTTCTGATTATTTTTATATTTTAACGTTATTGATAAAAACCGTCACCCCATCTGATGCTGCAAAAGCGTATACTAGGCCTAATTTTTAAATCTTTAACTATCACAAGCTGTACTTATGGATCTTCCACAAATTGATGATTTTCGCTCAATATTTATTAATCAGACACCTTTACTTGATGTACGAGCACCGATTGAATTTAATCAGGGTGCCTTTCCTGAGGCTCAAAATTACCCCCTGATAAATGACCATGAAAGACAGGCGGTTGGTTTAGAGTATAAAACATCTGGACAGGATAGTGCCATTAACCTTGGACACCAGCTTGTGCAGGGTGATGTAAAAACACAGCGGGTAAAACTATGGCAGAACTTTTTTGAGCAACACCCAGAAGGTATGCTGTATTGCTTTCGTGGTGGCATGCGCTCTAAAATTTCACAGCAATGGATTTATGAAAAAACCGGAGTTATTTACCCCCGAGTGAAAGGTGGCTATAAAGCGATGCGTCGATTTCTAATCGAAGAGCTAGAATACTCATCCTCACAGATTCAACCGATTATTCTAGGTGGACGTACGGGTATTGGAAAAACGCTTTTATTACATAAATTACATCAGAAAATTGATCTTGAAGGGTTACTTCACCATCGTGGTTCTGTTTTTGGTAAACACGTTACTCCTCAGCCAACCCAAATTGATATTGAAAACAATTTATCAATAGCATTACTACAACTGATTGATCAGCAGAAACTTAAACTGTTATTTGAAGACGAGGCGCCCAATATCGGTTCAAGGCGCATACCCGCAGCTTTGTTTAATAAAATGAAACAATCCCCTTTAGTATTACTACAGGCCAGTGTTGATGAGCGCATAGATATCACATTTCAGGAATATATTGTTGAAGCCCTTGCGGAGCATCAATCTCATCTTGGTGAGGATCTGGGATTTGATAGTTGGGCTAATCAATTGCATATCGCTATTGATAAAATTCAACGACGCCTGGGGGGTGTCCGGCATACTGAAATTAAAAATATTATAAGTGCTGCTATTAAACAACAACAATCTAATAATAATACCGACTTACACTATGACTGGATTAAAAGTTTGCTGGTAGATTATTATGACCCGATGTATGACTATCAAATTGGTAAAAAAGAAAAGCGAGTTATATTTAGCGGTACACACGATGAAGTATTACAATACTTAAAGAGTCAACATAATATTTGTTAACAGTTACCGAGATTCTACTGGGCCTAAAATTGCCGTTTCACAGGGTGTCTTATCTCGAGTTGCTGTGTCGTATAATGATTGTGCTAAATAAGTTGCTCCACCCGTTGCAAAATATGAATAGACAACTGCGGTATCTTTTATACTCATAGTGATTTCAGGGGCTGAAATATCTCCAGATAGTTTTACCATTGATGCCAAACTATTGAGATTTAACTCTACTCCTTCCCTGGCCTGTGGTCTAATACCAAACTCTAGTGTTTCATTTTTCAGATTAATAATACCGCTGCTAATAATCTGTATTTTATCTGTTTGCAAAACGATACCTTTATCAGACGTTAATAATCCATCTTTTATATCGAAACGAACAGCAGCACATTCTAAATTTGTTGTATCACTCTTATCTGCAATAGGGTTAATTGCATTAATCAGATCTGTCAAAATATTGCTACTTATGAATTTTAATATACTATCATCAAGCTCACCCTTACCTACTTTTATTATTAACTGACCATTTAAATGATTCATTAATTCCTGTATGGATTTACCTTTACTATCAATATTAAATTTTATATTGGTATTTGCACCACTCATGTAGTTCTTTAAAGTCTCATTTTTATCAAGTTGTAAATTTTCTGTAACTACTAATAGATTAACTTCCGGATAGGTCTTTTTAGAATTTATTCTAACTTTGGCATTTAATTCTTCATTGCGTTTATTTTTTAAATAAAATTTATTAATATTTAGAACACCATCCTCGAGTTTTGCCTGTAATTTAAACGCTTCAAACTCCAGAACTTTATGTGTTATCCCATCGATATTAATATCAACGTTTGCATTAAATCGTGTTAAATATTCGAATGCTATTGACTCATTAGAAAACAATTCGGTTCTTTGCGGTTGATTATTTACACTTTCTTCTTTTTTTGAAAATTTTTCTATGTCATTTAAATTCAGGTTTTTTATATTTAACTGGCTAATAATTTCTGGTATTTTTCTGCTATTATTATATTTAATTTCACCATTTATCTCGGTTTTACCTATCGAAGATTTGTCTAGTAACAGCGTAATTTTTTCACCCTCTTTTAATACTTTTCCTTGAATTATAATCTCACCGAGTTCGGGCACATTAAGTGGGGTAATCTTTTTAACCGTCGATAAATCATTTATTTTTATGTCAAAAATTAACTCAGCCTGTTTTTCTTTAATATCTCTGACTGGAAGTTCTGTTTTTAAGTTAATCTCTATATTACCCAAATCTCCCTCAACTTCCACAGGGATTTTATCCAACGCTAATATATTATTTAGTAGTGCTGTATTTACTTTAAGGTTTATGGGTATATCTGTATATTTCGCATCTATCTCTATTTTTGTTTTTTTATTCTCTGCTACTGTCAGTTCTTTAATTATAAATTCATATTCAGATTTCAATTCTTTGTATCTTACAGTGATATTTGTAAGCATTATTTTTACATTAGAATCAAAAGGTAATTTTATTTCGCTCGGGGATAACTCAGTATTTTTATTTTCCTTATTTTTTAAAGCGCTAAATTCCCAGTTAAATACTTTAACATCATTTCTCTCCAGATTAATTTTAAAACCGTCGAAACTAATTTCTGTAATATGCAGATCACCTGAAAATATCGCCGGCAATGATAACTTGATACTAATTGATTCTGCCTCAAGCATATAATCTGATTCAGACCAGTTTGCATTTTGCAATTGAATATCATTTACAATTAAATTAGGTGTTGGATATAATTTAAATTTTATATCACCATTTAAATTTAACTTACGTCCTAATGTTTTGTTAATGGCTTCACTAATATAACTTTTAGCGAAATTTATATTAGTAAAATTAATGATTATCAGAGTTAATATAATTAGGGTAATTACACTAACCAAAGTAAATTTTATATATTTTTTCATTTTTATTTTTAATAATTTTAACTATTGACTGCCCATACTCATATCTTTCTTTATCTGGGTAAAGGTCGCTGAGTTTTTACTAATATTTAATTGCCTTAATGCATATTTCCAGCCTTTTGATTTATTTTTAAAAAATACTCCGGCAATATTTTGTAGGGGTTCTCCACTGACATCTGCAATCGATACACTCATTAAAACATCCGGTGCATTAAATTCATAATGATTAAATAGCTCTTCTACTTTTTGTGGCGGCACCTGAAACTCTTCTGAAATTTTATCTACAAACTGGCTTAGCTTTGTTTTATTTTTTCTGTTTATATTTTTATGTATAAGTATTAATTTTTCATCAAGCTCTTTATCACCACTATTTGGCTGATAGGGTTCTGCACCTGTTGCCGGCATGTTAATTATAAAAATTAACGCCAGACACTGAATTGCTGTTTTCATTTTATTTACCTATGCAAAAACTTGAAAATATTTTCCCGAGTAAATCATCAGATGTAAATTCGCCGGTAATTTCATTAAGTTTTTCCTGAACCAGGCGTAACTCTTCTGCTAACAATTCACCAGCCTGTACTTCTACTAAATTATAGCGGGCTATTTGCAAATGTTTATCGGCATTTTCCAGGGCTTCGATATGTCGCCGTCTGGCCATAAACTTCCCTTCATTACTTTGCTCATATCCCATGCACTGCTTCAGGTGATTTTTTAAAATATCCATTCCGCTGCCGGTCTTTGCGCTCAGCGCAATATCAGTTTCTGTTTGCGTTTCGATTAATTGCGGACTTCTACCGGAGCTGTCTATCTTATTAAAAATTCGGGTAACGCCAATATGTTTGGGTAACTGATCCTCAATTTCCAGGTGATCTTCATTTCGATGAGTATCATCCACCAGTAATAGTATTCGATCTGCCTGGTGTATTTCTTTCCAGGCACGACGCACTCCCTCCTGTTCTACCGGGTCGTCACTTTGACGTAATCCAGCGGTATCGATGACATGTAATGGTAATCCATCTATCTGAATATGCTCTCGTAGAACATCTCGGGTTGTTCCGGGAATATCTGTAACAATAGCGGAATTTCGTCCGGCAAGCTGATTGAGTAAACTTGATTTTCCCGCATTCGGTCGTCCAGCAATAACCAGGGTCATGCCTTCACGTAGTAGGCTACCCTGGCGTGCAGATTTAAAGACCTGTGCAAGGTTTACTTCTATTGATTTTAATTTTGCTTCAACTTTTCCATCACTAAGAAAATCTATTTCTTCTTCTGGGAAATCCAGCGAGGCTTCCACATAAAGTCGTAATTGAATTAAGCTTTCGACCAGCTCATTTATATTTTGAGAAAACTCACCCTGTAACGATCTCACCGCAGCCTTTGCAGCCTCAGCTGATTCCGCCTCTATTAAATCTGCGACCGCTTCCGCCTGGGCTAAATCCATTTTGTCATTTAGAAATGCCTGCTCGGTAAATTCACCCGCACGGGCTGGGCGGGCTCCGTATTTTAGAACCTGCGCTAAAATCATATCTAGTACTATCGGACCACCATGTGCCTGCAGTTCTAATACGTCTTCGCCGGTAAATGAATGGGGAGTTTTAAAATACAACGCTATACCTGTATCAATGACCTCATCATTGTTATCTTTAAATGGCAGATATTCTGCTTTGCGAACCGTCGGAATTTTACCCAGGATTTTTTCTGCAATACTGGCACTCGCAGGACCAGACACACGAACGATACCGACACCACCCCTACCCGGTGCAGTAGCAATTGCAACGATGGTTTCTTTATTTGAAATTATCATTAGGGGAGTTTACGTTGGCTTGCTTAAAAAACCAAAATATTTGATATTGCGAGCTAATGTAGTTCAGGAACATGGCCAGGCAGACATGTTCCTGAACTCAGATTATGTTAATTACTTATCCGCTTCAATGCGTTTAGTAATAATCCATTGCTGAATAATTGACAGGGTATTATTAACTACCCAGTAAAGTACCAGCCCCGCTGGGAAGAACAGGAAGAAAACAGTAAATACAATGGGCATATACTGAAATACTTTTTGTTGCACTGGATCAATCGGTGCCGGGTTCAGCTTTTGCTGAATATACATGGTAACTCCCATGAGTATAGGCAGAATAAAATAGGGATCCTGCTCAGATAAATTCTGAATCCACAGAGCAAATGGAGCATTACGCATTTCTACCGATTCTAGTAATACCCAGTAAAGTGCAATGAAAACTGGAATTTGTATCAAAATAGGGAAACAACCACCAAGGGGATTAATTTTCTCTTCTTTGTACATTTTCATCATTTCAGCTGACATACGCTGACGATCATCACCATAGCGTTCTTTCAGTGTAGCCATGCGCGGTGCAATTTTGCGCATACGGGCCATCGAACGATAACCTTTTGCTGACAACCAGTAAAATGCCGCTTTTACCGTAATGGTTAAAAAGATAATGGCCCAGCCCCAGTTATCAAACAGGGTGTGGTAAAACTTTAACAGGGCAAATAACGGCTTGGCGAGTATGGTTAAAACCCCATAGTCAACAGTAAGTTCCAACCCAGGTGTAATAGCTTCCAGGCGACCCTGTAATTTTGGACCAACAACCAGGGTGCTGTTAAATACAGCTGGATTTTCAGCTGTTGCCTTAACAACTGGCGATTTCATGCCTAAAATATAGCGGTTACTATTTGCGGAATGGGTGGTATAGGTTTTAATAGTTTCATTTTGATCCGGCACCCAGGCTACCAGAAAATAATGTTGAATCATGGCAATCCAGCCACCTTTCATTTCTGATTGGAAATTCTGCTCGGCAATATCATCAAAGTCGACCTTTTCATATTTAATGTCATCATTAAATACCACACCCCCAACATAGGTTGGAATCATAGTTGACTCACGTTCCTGAAAAGAGCGTACTAGTTGAAGATATTCCTGACCATTCCAGTTATTCGCGGATACAACATGTTCAACACCAATCTCATAACTATCACGGGTGAAAGTAAAGGTTTTACGAACGCTAATATCTTGCTGTTGCCAGTTCAAAGTTACTTTTAATTCATCTATTCCTTCTTGCAGGCTATATTCTGTTTTTTCAGCCAGGTAAATAGCCTCATGACTCGGTGCTTTTTCCGCATATGAAATCAGACCCGAATGGGCAACATGATATTCACTTTCGTTGGTAGATAATAAACGGAAAGGCTCATCCATTTTCTCTGCGCTTAACTGATAATTGAGTAGATCCAGCTGATAAACCGTGCCACCTTTGGTATCAATCATTAAATCAATAACATCAGTTACCACATGGATAAGCTGTCGATTACTTTTATTATCTGTAGCAGCAGGCATCGCTGACACACTATTGGTATTCCCGGGGATATCAGCCGCCGGTTGTGAGGAATTTTCAGCAACCGGAATTTCTCCGGTATTTAAACCGGAAACCTGTTCAATCGGAGTTTCAATCGGTTGAGGCCCATAGGCTTTTTGCCATTCCTGATATAGTAAAAACAGGGTAAAAAAGAAGGCGAGGTACAAAATGGTGCGTTGGTTTTCCATTGATATCCTGATAACTTTTTAATTTTTGATTTTAATAAACACTAGTGTTTGCATTCGGCTTTATGTTTATGCGCGCTTGTGGGGATAGGATCATACCCACCTTCATGCCAGGGGTGGCATCGCCCAATTCGACGTAAGGCCATCCAGCCGCCGCGCAAAACGCCAAACTGGCCAATTGCTTCAGCTGCATAAGTAGAACAGGTGGGAGTATACCTGCAATGGGGAGGTAAATACGGACTAATTGCGTATTGATAAAAGCGAATGAGGCCGATAAATATTTTGCGCATAACTATTTTTGAAGATTCCGACTTTGCAACTTATCTGTTGCCCTGGCGGGTTGGTTATCTAACTCAAAATTCTGTCTGAGTTTATTCCAGTGCTGTTCCAGTGAATGAAATATTTGCTGATTATCTGCGTTTTTAGTAACAGGCTTCGCCATTACAACCAGATCTATCGGGGGTAAAGTCTGTAAGTTTAACCGAAAACTTTCACGTATAATTCGCTTTATCCGATTACGATCTACCGCTCTTTTAGCATTCTTCTTTGAAATGGCAAGACCCAGCCTTGCAGTAACCATTTTCGCCTGTTCTGTTAGTACCGGCTCAGTTTTCTGCAGATCTTGTAAATCAGAATCAATTATATTAGAGTCGGCGTTTTCAGGCTTCCTGCTAATAGCAAGTATTGTTAGATAGCGGTCACTGGAACGTACCGGTTTTTTAAACACCCGGCTAAATTCAGCTGCCTTAAGCAAACGGACCTGCCTTGAAAAACAGACCCCTTTATCTTTCATTTTTCTGATGCTACCTGATAATTTCTAGTTAAATTATACAGTAACGAAAATTTAAACTAGATATTGTCTGAATTAGCTAAAAAAGCTTATGCAGCCAGACGTGCTCTACCTTTTGCACGACGCGCTTTCAATACTTTACGACCACCAACAGTACGACTGCGCGCGCGAAAACCATGAGTACGTGCGCGTTTAATGCGACTTGGTTGAAATGTTCTTTTCATTGGTCTGAACCTAAATAATCTTGAAAAATTGGGGCGAGTATTCTAATCGTTACATCTCCCTTAGTCAAAGCAATATATTAAATTATCTTATTTAGATTGATTATAAAGTTACCAGCGCTTTTTTTGACGTTAATTTTAGTCCATTATTCATAACAGGATATCCTGTGGATAACTATTGTATAGCAATGGGTATAAAATCTAACATAGGGCTTATCCACATTCTGTCTACAGTTTTCAACTAGCTTACCCAAATGTTACTCCTGATAAAAATTTGATTTAACTATTTGAAAAATAACTTTTATTTAAAGTTATCCACAGATAACTGCGGGCTTAATTATAATAACTAAATATATAAATATATATAATAATTAAACCAGCGCACATTCTGATTTTCATTAATAAATATTCTCACAGTATTACATTTAAAGGTTTCACGTTCTTCCATTGCAGGTTAAAATGCGCCGTTCACCTTTCCTGATTTTCCGTTGCATTCATTTGGGCTAAATCATTCTTTTATTTTGGGGACATACTTTCGTGTCGAGTGCTTTGTGGGATCAGTGTCTACAACGACTGGAGCAAGAGCTATCTGATCAACAATTAAATACCTGGATTCGCCCTTTACAAACAGAGGAGTCGAATGACCAGTTGTCTTTATTCGCTCCGAATAGTTTTGTAATGGACTGGGTAAAACAACACTTTTTGCAACAAATAACTGTGATTTGTCAGCAATTAGATACCAATCGCGAAATATCAGTTTCTCTTGATATTGGTAGCAAAAACCCAAAAAGCCAATTTAAAACACCGACTAAGCCCCATATACCCGTTTCCGTGCCTCATCCTATTCAGGATTCTGATAAAGCGAAACCTTCAAATGAAAAATTACAACATCATTTGAATATTGGGTTTACCTTTGATAATTTTGTGGAAGGCAAAAGTAATCAATTAGCGAAAGCAGCTTCTTTGCAGGTGGTTGAAAATCCTGCGGGTTCCTATAATCCCCTGTTTTTATATGGCGGTGTTGGCCTGGGTAAAACCCACTTGATGCATGCAGTGGGTAATCAAATATTAAATAATAACCCTCAGGCACGTATCGTTTATCTTCATTCAGAACGCTTTGTTACCCACATGATTAAAGCTTTACAGCACAATACGATGGACGAATTTAAAAATTTTTATCGATCCCTGGATGTGTTGTTAATTGATGATATTCAGTTTTTTGCAGGTAAGGAACGCTCCCAGGAAGAATTTTTCCACACATTTAATGCGCTACTGGAAGGTGGCAGGCAGATTATTTTAACCTGTGATCGTTACCCTAAAGAAATAGATGGTCTGGAAGAGCGCCTAAAATCACGTTTTGGTTGGGGTTTACCGGTATGCATAGAACCGCCTGAGCTTGAAACACGGGTTGCAATATTACAAAAGAAAGCAGAAGAGTTTGGAATTGAGCTACCAAGCGAAGTGGCCTTTTTTATTGCTAAACGAATACGTTCCAATATACGAGAACTGGAAGGTTCTTTACGCCGGGTTATGGCAACGGCTAATTTTACGGGTAAACCCGTAACGCTTGAATTTGCAAAAGAGACATTACGTGACTTAATAGCTCTTCATGATCGGTTAATTACCATTGAAAATATTCAGAAAACAGTCGCAGAATATTACAAAATTCGTATTTCAGACTTACATTCCAATAGTCGTAGCCGTTCAATAACCCGTCCACGTCAAGTTGCGATGGCGTTATCCAAAGAGTTAACAAATCATAGTTTACCTGAAATAGGTAATGCATTCGGTGGACGGGATCATACTACGGTTTTACATGGCTGTAGAAAAATAGCAGAATTAAGGGATTCGGATACGAAGATCGATGAAGATTACACCAATCTATTACGTATATTAAGTAACTGACATATTCTGTTTATGCGTTATTATATCCTGTGGATAAGTATTGTATTATCTTTAGGATAAATTTGAAGTGGTTAGTTACCCACAATCTGTCTACTATTTACTGAGTATATATCCCAATGATATAAAGTGTAATATAATAAAATAAGTTATTGAAATTGTTATAATTAATGAAGTTATCCACAATAATAAGTCGGCTTAATTATAATAACTAAGTATATAAATATATATAATAATTAGGAACATCCATGAAGATAAAAATCCTACGTGATGATTTATTAATTCCCCTTCAACAGGTTATAGGGGCGGTTGAAAAAAGACAGACACTTCCTGCTCTGGCCAATGTATTAATAAAATCAAATGATGATCATTTCACGTTAACTACAACTGACCTGGAAATTGAACTGGTTTCTACAGTCAATCAAATGATGGATGAGGCAGGTGAAATTACCTTACCGGCTAAAAAATTATTAGATATCTTTAAAGCACTTCCCAATGATGCAGAAGTGAGTATTGAAATAAATGGTGATAAGGCTCTAGTTAAATCCGGGCGTAGCAGATTCAGTTTATCAACACTTCCAGCATCTGATTTTCCTGCACTAGAAGATATAAGCAGTGTTTATGAATTTAGCGTACCCCAGATACTTTTGAAATCACTTATCGATAAGACTTCATTTGCAATGGCCCAACAGGACGTTCGTTATTATTTGAACGGTCTTATGCTTGAGGTGGCTTCGGGTATTATCCGTACGGTTGCTACCGATGGCCATAGACTGTCTTTTTGTGAAAAAAATATAGATGCTGATTTGACAGATAACAAGCAAGTTATTATTCCCCGTAAGGGAGTGAGTGAGCTTCAACGTTTACTATCTGATACGGATGAACCCGTTACAATTATTTTAGGTAATAATCATATTCAGTGTAATTTGGCAAACCAACGCTTCACTTCTAAATTAATTGATGGCCGTTTCCCTGATTATAAAAGGGTTATGCCAGAAGATTCTGGTAATAATATGGTACTTGACAGGGATGCTTTAAAGCAGGCACTTGTTAGAGCCTCTATCTTATCCAATGAAAAGTACCGTGGTATTCGCATGATTATTGAAAATAATCTGTTAAAACTACAGGCACAAAATCCAGATCAGGAAGAAGCCGATGTTGAACTTGAGATCAATTACGAAGGAAGTCCAATTGAAATGGGTATAAATGTAAATTATATGATTGATGTATTAAATACTTCTGCTCAGGACACGGTCCAGGGATTCATCAAAGATGCAAATAGTAGCTGTTTACTTTTGTTTCCAGATGAAGGTGAAGCAAAGTATGTAATTATGCCCATGCGGCTTTAATCCCAGGGTTATAAACAATTTACAATGGGCTTATCTAGCCTTGAACTTACTCATTTCAGAAACCTACATTCGGCTCAGATAGAACCTGACAGAGGTCTGAACCTGATTGTAGGAAACAATGCAGCTGGCAAGACCAGTTTACTCGAGTCTATCTTCTATCTGAGTTATGGTCGTTCCTTTCGTAGTTCTCAAATCAAGCATCTCATTACCTACCAACAGGATTACTTTAGATTTATCTGTAATCTTGATGATAATACAACCCGTGTTGGATTAGAGAGATCCCTAAAAGACCAGACTATTCGCGTTAATCGTCAACCTGTAAAGAGTATTACTGAACTCTCTACCCTGCTCCCAGTTCTTGTTCTACACCCTGATAGTCACCAACTCATTTCTGCTGGCCCTGAATACCGTAGACAATTCATGGACTGGGGTGTGTTTCACGTGGAACATCAATTTATTATTTCCTGGAAAAAGTATAAGAAAGCTCTAAGTCAGCGCAATGCATCCCTAAGACTTCAACAATCTGACAAGCTTTGTTCTCTCTGGAATTTAGAGTTAACTGAGCATGCTCAGATGGTTGAAAAGTACAGACTGAGTTATTTAAATGATATCAACATACTTGTAGATCAACTATCCAAAATTCTCTTTCCCGGCCAACAAATATCTCTTAGCTATAAACGTGGCTGGCCTTCAGACACTAACTTTGAAAATTACTTAATTGATAGCCTTAGTAAAGATCGCGACAAAGGTTTCACTCAGTCGGGACCGCACCGCGCTGATATTAAAATTACTGTTGATGGTATGCCAGCTCAAACCTCTGTATCAAGAGGTCAACAGAAGAAGCTCGTATGCTTACTTAAAATCGCTCAGCTAACTCTTTATTCTCAGTTATCAGAAAGACGCTGTATTCTATTATTTGATGATTTACCTGCTGAATTAGATGATGATAATCAAGATAAAATCATGTCTATACTTTCTGAGTTAGATATTCAGCTGTTCATAACTGCTATAAATGAGGATCAGATCAACTGCCAGTATTGGGATAAACACAAAGTGTTTCACGTGGAACATGGTGTTATTAGTGAATTCTGAAAAGCTCTGTCTCATCGGCTTTGTCTGATGACGTAATTGTTTTAAGCGGTTGAATTAAGTAAAAAAAAAACTATAAAACACCCCTGTATAGAGGGAATTCAGTTATAATCGGAGAACTATTATCAGGGGATTTATATGAGCGAAGCAGCTGCTTACGATTCATCGAGTATTAAAGTTTTAAAAGGCCTGGAGGCGGTAAGAAAGCGTCCGGGTATGTATATTGGCGATACGGACGATGGCACTGGATTACACCACATGGTGTTTGAAGTTGTTGATAACTCCATCGATGAAGCTTTAGCAGGTCACTGTAGTGAAATTAATGTTCAAATCCACAGTGATGGTTCCGTTTCAGTTAGTGATAATGGCCGGGGTATTCCGGTTGATATTCATGAAGAAGAAGGAGTTTCTGCTGCCGAAGTTATTATGACTGTACTACATGCAGGTGGTAAGTTTGATGATAACTCCTATAAAGTGTCCGGTGGTTTACATGGTGTGGGTGTTTCGGTTGTAAATGCCCTATCTGATAAGCTAATGTTAACCATACATCGTAATGGCGAAATCCATCAACAGGAATATAGTTTGGGTGAACCGGTTAGTCCTGTCACAGTAATAGGCGAAACTAAAACCACCGGTACTGAGTTACGCTTTTGGGCCTCTGATAAAACCTTCACCAATATTGAATATCATTATGATATTTTAGCGAAACGTTTACGGGAATTATCCTTCCTTAACTCCGGTGTCCGTATTGTACTGACTGATAAACGGATTGATGAGAAACAGGATGTTTTCGAATATGAAGGTGGCATTAGTTCGTTTGTAGAACATCTCAACAGAAATAAAACTCCATTACATGAGCAGGTGTTGCATTTTAATTGGGAGAATGATGAAGGGCTTGGGGTAGAAGTGGCCATGCAGTGGAATGATTCCTATCAGGAAAACATTTTCTGCTTTACCAATAACATTCCTCAAAGAGATGGTGGAACCCATATGGCAGGTTTCAGGGCTTCCCTTACCCGTAGCCTGAATCAATATATGGAAAAGGAGGGTGTTGCCAAAAAGAACAAGGTGAGTACTACGGGTGATGATGCCCGGGAAGGTCTAACTGCGGTACTTTCAGTGAAAGTGCCAGATCCTAAATTTTCATCGCAAACCAAAGATAAACTGGTTTCCTCAGAAGTAAAATCTGCGGTTGAGTCCGCAATGAATGAAAAATTTCAGGAATTTTTGATTGAAAAACCTGCAGATGCTCGTGCTATTACCCAAAAAATTGTAGAAGCTGCCCGTGCCCGTGAAGCCGCCCGTAAAGCCCGTGAAATGACTCGCCGTAAAGGCGCATTAGATATTGCAGGTCTACCGGGTAAGTTAGCTGACTGCCAGGAAAAAGATCCAGCGCTTTCAGAACTGTATTTAGTGGAAGGGGACTCTGCGGGTGGTTCCGCCAAGCAGGGTCGAGATCGTAAAACCCAGGCTATATTGCCGCTGAAAGGTAAAATTCTAAATGTAGAAAAAGCCCGCTTCGATAAAATGCTGCAATCCGCAGAAGTGGGTACCTTAATTACGGCTCTTGGCTGTGGTATTGGCAAAGATGAATATAATCCGGATAAAATGCGTTATCACCGGGTAATTATTATGACCGATGCTGACGTAGATGGCTCTCACATCCGCACCCTGTTACTAACCTTCTTTTATCGTCAGGTACCGGAGCTCATTGAGCGAGGCTATATTTATATTGCCCAACCTCCCCTGTATAAAGTGAAAAAAGGTAAACAGGAACGTTATGTAAAAGATGACCAGGAATTAAATAGTTACTTATTAACACTGGCACTCTCTAATGCGCATTTGTATGTGCAAAAAGATACTCCGGCAATATCGGATTCTGCCCTGGAAGAGCTGATTAAATCTTATATGTCGGTACTAAGCGTTATTAGTCGTCTGTCTCGACGTTATGAGGAAAGCATTTTAAAGGAAATACCTCATCTGCCCGCTTTACAGAAAGCAGATTTAAATGATTCGCTTAAGACCACAGAATATCTAGATAAATTACTGATTTTATTAAATAAATCAAAACCATCTGGTGTTGAATATTCAGCCGAAAGCAAACAATTAGAAGATGAGGATTTTGCACAGCTTGAAATTACAAAAATTGTTCACGGTCTTGATCATGTCACCACATTTACCTCAGATTTTTTTGACAGCCCAGAATATAGTTTAATGAATGAGTTATATAAGAAACTGGAAGGATTGTTCTCCGAGGGATCTTATATTCAACGTGGTGAGAAAACACAGCTGGTATCTAATATTGAAGATGTTAAAAACTGGTTATTTGATGAGGCGCGTCGTGGTTTGAATATTCAGCGCTATAAAGGTCTGGGTGAAATGAACCCTGATCAGCTGTGGGAAACAACAATGAACCCGGAAACTCGTCGTATGCTACAGGTGCGTATTGAGGATGCGGTTTCAGCTGATGAAGTGTTTACGACATTAATGGGTGATCATGTTGAACCCCGTCGTGATTTTATAGAGTCAAATGCATTAGCTGCAATGAATATTGATACTTAAAAGTATCAATAAGTTGAAGAATTACCGCAAATATTTTATTTGCGGTAATTCTTTTAAAATTCAGCTCGCCTTCCAGGCTACTTCAGCAAAAGCTTCGTCCAGTGGTGTTTTAGCAATATGATTGGTAAAATTACTCATTGTTTTCTGAGCAACACCCACAAGAAGATCCAGTACGTGCTTAGATTCATAGCCAGCATTTAAAAATGTCTGCAAATCAATCTCATCAACCCAACCCCTTTTTTCAATTACTAACCAGGTAAACTGGCGTAAAGCTTCAAGCTTGCTATCTGAAATCGTCTGATCAGTCCGAATAGCTTCAACAATATCAGGTGCCACATTTTTCATATTGGCAATAGCCGTATGAACTGTCATGCAATAGTAGCATTCGTGGTAACGACTTACGGTCAGTAAAACAATTTGTTGCTCAGTTGCAGATAAATCCGATTTAGAAAAAATTCCTGCTACCGTAAGATAAGCTTCTGTTAAAGAAGGCGAGGTTGCCATAATACCGATTAAATTGGGTATAAATCCGAAATTATTGCGGGTTTTCTGGAGTAAATTTTTTGATGAAGAGGGCGCGCTATCAGTGGTTAGAACAGGAAAATTAGACATTTTTGGTCTCTATTATTGAATGAGTGTTCAATTATAATAATCATTATTGAGCAAATGTTCAACTATTGTTAGAATAATCTTTAATAAATTTAAGGTGTACCAATGGCAAGACCACAGGCATTTAATGAAGAAGAAGTACTGGAAAGTGCTATGCGCGTATTCTGGCGGCAGGGATTTGCTAATACTTCTGTTAAGGATCTGATCCAAGCAACCAGTTTGCAACCCGGCAGTATTTATGGAGCTTTTAAAAATAAAAGAAATTTGTTTTTATTGTCCCTGGATTATTATTTTGATCATTTGTATTCCGCCCTGATCTGTATTCTTCAGTCTGAAGAGCCACCACTAATGCGAGTTCGCCAGTTTTTTGATTATATTTTAAGTCAGAAAAATGAAGATAAAGAATTAAAAAGCTGTTTATTGGTAAATACCCTGCTCGAAATGCCGCCAGATGATAGTGAAATAAATAAACGCGTTACCACGATGTTTACTAAAATAGAGAGTGAATTAAGTGAAGTGCTGAAAAATGCCCAGGAAAATGGCACGTTGATTGAGGGGGGACGTCCAGAAGCAATGGCAAAGATGTTAATGAGCGGCATATTTGGACTACAGGTATATAATAGGATGAAACCAGACGAGGAAGGCTTATCTCAGATAGTAAATAACCTTCTGGCTAATCTTGAAAAATCCTGACTAAAAATAATTAGGCATTACGAACGATGATATATAAATCATCAAATAACATAAGTGTTTCATTTTAAAAAAGAAATTAAATCTATGAACAATGCATTAACCAAAATAGAAAAGTTACCTGAATTTACAAAGATAAAAATACAAGATATTGAGCCAACAATTGGCGGAATAATTGAAGATAATACAAAAATTCTGGCTGACCTGTTAAATTCTGAAGAACCTATTGAATGGGCTAATTTGATTACAAAACTTGAATTTATAGATAACAGGTTATCAAGAGCCTGGTCACCTGTCAGTCACCTAAATTCAGTAATGAATACAGAGGAGCTAAGAGTTGCCCATGACAAATGTTTACCAAAATTAAGTGCATATTCCACAGAACAATCTCAAAATAGTGATTTGTATAATTCGTATTTAAGAGTAAAAGAAAGTGAAGACTATAAGAAACTGGATAATACGAATAAGAAAGTAATTGATAATGCACTTCAGAAATTTAAACTAAATGGTGTTGCTTTATCCAGTGATAAAAAGAAAAAGTTTAAAGAAATAAAAACTAAACTTTCCAGTCTTAAATCAAAATTTGAGCAAAATGTAATGGATGCGACACAGGCATTTCAAGTTCATATTGAGGATAAGACGCAGCTTTCGGGATTGCCAAATTTTGTAAGGGAAATGGCACAACAGGCTGCAAAAGATGAAAATTTAAAAGGCTGGTTATTTACCTTAGATGCACCGTCATATATTTCAGTAATGACCTATTCCGATATTAGAAAATTTCGTGAAGAAATGTATACTGCATTTACGACCCGGGCATCAAATAAAGGCCCAAATGCGGGTGAGTTTGATAATACAAACGTTATTCATGAAATATTAACGGCAAGAAAAGAATTGGCAAATATTCTGGAATTCAATAACTATGCTGAAATTTCCATTGCCGATAAGATGGCTGAAAAGACAGATGATGTATTAGCATTTATAAATAAGTTAGTTGATAAATCAAAACCACAGGCAGAAAAAGAATATAGTGAATTAAAAAAATTTGCAAAAAAAGAACATAATATAATAAATCTGGAAGCCTGGGATATAATGTTTGTTTCAGAGAAGCTCAAGCAAAAAGAATTTGGTATTAGTCAGGAAGAATTAAAACCGTATTTTCCAGCTCCCAAAGTCATTGAAGGCTTATTTGAAATAGTGCATCGATTATATGCAATTAAAATAAAAGAAGTGGAGAACGTAAATGTATGGCATAAAGATGTAAAATTTTTTGAAATAGAAGATGAATCAGGAAATATAAGGGGGCAGTTTTATCTGGATTTATATGCCAGGAATAATAAACGAGGTGGAGCGTGGATGGATGAATGTGTCTGCAGAATGAAATGCGGTGAGAACACCCAAACTCCAGTGGCATATTTAACCTGTAATTTGACAGCACCAGTTGGTAATAAACCCGCATTGCTAAATCATGATGAAGTCACAACCCTTTTCCATGAATTTGGACATGGATTACAACATATGCTAACCCGAGTAGATCCATTATTTGTGTCGGGAATAAGTGGCGTTGAATGGGATGCGGTAGAACTTCCCAGCCAATTTATGGAAAACTGGTGCTGGCAAAAACAAGGCCTGGCATTAATATCATCCCATGTTGAAACGGGTGAAGCTCTGCCTGAAAGTTTATATAATAAACTTATCAAAGCCAGAAACTTTCAATCAGCTATGATGATGGTAAGACAACTTGAATTTTCTCTGTTTGATTTTAGATTGCATATTGAATTTGATACACCACAATTTGACAGCGTAAGTAATTTGTTAAATGAAGTGCGCAAACAGGTTGCAGTTATTATCCCACCAGCCATTAATAAATTTCAACATGGATTTAGCCATATCTTTGCCGGCGGATATGCCGCAGGATATTATAGCTATAAATGGGCAGAAGTTTTGTCTGCGGATGCCTTTTCAAAATTCGAAGAAGAAGGTATTTTTAATCGAGAGACAGGTAAAAAATTTCTAGCGTGTATTTTGGAAACCGGTGGATCTGAAAAAGCGATGGATTTATTTATACGCTTTAGAGGCCGAGAACCTGATATAGATGCGTTATTAAAACACAGTGGTTTGAATTAGGTTAAAAAGTAACTTCAGGAAGATAGTATAAAAATAATACGGATGGAATAAGATATTTATTGGCATTATTCTTTCTGAATTTGTAAATAAATAAGAGAAAAAGATGAATAAAAAAACACCCATATATTTTGGAATTTCAATAATATTTTTTTTATTAAATAGTTGCTCATTATATATTGATGCATTTACAAATAATTTAAATAAGGCTATCACCTCAAGTAATGATCCACAAACAATTAAACAGGCACTACCGGCATATATAATTTTGATTGATGGATTAATAGAAGGTGATCCTAACGATGAAGATTTATTAATGTCTTCAGTTAATCTAATGAATGCATATTCATCATTGTTGGGTTCTCAGTCAGATTTGGTTGACGAGTTACCAGAATATGAAATTAATGAAATCAAAAATCAGCAAAAAATATTAAATGCTAAATCTCTATTAAGAGCACAAAAAGCCATATGTATCTATAAAGAACAGTACTGTAATCTGACCAGTATTAAGTTTAGTGAGATTAAAGACAGGGTTAATCATATAGAAGAAGATATTCAAATTTTATATAAAATGGCAGTTGCGTGGGTTTCCTGGATACAGGTTAACACAGATGACTGGAATGCGATGGCACAGATTGCACAGGTCAAGTATATAATGGAGAAAATTGTAGCATCCAATGAAACTATAGATAATGGTAACGCTCACGTTTATTTAGGAGTCCTAAATAGTGTTATTCCTACAGCTCTTGGCGGTAAACCTGAAATTGGTAAACAGCATTTTGAATCGGCAATACGCATATCTAATAATAAAAATCTTATGGCAAAAGCATTATATGCAGAATACTACGCGCGATTAACTTTTAATGAAAAATTACACAATAAACTTATATCAGAAATATTATCTGAAAAAAATTCAAATATAAACTATGGCTTAGTAAATACATTAGCTTTAGAAAAAGCCAAATCACTACAACGTAGTGCCCCCAACTACTTTTAATTATAATGATAACTATGACTATAAATAAAATATTCCTGACAATAGTAATAAATTTGATGTTTATTACTTCAATTAACGCTAAGACATTTAAAATTTCTACGGATGTTCCCGATGGTACTTTCTGGATGAAACAGATGCGAAGTGCTGCTAAGGAAATAAAGAAAAAAACGAGTGGACGAGTAAAGTTTAAATTCTATCCCGGAGGAGTGATGGGGTCAGAAAAAATTGCCATGAAAAAAATACGCATAAATCAGTTACAGGGTGCGATGGTCGCAAATGGTATATTAGCTAATCTCTACCCTGATAGTCAGGTTTATGCATTACCAAAATTATTCAATAATATTGAGGAAGTCGATCTTATAAGAAATAAATTTGATAAGATTATTAAGCAAGGAGTAGAAGATGGTGGTGATATGGTGAGTTTTGGGATTACCGAAACAGGTTTTGCTTACATTTTATCAACTAAAAATATTAATGAAAAAGGTGATTTGAGTTCATATAAAGTTTGGTCCCCATCGGATAATAAGCAAATAGCGTTAACTCTAGATGCAATAGGCGTAACTCCAATTCCATTAAACATTGGTGATGTATTAACCGGTTTGCAAACGAATTTAATAGATACGGTTATTATTCCACCTGTCGTAGCTATAACCCTACAATGGCATACACAGGTTAATTTTTATTCGAATGTCCCCCTTATGTATATTTATGGAACATTTATTCTAAGTAAAAAAGAGTTTAATAAAATAAGTTTAGATGATCAAAAAATTGTTAAGGATATTATGAGCTCAGTATTAGCTAGAATCGATGAAAAAAATAGAAAAGAAAGTGTGTCCGCATTCAAAGCCTTAAAGAAACAGGGGTTAAAAGATTCATCACCACCTGAAGGTATGCTTAAATACTGGGATAAAAAAGGTGAAGATGCAAGAATAATTGTTAGAAATCAAAAAATAATGTCAGAAAAAATTATAGATAATGTAACTCAAGAACTGAATTCTTTTAGAAATACTCAAGGAAAATAAGTGTATAAAAATATTGGGAGAGTCATAAATTTAATTAGTAAATTAGAAGATGTTCTCGTGATATTTTTATTATTTTCTATTCTGGTTATAGCGGTTATTCAGATAATTCTAAGAAATATTTTTGATAGCGGAATAATCTGGGGAGACAGCTTGGTTAGTATATTAGTATTGTGGCTAAGTCTGACCGCTTCTATAGTAGCCAGTCGACAGAATAAACATATAAAGATTGATGTGTTAACACAATATATGCCGGATATATATAAAATATACATAAAAAAATCAGGTCAGTTATTTGCATCTATTGTTTGTTTTTGTATTAGCTATTATAGCTTTGTGTTTATTAGTGGCGAATTTATGCTTGGTGAATATGCCTTTGCAAAGATTCCTGTGTGGCTCACTGAGTCTATTATTCCATTAGCATTTTTTTTGATGGGTATACGGTATTTCTTACAATCTGTAGTAACTGATACTGGAAGTACAATTTAATGTTAACAATATTTGTAGTGTTAGTGTTAATTGTACTGGCATTATTTGGGGTACCTTTATTTTCAGTTATTGCTGCCGGTGCATTATACGGGTTTTATAGTGCGGATATTGATCTTCAGGTTATTGGTATAGAGCTCTATCGAATAGCTGAAACCCCTCTTTTAGTCGCTCTTCCTATGTTTACATTTGCTGGTTATATACTCAGCGCTAGTAATACATCTCAGAGAATGCTCAATTTAATACAGGCGATGGTAGGCTGGTTTCCTGGGGGGCTGGTGATTTTTGCGTTTATCGCAAGTGCTATTTTCACTGCGTTTACAGGTGCTTCAGGTGTAACAATTGTTGCGCTGGGAGCATTACTCTATCCGGCACTAAAAAATGCAGGCTATACAGAAAAGTTTAGTTTAGGAATGGTTACTGCGTCAGGTAGCCTGGGTTTGTTGCTCGCCCCATCACTGCCATTAATTTTATATGGAATTATTGCACAGCAAATGGAGTTGGAAACAAATTTTGAAATTAGTGATTTATTTATTGCGGGATTAATGCCGGCAGCATTGATGGTGATATTTTTATCAATATATTCCATTTTCAAAAATCATCAGTTTAAAATACAGACCGAAGAATTTAATAAGTCAAGATTAATACAGGCTTTATGGGCAATGCGTTGGGAGCTACCAATGCCTTTCTTTCTCGTATTTGGAATATATTCTGGCTTTTTTGCAATATCTGAAGCTTCAGCACTGGTAGCATTGTATTTTATGTTTGTTGAAACAATAATTTATAAAGAAATTTCTTTTCCGCAATTGCGTAAAGTAATTTTAGAATCAATGGTTATGGTAGGAAGTATATTATTGATTTTGGCCGTATCATTGGCATTAACCAATGTATTTGTGGATGCTGAAGTACCGGATCAATTATTTGAGTTCGTAAAGAATAATGTAGATTCAAAAATAGAATTTTTAATTGTTTTAAATATTTTTCTATTATTTGTTGGAGCAATATTAGATATTTTTTCTGCTCTTGTGATAATTGTGCCCTTAATTTTACCAGTAGCAATTAGTTTTGGTATCCATCCGGTACATTTAGGAATTATATTTTTAGCAAATATGCAAATTGGTTATCTAACACCTCCGGTTGGAATAAATTTATTTATATCTAGCATCCGGTTTAATAAGCCTATCGCTGACATCTATAATGCTAGCCTGCCTTTTGTGCTAGTGTTGTTAATAGTACTGATGATTATTACCTATGTGCCACAATTGAGTTTATTTTTTATTTAACTTAAACCCAAGTCATAGTCAGTCAATTTAGATAATTGATCTAAATTGACTGACTAAACTAGTTAAATACCCGGATAACCCCGGGCTTTTTATTTTTATAAGCGGGCATTGTCATTCCTGCGTCCGCGTTTACATACGTTGGGTCGGTGACAACAAATCGCTTTCCTTTGAAGTTTATAGCATCACCACTTACGTGTTCATTGAAATGAACTGCAGCAGCAATATGCCCAGGAAAATCCAGGCCAATAACCTGCAAACCAAGCAAATGATGTACTATCCAGGCAAAGAAAACTGCTCGGTCTTCACAATCTGAATAGGGATAATGCAAGGTTTCTTCGGGGAAAAGATAATTTTCAATACCAAATTGTTGTTCGTCAGTTTTATATTTGAAAGCAGTTTGAACAAAACGTAAAATTAAATTTATCGCATCTTCTTCAGCCTTGCCTTCTACCAATGGCTTTAGTTGTCTAAGTAAAGGGTTAGCTGTTGCTTGACTAAGGTCAGAATTAAAATATAGCCCGATATCCATTTGCGGATACGTTTTCAGGTAGCTCACAGTTTCCTTATCGTATCCGATATTTATGCGATGGGTTTTCCCTTTATAAGAAAAATTGAGATAACGATCTTTTTGTTTTCGCCCGGTATTAAAAGCATGGCTTAAACTCATATCCAGTTGTTTTTTAGCACCGGGATAGTGCCCATTATAGGTAAAAATTCTACCGGGTTTTTGTTTTATGCCATCAAAGCTTAATGCGTAATAACGAGTCTTATCAAAAGTAAAATAAGGGGCACCAAATAATTGTTGCTGGGATGGCATTAGTAGGTAGACATAATTACGGTCATAAGCAATACGTGCTTGATATCCGGCTTTTGTCATTAAATACCATGTAAAAACTGACTGATTATTTTTGCTATTGGGGTGAATTTTCTGTGCAATAGTATTGGTTAAAAGTGCATAACCCCAGTCATTTAAAATAAGTGGTTTACGTTGTACATTAATTTGATCGAGTAATCCGTCATAATCCGCTTTACTCATTTCTGACCAGACATGACTCATTGATTTTTCATTGATTGGTCTTTGTAGATTCACCTTGAGCTTAGGGTCATAGTAAAAATCCAGATTTTGGCCATAAAAGTTTAGATGTATTTTGCGACCTTTTGGCTGCTTAACTATTGGGGCGGGTATAACTTTTACAGGAGCAGCAAGTGGTTTTATTTTAGGTACTTTAACAATAACTGGCGGTACCAACTTGGTTGGCAACTGGGTTACGGGTTTTGTTGAATCAGGTTTAAGCTGGGGTTGTACTGAATCAGGTTTTTTGATCGGTGCCTTTGGAATACGTACAGGCTTGGGGGTTTCATCCCTCACGAGTCCCTGAAAAGTTTGCATTTCCTTCCATTGATTTTCAAGAAAACCGGTAAATTCCTTGTCTCGTTTGTCTTTATATTCCTGAAAACTGCTAGTTTCCTGATTCATCCATTGTTCAAATTCAGCCCTGCTATCAGCTATTGTGCCTAATGAAAGCCCGCTAAGTGAACAAAGACTAATGAGCAGAAAAGTCTGCTTTTGCATGATTAATCCCTTAAGTACTTGAAGTTTAATATAAATATCTGCCTACACACATCCCTGTGAGGCATCTAATTCGCAAAATAATTTTGCGAGTTGAGAATCGTCCCTGTGAATATTACAGAGATCAAATTTAATTAGTGCCTTCCATTTTCGAAATTTCAGCAGCTAATTCATCTTGTGTTTTCTGTGCTTTAAACTGTTGCCACAAAGCGCGTTCATTTTTCATACTGGTTTTAACCGCTTTTTGAGTCGCTTGTTGAACACTGGCCTCATCCATTCCAACCAGTACATACAGGTTGCCATTTGGACTGGTGCGGGTTTTATAAATTTTAGTACCAACCAGAGTTTCATTGGTGATTTGCTTGGTAACCGATGTCATTACCTTATCAACAGTTTCAGAATCTGCTGAACCGGTAGTTTCAATATATTGCTTAACCATGTTGCGAACCTGCACTTTCATGTTTTGTGCTAACTGAACTCGAGCCGCTGTAGATGCCATTGTCTTCATGAAGTCATGACCAGCACCAGATTTAGCCGCAGAACCAACAGCTGAAACTTCTAGACTTTTAACCGGTTCATCACAAACCCAGCCAGGTGCAGCAGATCCCGGTGCATCTGGGAATACACAATCCGCAACATCTTCTTTTTTATCTCCACCACAACCAGTTAAAAATGTTGTGAATGCAACTCCTGCAATTAGATATGCAACCTTATTCATTTTGTTCTCCATTAATATTTGTATTTGCCGAGGGTTTTTTTAATTGTGTAAACATAGCCGAGATAGCGTTATTTATCAATATTATTTGGGCCGTATTATGTAGGGATATTAGGTAGATTTATAGAATTAAAATAGTGAATTTGGCTGATATTACAGTGTAACGACCTAAATAAGAGAATAAATGTTGATAATTTATGATTATGTGTAAAATGTATTAATGTGATGTGGAGCAGGAAATTGTCTGTACGGCAGTATATTTTAGCTAAATGGTCACCACGAGTTAGCCGTGAAATCGATTTAATCTGATAAACACGATGCAATTACGCATTGATTTCGACCACTTTCCTTGGCTTTATACAGGGCCTGATCGGCCCGTTCAAATACCTGGCTGAGGGAATCACCTTCATTGAAGCTGCTGACGCCACAGGAGACGGTTATTTTGACGGCTTCACCGTGGTAATGAAATCCACAGTTTTCAATCTGCTGACGCAGTTTATTAACCAAGCGAAGCGTTTCCTCCTGTTTGGTGCCGGGTAAAAGCATTACAAATTCTTCGCCACCATAACGGGCCAGAAAATCAGTTTCACGTATGCTTTTTACCAACACCTGAGCGACGGTTTTTAAAACTTTATCTCCGGCTTTATGGCCATAGGTATCATTAACTTTTTTAAAAAAATCTATGTCCCAGATAGCAAGACTTAAGGGGTTAGAAAAACGCTTCCAGCGGGCAATTTCTTCTGCAGCTTTTTTTTCATAGGACAGGCGATTGGGAATTTCCGTGAGAGCATCAAACATTGCCTGTTTATTTTTTTCGATGACTAATTTTTTTAACAGTTCAGCTTCATTTTCCAGGGTTTGCATTTTCAATTGCATCTCATCAATTTCACTTTGAGATTTTTCAAAACGAGTGTTTTCCGTTTCTCGATAGAGTTGAATATGATTTGAAATAGTATCAAGTTTTAAATTAACATTTGTTTTGAGACTGGATAGTTCGGTTGCCTGATCAATGTCCTGACGGATTTCATCAACATTCAAACCTACCTGTTTATCAAATTCCTTACCCTGGTTTTCTGCCAGTAATAAATTTGAAGATTCATTTTGTAAAAAATGGTCCATCACTTTAAGGCGATCTGTTACCTGTTGTAGAAAATCCTCAAAATCATGTTTTTCTTTTTGCATGCGTATACGAATAGAATTAATCAGCTGCGCCACATCTTTTAACAGGCTTTTCCAGTTTGCCGGGTCTGTTTCCTTTTCCAGACGATTTTTCATTTCATCTGCTTCTTCCTGAAGATCTGCAGGAATAGTGAGTTGCTCCAAAAGACGTATTAATAGTTCCTGAATAGAAGGTTGAAATGCGAGATTTGAGCCTGCATTTTCTATCTGTTCAGTCATGTTATTCACGGTAGGAGTAGAAGCGGTTTGCTGGCGTAACATTTGTGAAAGCTGATCAGAGAGTTTGTCAAGCTCATTTTTCTGACGCGCATCTCTAGCACTCATTTTTAAGGCACTGATTTTTCCATCTGGTGAGTCCGGATCGTCGAGCTTAGAGAGTAACTCAAGCAAACAGGTCTTGTATATTATTAACGGGTCTTCATTATTATAATCAGCAGGTTTATTTTCAGTGTTCGATTTTACGGTATTGGTATCGGTGCTAATTTCTGTGTTTTTTGACGGGAACAATCGATCCATTAAGCCGGGTTTTTCAGATGTTGGTGTATTGTCAGAAATTAGTGAGATTAATAATTTATGAGTGTCATTTATTAAATCATCACACTGGTTATCATCAGATTTTGCAATTTTTTTAAGTAGTTTGGCCTGTGATTTTTCCGCACTTCGGGGAAGTTTTAATTTTTTTACAAGGAGCTCTAGCGAATGAATGGACTGACGATTCTGATCGCTCTGCTTATCTTCCAGTTTTGCCAGTGTACGGGAAATGTCGCCAACAACTGACTCGAGATCATGGAGGTTGATTGTATTTTTAATGGCATTGCGTAATTGGTTGATATGCCGGTCAAGTGTGCCATGCTGGCCTTCAGCAGCAAGCCCGAGTCGCCCTATGGCTTTTTTTAGCGTGTTTTCAAGCTTTTCCCAATCCGCTTCCTTTTTTTCCAGACGATCAAGCTGGTCATAATATTTTTGTTTCCATTGCTCTAGTTCCATTTCTTAGTACCTGGCCTGGCTTTAGTTTACATTTATAAATAAAAAGGGAGCTAAATAGCTCCCTTTAAATATAGTCACCAAAATGGTACTAAACAAGGTTATGCGTGTAGAATTTTAAAGAGCATCCCAGTTGCATAATAAGCCTTATAAATTTACTTAGACTCCAGTTTAATCAGATAATTGGCAACATTAACCATTCCCTGATAGCTACCAGCCTGTGAACCAGAAATAGTGTATTTGCCATTTACTGAAAGCATGGGAACGCCGTTCACTTTATATTGTTGGCCTAACTGCATTGCCTGTTTAGCTCGCATTTCAACAGCAAATGAATCAAATGTAGAAAGGAATGTTTTCTTATCAACACCGAGTGTTTCCAGATAATTGGCAATAGAGTCCCTGGAAAATAGCTTCATTTTTTTAACATGCATTGCCTCAAAAATATCATTGTGATACTTGTCACCCTCACCCATTATTTGCAAGGTGTAGAAGGTTTTTGTGTGAGCCATCCAGCGAGGATTTAAAGGTGCAGGCATGCGAACAAACTTCACATTCGCGGGTAAGGTTTTCTTCCATTTTTGCAATGTAGGCTCGAAACTAAAGCAGTGGGGGCAGCCATACCAGAAAAATTCCAGCACCTCAATTTTGTCACCACTCTGTGTTGCAACGGGTTTAGCCAGTTTTGAGTATGACTCACCTTCTTTATAATTCTGAGCCTGTGCAAGTACAGGAAGAAGTAGCATAAGCCCTAACAGACTGATTTTTTTGATATAACTCATTAATTGGTCCCCTGAGAAAATTGTATGAGAAGTTGTTCTGAAAAATTACCCTAAAATTTTAACTTATGACAGGCTACAGGCCAGAAAATTTCATTTAGCGTGAATTATGCCATAGCTTTGTTAAATAGTGATGTAAAAAAACCAGGCGAAAAAAAAAGGCCGCCGGAGCCGCCTTTTTAAAAAAATAAGCGCTAACGCTTACTTCATTTGAGCAATGTAGTTTGCAACCGCTTCAATTTCAGCAACGGTCATTTTATTAGCAACATTTCTCATCATTTTATTGCTGTCATTCTTACGCTTGCCATCGCGGAACGCAGTCAACTGGGCAATGGTATAAGTGGCATGCTGACCTTTTAACGAAGGGAATTTAGCCGCCGGATTACCCGAGCCATTTGCACCGTGACAACCCATGCAGGAAGGTAGTCTTGTTGTTGTATTGCCACCGCGGTAAATAGCTTTGCCCAGGGCAACTTTTGAATCATCAGCTGTGGCTGTAGAAAAGGTTTTGCTGGCAAAGAAAGCGGATACATTTTCTACATCGTCATCTGTAGCCAAAGTTGCTGCCATACCAGTCATCGTGGCATCCTGACGGGCGCCGCTCTTGTAATCATTCAACTGCTTGGCAATATAAGAAGCATGCTGGCCAGCAAGCTTAGGGAACATATCAACCACACTATTGCCATCAGGCATGTGGCAACCTGCGCAGATCGCTCCAGCGGTTGTTTCACCGGCAGCCAGATCAGCCGCCTGAGTTGTGGCACTCAGACCCATTGTCAGGCCTAAGATTGCTAGCAGAGATTTAAAATTCATTGTTTGTATTCTCCAAACGAGTATTACGTCAGTATCCTGACGCTAAAAAATATGGGTTGCCACAGTTGGGCTTAATTAGGGGCCACGGCAAAAATGTGGCGATATAGTACACTAGATCGTGAATTTCAGCAATTTCAGTGGTCAAGACTCTGGCTTCTTTTTAAAAGCTAAATGCAAGAGGTGAGTGTAAATCAAAATGAATAAATGCAAATGTAATACGCCAGATCTACAAAAGCCATTTTTACCTTTTAACTTCATTTAGTTTTTAATGAGTGAAATATCCTATTAAAGTTCGCCGAATTCCCACAAGGTTGCTAAAATTCGTCACATTCAAAATGCAAAGAGCCAATATGCCCAATTATTATCGTCAGGCCGCCTTTTTAACCAGTGCCAGTAATGCCAGCCAGTTCCCCGAGCACGAGATGCTGGAGGTCGGTTTTGCAGGTCGGTCGAATGCGGGTAAATCCAGTGCTATAAATACCCTGTGTGACCAGAAAGCGCTGGCTCGTATCAGTAAAACGCCCGGTCGCACCCAGCTAATTAACTTTTTCCCGTTTGATGAAAATCGTTGTCTGGTGGATTTACCCGGTTACGGTTACGCCAAAGTTCCAGAAAAAATGCGCCGTGAATGGCAGGCGCTGATGGAGTCTTACTTAGGGCAGCGTCAGCAACTACGCGGCCTGGTGATAATTATGGATATTCGCCACCCCTTGAAAGATTACGATGTACAAATGCTCGAATGGTGTGAAGACATGGGCACCCCGGCTCATGTTGTGCTCACCAAATCGGACAAGCTCAAAAAAGGCGCCGCAAGTAAGCAACTATTGAGTGTTAAAAAAGCCCTCAAAGATGAAGAATTTGATGCATCGGTGCAGATGTTTTCGGCGCTGAAAAAAACCGGCATGGATGAATTGCAGGCGGTTTTGAATGGCTGGTTTAAGCTGGAGGATTAACAGGTAAAAGCAGCTAAAGCTAGCTAAGCAACTTTCAAAGAAATATAGAAAATGCCTATTTTTAATATTACCCGCAAATAAAAAACCCCAACCACCAGGGAAGTGGTTAGGGGTAACATAGAGGCGGATTTGGGGAAATCTGCCTCAAATTGCTCGCTCAAGGGAGGTAAGCGAGCTTGCGCCGGGCTTTAGCGCAATTCGAAAAAACTGCAATTGCTTCTCGCTACTAATTAAAGTTCATGTGGGGCTATTGTCAAAGGTAAGACGACGAGTGGTGGGGGTTTCAGAGGTAAAACAGATCCGGTTAAGCAGGCCTGTTTTTAGTTACACCTAAGGTTAATTTAAACAATCTTACCTATAACATTGTTATCGTTGACTCTTTTTGGTGCAAGCTCAATGTGCTTCGTCCCAGTTTATGCCAACTCCGATATCTACCAGCAATGGTACATTCAGATCAGCGGCACTTTCCATTTCCGTATGCAATAACGCTTTTAGATCGTCCACCTGATTTTCTGCAACTTCAAATACTAGTTCGTCGTGCACCTGCATAATCATAAGCGCAGAAATTTCCGAGGTTTGCAGGCGGTTGTGCACTTTTATCATGGCGCGTTTTATAATATCCGCTGCGCTACCCTGCATCGGTGCATTTATGGCTGTGCGTTCTGCGTATTGCCGGCGCATTCCGTTTTTGGAATTGATTTCAGGTAGATAAAGACGGCGTCCGAATAATGTTTCCACATAGCCGGTATCGTGGGCCAGCTCCCGGGTAGTGTCCATATATTGCTTTACTCCAGGGTAGCGATCGAAATATACATCAATATAATCTTGCGCCTCATAGCGGGTGACATTGAGTTGTTTGGCGAGGCCAAAGGCAGACATGCCGTAAATCAGCCCGAAGTTTATGGCTTTTGCGGCACGGCGTTGCTCGGTTTGTACCTCGTCCACCTTTACGTTGAAAACCTCGGCGGCAGTGGCACGATGAATATCCTGCCCCTCTTTAAAGGCATTTAGCAGGCTTTCATCTGCGGACAGGTGCGCCATTATGCGCAGCTCGATTTGTGAATAGTCGGCGGCTAAAATGCAGTTGCCCGCATCCGCTATAAACGCCTTGCGTATGCGTCGGCCCTCTTCTGAGCGAATTGGGATATTCTGTAAATTGGGGTCGGTGGACGACATACGGCCGGTGGCTGCACCGGTCTGGTTGTAGCTGGTGTGAACGCGGCCGGTTTTGGCGTCTATCTGTTTTGGGAGTTTGTCGGTATAGGTTGATTTAAGCTTGCTTAAACCGCGATTTTCCAGAATCAGTCGGGGCAGCTCGTGCTCCTCCGCCAATTCCTGCAACACGTCTTCGGCGGTTGATGGTTGGCCCTTTGGGGTTTTGCGTATCACTGGTAATTCGAGTTTTTCAAAAAATATGTGCTGAATTTGTTTAGGAGAGGCCAGGTTGAACTCTTCATCTGCCACTTCATAAGCCTGTTGCTCAATTTCTTTCATGCGTTCGGCAAGCTGGTCGCTCTGGTTAGCGAGCATTTTTGCATCTATTTTCACCCCATTGCGCTCAATTTGCTGAATAATTGGCATTAATGGCAGTTCGATGTCTTCATAAACGCTGAGCAATTGCGGAATGGCTTGCAGCTGATCGTTAATGCACTGGTGCAGACGCAGGGTGATGTCCGCATCCTCAGCCGCATAGGGGCCAGCCTCTTCCAGTGAGACCTGATTAAAGGTTAGCTGTTTTGCGCCCTTACCAGCAATGTCTTCGAAGTAAATCGTGTTGTGGTTGAGAAATCGGCTGGCCATGCTGTCCATATCATGGCGTTTGGTGGAATCGAGTACGAAAGATTGTAATAGAGTGTCGTCGCTAACACCCTGCATTTTTATGCCATGGTTTTCCAGTACATGTATATCGTATTTGAGATTCTGGCCAAGTTTTTTAACGGCCGGGTCTTCCAGTAAAGCCTTAAGCCCCCCCAACACGGCTTGCTCGGAAAGTTGCTGCGGAGCACCTTCATAGTCATGGCCAAAGGGTACATACGCTGCCTTGCCTGGCTCTACTGAAAATGACACCCCGACGACCCGTGCCTGCATATAGTTGAGGCTAGTGGTTTCCGTGTCGAAGGCAAATTGATCGGCATTTTTGAGTTGTGTTATCCAGTCATCAAGTTCACTCTGCGTTAATACTGTTTGATAGTGTGTTTCAACAGCGCTAGATTGTGCCTCGCCGCCTGTGGACTCTCCCCCTAGCTCAGCCAACCAGGTTTTTAATTCAAACTCACCGTATAGATTTTTAAGGCTGTCCGTATCCGCCGGTTTTAATTGTAAATCATCCGGCTTTTCATCCAGCGCCACATCGCATTTAATGGTGGCCAGTTGATATGACACGGGCAATTGTTCCAGGCCTTCACGCAGGTACTCCCCGACCTTGCCCTTAAATTCATCCGCGTGGGCAATTATATTGTCAACGGATTCATACTGGTTCAGCCATTTAACTGCGGTTTTTGGGCCAACTTTATTAATGCCGGGAATATTGTCTGCGGTATCGCCAATTAAGGCCAGATAATCAATAATGCGATTAGCCGGTATGCCAAATTTTTCAAGTACAGATTCAGGAGTACTCATAAAATTATTCATTGTGTTAACCAGGGTGATTTTATCTGTCACTAACTGCGCCAGGTCTTTATCGCCGGTGGAAATTAAAACATCATAACCTTGCGCTTCTGCCTGGCGCGCTAATGTGCCAATCACATCATCCGCTTCAACCCTGGGGACAACTATTCGCGGATAACCCAGGGCATCGACAATTTGGTGTATCGGTTCTATTTGGGTACGCAGATCATCTGGCATGGGGGGGCGGTGTGCTTTGTAGTCTTTATAAATATCACTGCGAAAGGTTTTGCCTTTGGCATCAAAAATCACCGCCATATGCTCCGGCTGGTATTCATCCACCAGCTTTTTAAGCATATTGATTACACCATATATTGCACCGGTGGGCTGGCCTTTAGAATTTTCTAATGGTGGCAGGGCATGAAATGCACGGAATAAATAGGATGAACCGTCAACTAGAATTAGAGGAGGCTTTTGGGCTGATTTCTGGGTCATAAGAGAATATTGTGCATGTAAAAAGATTGGGGGTATTATGACATTAAACCGAAATAGATGGGAAAAGGGATGAAAGAAAAAAAAACCGGTAAAGATACCGCAACACAAAATTCAACTAATATCACTCTGAAAAATACGGGCGGAAACCCGGATGCTGAATTAAACCGCGAATCCTGGCGGGTATTTAAAATAATGTCGGAATTTGTGGAAGGCTTTGAGCAACTTAGCCATATTAAACCGGCGGTGAGTATATTTGGCTCGTCCCGGGAAAAACGAGGAACTCAGGATTATAAAAATGCCAGAGATGTTGCCCGCTTGTTATCCGATGCCGGTTTTTCGATAATATCCGGTGGCGGTCCCGGCATTATGGAAGCGGCTAACCGTGGAGGCTTTGAGGGCAAGTCTGTTAGTGTCGGCTTGAATATTGAATTGCCGAGAGAACAAATTCCCAATAGCTATCAGGATTTAAGCATAGATTTCAGTCATTTTTTTACCCGAAAAGTCATGTTCGTTAAATATGCTGCAGCTTATGTGGTATGTCCCGGAGGCTTTGGCACGCTAGATGAAATGGCGGAAATGTTTACACTGGTACAAACCGGTAAAACCCCGAAGATACCAATTATATTAATGAATAAAACTTTCTGGCAACCATTAATCACCTGGTTTGATGAGACATTGTGTGAACGAAATATGATAACTAAAGAAGATTTTAATTTATTTAAAGTAGTGGATGAGCCGCAACAGGCTTTAGATGAAATAATGAAGTTTTATGAAAATAGAAATGTTACTCCGACTAATGAAGATTTGGAAAAACTTTTGCACTTATAAAAATGAAAACTATGATAAATGTATTAATAATATTATTTGGTGTATACCTGCTGAGTTGCCTTGCGCTGTATTACTTTCAGGATAGGTTGATATTTTTTCCACCTGATCCACAGGAAGAAGTATATCAATCTGTAAGTCATAATGAAATACGATTTAGCGAGTCGAATAAAAAGCTTCATGGTTGGGACATAAAAGTGAATGAAGCACAAAGCAAAACCATAATTTATTTTGGTGGTAATGCACAGGATGTCGTATATTTGAATTTTGAAGCTGATGAATTTAATGTTAAACAGATAATTGCTATTAATCATCCGGGTTACGGTAAAAGTACTGGTCAGCCCACACAAAATAGTATTTATAGAAACTCTCTAGAGGTTTATGACTGGGCAACGAAACAATATCAATTAAATCCGCAAAATATAATTATTATGGGAAGGAGCTTGGGTTCTTCTGTTGCAACATATCTTGCGGCAAACCGGAAAATTAGTGGGCTGATATTAATAACGCCTTTTGATAGCATTGAAAATATTGCTGCAAAACAGTATAAGTATTTTCCAATAAAACTATTGATGAATCATGCATTTCCGACGATTGATTATATTGGCCAGGTAAATGCGCCTACATTAATGTTAGCAGCAGAAAAAGATGAAATAATTGCAGATGAAAATTTAGAAAATTTAAAGCAGGCAGCTGGTGAAAATAATCGTTTGGTTCGCTATGAAAATGTTGGGCATAACACCATTCAGGAGCATAATGAGTACTACGCTGAAATTAACAGGTATATTAATTCACTTTAAATTCTTGCGTCGCTATTTTTTAGTTTAAATCCAGATATACTTAATCAGGGTGATTCTGGTTGCCAGTGAAATTACCAATATAGCATTTGCCATTTTTGCTCGTGACGGTGCGAATAAAGCCGCTGATCTTTTGTATGTTTTTGTTTAATTCATCAACAGTCCACTTTTTCATAAGCTCAGACTGTTGGCATTCGCACACTTTACCATTGTGTTTTCTAGCAAGACGAAGACGTTCAATAGTTTCACTATTCGGTTTTTTAGTGTTTATGTAATGGTCTATAGTATCGTTGGCGGTTTTGATGCAGTTGCTGATAAATGTAGATTTTTCAGCGGGTTTCCAGCTACTGGCATGAGATGTCTGTAATGATATAGTGATTATTAAAAAGAGTAAAATTTTTATATATAAGATAATACCTTAAAGTATTGTGATTAGAAAAAATGAATGTGTTCAGGAATTTAACCAGTCAATGGCGTCCTGTTCGTTACGAAATACCTGGGGAAGTGTTTTACCTTCTTCTTCTCTATAAACGCCAAACTGGCGCATTTCTCCGAAAGCCAGATCATCCACAGCAAATATTGCTATTTTGCTCGGGCTTATAAACTTTAATTTTCCATATTCAGCAATAGTTTGAATTTCAGTGAGTGTAAAATCGAATTTAACATTACTGATATCCCATAGCCTTTTATCGTATGGGTACTTATCAACGATTTCATCAATTATCTGTTTTGCTAAATCCAGTGAGGGTTGTACAAGAAACTTAACTTTAGTAATGCCATTTTCATGGCTGATTATGTAATCATTGGGCATGAGCTTATTAATCCGTAATAACTTGATCGTGTTAATCAGCAGAGTGAGCATCTGTTGATTTTGATTAAAATAGTAGAGAGAATATACTGCATAATTTAATATAGTGTAGTTATATTCATTGTGCTTTGTGAAATAAATGCCAACTCATTGGGGTTATAATAAATTCACATACTTATAGTGTCAGACCAGGCTAAGCTAGCAAAATACAGGCCATTTTAAATAGTAAAAAATATTCCTGGTAACTACAATCAGAATAAGCCAGGTGGATTGAGATAGCCTGATAAACGATGGGTGTGTAGTCTGGGCAGGTTGATCTGGCCTATATCTCATACGCAAAAGCCCGCAATAAAGTAAGAACCTAAAACCTGATGTTTACTTTTGAATGTCTATCCAGGATTGGGTATTATTTTCGGCCTTAAAAATGTCGCATTTAAACAGTTTTTAATAATGGGGATTTTAAATTTCCGCTTCTGGTTTTGACATAAATACAAAAGGAATCGCCAGAGGACCAAATAAAACGCCCATAACTCCCCAGAATACTGCATTTGACTTTCTTCTTTTGGCCATATAATGACAAAAAAACCCGCTAGCTATAAAAACAAATATAAAGATCGCAACAAACATATTCTGACTCCCTGGTTAATATTAATTTAACAAATTAATATTAAGTTCTTTTTTAATTTCGAAAACATTTAAATTTTCAATAAGGGGTATGAGCTGTGGATAAACCTTTTTGTGGTAACCATAACCACCATTAACCATTTCATCTATTGCCTGAGCCTTCGACCAGTTATTAAAAACGATTCTATACGCCGCAACAGTTGCACCGGTTCTGTCAGACCCATGCCAACAGTGAAGCAGTACAGGTCCGTTACGGTTTTTAATAATCCGTAAAGCATCAACGAGTTGTTGTTGATTTACTTTTCCCGCATTCATCTTGACTCTATTTAATAATAAATTAGAACCTTTTAAATCATCCTTATCATTATGAAATTCTCGCAGATTTAATACTTCCTTTATGCCAAGGTGTTTTAAATCAATTATATTCTCATGACCTGGTTGCTCAGAACGATAAACACCTTTATCAATTAAATACAGGTTTTCTAATTGTGTTCCTATGATTTGTTGCCCCCAATGATCAGGCCTTACTCGGGGTTCAGCGAAAACAGAAGATGAAACCAATAATAAAACAAAAATGAAATACTTAAACATATCAAATCGTTAATTTTAGAAAAACGCCTTGATAGTAGCAGATTTTGACGTAAATAACTTGAAAATCATAGACATGTAATTTAATTACAGTACGCTACATGACGACGGGTTATAATTAATTTTAAAAGGGAGGTTAATAATGAAAATTCTAGCAATTTCAGGAAGCATTCGCTCGGCTTCTTTTAACACCGCATTACTCAATTGCACATCAGTGTTATCTCCAGAGAACATAAATATAACATTATTTAATACGATAGAATCTATACCAGTTTTTAATTCTGAGACTGCTGAAGATAATTATCCACCGATTGTAAAAAAACTCATCGATAAAATTAGACAATCAGACGGTGTCATTATCAGCGCGCCAGAATATGCACATGGTATCAGTGGTGCATTAAAGAATGTGCTAGATTGGTTGGTGTCATCTGATGCGTTGGTGCTTAAACCAGTAATGGTCGCTTCTGTCTCTACCAGCGGACTTGGTGGTGTAAGGTCATATTGCTCATTGGTCCAGGTGCTAACAGCCATGAATTGCAATGTTGTAATTGAAGCTTCATTATGTGTCCCCTTTGCGGTCGTTAAGTTTGATGATGAATCTAATCTGATAGATGAATTGACCGAGCAAAGAATAAAACTGGCTTTAAAGGCTTTCGAAAAAATGATTTGTACAGTAAATTTAAATTGAATACGAAAATTTTATCCAACGATGATGGGCAAAACTCCAGTTACCATATGCGGCTGTTACAAAGGCGTTTATAGTTTAAAAAATAACCGTGAGATTAATTTTTAAACTCGGAACCGGCTAATCATCGACTGAATATTATCGGCCATTTCCTGCAATTCCTGACCTTTACCCGCACTTACCTGCGCTCCTTCGGCAGCATCATTAGCCAGTGTATGTATTGACACAATATTCTGATTTATATCTTCAGAAACTGATGATTGTTCTTCCGCGGCTGTTGCAATTTGAATATTCATTTCAACAATACGTGAAACAGCCTGTTCGATACTGGTTAAAGCTTCACCGGCAATGCTGACTTTTTCAACCACCAGATTGGTTTTTTCTTCACTCTGGCGCATGGCATCAGCTGAGGTTTTTGAGCCATTCTGTAATTGCTCAATCATACCCTGTATTTCCTGTGTAGAATCCTGGGTTCGGCTGGCCAGCGTCCTCACTTCATCTGCCACAACCGCGAATCCCCGGCCCTGCTCACCAGCGCGAGCGGCTTCAATTGCCGCATTGAGTGCTAGCAGGTTTGTTTGCTCGGCAATGCCGCGTATTACATCGAGAACACCCCCAATGGCCAAAGCATCCTGCTCAAGGCTGACAACCGTATTCACCGAATCACTTACTTCTTTTGATAATTCATTAATTTCCTTAACGACGCCATTAACTACTTTATGGCCATTAATGGCTTCAGTCTCAGCCGCCTGAGCCGCATCAGATGCGGATGAGGCATGTTGTGCAACTTCCTGAACGGTGGAGGTCATTTCAGTCATTGCGGTGGCCACCTGATTAATTTTATTTTCCTGTTCACTCAGGCCTATCTGGCTATCATGACTCAATGCTGCCATTTCACTGGCCGAGTGAGTGAGCTGGTTACCGCTTGCAGAGACCTGAGTGACCAGCTCATGAATCAGGCTAACAAATTGATTAAATGCCCGGGCCAGTTGAGCCACTTCATTATTGCCTTCCTGCTCAAGACGCTGGGTGAGGTCGCCCCCTCCGCTGGCAATATCATTGAGTGAACCCACGACGTTCATAAATGCATGCCTTATATGTCGAACCATCATAAAGGCAATTAAAAAGCCCAGCCCCACTGCAAGTACAGATAAAACTATCGTGGTTTTGATGGTTGAAGATTTTTCCGCCAGCATTTGTTCACTCAATTGTGCAACATGTTTTTCTTCATCGAGCGTCAGCTTTTGTACGGCTATACGCACCTGTACCCAGTTTGGATGCTCCTGCTTCGACAGTACCTGAATAGCCTGTTCAACATTACCCGCTTTAACTAGATCCAGTACTTTTAGTTTTGCGTGGCGGCTTTTCGTCCAGAAACCATTAATTATCTTAAGTTGTTTTAATATAGCCTGGTCATCAGCCGCAGTAGCTAGCGCGATGGTATAAGCATCGTCAAAGCGCTTAATGGCTTTTGGGGCCACTTTATAGGGTTTTGTTAAGTGGGGTTTAAGTACTAAATTGCGTAGGGCAACACCGGAAAGCAGGCCATCGGAAAACATCGTCTGGTAAGCGGTATAGCGAACCTGACTGGTTTTAAAGTAGTCATCAAATCGATCTCCCATGGAAATAATACCGGTTAAAGCGCTCCAGATACTTAGACCAAACAATACAAATACAAGTACAAATGAAGTAATTAGCTTTTGGCTAATGGTGGTTTTATTAATCATGGGGTTTTACTCAGTTATTTATTTTTATTATGAGTATAGTTGCTTTCTGCGGGTGTGCTTTTATCCTTATTCAAGAAAATATAAAGCAAAAAAAAGCGCACCGAAGTGCGCCTTTTATAAACAGGGTAATTACAACTTGATCAGAGATTCCCTAGATGTCACTCCAGTTATAGTTGGTTGGACTACCATTATGTGTAACGGTAAAACTATCACAGTCATTAAATGTGACAGTTGCCGAACCATCGCCGGATACGATAATTTCACCTGATCCAGGATTACCATTAGTACAGTTAAACAAAACCGGAGTCGGAGTAGAAATAGTAACGACACCGAAGTCCGGGTCGGTAACACTTCCTGATACAGAGAATCCTGAGCTGCTATTACCAGATACACTTATATTTGATGAGATATAGGTTCGATCATCAATGCCTACAAACGATGAAGAAAATGAACACGCACCTAATACACCATTGCTCATTGAACATGTGCCACTGAACGTAACAGTTTCAACAATATCATTTTCAGATATAGTCAGTTGAGCATTGAGCGTTGCTGAATTTGATGTGGCAGTCATTGTAATTGAGCCATTAATCGTCGCTGTACTAAAATCATCACTAATAACACAATCGACAAACACCATTGAATTTGAACTGGTTGGGCTACCTTGTGGGGTATCAACTGTAAAAGTGGCTGTACCCGTACTGCAAATATTAAACTCGAGCTCCCCATCAAAGGCCTGTTGCATAATTTGCTTTGAGAAACTTTTAGTATTAAATTCTGTACCTGATCCGGTTTTAAACGGCGATAGGTTATCAGACTTTGTGGCTGATTTAGCTGCCTCTGTACCCGCTACTGCGAGGTCTTTCGCATTGTCTGCGGTTATTGTTGCCTTTGAGGCTCCACCACCACTGCTGCATCCTGCCAATAGCATGGCAGTGGCAAGCGCTAATATTAAACTTTTAAAATAACTCATAAATGACACCATCTTGTAACTCGAATCTACTTAACAAGGTTTTACTATATCATTTAGTCGCAATTATAAAGTGAGCTACAGCTCATTTTATAATTGCGATAAGCTGCAGTTTAGCGAATATCCAGCAACTCAACATCAAACACCAATGTAGCATTGGGTGGAATAACGCCACCAGCGCCATTGGCGCCATAACCCATTTCAGGCGGAATGGTCAGCTTGCGTTTACCGCCAACTTTCATGCCTTTCACTCCTTCGTCCCAGCCTTTAATGACCTGGCCTACGCCCAGTGTAAAACTGAACGGGTCGTTACGATCAACACTTGAATCAAATTTTGTACCATCGGTTAACCAGCCTGTATAATGCACAACAACCATTTCTGCGCCATTGCCTGCACCGGCTTCAGCACCGTCGCCTACTGTCAATTCTTCTATTTGTAATTCAGACATATCATCTCCTGCTTTAATTAAAAATTAATTATGTTTTTCAAAGTACTCGTTTTTCATTTTCTTAACCAGTGCACTGAGAAAAATCAGTGCGATTAAATTAGGTATGGCCATCAATATATTGGTGACATCGGCAATATTCCACACCAGTTGCAGTGGCACAATAGCCCCCACAATAATTAACTGTGTGTAAATAATCCGGTAGGGTAGCACGGCTTTTTCGCCAAACATAAATTTCACACTGCGATCCCCGTAATATGACCAGGCAATAATGGTAGAAAAGGCGAAAAGAGCTAGCCCACCCCCCACAATAATCGCCCCGGCATCACCAATAGACTGACTAAATGCATAGGCGGTGAGCGCGGCTCCGGTAACGCTTTGCGGTGCTGATATATAGGCACCGGTGACCACAATTGCAAGGCCTGTCATGCTGCAAATAACCAGGGTATCGACAAACGGCTCCATCATCGCCACCAGGCCTTCACGCACCGGCTCATTGGTGGTGGCGGCCGCATGCGCCATGGGTGACGAACCCAGCCCCGCTTCATTGGAAAATAATCCCCGCGCCACTCCCCAGCGAATAGCCTCACCCACCGCAGCGCCACCAACGGCCCAGGGGTTTAACGCGTGATTAAAAATGGTTGAGATGGCCGCAGGTATTTGCTCGTATTCGTTAATCAAAACAATCATCGCCACGGTGATATAAATTACCGCCATAAACGGCACAATGGTGCCCGCCACTTTTGCAATACGTTTTACACCGCCCAAAATGACAGCGCCAACCAGTCCCGCCATTATTACTCCCACCAGCCAGCTATAATTTTTTATTTCCGGCTCAATAAACACCAGGCCATCAACAACCGAGTTAACCTGCACCAGGTTGCCAATACCAAACGAAGCTACTGTGGCGAAAAAAGCAAACAGCATGGCGGTGCGCTTCATTTGCAGGCCATTTAACAGGGTATACATTGGGCCGCCAGAAACGCCGTTTGAGTCTATTTCGCGAAATTTCAAAGCCAGCGTGCTTTCGGTGAATTTTGTTGCCATGCCTAAAAATGCAGTTACCCACATCCAGAATAATGCGCCGGGGCCGCCCAGTGAAATTGCAGTTGCCACACCGGCAATATTTCCCGTGCCAACGGTGGCGGATAGCGCCGTAGATAAAGCCTGAAAGTGGCTAACATCGCCCCTGTCTTCCTTACAGGCATATTTTCCCTGAATAATATGTATAGAGTGCGTAAAACCTTTTATTTGTACAAAACCAAGGCGCAGGGTTAAGTAAACCCCAACCCCCAACAGGCCGCCCAGTGTTAACCAGCTACCCCACAATAAGCTTGATAATTGACCACTTAATTCGGTAAGGTTTTCGAGCATATTGTTTCCTGTTGTTTCTGAAAATTATCGGGTGGATTTAAAAATCATGATTTTTATTTTCATGCACAGTAATACGTCTCACATGAAATTACAAATACGTTAAAATGCGCAGCAATACCAACCTACATGTAAGATTAAATATGGAAAAAATATTTGAAAGCTTTCTCTGAAAAAGACGGCTGGTGGTTTTAGCGGCGGTTATTATCAGCCTGGTATCCAGCCTGGCGATGTTTTATATGGCGACGATTGATTCGGTTTATATGATTGCTCATTTAATTGAATACCCGTCTCTGGAAACAACAGCCAGACTACAACTTCGCAGCGATACCATAACCCATGTGGTTGAGCTGATTGATGGTTATTTGCTGGCGATTGTTTTACTGATTTTTGCCCTCGGACTGTATGAGTTATTTATCAGTAAAATTGATCAGGCTGAACATGAGGAGAATGCTTCGCAAGTTCTGGTGATTAACAGCCTGGATGACCTTAAAGCGCGCCTTTCAAAAGTGATTGTGATGATACTCATCGTTAAATATTTTGAGCATGCATTAAGTATGAATTTTTGAGTCTCCACTGGATTTACTGATTTTCGCTGACGGTATTGCATTTATAGGGCTGGCACTTTGATTTGACTCACGCAGCGGATGGCCATAAATAAATCGTTCACTAATGCCGATAAAATAAAGTCACAACCACAAAAAAGCCGACTTCAAGTCGGCTTTTTTGTGGACTAAGCTGTTAAAGCTTAAGCCATCGAACGAATGCGAGAATTTAAACGGCTCTTATGACGAGCAGCCTTGTTTGCATGTACCAGGCCTTTGTTACACATTTTGTCGATAACCGGTACCGCGGCTTTAAATGCAGCTTCTGCATTGGCTTTGTCACCAGATTCGATTGCATATACAACTTTCTTTACGAAAGTACGGTACATAGAACCCATGCCAACATTGCGGGCACGGCGTTTGATTGCCTGACGGGCACGTTTTTTTGCTTGTGGTGAATTAGCCAATGTAATTTTTCCTATAAATCATAATATTGTCTGGGTATCCATAAAATATTTCACGGAGTGTTTCCAGAGAATATCCTAATGGGGCGCAGATTTTTCCAGTTTAGGAGGCTTTTGTCAAGCCTCAATACTGTTTATCAGCATATAACTGACTAAAGCTTACTCATTATGTAAAAAATCAGTGTAATATGCAGCGGTTACTGCTAAAAATATGAATATGGAAGATAAAAAAGACTTTAAAGTCAAATTGGGCGACCCGATACAGCTTCAATTCATCCCGTTGGACGGGCGGGAAAGGCTGACTGCCAAAATCATTGGCCACACACCTGATAAAAGTATTATTATCAGTGCCCCCAGCGTTAACGGCAAATTCCCACTCCTTAAGGAAAACCAGCCATTTGTAGTGCGCATGATGCAGGGCAATGATGTTTACGGCTTTGAATCTTCTGCCCTTAAATACTACAGTGTGCCCTATCCTCATGTGCATTTAAGTTGCCCGAAAGAACTGGAATGCATTACTGTACGGGGCTCTCGTCGGGTAGGCACTGAGACGATTGTTTCCGTGGCAACACGCGATAATCCGGACAAAAGCCTGTCTATTTCCATGCTTAACACCAGTGCAACCGGGGCATTGTTGCAAACCAGTAGCTTACTGGGCGAGCTCAATGATGAAATAAGTATTTCAATTGAACTGGAAATAGCCCAGATAAAAAAATACTTGCGCGTTAAAGCTATTATCAGAAACATTTCCGCCTCCGATGATAATGAAGACAAACTGAATAAATATGGCGTACAATTTTTAGATTTAACCGACGAGCAGAAGCTCATTATTAATGCCTATGTGTATGAGCAAATTGTACTTCATATGCAGGATAACTAAGCCGCTTAAATAACCTGACTGAACAATATTATGCTTTTTAAATCCACCGCCGTAGTCGCGGCGATGACCTTTCTGTCGCGCATTCTCGGGCTGGCTCGTGATATTATTTTTGCCACTTTTTTTGGCGTAGACGGGGGTACGGATGCATTTTTCGTAGCCTTTAAAATACCTAATTTCCTGCGCCGCCTGTTTGCCGAGGGTGCATTTTCACAGGCCTTTGTACCAGTATTTTCTGAATATAAGGAAAAACGCAGCTTCGATGAGCTGAAGGACCTGATTAATCATGTGGCGGGTTCACTGGGTGGTTTCCTTCTAATACTCAGTATTATTGGCTCACTGGCCGCACCGTTGCTGGTGTACCTGTTTGCACCGGGCTTTGCAAATGATGCAAGTCTGGCGGGAGCCTCTCGTTTTGAGCTGACATCTAATATGCTCGCGATTACCTTTCCTTACATCTTTTTTATTGCCCTGACGGCTTTTGCCGGTGGGATTTTAAACAGTTACAATAAATTTGCGGTGCCCGCGTTTACACCGGTGCTGCTTAATTTGTCGTTAATTTCCGCTGCGGTGTGGGGCGCAGATTTTTTTGAGCAGCCAGTAATGGCGTTGGCCTGGGGAGTCGCTCTGGCGGGATTTTTACAGCTGCTATTTCAAACACCCTTTTTGGCGCAGTTAAAACTACTACCCAAACCTTGCTTTAAGCGCACCCACGAAGGGGTTAAGCAAATACAGAAGCTGATGCTGCCAGCCATTATTGGTTCATCTGTGGCGCAGATCAACCTGTTACTCGATACGATTATCGCCTCGTTTCTGATTACGGGTAGTGTTTCGTGGCTGTATTATTCCGATCGACTGGTTGAGTTTCCCCTGGGGGTTTTTGGCATTGCCCTGGCCACAGTGATTTTACCCAGCCTGTCAAAGCAGCATGCCAATCAGTCTGCGGAAGAATTCAGGCAAACTCTGGACTGGGCCCTGAAGTTGGTTACCCTGATAGCATTGCCAGCCGCATTGGGCCTGTTTCTACTTTCCAGCCCATTACTGGCCACGCTTTTTGGCTACGGTGAATTTTCATTACACGATACACATATGTCATCCCTGAGTTTAATGGCATACGCACTCGGCCTGCCCGCATTTATTTACATTAAAGTACTGGCCCCAGGCTTTTACGCCCGCCAGGATACACAGACTCCCATGCGCATAGGGGTAAGGGCGATGATAGCCAATATGTTTTTAAACCTGCTATTTGTCGTTCCATGGGTGATGATGGAGTTTGAAGGCCCCCACACAGGCCTGGCACTTGCCACAACCGGCTCGGCCTATATGAATGCCTTTATGCTTTACCGTGGGCTTAAGCATCAGGGTATATATCGGCATCAGGCGGGATGGGGCAAGTTGCTTGTGCAGGCATTGGCTGCAAATTTGTTGATGGCCGGATTTATAATTTATTTTACACCGCCGATACAAATATGGCTCAACTGGCCTTTATTTGAACGTGTACCTTATTTGCTCGGATTTGTAACTATTGCAGCGATTGTATATGCACTGACTCTGTTGGTTAGTGGTTTCAGACCCCGCCACTTACAGGCAAATTTAAGGCATTGATATAGGGTTTTTTAAGTTGTCCCCAGTCGCGTGTTGGAGTGGCTTCAGAATATCTATAGCCCATTTGATTACAGGCATTATTATTTCTACTACTGCAGCCCACAAAACACACGTTATCAGGTATAATTCCCTACTTTTTTAATGCGGATAATTTTCCTTCAATGCAGCTAATTCGAGGCCTACACAATCTGAGCGAAGAGCACCGTGGCTGCGCCCTGACCATTGGCAATTTTGATGGTGTGCACCTGGGGCATCTGGAAATATTAAAAAACCTTAAAAAAGCCGCGGATGAGCAAAACTTACTTTCCTGTATTATGAGTTTTGAGCCGCTGCCGATGGAGTATTTTAATCGGCAGACGGCACCGGTTCGCCTGCATCGTATTAGAGAAAAATGGGGCGCGTTACAGCACACCAATATTGATTATTTTTTATGTGCGAAATTTGATCATTATCTGGCAGAGTTGTCTGCAGATGATTTTATAAAAACGATTTTACTTGAAAAACTCAATGTGAAATATTTATTGATTGGTGACGACTTTCGCTTTGGCAATAAGCGCAGTGGTGATTTTGAAACATTAAAACAGGCGGGTAAAAAATACGGATTTGAAGTGCGTAATAGCACCAGTTTCTGCTTTCAAAATGATCGCATTAGCAGCTCACGTATCCGCCATGCTCTGATGCAAAACCAGCTAGAGCTGGCAGAAAAAATGCTTGGCCGGCCCTACCAGATTTGCGGGCATATTGCACATGGTGATAAACGCGGACGTACCATTGGGTTTCCTACCGCCAATATAAAATTACATCGCCATGCCAGTGCAGTACACGGCGTTTATGCGGTGCACATGATTGGTGATAATTTATCGTGTAATGGAGTGGCAAACGTCGGTAAACGTCCCACCGTTAATGGGCATGACTTACAGTTAGAAGTACATCTGTTTGATTTTGATCAGGAAATTTATGGCAAAAAAGTTTGTGTTGAGTTTAAGCAGAAAATACGTGATGAAAAACGTTTTGATTCATTTGATGATTTAAAGCAGCAAATTATTAAAGATAGTCAGCAGGCAAAAATTTATTTTGCAGGTTATTAAATATATTTCACTTTCAAAAGTGACAAACAAACCAGATACTAATTCGAGAAGAAAGATACGTGAGCGAACAAACAAAAGATTATAAAGATACATTAAACCTGCCGGCGACGGATTTTCCCATGCGCGGAAATTTAGCCAAACGCGAACCAGAAATGCTCAAACAATGGCAGGATAATAATCTTTATCAGAAGATACGTGACGTCAGTAAAGGTCGCCCAAAATTTATTTTGCACGATGGGCCGCCCTATGCAAACGGTAACATTCACATCGGTCACGCGGTGAATAAAGTATTAAAAGATATCATTATTAAAAGCCGTACCCTCGATGGTTTTGATGCGCCGTATATACCCGGTTGGGATTGTCACGGTTTGCCGATAGAACTGAATGTAGAGAAAAAGGTGGGCAAACCCGGGCAAAAAGTTGATGCAAAAACTTTTCGTGATAAATGCCGTGCTTATGCTCAAACACAGGTTAATGGGCAACGCGATGATTTTATTCGCCTGGGAGTTTTAGGTGATTGGGATAACCCTTATCTCACAATGGATTATAAATTCGAAGCCAACATTGTGCGCACACTTGGGAAAATAATTGATAAAGGACATTTACACAAAGGTAGCAAACCAGTTCACTGGTGCCTTGATTGTGGCTCTGCATTAGCGGAAGCGGAAGTTGAATATGAAGACAAAACATCATCTGCTATTGATGTTGTTTTTGAAGCATTAGACAAAGATGCTTTTTTCAACGCTTGCGATGCAGAAAATAATGGCCTGCCGGTTGCAACGGTTATCTGGACTACAACCCCATGGACATTGCCCGCAAATATGGCGGTATCATTACACCGGGACCTTGATTATGTTTTAGTAAAAGCTGACACGCCAATTGGCAGTATTAATTTATTACTCGCCGAAGCATTGCATGAAAGTGCACTCGAGCGTTACGAGGCAGAAAAGTTTACTATCATTGGTCGTTGCAAGGGTGACGCATTAGAAAACCAGCTGCTTCAGCATCCGTTTTATAAAAGAACTGTGCCTGTTATTCTGGGTGATCACGTCACCACAGAAGCGGGTACTGGTGCAGTACACACTGCGCCGGGGCATGGTCAGGACGATTATATAGTGGGCACAAAATATGGGCTGGAAGTATATAATCCAGTTGGCAGCAATGGGGTCTTTTTGCCCGATACTGAATTATTTGCGGGTCAGCATGTTAACAAAGCTAATGATGCGATTATCGAAGTATTGAAAGAAAATAATGTCCTTTTAAAATTTCGCAAACTTAAGCACAGTTATCCGCATTGTTGGAGACACAAAACGCCAATTATTTTTCGTGCAACGCCGCAATGGTTTATCAGCATGAAACAAAATGGTTTGCGCGATCAGGCAATGTCAGCAATTAACACAACCAACTGGTTGCCTGAGTGGGGCAAAGCACGTATTGAAGGCATGGTTGAAAATCGTCCCGACTGGTGTATATCAAGGCAGCGCACATGGGGTGTGCCTATTACGCTTTTTGTTCACAAAGAAACCGGTGAGTTACACCCAAATACTCAGGAAATTATTAGAAAAGTTTCCGCTGATATTGAAAAAGAAGGTGTTGATGCATGGTTTTCAAAAAGTGCCGAAGATATTTTGGGAGATGAAGCAGCAAACTACGACAAGGTAACGGACACGCTGGATGTCTGGTTTGATTCAGGTGTTACACATACCAGTGTTTTAGAGCAGCGCGAAGAACTATCCGTTCCCGCTGATTTATATCTTGAGGGTTCAGACCAGCACCGTGGATGGTTTCAGTCTTCATTATTAACTTCAGTTGCAATCAGAGATAAAGCGCCATATAAAACCGTGTTAACACATGGCTTTACAGTTGATGCCGATGGTAAAAAAATGTCTAAATCTTTAGGCAATGTTGTGCAGCCACAAAAAATATTTAATTCCCTGGGAGCCGATATTTTGCGCCTTTGGGTTTCATCAACGGATTACACTGCCGAGATAACAGTGTCCGATGAAATACTGAAACGCACTGCAGACTCATATCGTCGCATTCGAAACACGGCACGTTTTTTATTAGCAAACCTCAATGGCTTTAACCCTGAAACAGATATGTTAGAAGAAAATAACATGCTGGCTCTCGATAAATGGGCGGTTGCACAAACTTTACATGTGCAAAACGAAATTATCGAAGCGTATAAAAATTATAACTTCCATATTATTTATCAAAAGTTACATAATTTTTGCTCTGAAGATATGGGTAGCTTTTATCTTGATGTTATTAAGGATCGTCAATATACAACACATAAAGATAGTATTGCACGTCGCTCAGCACAAACAGCAATTTATCATATTGTAGAAGCAATGACGCGCTGGATGGCTCCAATATTAAGTTTTACGGCAGAAGAGATCTGGCAACAGATTCCTGGTAACCACGGCGACTCTGTTTTGCTTGGCTTCTGGTATGATCAGCTCTTTGCTCTTAAGTCTTCAGACACAATGAACTTTGATTTCTGGATGGCTATTCAAAAAACGCGACATCAGGTGAGTAAACAACTTGAACAGATTCGGGTTGATGGAAAAATTGGCTCATCGCTTGATGCGCAGGTAAAACTTTATTGTAGTGAAAAGCTTTATAAAACACTAAGTGCCCTTGAAGATGAATTACGTTTTGTTTTAATTACATCTTATGCGTCTGTTTATCCGGCGAGCGAAGCGCCTTCATCAGAAGAATTATTTGAGCTAGATGATGGTGAAACGATTAGCATCAGTGTTGAAAAATCAATCCACAATAAATGTACTCGTTGCTGGCACTTACGTGAAGATGTTAGTACACATGCGGAACACCCGGAGTTATGTGGGCGTTGCGTTGACAATGTTGAAGGAAAAGGTGAAACCAGACATTATGCCTGATAGTAATTCTTTACATATTAAGTACTGGCTATGGATTACGCTTTTAGTGATTGTGCTTGACCAGGTAACCAAAATACTTGCTGATCAATTGCTCCAATTTCATCAGCCTGTAGAACTTATCCCGATGTTCAATTTTACATTGATGTATAACAAGGGTGCCGCATTTAGTTTTTTAGCGAGCGCAGGTGGATGGCAACGGTGGTTTTTTCTGGTTCTAACCAGTGTCGTGAGTGTTTTTATTTTTCTCTGGATACGAAAGTTAAAACCGCATCAGGTTCTGCAATACACCGCACTATCTCTAATTTTAGGCGGTGCCATTGGTAACCTGATTGACCGTGCAATTTATGGCCACGTTATTGATTTTCTCGATGTATATTATCAGCAACATCACTGGCCTGCATTTAATATAGCTGACTCTGCAATTACAGTTGGCGCGATTTTATTAATTTATGACACATTGAAGAACCCACATGAAGACAGTTGAAAATGAAAGCCGATTATTGCTGCTATTTAAGATGGAGCTTGAGGACGGTACTGAAGTTGAATCTAACTTTGATGAAGAACCGATTGAGTTTGAAATTGGAAATGGAAGTTTAACCAGTGGTATGGAGGACGCATTGCTTGGTAAGCAACAGGGTGATACAGTTTCGGTTGAGCTATCTCCTGAAATGGCATTTGGTATGCCGGATGAAAATAATATTCATAACTTGCCAATTGATGATTTTCCAGATGATATGCCACCGGAAGAAAATCAGGTTATCGCATTTGATGGGCCTGATGAAACTGAAATAATGGGTACAATTATAGGCATTTCTGAAGATGAAGTTGAGGTTGATTTCAGCCATCCACTTGCGGGCAGAATTATTAAATTTACCGCAAAAATTTCGGAAATTATATAAATCCTATGCAAATTCAACTTGCTAATCCCCGTGGCTTTTGTGCTGGTGTTGATCGTGCGATCGAGATAGTAGAGCGGGCACTGGAGATTTTTGGTGCACCTATTTATGTACGACATGAAGTTGTACATAATACATATGTGGTAAATTGCCTTAAAAAAAATGGTGCAATTTTTGTTGAAGAATTAAACGAAATACCCGATGACTCGATTGTTATTTTTAGTGCCCACGGGGTTTCACAAGCAGTTCAATTAGAAGCCAAAAAAAGACAGTTAAAAATATTTGATGCGACCTGCCCACTGGTAACTAAAGTTCATCTTCAGGTTGCTCGTTATGCGAAAAGTAACACTAATGTTATTTTAATTGGTCATGCGGGACACCCTGAAGTTGATGGTACGATGGGGCAGTTTAGCAATAGTAATGCTCAGATGCTTTTAGTCGAAAATATTTCTGATGTGGATAGTTTGCATTTAAATAATACTGCAGAACTGGCCTATGTTACGCAAACCACATTATCGGTTGATGATACCCAGGAAATTATTTCTGCACTCAAGAAAAAATATCCAAACATACAGGGACCACGTAAAGATGATATCTGTTACGCCACCCAAAACCGCCAGGACTCAATTAAAACGTTAACAAAAAATACGGATATTATTATTGTTGTTGGTTCTCCTAACAGCTCAAATTCAAATCGGTTGAAAGAACTGGCTGTAAAAAATAATGTACCGGGTTATTTGGTTGACAGTGCAGAAGAATTGAAAAAGCAATGGTTTGATGGTGTAAATTCGGTGGGTTTAAGCGCAGGAGCTTCTGCACCTGAACTTTTAGTTGAGCAGGTGATTGCAAAAATCAAATTGTGGTTCGGGGCAGAGCTATCCAGTGATAGCGGCCCCAAAGAGAGTATTATTTTTCAGTTGCCAAGAGAACTCAGGTAATAGAAGCTACCCCTAATCCCAGCATCCTGCCGTCACTGCAGCAGGGGGACCTTTCGTACCAGCCTGATTTAAACTAAATGTTAAACATGCTGTATCAGATGCCTGCGCTCCCTGTGCAGTCGCACTTATTGTGAATCCATTTACATCGCCAGCAGTCACACTTAATTGATACTCTCTCTCGGGTGATTCTTGCGTTGCTGCACCAAACAGTTCTGTATTAGTTGCGGCATAGCGATTATTTAGAACATAAAACCGTTCCTGACTATCTGCTGTTTGCAACAAACCAATCATTGCATCAGCGCGTTTTGCTTTCAATGCATATTGCTGATAACTCGGAATCGCTACTGCCGCAATGATTCCTACAATAGCCACAACAATCATTAGTTCAATTAATGTAAAACCCTTATGTATAAACATACTTTTCTCTCTTGTACTTAAAATAGTGCTCTCTTTATTCTTCAAACCAGTACACGCGTTTGTGTCCACCAATACCTTCCGCTTTATCACACTCGGTACCGACGCATATAGCAGCTCCACCAGTAGGTATTATTAACGTAGGGTCTGCAGGTATGCCTGAACGTACCAGCTTCTTCTTTCTATCCTCAGCCGTCAGGTTTTCCGGGTCATCAATCACAGTATCATAATTTTTAACGGGCTTGGCACTTCCCAATTCGATGTGATAAAGAAATCCTGTTCCACCGGGGGGTACACATTGACCCGGGTCAGGAAGCTGCGGAACATAGGTAGCAAAGAAGGCCTCACCTAAAAATATAAGTGGCTTGGTTAATCCCTTCTCACCCAGGCCTATATCAAAATCAAAAAACCATCCCTTCGAGCCTTGCAAATCCTCGAGTGCCTGAACTCGTTCCGCAGTATCTCCCTGGCCAATGTTATTACTGGTTGTATCAAAGAGCTCTTCAACCGAATCATTCACTGTAATCGTTGTGTAGGTTGTAGGCCTTTCAAGTATTGGCAAATCTCGAATCATAAACGCTCGATCCTGAACTGTTTTTTGTAAAGGGTGCGCTCGGTTACCGGAAGTTATCAATACTGAAATATAGGAAACATCGTTTACATCTTTAAGAATGGCCACATCGGGCGCATAAAAGAAACGACGATTAGAAACGGCCGAATCATCAGCAAGATCTGCAATTCTACCACCACTAATAATTGTATTAATATTGGACTCGGTTTCACCAAGATTATTGTTAATATCAACACGCCACATTTGGCCACCAATATCTCCGACATATAAGTGATCTACAAACCCGTCACCAGATGCATCCGCCGCAGCAATATCAGACGGAATACTGTATTTCATGTTTGTATCTGTCAAATTTGCTGAAGCATCCGGTCCCATACGCCATAGCAAATTACCTGTGATAGCATCAACGATAAAAATACCCCTGCCAACATCATCTACAACCCTTGTTGTGGTGTTATCCTGATCAGTATCATATCCACCAGCAAAGATTAATACGGGAACATCCGCACCGTTCAGGCGAATTTTCTTAACCTGAGGTGTAGACCAGGTTTGACCTAACTCAGTGAAGTCGCCTTTACCGTCATTCGCCGCGCTATCTTGACCACCATAAATAGTCCACAAATATATTGGTGCATCAGGGTTCGTCACATCTAAAGCATAATAATTTTGTCCACCGCGACGCATGCCAACATAAACAATAACCCGGTCACCGCTTTCAATTTCACCATCTCTATCGACATCTTTAATGTATGCAGTAACATTGCCATCGAGACCATAATGTTTCTGCGAGCTAGCACTGTTCGCATACAAAGTTTTCAAGTCAGGCAGTAGTTCTTTGGGGATAAACGCGAATTTTTCTGTTCCAGCGGGACTGCGGGTATCAAACGCATGTAAATATCCATCATTAGTTGCCACATAAGCGACAATATTTGGCTCACTGGTATTACCATCGCCATATTCAACCAGTGCAGGCTGTGAATGGAGTGGTTCACCCATTTGGCGCCTTGCATCAGACGAGCTGCCATCTTTATCAATATCATCAACATCAATGCCCCTCGCCCATCGTACTAAATTGGTTTTATCTGTCCCACTCACACCCATCATTAAATCAGTTAGGTTTGCATTATTTTCTTCAACTCGATTACCTGCAGCGGTTAAAGCCGATGTCGCAGTTAAGTTACTGTATATATTGCGACTGGCTGTTAGTGTTCCGCCTGCGAATAGTTTACTTGCTGTTCCACCGAGTTCTGTTTTGGCACCGTCAACAACATCTGACCAGTAGCTCTTGGACGTATCAAGAAAAAATCCTGTGCCGCCGATAGCAGTATCAACCGCAGGGTTACTATTCACATCGACAATAATTGGCACACCATCGGAGTCAAACGTCAGTTTGAAGCGTTTAAAGTTACCATCCCAGTGCGGCTGACTTGAAGGCTTAAACAGCGTGAAATATAAATCATCACGATTGGTTGTTCGGTTAAACGCATTGACGGATACAGCTGGAGATGCAAATGTTGAGGATGTTTCGTTTGCAAGGTTAACGATTTCTTTAAATGCTGCGGTCAGGTCTGCATAGTCCGTTGCGGGATAATAACCACCGTTACCAGCTGTAGCTGTCGCCTGTAAAAAGGGGTGGTCAATATTAAGGCCGATGGTATGCGTAGTAATGGTCTGAACATTAGGGATATCAGGTGCCTGATCTTCGGTTGCCATATAATCAGCAATTTGCGCCAGACAGTAAGCGGTTGAGCCACTGCCACCGCCTCTGCGACAATCACTTGTGGTATCAAATTTGGCTTTTCTGGTAGCGTCAAAATTGCCAATCGCATTTTCATTACCATCCGTTAATAGAACAATATGGTTTTTCTGGCATGGGTATTCGATGGGTGATTTGTATTTTGATGTGTCTGATGCATCTCTTGCTTCGCTAATACTATTTTGTACAGCGCCCCCTGCAGCATAAGAATTATTACCATAGTCGACCGCAGCACCCTGGAAATATAAACCGCCCTCATACAAAACTTCAGATAAAGGAGTATAACCTTCGTGGGTCAAGGTGTTTAACTCGGTAATAAAATCAGCGGCACTGGTCTCAATCGGTTGCATTTCCTTAATGACCATCCCCCCATCAGCGGAGGCTTCATTATAAGAGACACCGCGATCAAAACGCATTAAAGCAATATTCACTCCCTGGGAACTGTTCACCATATCGCGCATTGCCATTTTCATGACTTCCAGGCGCGTAACCGTTATTGCAGTAGTGCCTCCAGCAGCAACTATTTCACTCCAGTTAAGATAATTACCAATATAAAGTGTATAGTCCGCGCCATTTGTGTTCCAGTCAATTTCACGGGTCAGATTTCCTGTCCAGCCGTTGGTTCTGCCTTCCTGTGCATAAGGATTGTCTGAGTTGGAAGAGCCATGAATACCACTATCGTTTACACATTCAATATTCTTATCAGCTGCACTAATAGTTGACCAGTCTTTATTATCGAACTGTGCAACCTGGCCCCTAAAATAACCATAAACCGAAAAATCTAAAGCAGCTGCATTACACTTGTTTCTGCTGCCATAAACAAAGCCATCTATTTCGTCAATAGAATGTGTGTCAGAGTAATAAACTCTACTGCTGCTATATGATCCACTATACGTTTGTGTCGAATCATACTCCCCCGAAATTGGCACATCTATGGTAACATTTGCATCCATACTTCCGGATGTGTCAAGAATAAATAATATATTAGAAGCAGCTGCAGCTGCAGTTGGATTACTACCAACATATATTTCGATATCTTCAGAGAGCACAGGTGTTGTTATGCTCATCCCCATAAGCAAACTTATGCTCATGACTTTAAATTTATTTATAGTGCTTTTCATAATGACACCTTATTAAATATGACTCTATATTTTTAATTAACGTTATAAAATTGCTTCGGATAAAAAATGATTATCCGGACAATCAATTAAACCATTTAATTCGACTGACTATTTTTGTGCTAGCTGTATAGTAAACAATCGCTGATTTGCCTATTTGCTGTTTTGCCTGAATTAAAGCAACCTCTTCATTATTTCGAAATGCTTTTGTTTCAGGGTTAATGCTTAATATTATTGCCTTGCAGTCCTCGCAGGGCTCTATAATGATTTTTCCATTAAGCTGCTTGTTCAGGGTTATTTTTAAACCTGTGAGTTCAGCTACCTCTTCAAGCTGTTTCATATTTTTATACGGCGCTGCCTCAGCTATAAACACAGACAGTAATAAAATTACAAAATAAACGGATCTAAACATGAGAATATCCTCTTCAAAAAACTTTAATTACGAGACGCTTTAACGCGAGTGACATATTAACCATTGGCAAATTAAACTATTAGTAAATTATCGCGTTGATAAATTAGTACTCACAATTCTTTGCATAGGTCGTATAACCTGCTGTCTGTCGGCTAACACCCACCGTATCGCCTGCGCTATTCAATTCAGTACCACTGACAGAAACTTCATGGATGAGATGTGAGCCAGCCTGTCCTGTAAGGCTTTCCCCATAGACCGCCGAGCGGCAACCAATAAATACGACACCGAGGGTTCCGCTTTTTAATGTATCCGTTGAGGTATAGCCAGCGGCATAGCTTCCCTGTAACTCTGTTTTACTTGCAGACAACCAGTTCATCGTTGGATCAACGAGTGCGCGTTGAAACATTAATGCGGCTGTTTGGAATGCATCGCTATGATTTTTAATGTTATTAGAAATTTTTAATTCTGTACGTGTTTGATTCATGCTGGTAACACCAATTAGAGTCATCACAAGTAACATAACCAGGCCCACAACCAGGGCCGCACCATTCTGATTATTTTTCAATCCGCTTCTCATAATTTTAATTACCTGTGTTTAAGTTTCTTAAACGAATAGTCGTGCTCACCACGAGCCGCCTATATTTATCAGTACTTGTTTTGACAACGCCTGCCACTTCATAAGATGGGTCGAGATCAGTTTCTTCCAGTTCTTTTTCAGAGCGTAGCACCAGCCAGATTCGAGCCGACATCACCATGTTCCAGCGATTGCCTACATCCCCAGGATTAACATAAGTGTCAGCGGATTCATTACCTGATTGATAACCTGCATCAGGTGTATCTAAGCCCAGTTTCACCTGAAAGTCTTCAACACCCCTTAACAGGATGGAGTCATTAACACTTGGCCCAGGCTCAAGCCGTAGCAGACGAAGTGAAGGCACGCCATCACCTGGCTGGTCAGTGAAATTTGCAATATAATAAGCCCGTGCATTCCATACAAAATATCGAATAATAGCTTTAGCGCTCCCGTCATCATTCTGAAATGGCCGAGTCGGCGGAGGTGTATCGCCTTGAAACATATAAGAATAATTAGGTATTGATTTCAGATAAAGCGTATCAGCGTCAAGATCACTTTCAAGTGTACTGGTTGGCAGTGGTGATGCATAACGCAGCTCAAGCGTATCACCCTGTGACCATTTGCTCATGCAGTCACTGCTATAATCGGTTCCGTCTTCAACCGCAAACACAGGTCTGTTTAAGTTAACTATCCAGCCAGAAGCATTACCATTACATTGACCAGTAGCGACTGTATGTTTTTCTTCATCTCTAACGTTTTCCAGGCCTTCATGATTTGAATGGCCATAATTACCCGCATGACGCAAATCAAATGCGATGGTTTCCAGTGCAAATTGTGCATCTCTCATTAATTGCACCTCATTATCAACAACTTGCCCGGTACGCACGCTGCTTAAATAAATGGTAAAAACACCACCCAGTAAAAACAAACCAATAACCATACTGACCATTAGTTCAATCAATGTAAAACCACTTTGTTGTTTAACCAGCATGATATTTTCTTCTCTTATGTGCATGTCTACGGTCCAACTTCAGCTACGGTTGTATAGTTATAGGCAACATCTCTGACTTCCCAGTCGATTGAGACGGTTACTGACCTAAGAACTTGAGCAGGATCCAATACTGGATCAATTGTAACAACCTGTATCGACACGGTTGGTGAGGGAAATGTTGCGTTCACCTCCTGGCGCCAGATAAACAGGTCATCGGCTGCCATCTCAGCTGGTGTGCAAATAACACTTCCATCGCCAATTGTGCAGTCATTACTTGCAGGGCCACCGCTGTATGAGGCAATGCCTCTGGGGTTGGAGCGAATACGTTCTATTAACTCTTCACCCTTACTCACCGCTGCCATGCGTTGTGTTGCCACGTATCCTGTTTGCATTGAGCGAGCATGCATCCCGGCTACGCCTAGTAGACCAAAAGACAAAATAAACAAAGCCATCAAGGATTCTATAAAAGTAAAACCCTGTTGTTGCTCTGGTGTAATCAATAATTTTTTCATACTAGATACTCAATCTCAGGCGGCTATAAACATGACACAATTAGTGAGGCATCTTTTGTCGTTCGTAAACTACCCGATGCGGATAAAATAATACCTTTACCAACGACGGCAGTGCCCTGGGTTAATCCTCGACTATCACAAAGCTTAAACATACCCTGCAAGATAGCGCCTGTACCCGTCACTGGATTACCCCTTCGATTAAATCGAATATAATCCATCGAATTTATAGTGGCGTTATTATTTCGGAAAGTGATTTCATCAGATACTTCACTACCATCCCATATTTTTAACAGGACATCTCCGTCACCGGAATCAAAGACACATTCATTTGTTGCCGCAGTATTTGTGTCAATAAAGGCAATCCAGCCATCTTCCCAGTTATCATCTCCATTACAGGCAGGTGTAGCAGCTCCGGCATTAGTACTGGCACAGACACAGGTGGGTAGCGCCAACTGTATTGCGCTACTGCGGGAAACCTGCACAGCAGAAACAAGCTCGTTACCAAATGTAGTGAGTTTGCCTTTCTGTATAAACTGTTGTAGCGCAGGTACACCTATCGCTAGTAATGTGCTTGCAATAGCAATTACAAATAATAATTCTAAAATGGTAAATCCAGATATTTTTTTCATGATGCTATTTAAGTTTAAGTTGACTGGGATGTCATGCTTTCAAAGATAAGCCGACTCGCGGTACTGACGAATGGTAAAAAAGTTTAAATTTGAGTTTACTAGTCTGCTTCAAAGGGTGTTCCTATTAACCCTCAGGCATGCTCAATAATCTCTGCAGCGACTTTCCGGCAACTGCCAATACCCAGTATGACTCCATTTCTAAAGTGCCCCGTATTTATATAAAGCCCCTCTACTTCATTATGTCTACCAATATAGGGAACCCCGCTTGGACTACCGGGCCTTAGCCCGGCCCAGTGATGTTCAATCTGTAGTTTAGCTAACGCTGGCAGTATTTCTGTCGCACTGTCTAATAAATCCTGTTTAATTTCCGAGCTGGTGGATTTATCAAAACCCGTGTGCTCAATCGAACTGCCACAGAGCACGCGCCCATCTTTTCTTGGAATTAGATAGCGGTTATCAATCAGCAACATACTTTTGAGTAAATTCGGTGCAGGTTCAAACAGTATCATCTGTCCTTTCACCGGCTTTATATCCGGGGGTTGCTTAAACTGATTGAGAATTTCACCGCTCCATGCTCCGCCAGCAATGAGGACTTTTCCGGCATGGTAAGTTTTACCATTGGCAACAACACTGTTAATTTTTGCATTTTGTATGTTCAACTTTTCAACTGAAGTATGCTCCTGATATTTAATCCCCAGGGAATCGAGGCTGCCTCTGGCCGCTTTAACTAATCGGGGGTTGCGTATCTGTGCAATATCTGGCAGCCAGAGACCCTGGTCAATAACATTTGCAACGCCGGGGGTAACCGCCTGAATTGCCGCTGCATCCGCCAGAATAGAAAGGTTCATGGACCATTTTTCTGCCCAGGCTAAAGCTTCAGCCTGCTCATGGCTATTGAGTACCAATAAGCCGCTGCGCAAATATTGTGGATCTACACCACTTTCCTCAAAAAGCTCACGCGCAATTTGTGGATACAATTGATGCCCAATACTCGCCAGCTGCCCCACTTCATGTGGGTAACGCCAAGGGTGCAATGGCGAAAGAATACCACCCCCGGCCCAGGATGATTCTTTACCCAGTTCACCTTTTTCGAGAATCAACACATCCAGGCCGGCTTTTTTTAATTCCCTGGCGCTAAGCATGCCAATCAGGCCGCCGCCAACAATAATACAATCAGTCATAAATGTTTATGCGTTAGCGCCCGTTATTACAGCCTTAAGGATGTATTCATTATCAGAAATTAAATTCATAGCTTATCATTTTTCACAGTTAGATGTAGATTCCGCGGCCATTATAAATAACAGAGCCGCAATAAATAAAGACCCACACCAATCAATGCGGGCCTTTCAATTAAAATTAAAGGGTCGGACGTCCCTGCCAGTTTATTTGTTGCAGGTATTCTTTACGCCTTTAGGTGCCTGTTCCAGATACTTTTGACAGTAACAGGGGCTCTTGTTTCTAGCCCAGTGTACTTTACACCTTGAGATCCATAAGCTGGCCTGCTTTGAGTCCCATTCAGTTTCACGTTTTGCATCTTTGTTTGATTGTTCTCTAGCTTTTTTCTGTTTTTCCGCAGCCAGTGCGGCTTTCTGGGCAGCAGCCTTATTCTGTTTTATTTGCTTAACACCAGCCGTAACTTTAGCCTCGGCACTCGCCTTTTTAACCGCATCGTTACAGGGATAGTCTGCCACGGGAACCTTTGATTTGTATTCTGCAGGCGGCCGGGCATAACAGGTTTTAAGTGGTTTTGGCTTAGCTTTGGCTTTGGGCTTTATCTTATCGGGCTTAATCTCGGGTGCAGATTCAGGCTGCACAATAACCATCGGTTGTGGGGCAGGTTTTTTAACCACGGGTGCGGGTTTATTTATGATATCCATAATTGGTGAAAAACCAAGCATGCTATAAACCAGTTTCACGCGTCTTCCGTACGGCTCTACCACAAACTCAAGCATTTTAGATCTGTATAGTATTTCCACGGTACTGCGATCCAGGTTTATTATAAAATCACCGCCCCCACCACCATTAATGCATACACCGTTAGCAACAATTGCATTTTGTTTTAATCTATTACCCGGATCCTGCTGATTTTGCAGGCACCATTTAAATAGTGGCAATGGGCGGCCATCAACATTAACCCGCACGATGGAGAGGTTATCTAATCTTCGGGTGTTTTCCAGCTCTCCACTGGGGTCATTTTTACCCAGTCGCAGTAATAGCTGGTCATTATCGATAATTAAATGATAGTAGTTAGTGTCCGAGCCATCCTGCACAGAGCCGGACTTAATGGCGACATTATGATCTTCATACCAGACTACATCTGGCCCAAACACATAATTTTTAGATTTTTTAAACGGGTTCATACCACCATAACTGACGTTCGAAAACATCAGCAATAGACAGAACAAAGCCGTTAATCCCTGCTTATTAACCATACCACCCACGCAAAAGACCCCCAACAGCCGTCATTTTTATATAAGATCACCGAGCCCGCAAAATGCTAAAGCTGCTTTGTTAAAGGGTGAATTTATAAAATACAGACTAGACTGCGGTTAATTAGATATATTTTTTTATTTGAAGTATGCCAATTTTTTTTATTAATTGATATAGCATAAGTTTTGTAAAAATCAGCCAAAAGCCTGTTATCCGGTGTAAAATTCCATTTTTCAACAAAATTCAATGCAAAATGAAACTACAACTGAATGGCAAAGAGCAGCAATTAACACTGGGTACTACCTTGAAACAACTCATTGAAAGAGAAGGACTGGCCAATAAACGCCTGGCGGCAGAAGTGAATCGAAACATTATCCCAAAAGCAGAACACGAAAATACCGTATTGAAAGAAGGAGACACAGTAGAAATAGTACACGCAATTGGCGGGGGGTGAGCAGCGACCGAATGTACTAAACGTACATTCGCAGCGCTGCGAACGCTCGACAGGGATGTTGAGCCGGATACCAGCAGCCAGGGAAGGCTCTGCATCGAAAAAATCTGACGAAGACAAAGCTGCCCCCTCTATGAACCCCCCGTGCGACCGAATGTACTAAACGTACATTCGCAGCGCTGCGAACGCTCGACAGGGGTGTCGAGCCGGATACTCGTAGCCAGGAATGTTGAGAGAGTTAGAAGTTACTGATTTGTGCATGTAAAACCATAATTCTAAACATACAGATAAAATGTTAAGATACGCACCTCAAAAACCAACCAGTAAAATCAAATTATGAATGACACGCTTCTCACCATTGCGGGTAAAACCTATCAATCACGTTTACTCGTCGGCTCCGGCAAGTACAAAGACCTGACCGAAACCCGTGAGGCCACCGAAGCCAGTGGTGCAGAAATTATTACCGTTGCTATTCGTCGCACCAATATTGGCCAGAACCCGGATGAGGAAAATCTGCTGGACGCGGTGCCCCCGGAAAAGTACACAATACTGCCCAATACTGCCGGCTGCTACACCGTTGAAGATGCGGTGCGCACCTGCCGCATGGCGCGTGAGTTACTTGATGGTCACAACCTGGTGAAACTGGAGGTGCTGGGGGATGAAAAAACACTTTACCCGGATACAACCGCAACCCTTGAAGCGGCTGAAATTCTAGTGAAAGATGGTTTTGATATTATGGTTTACACTACCGATGATCCAATTATTGCCAAGCGTCTGGAAGATATTGGTTGTGCAGCGGTTATGCCTTTAGCAGCACCCATTGGCTCAGGGCTTGGTATTCGCAACCCGTATAATATTTTAACGATTATAGAAAATGCCAAGGTACCCATTTTAGTTGATGCCGGTGTAGGCACTGCCTCCGATGCGGCAATTGCAATGGAACTTGGCTGTGATGGCATACTCATGAATACCGCTATTGCAGCAGCAAAAAATCCGGTACTGATGGCATCTGCCATGAAAAAAGCCGTTGAAGCCGGACGCGAAGCATTTTTAGCAGGGCGTATGCCACGCAAACGTTTCGCCTCAGCGTCATCCCCTATTGACGGCACATTTTTTTAAGCCCTGATCTTTAATGTGCAGATGAAATTTTGCGAGCTGTAAAATTTCGTCTGCAAAATTTTTAAAACCCCACACTTAAATCATGATTCAAAAACACATTCGCACTATTCGAAGTTTCGTTAAACGCGAAGGCCGTTTAACAACAGGTCAACAGCAGGCCATTGACACCCTGTGGTCTGAGTTTGGTGTTGATTATTCGGCTGATCAAATTAATCTAAACGAAATTTTTAAACGCGAAGCCCGGACTATTTTAGAAATTGGTTTTGGTAATGGGGAATCTCTATGGCAAATGGCACAGGCCTGCCCTGAAAATAATTATTTTGGCATCGAAGTACACCGTCCCGGAGTTGGACATTTGCTGCGTTTAGTTGAAAGCTCAAGCTGTAAAAACATTCGGGTTTCTAATCAGGATGCTATTGACGTTTTACAAAACCAGATTGCTGACAGCAGTATCGACAGGGTGCAATTATTTTTCCCTGATCCCTGGCATAAAAAGAAACATAACAAGCGGCGTATTGTGCAGGAAAATTTTCTTATTGAAGTCGCGCGTATTTTAAAACCCAGTGGCACGTTTCATCTAGCAACCGACTGGGAGCATTATGCGAAGCAGATGTTAAGTACATTAAGTGCCAGCGAATACTTCACCAATTTATCGGCGAATAAAACTTATATTGAAAAACCTGTGGAAAGACCTACGACCAAATTTGAAAAGCGGGGGCAGAAATTGGGGCATGGGGTTTGGGATCTTATGTTTCAAAAAAAATAACATTTTAATGTTCATTTAATTAAATAAAATATCAGGTTGTTACCAATGTATTAATAATATCCTGTTTGGTTTCTTCAGGTGTTTTTCCCTGAGTATAAATTATATTTTTGGCAAATAATTCATTCGTATCATGCATAATAAGATAGGCATTAATTGCGTAATCTTCTTTTAATCCGGGTAATGCTTTTATATTAGTTGCTAAATCTTGTGATGGTAACAAAAGAAAAATATTAGCGATTGGGTCAAAAACCTGCTTAACCCGTTCTATCTGGTGATCATCATCAAAGGTTTGTGCACCTCCACCAAAATCTATTACATGGCCAGGATGGTCTCGAACAATTGAAACAACTGTCTTTGACTTGAATTCGTTCATGTAAGAGAGCATGGCATACATCCCATGCTCATCTTCTACTGCTTGAGCGTTTTCTTTACTCAGACCGAGTTCATCCCAATACTTTCCTTTTATTTCATCATATGAACAGCGCGGCATTCTAAGTTCTTCTGACAGAAGTTTAGCCTGAGTCGATTTGCCTGCGCCTATCGGTCCGATTAGTATTATAGTGTCCATGGCATTATAAATGTCTCTCTGTTTAAATTAAGTCTTAAATAATTTTCGATCTAATTTTTTAAGGATAGCTAGCCGTCGATCCCAGAATGGTTTTTCTAAATATTTATAGCCAATTCGATTCGCATTATAGGCATGAATTGCCATGACCCATATCACGGAGACTATTTCGTAATACGGTATTGCAGCGAGTTCTTCAGGTGATAATTGCCGTACAGTTTGATAGCCCTCAATAAATGAGTGGCTTAATTCATCTTTGTTGTTTGTGCCATGAATGGATGAGATAAACTTTCCAATTTCAAAACATCGATCAGCATAACCGCACTGGTCGAAATCAAAGAGAGTGATGTCATGCTTGTTATTAATATGGAAATTAGTTGGGTTAACATCACCAATACATATGCAGTAATTTTCAATTTTTTTAGAATGCGATCTTAGTGCCATTTTTAATTGGGATTTAAGGTCATTTAAATAACGTTGTGACGTTAGGTCTAAATACGATTCTATAGCAACAATAGAGTCATCAAGTAAATATGACAAGCTCAGAACCTGTCTTGATAGATGAGATTCGAACGCACCTGTAATTTGATGTACCTTTGCAACTGCTTTTCCTAATAAATTACTTTGCTCTATCGTAATGTCTTTTCCAGGCGCATATCCGTCAGCATAATGAAATAACGCGACCTTTCTTTTGCCTTCCGGGCTATCGATGGTAAAGCTAAGCCCGTCGGATTTAGTTAAAATCGGTGTAGCAACCGGTGCATTTCTTTCTCCAAGGTAGGCTAATAATTCAAGTTCGAATTGAATTTCCTTATCTGATCGCCAGTCATTTCTGTAGACACGTAGAATATATTTATTTTTATTGCTAACAATCAAATAATTATCATGCAAGCCTAATACATAGAACTTGCAATCAGTAATTTCAGGCATGTCATATTGTAAAGCGATCGATTGAGACACAGCGCTCGTTGATAGCTGAGAATACGAATATTCTAATTTTTTCATCGACCTTAATGCTTTATCGTTTATAAAAATTTTGCATGAATGATAGTCAATGTAATTACTAAGCAACATTCGCTTTTTTTAATAACTCACTTTTGCTTTCCAGAGCATGACCAACAATGAGTATATTGCCGTTATTGTCTTTTACACGAAAATCTTTGCTTCCATAATCCCTGTCAGAAAAGTCACCCATAAACTCAACACCTTTGGCTTTCCATTCATCATAGATAACATCAGCATCCTCAACCTGAATGACACAGACACCACTACCAACATGCGGCTGTCGACCTTCACCAAATTCTATAAATGCGTTACCTCGTTTAACAACACCGTAAGCTGGACTTTCCCAAAGGACTTTTATTTTGAAACCCAGCATCTTCTCAAAATACGCTGCCGTTTCAACAACACTTTTAACTGGTAAAATGGGGTTTGCTCCCAGAAACTGTTCACTCATTATAATTCTCCTTAATAATTCATTAGTAATACTTTCTTTTATATATGACTTTAATTTATGTGCCTTTTGTTCCGTACACATAATACATTGTCATGTCATGCCAGATACCTTCATCCGTTTTTAATTTATTGGCTTCTGCTTTGATATCAGCCGCCGCCTTCTTTAATATATCATCGGATAACCCACTTAGTGGATGTGGATATTGCCCAGGCGCATAGTCATTAACATGGATCTCAAATGTGTCATATCCATTTTCAACCGGGAGATAATGGCCGTCCTTAACTTCATGTATTTCAATATCTTCATAGCCGGCTAGTTCAAGCATCTGCTTACATTTTTGTATTGTGCCTGTTGCCTGATGTATTGTGTAATCAATGCCGAATTTTTTGAGTGCCCTGCGTCGGCCAGCACCCCAAACAAACGAATTGTCAGGCCATGCATTAAAACCAACGCTGCCACCGGGTTTTAATAATTCTATCCAGTGTCTTAATACAGCTTGAGGGTGACTCATCCAGAAAAATGCGGAGCTGCAATATATCCGATCAAAACTGTTCGGTTTGAACTGAAGGTTTTCGGCATCACCATATTCAAACTTTAAATTTTTAAAATTTGAATCCGCAAGTTTCTCCTGACATTTGCTTAACATGCCTTTAGATATATCAATAGCAGTCACCGAGCCTTCTGGGCCAACTAAATCGGCTGCATAAAATGCAATCGTTCCTGTCCCTGTTCCAATATCAAGCACCTTATGAGCTTTTTCTGGCGGATCATAATCGACAGTTTGTAATGCAAGGCCTCTATGCCATTCACTATTGTCATAGTTTTTACTGCGTTCATCATAGGAATCGGTAATAGTCTTGTGATAGGCATTGCTGTCACTTACACCATTATATAAAGGTGCGCTTAATGACTGAATATAATGTTTGAGTGTTGCCCAGCTCGAGTAGCCGTATTCACGAGCAAGAATGCGCTGTGCATCATTTAGTGTGAATTTGAATTTAAAGATTTCACTATCGGATTTATTTCTAAACGAGGTATCAAATTGGCGAATAGAGGCTAAGCATTGATCAGAGCGCTGTTGATGAAGTGCGCGTAAACTTTTGGCCTGTTTTTTTAAAAAGTCAAGATCAGGTTTTTTGGGTAGGGATTTCATGGAAATCCTCCTTTCATTATTTCCTGTTGTTCGCGATACAGGTAGAAAGAAGGATAGAAAATTTTATCTTATTGTAAGTGGGGGTAACCCCCTGCCCGCGAACCAGATGCACCTTACAAGTACTGATGATTACTCTAGCATAAATTATCAGTAAAACAAATACTAAAATATAGTTAGGCGAGCAATGATTATATCCAGCCAGATTTTTTTGCCCATTTTCTGAATTTTTTCTGGTGTGCATCAAAATCTTCGGGCGCTCTACCGCCTTCTGATGTAACTTCTTTTTGGTGCCTGGATAGTTCATCTTCAATAGAACCCAGGCCTGTAATGGCGCGACGTTGATTAACGTTACCTTCATCCATTATTGTGCCATAAGATAATTTTCCTTCACGGTTCCAGGAACCGATTAATCCATACATCTGTGGCTTGTGTTTATTAAAAAGAATTCGATCGGTTAGAAAAGCAACTTGCCTGGCAGGTACCTCGCCATGTTCAGCGGCGACTGTTAATAGCTCCAGGCATCTCATTTGGAAATCGGGCCGGCTTATCGCATGTTGCGCAATTATCCACGCGGCACGACATCCATCTAGCCCAACGAGTGAAGTGCCCGGCCAGCCGTGTTCTTTGATGATTGCTTCAAGGCGATTCGCATTTTTATTATGTACCGCCTCCATTTCAGAATGATAACCATCATAAAGTGTATCGTCATTTAATAAGGCCTGTCGTTTGTCTGTATCACGATTACGCATTTGTATTAGTTCATCGTGAAGCGTCTGGTCAAATTTTGCATTTGTTGATTCAATAAATCTTTTTAATTTGGTCCAACTGGAAAATCCATATTCCCGCGCAACAACACGCTGAGCATCCAGTATAGAAAATTTAGAATCGAAAATTTCCTGGTCTGTCAGTCCTGAAAAAGAGGTATCAAAATGTTTGATTCTTGAACATGAACTAGGGTCACTATTACGATGTGAAGTGCGTAGCTTCCTGGATTCTTTTTTCAAAAAATCCAGGTTGGGATTGCTGGGTAAGAATTTCATAGAAATCCTCCTTTCGTTAATGCCTGATGTTCGCGATAACAGGTAGAAAGAAGGACAAAAAATTGTCTCTTTAACTTATAGGTGGAGGTTACCTCCTTTCCGCGAACTCAGACGCACCCTACAGCACTGGTTACGAGTCTAGCATGAACGTATAGAAAAAACGAAACTTTATATATAGTGTGAATAATAATTTATACAGTTGTTAATATAGGTTAAGCATTTATAAGCAATATAAAAAAGGCCGGCTATAAAGCCGGCCTTTCAGTTATCTGATTAACGTAAGTGATTATGTAAAATAATGGCTATTCACCAGCATATGCACATAAATACTGGCGGCATAACCTAGCGCTATTACCGGTGTCCACATCAGGTGTCCAAAGAATGTATACTGGCCCCGTGCCTGCCCCATTAATGCAACGCCCGCCGCTGAGCCAATGGAGAGTAGTGAACCACCCACACCGGCGGTTAGGGTCACTAGTAACCACTGGCCGATAGACATGTCCGGGTTCATGGTTAATACCGCAAACATCACTGGAATATTATCGACAATCGCAGACAGCACACCTACGATAACATTGGCCGTTGTGGCGCCCCACTGGCTATACATTAATTCCGATGCCATACTTAAATAACCCAGAAAACCCAGGCCGCCGACACACAGAACAACCCCGTAGAAAAATAATAAAGTGTCCCATTCCGCTTTAGCAACTGGACTAAAAACATCAAATGCGGGGGAACCCGTGACTGCATCCTGATTAACATTATCTGGTTTTGATATATCTCGATGCGCGGTTTTTTTCAGGAAGTAGCCAAAGAGCTGTAAATACCCAAGCCCCGTTAGCATGCCAATAACCGGCGGCATGTGCAGGAAGTTATGAAAAGAAACTGCTGAACCAATGGTTAAAAAGAATAAAAAGATAATACGTTTTGCACCACGTTGCATCTCTACTTCTTCACTACACGCATCAGGTTTAACATTGGGAATTGCAAAATGCATAATGGCCGCGGGAACTAAAAAGTTGACTGCAGATGGAATAAATAATGCGAAGAAGGTCCAGAATTCAACCATGCCTTTTTGCCACACCATTAAAGTAGTGATATCACCAAAGGGTGAAAAAGCACCACCAGCATTAGCGGCAACCACAATATTGACGCAGGCAATACTGACAAACTTTTTATTGTCACCACCCACAGCCAAAATGACCGCACACATTAATAATGCAGTGGTTAAGTTGTCTGCGATGGGTGAAATAAAGAAGGCCAGAATACCGGTAATCCAGAAAAGCGCTCTAAACCCAAATCCACTTTTTACCAACCATGCACGTAAAGCATCAAAAACTTTTCGTTCTTCCATGGAATTTACATAGGTCATTGCCACTAATAAAAACAGCATTAACTCCGCGTACTCAAGTAGATTATGACGCACGGCCTGTTCGGCTTCTGCCGACATTCCATGTTGGCCTGCAACCCATGCTATGCTGCCCCAGATAATGCCGGCGGCGATAATCACCGGTTTAGACTTTCTCAGGTGCGTAAACTCTTCTGCCATTACCAGCAGATATGCCAGTCCAAATATAGCGAGTGCAAAAAAACCGACAGTGCTGTTGGTCATGTCCCAGGTTTTTCCAGAAACCTCAGTACTTGCATATATAGCACCAGAAAATAGCAGGCTAAATAGCGCGACTATTAAACTGGATTTATATGTGAAAAATTTCATTTCAGTTTGCTCTTTATAATTTTTTATTGTTTTAATTATTTTTAACAAAACCCAGTGCGAGCAAAAGCTCACTCCTGCTGAATGGGGAGCAACTTTAGCTCGCGAGAATTGTTACAAAAAAATACAAATTGGTTTATCCAAACACAACGTTCATCATAACCATCATTACAACCAGGAAAAGAACCGTCATAACACCACCGGCTTTCATAAAGTCAGGAACACGATAACCCGCCGGCCCCATAATTAACGCATTTACCTGATGAGTAGGAATCAGGAATGAATTTGAAGTGGCAATGGCGACTGTTAAGGCAAATACCGCTGGGTTAGCTCCGGGAATTTGTAGCGCCATATTAACAGCAAGTGGAACCAGTAATACTGTTGCACCTACATTTGACATGACTAGTGTAAAGAAAGTAGCGAGCACCCCAATAATTAATTGCACCATCCAGACCTCTGGACTTTCACCCATGACGGATAAAGTTTGTTCAGCAATCCATTTAGCCGTGCCGGATGTTTCAACCGCCACACCTAAAGGAATTAACGAAGCTAATAAAAATACGGTTTTCCAGCTAACTGCTTCATAGGCTTCTTCCACTTTTAATACGCCGGATAAAATCATGCCCACCGCGCCGGTTAAAAGCGCAACCGATAAACGCAGATCAGTAAACAGGACTAATCCCAATGCAATTGCAAAAAACACCAGGGCAGGAACTAATTTCTGTGGACGGGCTTCTTCTCTTGGGTATTCGGTGGTTACCACAACAAAGTCGCGATTTTTTTCGATGCGCTGTAACGCATCCCATGAAGTGTGAACCACTAATGTGTCGCCTGCTTCAAATGGCATATTTCGAATGTCTTCGCCTTCACGTTTGGTTTCGCCATTACGGTGTAAACCAATCATCGCCAGGCCATAGGCTTTACGCATCCACACATCACGTGCACTCTGCCCGATTAAAGTTGATCCGGGGGGAATAACCACTTCAGCAACACCCGCTTTGGTAGCGGATAGGGATTCAGAAAAAGTGCGTAATTCATTACGTAGTTTTAATTTATATTCTTCAGCGTAATTTTTTAAATGCATCGGTTCCGCTATTACACCCAAAACCATACCCGCGGTAAGTGCGGTGTCACGTGCAACAGAGCCAGGGCCAAAACGTAAATCCTCACCCTGTATTTTACTGGCAATAATTCGAATGCGATGTGCAGATTCTATCTCGTCCAGCGTCTTGCCAATTAATTCGCTTTCATCAGAAACCACCAGCTCAGATAATTTATAACCCACGCCGTAAACTTCCTGAATATATTTCAGTGGGTCAGAACCCGAAGTGGCGCTTTGATCACTCGTAGCGGGTAAAACGAAACGCCCTGCAACAACAAAATATATAATTCCAGTGAAAACCAGCGCCAACCCAATCGGTGTGACAGAAAATAAACCCCAGGTTTCCATTTGCTGATCAGCTGGTAAAGCCTGGTTAGATGCCAGAATTAAATCGTTTAATAATATGAGCGGGCTGGAACCCACCATGGTTACTGTACCCCCTAAGATCGCACAGAAACCCATGGGCATTAACAGGCGCGACATGGGTAAACCAGAACGAGCCGAGATACGTGAAACGACCGGTAAAAACAAAGCCGCCGCCCCCACGTTTTGCATAAAAGAAGAAATGATACCAACGGTTGATGAAATAATTGGAATGATACGGGTTTCAGATGTGCCACCTACTTTTAAAATAAAGGCCGCCACCTTGGACATCAGGCCGGTTTTATCCAGACCGGCACCAATAATCATCACCGCAATAATTGACATTACCGCATTGGAGGCAAAGCCATCGAACAGGTGATTGGTGTCCACCAACCCTTCTTGCAAGCCCATCACCGGAGCCAGCAGTGATGACAAACCAATTAACACCATGACAGACACCGCCGCCACATCAACACCCACCACCTCAAAGGCAAACAGGTAAATAGTTAACATTAAAATCCCAGTTACCCAGGCAATTTCTATACTCGGTACCACCTGTGATAAACCCAGTGCAGCGACTAAAAATAGCGCGCCAGCTACCATTTGTTTGGTCGAAAACTTTTCCGTGTTTGCTACGGTTGTTTCTTCATCGGCCATTGCGGTCATTACATTGTTCTCCAATTGCTTATAAATTTTTTATGCGGCGGTTTTCATGTTAAAAACCGCCCCATAGGTGTTTTTATTTAACGCATGTGTCTGATACAAAAATATATATCGATTAAATGCGACTGAATCACTCGACATTTTCCTGGGTATATTCCCATTTGGAAATGATTGACACCTCAAAATGTATAATTTAAGACGACACTACGAGAGGCGATGCGGATAATGCACTTTTTTAATGCACTATTCAATTGATTTCAAATGATTTAATATTCCTATATGGAATATATTAACCTTCCGGATTATAAATCCCTGGCCGCCCTTAAAGCCGTAGTTGAACTCGGCAGCGTCAGCCGTGCGGCTAGCGCACTCTATATTGGTCAGCCAGCGGTTACCAAACGCCTACGCGCCTTAGATTCCTGTTACGGGGTTCCCCTGATGCAGCACCGAGGCCGTAAGCTTGAGCTGACCACCGCAGGCGACAAGGTTTACGCCTATGCGCGGCTGGTGCTAGAGCATCAGGCCAGCCTGTTAGACGATCTTGCGTCCCTGCGCGCCGGGCACAACCGGCTGCGCCTGGAAGTCACCTTTGCCATTGGTGAGCATATACTGCCGGATATTTTAATGCACTTTGCAGACTCCCAACCCAACCTGCGTATTGAAAGTCGTCTCGGTTATTCACGTCGCATTCATACCCGCTTAGCTACAGGACTCGCGGATATAGCCCTGCTGGAACAGTCACCCCGCCACCCGAACATAAAGGTTGAGCCCTGGATGGAGGACGAGCTTTTGCTGGTATGTGGTCCGGGACACCCGATGTGGGGCAGGCCATCTATTGAACTGACTGAGCTGGAAGATCTGCATTACGTGTTGCGTGAAGCATCATCGTCCATACGGGGCACACTGGATAAAACCCTCCAACAGCACAATTTAAAACTGGGGCATATCGATATGGAGGTCGGGTCAACTGATACTATTATCGAAATTTTGCAACGCGGTAAACAGGTGAGTATTCTGCCGCAGTTTGCGGTGAATAGCTTTCTTGAGCGTAATAGTCTGTACCACATTAAAATTAATCAGTTGAATATCAAAAGAACCTTGTGGGTGGCATATAATCTGGCCAACTTAAGTCCCAAGACGGTTGACTCCTTTATTGGAATGCTAAAAGAAATCACCACTCAGCGCTCAGCACCTGCTCCAGATTAGAGGGTGCTCTAGCCGAACCGGGATGGTAATTGAGCTAAATCAAGGTTCCGACAGGCTGTGCCACTGAAATATCGTCTGGCTGGCAAGAAACTGATCTGAATCAATAACAAATTATAATATTCATATATTCTCACGCGCTCATAATATTTACATTTGCAGGTGAGCACAGTGACACAACAGAAAACATTATCAATCGCAATTTTAACTTCTTTAGGTCTGGGTATGGGGGCGGCCTCATTTTCGGCACAGGCTATTGAGGAGGGCGATATGTTTATGCGCTTTACTGCAACGCAGGTGGTTCCAAATGATAGCAGCTCTGACTTTAGTGCTGCGCCAGGTTTAGCACCGGAAGTCGATAGCAGCACAACACTGGGTGCGACGTTTGTTTATATGCTAAGCAATAATCTAGGCCTGGAATTATTAGCAGCGCTGCCATTCGAACATGACATCACCGTTGACGGTATGGGTAAAGTCGGATCTACCAAACAGCTCCCACCGACCGTCAGCCTTCAGTACTATTTCAATTCAACATCAAAGTTTCGCCCCTATGTTGGCGCAGGTTTGAATTACACAATTTTCTTCAATGACAAAACGGTAGACTCTTTAGGTGGTGACCTTGAACTGGATAACTCTTTTGGACTGGCGGTGCAGGCTGGCATGGATTACGACATTAATGATAAGTGGTTTTTAAATGCGGATATTCGTTATATCAATATTGAAACAACGGCCACAAATGAAGCTGTAGGTAGTTCAGATGTGGATATAAACCCAACAGTAATCAGTTTAGGTGTTGGCTATAAATTTTAAAATCAGTTCACTGATTTAGGTTTAGTTAAACCGTTTCAACAAAGCCGGTGCTGGCAGTAGCACCGGCTTTTTGTGTCTATACTCGTTTTAAAATTCACTTTAGATAGTTTTTCGGTAGTAAACTATTTGAAAAAATAAAATGCACTGGAGACAAACGGTGAGTAATAAAAAATGTTTTATCATTTCACTTCTGCTTTATATCCTCCCTTCTATCAGCCTTGCGTCTGCAGAGGCTGAACACTAGATTGATTTAACCAATCACTGGGTTGGCTTCGCCTCGCTGGCCATATTTGTTATAGCCTACGGATTCGTAATGGCGAAGAATTTATTCACCTGCGAAAGTCTAAGCCTGTGGTGCTGGCCTCGGGCATTATCTGGGCGCTCATCGCTTACGTCTATACCACTAATGGCTTTAATCATGATGCGGAAGCCGTAGTGCGCCACAACTTGCTTGAATATGCAGGGTTGATGTTATTTTTATTAGTGGCAATGACCTATATAAACGCAATGCAGGAACGCCTGGCGTTTGATGCATTACGTATGCAAAAAGGGCTGCGGATTCAGGCAACTGTTCTGGATTACCGGTGTACTGGCATTTTTTATATCGCCTATAGCAGATAATTTAACCACGGCACTATTAATGTGTGCAGTCGTCATGGCGGTGGGGGGTAACAATAATAAATTTATATTAATTGCGGCCATCAATATTGTCGTTGCTGCCAATGCGGGGGGCATTCTCGCCCTTTGGAGACATCACAACATTAATGGTATGGCAAAAAGCTATCGTAACCTCCAATGGTGCGGTGGATTCCTGGTCGTTCTTTGCCCTGTTTGTTCCTTCACTGGTGAACTGGCGGGTGCCCGCCGCAGTTAAAGTAGAAGAGCCAGAGGGGCGCCCTGCCCCAGAAAACTGCTCCCCGAAATTAATCTGAAACAAACCACTATCAATTAAATTCGCACCCGAAGCCAAAAATCGCTAAAATAACCGGCTACTTGCCCAATCTTATACAGATCATTGGCTTAAGGGCTAACAGAATTTCAGTACCCTGATGCAAATATACACCTGTTTCAGAGGAAAGTTTTTTAAATATCAATTAGTTAAGGAGACATCAATGTCCCAAAAGCATCCCGTAGTTGCAGTTACCGGTTCTTCCGGCGCAGGCACATCGACTGTAAAAAAAGCATTCGAACATATTTTTCGTCGTGAAGCTATCACGCCGGTTATTGTTGAAGGCGATAGTTTTCACGCATTTGACCGAGCAGCTATGAAAGTTGAAATGGAAAAGCACGAAGCCGCTGGCAATCGCTTTTTCAGCCACTTCGGTGAAAATGCCAATGAATTTGGCAAACTCGCTGAATTATTTGAATCATATTCAAAAAATGGCAGTGGCAAAAAACGCTACTACCTGCATTCAGAGCCGGAAGCAGTGGAGCACAATGCTCGATTAGGTGTGGACAAAAAGCCCGGCGAGTTCACCCCATGGGAAGATATCGAAAGCGGTTCTGACCTGATGTTTTACGAAGGATTACACGGTCTGGTCAAAACGGAAAGTCATAACATTGCTCAGCATGTTGATTTAGGCATTGGTGTTGTACCCATTGTAAACCTGGAATGGATCCAGAAAATTCATCGTGATAACGCTGAGCGAGGTTATTCTGCTGAAGTGATTGTTGACACTATTCAGCGTCGTATGCCGGATTACGTAAATTACATTACACCGCAGTTTTCAAACACTGACATAAACTTCCAGCGAGTTTCTACGGTTGATACCTCTAATCCTTTCATTGCACGTGATATCCCTACACCAGATGAAAGCTTTATAGTTATCCGCTTTAAAGATCCTGCAAAATTTGGCACCGATTTCCCTTACCTGCTGAATATGATCAGTGATTCATTTATGTCACGTCGCAATACCATAGTTGTGCCCGGCGGTAAAATGGGTCTGGCAATGGAAATAATTCTGACGCCAATTATTCATGATATGATAGAAAAATCAAAAAAAGCTAAATAACTTTTTAGCTATTTTAAGATTTAAAAAGTCGGCTAAATGCCGGCTTTTTTTGTGTATAAAATTTAACTAGACTCTAACCATCTATACAAAAAAATAATGTCTTCGTCTAAACGCATTTTCAATTATCCGCAGAAACAACTACACTGTTCAGATGAATCATTTTTTACTCGCCCACTGTGCCAATAAGCCTGCCAATGAACTGCTTGACGAATGTTTAAAGCAACTCGGAGATATTCCACCAGAGGCCACATTTGGTTTTATATATTTAAGTGACCTGTTATTGCAGGAAGCGGAATATATTATAAATCAGCTAAAATTAAAAACCGGACTAAACCACTGGGTAGGAAGCGTTGGCGTGGGTTTGATAGCCACCGAACTTGAATATTACGATCAGAAAGCCATGGTGATCATGGTTGCAGATTTTAATGAAGCAGATTTTCATATATTACCCAACTTCACCCAGGACACAAGTCCCCTTTGTGGCGAGTTACTAAACTGGTGTAACAACAATGATTATAATGTGGGATTAGTTCATGGTGATCCGGATAGCCCGGTAATTCAAACATTAATACATCAGTTAGGTGACGATATCCCAGGCTCATTTTTAGTAGGAGGTATAAGCTCATCACGAGGTGCATCACTGCAAATTGCAAACATACCTTTACACGGTGGTATTAGCGGGGTTTTATTTTCTCAACAGATACCCGTACTCAGTAATCTTTCACAGGGGTGTACACCAATTGGCCCACGGCACCGGGTAACCGATAGTGATAAAAATATTGCCTATATGCTGGATAACAAATTAGCGCTGGATGTGCTAACAGATGATACCGGTGAAGTGATTGCACGCGACTGGGAACAGGCTGCAGATTATATTTTTGCCGGTTTGGTTAATAAAAATTCCGACACGGAAGACTATACAATCCGCCAGTTAATAGGCGTTGATCTGGATAATAAATATATAGCTATAGCTGATTATCTAGATAACGATCAGGAAATAATTTTTTGTCGTCGCGATGGTAACTCAGCTCTGGAAGATATGCGGCGTATGTTATTGCAACTTAAGTCACGCTTAAATACACCTATAAAAGGAGGGATATATATTTCCTGTATGGGAAGAGGGCGTGAACAATTTGGTTCAAATTCAGAAGAAGTGCGACTAATTCATTCAGTACTTGGTAAATTTCCATTGGCAGGTTTTTTTGCTAATGGCGAAATACATAAGAATTTGTTGTATGGATTTACCGGTGTATTGACTTTATTTATTTAAAACTTAATGAAAAAAATTTGATGATAATAGATAGCCACTGTCATATCGATTTTGAAATATTTGATAATGACCGCCAGCAGGTTCTAGAGCGTGCCACTACAGCTAATGTAACAAGAATTATTGTTCCCGGTGTGATGCAAAGTAGCTGGTCTAGAATAAAATCCTGTTGTGAGGAAAACTCTGGTCTTTATCCCTGTTATGGTTTACATCCGTATTTTATAGACAAACATCAAATACAAGATTTAAATGATTTAAAAAACTATATTAAAAAAAATAATCCTGTAGCGGTAGGTGAGTGCGGGCTGGATTTTTTTGTCAAAGAGCTGGATGTCGATAGCCAGATGTTTTATTTTGAACAACAGTTAAATATTGCACAGGAATTTGATTTACCGGTTGTGATTCACGCAAGAAAATCAACACAAGCGGTGATTGAAGCCATTAAAAAGCGCAGTGGCTTACGAGGAATGGTTCACAGTTATTCCGGTAGTTATGAGCAGGCAATTCAACTAATAAAGTTGGGGTTTTATCTAAGCTTTGGCGGATCTATAACTTATACTGGTTCAAGTCGACTACGTAAACTTGTAAAACAGCTTCCCCTTGAAGCCATGCTGGTAGAAACAGATGCACCAGACCAGCCGGTAGCTACAGCAGCAGGTAAAAGAAATGAACCAGCCTTTATTGTTGATGTTATTGAAAGTATGGCTGAGCTGCACAACACAAGTACTGATATAATCGCTGAAATTACAGCGAATAATGCGATTAAATTATTTGATCTGAAGTGAAAAATAATTTTGCCTTCATTTGGGATTTCTTTTAAAGTTATTACTCATATCAACTCGATACACAGGAACAACATTATGTCCAATGTAGACCAGGATAAACTGCTGCGCACACTCGCAGATGCATTTATTAATATTGCTAACGAGCATGCAGAAACCCAGGACAAAAATATTGTAAATACTTCATTTATGTATGCAGCATCCCGATTTTGTGCTTATGTTGCAGCGTCTAGCGCCCGTAATCTGGAAGATTTTCAGGGCAAGCAAAAGCAGGGTATAGAATTTTTTAGTTCAGAGTTTCAACGCATGCTAGAAAGTAATATGCATAATTATGAAAAGGTTTTTCAATCAACTGAAGCGCTTCGCTATGAAGAGTTTATGAAAAAAGAATAAGCTTTAGTTTATAAAAAGTGAGTAGTTCGAAATGATTTTAAAATGAGGCTCCCAAGTTAAAATAAACTCTTTCTTCACCAATATCAGTATCAAAGCCACTGGCAAAACCTAAACGCATGCGGGTGGTTAATCCGTAAAATAAATTAACATCCGCCTGTAATTCTAGTCCGGCACTGGAGTAATATGTTTCAGGTGAAGATGATTGATATGCTGCGCCGGATTCAACAAAGATACTGCCGGACCATTGAATCACACCCACAGGAGGCGACATAAATCCACGTTCAATCAGGCTGCCGGGAAAGCGCCACTCCAGGCTGCCAATCTGCATTCGTCGTCCGGACAGTTGTGGTAAGCCCTCAGCATAACCGCGCAATGCATATTTTCGTTTATCAAATAGTGGTTCCGAAATAGGATTGATAAAATCGAGTACGCCGAAATCATTATCTTCACCGCCTAGCTGAAAGGGTTTAGGTTGATCTGTTCCCCAGCCCTGAACCAGTCTTATAGCCAGTACATTTTGGCTACCTAAGCTTAGAAATTCACGCCAGTCTAAGGTATAAACTTCCCCGCTAAAATTGCTTTCTAATACTTCTGAGGTTTCTATTAAAGTGCGGACATTTCGCCCATCACTCGGGCTAATAGAGCGAATGTAATTTTGAGAATTATTGAATAGAATCGCAGCACCTAATAAATTATCTTTAGTTTTCTGCTGGGGTGGAATTCCATCCGCACGTATGCCATCTTCTGACTGGCTGATCACAGCGCCTAGCTGATAACGTATGCTTGATTCAACTTCAAGATTACTAAAGCCCACAGATAAAAATACTTCGTCGACATTTCTGGCTACTGCAAAATCACCGGCAATCGTTCTTAGAATATCTGTGCTGCGTTGATAGCCCAGTGAAAAACGATTAGCATAAGCGTAACTTAAATTACCAACTAGCCACTTGTTGGTTGTGTCATAAGCGAGATTAAAAAAATAATTATGTATGCCAAGTGCATCGTTTCCAGAAGTGGTAATACCGTATTCAGTTCTATCATTATTCAATGAAATAAAAGGTAACCACCACCTGGGGTAAAGACTGGATAGTGGAGAATAGTCTTCGGCTTTGCTGACATTAACTTTTTTAGTTGATGTTCCAGAAGTTAATGTGCTTTTGTGATCAGGACTGGTTACAGATTCTAGTGAGATTGCCTGAACATTTTCCAATTCGTAAATGTCGTGTCCATTAGCGCTATAGCCCGTATAATAAAGAGGCGTGTTTTCATTTAACTGTACGGAGTTAAATGCGCCGCTGGCTACGCGTGTTAATTGCTCAAATTGTTTACTATTATTTTTATAACGATATATCTGGTATCGTCCTGACCTCTCAGAACTGAACAGAATGGATTTACCGGCATCACTATAAGATGGATACATATCAATATAATCATCATTAGTAATAAAACGCCATTGCAGTGTGTCTAGATTAAATTCCTCAATATTCCAGCCTTTTCCTGTTCTGAAAACAGCGGCAATAATTTTATTTTCAATGGGAGCGTTTTTAATCTGAGTTACAATGTCCGTATCTTTACCCTGCCATAACTCTTTTATTGATTCACCCTGTTTGTTTAATAAAAGCAGCTGGCTTATTCCCTTATCAGTTTTTACGGCAATTATATGCTCTCCATCAGCGCTCCAGCTAGCAGAACGGTATCTGCCGCACTCTGTTAAACGTCTGATTTTACTATCGCTGTTTTCAATAACATAAAGATCACTATTAAGGTTGTATTCATCACAATATTCATTTTGAATGATCAACACCCCTGATTTTTGATGGGAATTGATCTGTGCCCTGTTATGTACTTCAGCGACAATATTGTCTTTATTATTTACTCGATGAATTAGCTGAGCATGTTCAAATGCGCCGTTAGCTACATAATAAATTTCACCGGATTTATTTGAATCAAGGTATTTTGTGTTGTAACCTATATCAGTTAATTTATTGCCTTCCACCAGTATTGATTTTTGTTGCGCAGTAATTTCTGGCTTATATTTTTTATTTAACCAGATTGAAAATTCCTCCCATAATTCATCTATATCTTTTTCAAATACCTGTTGAGCATTGGTGTTAATCATAAATGGAATAATGTTATCGCTGTAGTTTTCAATTAAAGCGCTTATGCCTTTTTTTCCATATTTTTCTTCTATAAACTGATAAAAATGCACACCGTATAAATAATAAACGTTTCCCATTGGCCAGCTTCTAATTGGCAGGTTAACCTGATTAGCTGGTTTAATGCCGTTTTCAACTTCACTGCGCATCATCATTTTAAATAAACTACTTTGGCCACGGCCGATGCCTTTTTGTTTACTGGTCTCATGATAGGTTGCCAGTCCTTCTGTAAACCAGCCGGGTTGATATACATTTGGAAAGAGTAAAAACTGTCGACCTAAAACTGTACGAGTATAATCAGCGGCACCGTTCACCTTATCTAAATGTAAAATATGTGTGTATTCGTGTATTATTAATGTTTCTAGCCAGTCATCAAAATCCTCTAGTCCGTTTGTCGAATCTGGAGGCGCAACAAATAAAACACTGCGATTAAAATTAATGGGTGTGGCATAGCCGTTAGCAGTATCGGTTTCATCACTTAATACCAGATGAGTTTTGTCCAATGGTTGCCAGTTTAATTGTGGGCTTAATAGAGTGTGGGCTTTTTCCGCAGAGTTCGCGGTTTTTTGTGCCAGTAGTTCGTAACCATCTGCATAGTGTATATAAAAATTAGCAGACTCAATTGTGTTCCAGTGCAAACGGGGATCAATTGCATATGTTGAGGAGCTGATAAATATTAAAAATAATAGAACAGAAAGTTTTATGGTTATATTCATAAATTATTTATTAAGTCTGTTGTCAGTGAGTTATTTTTTCAAACCCAGCCAGACAAACATGCTGCCTGTTAACGCGGACAGCCAACTTAAAAGTGGGGTATTGAAAATTTGTATATGCATTTGTGATGGTTGGCCAAGTATAATAGATGCCATAATAAATGCACCGACGCCAATTAAAATATAGGATGTTTTTTTATGATTATATTCTATGTTTTTATTTAGAGATTTAAATGCATCAGTCTGTTGTTGGTGGTTTTCTCCTTCAGCTACTTTTTTTACGGCTTCAAATAACAGTTCTGGCATATCCGGTAATTTTTCAGCAATGTAGGGCAGGTTCTTTTTAAAACCTTTTAATAACGCTTTAGTTCCAACTTGCTCATTCATCCAGTTTTCTAAAAATGGTTTTGCGGTTTGCCATAAATCCAGGTCAGGGTAAATCTGTCGACCCAGTCCCTCGATATTTAATAATGTTTTTTGTAGCAAAACCAGCTGTGGTTGCACTTCCATATTAAATCGTCGCGCAGTTTGAAACAGGCGTAACAGTAACTGGCCGAAAGAAATGTCTTTTAACGGCTTTTCAAAGATGGGTTCGCACACACTGCGTATTGCAGATTCAAATTCATCGACACGGGTACCTGCAGGAACCCAGCCAGAATCTACATGTAGCTGTGCAACCCGATTATAATCACGTTTAAAAAAGGCCAGGAAGTTTTCCGCTAGATAACGTTGATCCTGCGGGCTTAATGTTCCGACTATGCCAAAATCTACCGCAATATATTCAGGTTCATTTGGTTTAGAAATATCAACAAACAAGTTACCCGGATGCATGTCCGCATGGAAAAAATTATGGGTAAAAACCTGGGTAAAAAATATTTCGACGCCGAGCTCAGATAAGCGTTGCATATTCACGCCAGCGGCTTTCATCATTTCGATATTTGCCATGGGTTCGCCGTAAATTCGTTCCATGGCCATTACATTACGGCGGGTGTAATCCCAGTAAATTTCGGGAATATATAATTTTTGGCTGGTTTCAAAATTGCGCCGCAACTGACTGGCATTGGCAGCTTCGCGCATTAAATCCAGTTCATCGAGAATAGTTTTTTCATATTCTTCAATAATTTCAATAGCGCGTAATCGCCGCGCATCTTTTGAGTAACGTTCGGCAAGTCTGGCGATAATATACAACAGGGCAATATCGCGTTTAATCACCGGCATAATATTCGGGCGTAAGACTTTTATAACGATTTCTTTGCCATTTTTTAATTTTGCTGTATGCACCTGCGCGATAGACGCGGATGCCAAAGGCTGAGAGTTAAATTCATCAAAATATTCATCAACCTTAACGCCGTAAGCTTTTTCAATTAACTTTTGTGCTTTGGCACCATCAAAAGGTGGTACTTTATCCTGTAAAGCAGTTAACTCTTCGGCTACATCATCGGCTAATAAATCCTTGCGGGTAGATAGCATTTGCCCAAACTTGATAAATATAGGTCCAAGATCTTCAAGGGCTTCACGTAATCTTTGGCCCCTTGGTGCGCGTTTTCTTGATATCCAGTTCCAGGGCATTAAATAGATTAAGAATCGAAACGGACGGAATAAATGAATTGCAAAAATAATATCATCCAGGCCGTGGCGGGCTAATACATAATTAATATGTAACAGGCGTAGTATTTGCGCAGGTTTTATCATAATTTTTTAAATTTATTTTTTATTAAAATCTGAATGTTAGCTGCCAGACGATCAGTCGCTTCCCGTGCCTCATCAACCTGACGGATAAATTTTCTTAGCTCGGCATTGGCCGGGCTTAAATGAATTTCTTCCTGCAGATATTCGCCACTGTCGAGGCAAACGGATTGTGTGCTGCGCTTAATCCACTGGTTAACATCACGAAATGCATTAGCCATTTTATGTGCCGCAATGTCACCAATATTTTGTGCAAGTATTTCTTCCCAGTCGATATTCAGTTGCATCAGTATGTGGTTAAACTGATTAGCCAGTGCAGTGTCGCCAACAATTTCTATTTCACCGCTGAATAATAAATCTTTCGGGTCGTTGCTAATGCCCATTTTAGCCAGCGCCATTGGCGTGCCAATAATGGTTGCATCCGCATCCCCATCAAAATCAGTTAATACCATAAAGCCCTCTGCTGATGGAAATAAACTCAGGGTTTTATTGAGACCTTTAAATTTGATGGCAATGATGCGCCCTTCAAGAGAAGTGAAACGTGACAGCGCATCAGGGTCGAGGGACAGGTAGCGGTTAAGGGCAGATTCAATCGTTGCGGTTAATGCCTGCGCCATATCCATGAATATTAAACTTTAAATCCTTTGTGCAGGGCAACAATGCCACCACTTAGATTATGATATTTCACCTTATCAAAACCCGCCGTTTCCATCATGTCTTGCAGGGTTTTCTGGTCAGGATGCATGCGAATAGATTCTGCTAGATATTGGTAACTGTCCTCATCTTTTGCGATGTACTTGCCCATTAGCGGTAAAAGTTTAAATGAGTAAGTATCATAAATAGGCGCCAGGCCTGGGGTGACGGGTTTGGAAAACTCCAGCACCAGTAAACGTCCGCCGGGTTTTAATATGCGCCGCATGGAGCGTAGAGCTTTGTCTTTGTCAGTGACATTGCGTAAACCAAAGGCGATTGTTATGCAATCAAAAGTATTATCGGGAAAGGGCAAGCACTCTGCATTGGCCTGCACATATTCAACATTGCCTGCAATGCCATTATCTATTAAACGTTCACGGCCGCGGCGTAACATGGAGCCATTAATATCTGAAAGTACAACCAGCCCGGATGGCCCAACCATCTTCGACATTTTAAGTGCCAGATCACCGGTGCCACCCGCAAGGTCCAGAACTTTCTGACCGGGTTTAAGGCCGGTCTGACTCAGGGTAAAACGCTTCCACAAACGATGCACGCCAAATGACATAACATCATTCATAATGTCGTAATTGTCCGCAACTGAATGAAACACGTCGGCGACACGTTTTGCTTTTTCGCCGATGGGTACCTGCTGGTAACCAAAATGGGTTTTTTCTTCACTCATGTTACTTCTCTTTCAAATCCTAAAAATAAACGTTATTAATTTAATTCTGCGTGTTTATGCCCGGCATTTTTCAGGCGTTGTAAGTAGTCTTGCCACCTGGCCTGGTAATTAACACCAAGTTCGTATAAGTATGACCAGGTATACAGGCCGCTGTCATGATTATCATCAAACACCAGTTTAACAGCATACACGCCAACCGGCTCAATTGCGTTAATGTTGACATCTGATTTACCAATCTGCAGGGTTTCTTCGCCCGGGCCATGACCGCGGACTTCTGCCGAGGGTGAGTGCACGCGTAAAAATTCTGTTGTGTATTTAAATTGTTTACCGTCATCAAAATCAATTTCCAGAATACGGGATTTCTGATGCAGGTTTATATTAGTAGGCTTTGGATCTGCCATGTTGGGTCTCCGAATAATTTCAATCACCGCGTCTTAACAGGTGAGCGGTGGACAGGAATGAGGGCATTTTACATGAATTGCTGAGAAATATTCAGGCATTGTGAGTAGGTGATTATTAAGCTCGGCCCTAGCGGGTTTTAGTTATTAGATAGTGGCTCCGTCGTACCTGCCTGTGCAGGCGTGACGGCTTATAAATTTATAAAATATACCGGCTTAAATCTTCATCCTGCACAAGTTCGCCCAAATTTTTATCTACAAACGCTGCATCAATGTTGAGAGATTTATCACCGCTGTCGGCGGCTTCAAATGAAACCTCTTCTAGCAGGCGCTCCATCACGGTATGTAAACGCCGAGCACCAATATTCTCGGTTCGATCATTTACATCATGGGCAACCTGGGCAATCTGTTCGATACCGGATTCATCAAAATCCAGAGTATAACCTTCGGTGCCCAGCAGGGCTTTGTATTGCTCAGTTAGTGACGCATCCGGCTCTGTTAAAATGCGCTTAAAGTCGGCAGTCGTCAGGGCTTTTAATTCTACACGTATCGGTAAACGGCCCTGTAATTCAGGAATTAAATCCGATGGTTTGGACAGGTGAAATGCGCCGGAGGAAATAAACAGCATGTGATCGGTTTTTACCATGCCGTATTTGGTGCTGACGGTGCAACCTTCAACCAGGGGCAGTAAATCTCGCTGCACACCTTCACGGGACACATCAGCGCCGGAGGTTTCGCCTTTTTTGCAGACCTTGTCGATTTCATCGATAAATACTATGCCATTTTGCTCCGCATTTTGTACTGCATTTAATTTCAGCTCATCCTCATTCACCATTTTGCCGGCCTCTTCATCGATGAGAATTTTACGGGCATCTTCAATACGTAGCTTGCGTACTTTGGTCTTATCATTGCCCATGTTCTGAAACATGCCCTGTAGCTGGTTTGTCATTTCTTCCATGCCCGGTGGCGCCATTATTTCCACGCCTACCTGCTCAGCCTTTACCTCTATTTCAATTTCCTTGTCGTCCAGATCGCCCCGGCTTAGTTTTTCGCGAAATTTGTTGCGAGTATTACTTTGCGTCACTTCCGGTTCGCCAAATTCATTTCTGGCAGGGGGCAACAAAGCATCAAGAATGCGTTCTTCAGCAGAAGATTCGGCACGATGACGGACTTTCTTAACCTCATGCTCGCGTGTCATTTTTACAGACATGTCGACAAGATCGCGGATAATGCTATCAACTTCTCTGCCAACATAGCCAACTTCGGTAAACTTGGTGGCCTCTACTTTAATAAAGGGTGCATTAGCCAGTTTGGCCAGACGGCGGGCAATTTCGGTTTTACCGACGCCGGTGGGGCCAATCATCAGAATGTTTTTCGGGGTGATTTCATTGCGTAAATCTTCGCTTACCTGTTGCCGGCGCCAGCGGTTGCGCAATGCAATGGCCACCGCACGTTTGGCTTCATCCTGGCCGACAATGTGTTTGTTGAGTTCCTGTACTATTTCTCTGGGTGTCATTTCGGACATGATTTAAACCTGATGTATTTTGGGTAGCCATCGCGGCCTGAAGCTCGCTATGGATATACGATGAAAATTAATATTTAATTTCTTCTAGCGTTAAATTCTGATTAGTGTAAATGCAGATATCACCGGCGATATTGAGGCTTTTCTCCACCACTTCACGGGCGGATAATTCGGTGTTATCAAATAGCGCTCGTGCCGCTGCCTGTGCATAGGTGCCTCCCGAGCCAATTGCTAGCAAGTCATCTTTGGTGTCTATGACATCGCCAGTGCCGGAAATAACCAGCGAAGCCTCTTCATTGGCGACAATCATCATTGCCTCCAGCTTGCGCAGCATACGATCGGTGCGCCAGTCTTTAGCCATTTCCACCGCCGAGCGTACCAGCTGGCCATTGTGCTTTTCAAGCTGACCTTCAAATCTTTCAAACAGGGTGAAAGCATCCGCCGTTGCACCCGCAAAGCCCACCAGAACCTTATCGTTATATAAACGGCGTACTTTTACCGCATTGGGTTTCATCACTGTATTGCCCAGGCTCACCTGGCCATCACCGCCGATAACCACTTCATTATTTCTGCGCACCGAAAGGATGGTGGTGCCGTGTAGTGTGGTTTGCAAAACAAACTCCCATTTATGTATTCAGCAAGATAATTTAAATGAGGTTTAATAGGGAATTTTCAAGTGATAAAAGATAAAAAGATTGCCGCAAATAAACGCAAATGAATGCAAATTAAAACTAAATCTTATTTATTCGTAGGAGCGAGCTTTAGCTTGCGAATGATGGATAGGCGACCTTTGTGAGCTAAAGCATAATATTCAGGATGTGTGCCTGCGGCACACAAACAATTACTATTTGCGTTTATTTGCGTTTATTTGCGTTTATTTGCGGTAATCTTTTATCTCTAGTCTTTTGCAAAGTAATCCGTGCCCGCGGATGCGCCGCATCATAGGTTTTTGCCAATTGCTGAAAATCCAGATGGGTATAAATCTGCGTGGTTTTCAGGTGCGCATGGCCCAGTAGCTCCTGTACTGCGCGTAAATCCTGAGAAGATTCCAGCATGTGAGAGGCAAACGAATGGCGCATTAAATGAGGATACACCCGCTGGCTAATGCCTTTTTCGCGGCATAGTTTCTGAATGCGGGCGCGAATAGCTGAGGCGCTTATTCGCTGTCCACGGTTACTCACAAATAGCGCCATTTCATCGCTTTTTATTAGCAATTCACGACATTTAAGCCATTTCTGTAATATTTTCGCAGCGGGCTTGCCGAAATGACAGAGGCGTTCCTTTTCCCCTTTACCCAGGACTTTAAGCTGTTTTGACGGCCAGTTGATATCCGTCAGATTTAATCCGATTAATTCAGACAGGCGCAACCCTCCCGCATAGAGTAACTCGAGGATGGCATAATCACGAATCATCAGGGGGTCTGTCATATTTTCTGGGAGTAGTAATAAATGCTCAAGTTGCTGGGGTTGCATCACATCGGGTAATTTGCGTTGGGATTTGGGTGCGCGCACATTGGCGGCGGGGTTGTTTTGAATTTTCTGATTCACCAGCAAAAAGTGAAATAGCCGTCGCAAAGCACTGAGCAATCGCTGAATACTTTTGCCTCCGAGGCCCTGGCGATGAATCTGGCTGACAAACTGGCGAATGTGCAGTTCTTCAATATCGTCCCAGTGTTTGACTGAGTGGCTTTGCAGAAAATCGATAAGGCGGCTGATATCGCGGCGATAATTGCTGAGGGTATGGCGGGAGTACTGTTTCTCAGATTGTAAAAACTGGTAGAAGCGATGCAGGTCATTTTCAAAAAAATCAGGCGTTGGCATTTATTTAGTGTCCGGGTAGCCCTTCCTCAACCGGAAGGTCGCTCCTACAATAATTGATTCTGCATTCTGCAGTTGCGCTTATACAGTGGCACGGCGCATGGCTGCACCAATCAGGTCTGCCAGGCTGCTTAAAAAATCGGTGCCCATGCCGGCATGGTAGCGATGCTCGTCTTTGCTACCAAGTGCTATAAGACCGTATACGCCAGCATTGGAAATTGGGATAATGGCCGCGGAGGCGACTTCCGGTGCATCATCCATAAATAATTGCTCAACCTGTTCAGCGGTAAAGTGGCCACATTGAATTCGGCTTTTTTCGATTAAAATTGAAAAATCCTGCAGTACTTCATCATCTTTATCTACATAAGTATGACTCGGTACATCAATATCGCTGGCTATATCATCGCTATGCAGGCGGAAATATACAAAATCTGTACCTAGCTTATGGCGTAGCTCATCGTCAACAACACCCAGAATATCATCCAGGCTGTCAGCATCGAATAAATTAACGGCCAGACGATGCAGGCTGACATGCAAGCGCTGGTTGTCGTGAACCGCATCTACCATTTCACGTAGTTTCTCTTCAAAGTGCTGATTACGTTCACGCAGCACAGACACCTGACGCTCAACCAGTGAAACCGCGCCCCCGGCTTCATGAGGAATTTCAAGATCATTGAGTAACAGGGAGTTCTGCAAAAAGAACCCTGGGTTTTCCATAAGAAAATCAACAACCTGTTGCTCATCCGGCAGTGCTGCTGTGGGTGATTTTTCTGCCTGATTATTAACCTGATTTGTCACAGCGATATTTTTCCTTCAAACACACGGGTTGCGGGCCCGGTCATAAATAATGGTTCATTGTCTCCACCCCAGCGTATAACAAGCTCGCCTCCGGGTAAACTGACTTTTACACAATCTGCCAACTTACCCTGCACAATACCCGCTGCAACAGCGGCGCAGGCCCCGGTACCACAGGCTAACGTTTCCCCTGCTCCACGCTCATACACCCTCAGGCGAATTGAGTTTCTATTGATAATTTGCATAAAGCCGACATTCACTCTTTGCTCAAATCGCGGGTGACTTTCAATTTCCGGCCCCAGGGTTGTCACCGGCGCATCATCCACATTTGACACCTCTAGCACCGCATGGGGGTTTCCCATGGACACGGCAGAAATGTGTATATTGCCCGTACGAGTTTGTAAGGCATATTCAGTCGAGGGAGCATCCGCGGTAAATGGCAAGCTGGAAGGTTCAAAATTGGGTACCCCCATATTGACGGTAACTTCATTATCATCAAGGGTTAACACAATCGGGCCGCTACTGGTTTCAACCGGAATGTTTTTACTTTGAGTTAAATTATTGTCTACCACAAAGCGTGCAAAGCAGCGTGCACCATTACCACATTGTTCTACTTCGCCACCATCCGCATTGAAAATACGGTAGCGGAATTCGGCCTCGTGGCCAAGTGGCTTTTCCACTAGCAGGAGCTGATCACAACCCACACCGAAACGGCGGTTTGCAATAAATCGTATTTGCTCGGCAGACAGGTCTATTGACTGATTGATGGCATCAATAACCACAAAGTCATTACCCAGGCCGTGCATTTTGGTGAAATTAATTATCATATGCCAAGTTTAACATGGAATAAAAATTTTGAATTCTACTTTAGTGCACAACTGTTCTGTTGGCGTTGTCTTTTATATTTATACGGAACGTTAAAATTTTTATCCAGCCGTTTCATCACCCAATAATGGTGGCATTGGGCAATCTAGCATTTCAGACACCGCACGTAATAATTCTGCCTCCGCTGGCATTACCACACCATCGTCCAGTACCATGTCAGCACAGGCAAGTAGTACTGATTTTTTTAACAGGGGCGACATCAAATTTAATTTACTTAGCACTCGGCTAACCGCCTTAAACTTACATTGTTTAGGGGTGAGTAACGTTGTGGACTTTACACCGAATGACAACATGGCTTTTGAAAATGCCAGCTGTTTTTTTTGAGACGTTTGCTTGCCCGCATGCCCCATTAGTGACATGAGTAAAGTCAGCTCATCCTGTACTGATTTAAATGAAAATATTCTCACCTTATCTGCCTTGCCAGCATTTTTATTCAGATGCTTCTTTAAAATAGTAAATAGTACAAATTCGAAAAGTGTAACTTTTTTATCACATTTAATTAATGCTTCAGTTGCCGTTAAAAAAACCGCCGTTTTCTGTGCAGGCAACTGTTTTAATACCGGCAGAGCGAGATCAATTAAGGGTAAGCGATGACGCTTATTTAAGTTTTTAATTTCTGGTTTAATAATGTTTAATTTTTCAACCTGTGCAGATTCCACATGCTTGGCCAAACAGGCCAGGCCCGTAGCTACTTCCATATTCGACAGTAACAGGGCATAAATAACCGATTGGGCACCCGTCATATTATGCACATTTTCCATTAATACCGGAGTGAAAGATTGCAGCATGAGTGCCGCATAAATCATATGCTCCGGGGCAGGGTTGCCCACGGATTCACTGAGTTGCTGTGCACTGGTATGAATGGCTGCGGTGGCAGAAAAATTTTGTGCTTCTGATGACTGGTTTTTATTAAGGTCACTTGTGTTTTTGTTTTTGCGGTTTTGAATGTCGATCGCACGTTGAATTTTTAAAAAACTCGCATCTACAGCTTTTATGCGTTGCTCAAGTGGTGGATGGGTAGCCAGTAAGCTTTGCATGTTAATTTTCAATGCTTCAGCAAAACACATATGACTGACATCTTCAGCGCGCAGATTAAATAATCGGGTCCCATTCACAGATTGCTGAATTTTATATAATGCGCCGGCGATGCCTTTGGGGTTACGTGTAAACTGAACCGAAGATGCATCGGCTAAAAATTCCCTCTGCCTGGAAATGGCCGCCTTAATCAGTCGTCCGAAAAAAAGTCCGACATAGCCAATCACCATTAAACCGAACGCCAGTACCATTAATGCGCTCCCACTGCTGCCTTTACTGTTACGCTGATAATTGTGTCGCCCCGAACCTCGAAGTAGGAACTGGCCAATCTGACCGATAATTAAAATGCCTGCAAGAATTGCCATTAACCTGATATTGATTCGCATATCGCCATTGAGTATATGGCTGAATTCATGCCCAACAACAGCCTGCAACTCATCGCGATTTAAAATTTCCAGTGCACCCTGGGTAACCACCATCACCGCTTCTGTAGGTTTGTAGCCCGCAACAAATGCATTTATGCCATCCTCACCATCCATAATATACAACACCGGCATAGGCGTGCCGGATGCGATTGACATTTCTTCAACCACATTAATAAATTTTTTTTCATCGGCTTTATGGGAGCCCAAATCCAGTAAGCGTGCACCGGCCATTTGGGCAACGATCTTGCCTCCGCCCGATAGCTTTGCCAGACGTGAAAAGCTGCCGGTTAAAATAACCAGTAAAGTGACCCCGCTAACATACATCCACACATGTTCTGTGAACCAGGTTTTTGGAGTATAGGGATAGGCTTCGACAAACTTGAAGAAAAAATAAAAGGCGGCATTGACTGCCACCACAATAAAAAAGATGGCAGCAATAAAGTACAGGGCGAGTAACCAGGTTTTTTTTCTGGCCTTATCCTGACGATCAAAAAAGTCCATGTGGCAACTCAGATATTTTTAAAATGAAACTCTTACCGGTTTTTTATAATCCACAGATTCAATTTCAAATAATTCTGCCGCCATAAAACCACCTGAATTGGCAATGAAAAAATTCGGAAATTGCTCACGGTAAGTATTATACGCCATCACCGAATCATTATAAGCCTGGCGTGAAAAAGAAACTTTATTTTCAGTAGAGGTCAGCTCTTCCATTAACTGCGTCATGGTTTTATTAGCTTTTAAATCCGGATAGTTTTCAGACAGTGCAAAGAGCTTTCCCAGTGAGCCAGTTAGTGCGGTTTCTGCGGCCATTAGATTTTTTATAGCAGCTCCATCCTCAGGGTGTGCTGCCGCAGTTTTAGCCGCAGAGGTGGCTGCATTTCTTGCCTCGATAACACCGGTAAGAGTCTCTTTTTCATGTTGCATATATTTTTTTGCTGTTTCAACCAGGTTAGGAATTAACTCATGGCGACGCTGTAGTTGCACATCAATTTGTGCAAAGGCATTTTTAAATCGGTTACGCAGTGCAACCAGTTGATTAAAGATGGCAATTAAATAAAAAATAATAGCCGCGATAACGGCTAGTGTGATGATGGTGCCAGTGCTCATTTTTTGCTTCCCGTTATATTGTCCAAGTATTATAGAACATATTATCTACAGATTATGTTCAGGGGTTTTAAGGTGCGAAATCATTCGCGCCAGCTTTTTTGCGTTGTTCTTATCTTTGAAAATATTTAACCACTGAAAACCTTTTATCAGAGCACTAAATGACAGAAGTACAAAATTACCGCCATGATGGCATTAATAATTTGTTCGATCAGGCGTTTGCTACGGCTTTGAAGCACGCCCCTAAGGCAACAGGCTTTCGCCCTGCAGCATCTGCTCCAGTGTTTCACGCTTACGAACGACATGGGCTTTTTCACCGTCCACGATAATTTCTGCTGCGCGGGGGCGGGTGTTGTAATTTGAGCTCATGGTAAAACCGTATGCGCCAGCGGATTTAACGGCGAGTACATCCCCGGCCTGCAAATTTAGCTTGCGATCTTTGCCGAGAAAATCGCCGGTTTCACATACCGGCCCCACCAGGTCGTAAACTTTTTCACCCCCTGATGTTGAGGATGATCTGGGTTGCAGCGCAACTATTTCCTGCCATGCTCCATACAGTGCCGGGCGCATTAAATCATTCATAGCTGCATCAATAATGGCAAAATTCTTTTCATCGGAGTGTTTTAGATATAACACTTCAGTGAGTAGTACCCCCGCATTTCCCGCAATGGCACGCCCGGGTTCGACCAGGATTTCAATATCTCGACCCCCTAAACCCGCCAGTAACGCCTCGATTTGTTCCGCGGGCAGGGGTGGGTTTTCATCATGATATCGAATACCCAGGCCGCCGCCTAAATCGAGGTGCTTCAGTTCGATGCCATTTTGCTGCAACTGATCAACCAGATCTAACACGCGTTTCAGGGCATCCACAAAAGGCGCGATCTCGGTTAACTGTGAGCCGATGTGGCAATCAATGCCGTGCACTGCAATATTCGCCATGGCCTGTGCCTGTTGATAAACACCCAGTGCACTTTCATGAGCGATACCAAATTTATTTTCCTTGAGGCCGGTGGAAATATAGGGGTGGGTCTTTGCATCCACATTTGGGTTAACCCGGATAGAGATCGGTGCTATTTTGCCTGCTTCAGCGGCCAGCGCATTAATGACCTGCAACTCAGCTTCAGATTCCACATTAAAGCATCGAATCCCCACGTCCAGGGCACGACGAATTTCATCGGGCTTTTTGCCAACACCGGAAAAAACAATTTTCGATGCTTCACCACCGGCTGTCAGTACCCGTTCCAATTCACCGATGGAGACAATGTCAAACCCGGAGCCCAGGCGTGCCAGCACATTTAAAATTGCAAGATTTGAATTCGCTTTAACCGCATAACAAACAAGGTGAGGGTGCTCGCCAAAGGCATTATCAAAGGCTCGCCAGTGGCGTTCAAAGGTAGCGCGGGAGTATACATAGGCGGGTGTGCCGTGCTCGCGGGCCAGCTCAGTGAGATTTACCTGTTCTGCAAAAAGCTGATTATGTTTAAATTCAAAATGATTCATTGTGATTATATTAACCTGTAAATTGTTGCAATTTTATTACTATTAAATATCGGCAGATACTATTTATCCGTGCTGATTTTAGCTTCGGAGTGAGATTTTTCATCGGGTAAATATAACTTGCCGGTTTTACCACAGCTGCTTATGGTTAACATAAACAGGAGGATAAAAAATAAAGCGCTGATTCGTTTTACAGCCATTGCTATACTCTCAGTAATTTTAACAGGGCCATTATCCTATTATATGCGACTAAAAAGCAGCATTTTTCTTTGGGTTTCTCTCGCGACCATTTTGCCACTCACGGCATTAATTCTAGGTATTACGACCTATAGCGAGCAGGTTTACCTGAAAAATATTGATAATGACATTTATATCAATATGCAAAATATCTCCAAAGAGCTGGAATTTCGCCTGACGTATGAGCGTGAAGTCATATTGTCGCTTGCCAATTCCCCAGCGATGAAGCAGTTTGCACCGGTATTGCGCACCGCTGCTGAGGGCGATTTACATATTCATTATTTTGAAGAAGTAGATAAGTTAAATAATTTTCTGGCAGGATTTCAGCACTCGGTTCCCGGGCTGGACACCGTGCGAGTGCTGGATATTGACGGTCATACTCTCATTAAAGTCCGATTCGGTAAACTTATCCCAGCTCATTTTGAAGGCATCGCTGACTTGCCCCTCATCGAAGAAGAGCTGGTGGACGATGATTTTTTAAGCTGGATGTGGCAGCTAAGCCCAAACAAACTGGTTTATGGTAATCTACCTCTTAGCAAACGCGATTATGTCAGTGGCAAAGCGCTTTCAATAATGAACTCTATTGTTCCTGTTTCATTCGATAATAAATCTGTTATCGGTTTTTTAACCGCCCGCGCAATGGGTGATCAGTTTGATCATATTCTCCAGTCTTTACCCCGCACCAATAACATTCAAATAACCGTTGCAGAATACAACCCGGACACGCCACAGCGTCACGGCCTGATTCTCTACAGCGATGAATTGCAGATTAAATTTAGCCAACCACTGAACCCGGACAATAAACTCAGCAAAATGCTTGGTCAGCAAACCTGGAAAAAATTTGAATCACAGCGCTTCGGCTCTTATATTAACAGCGTCAATAACAAGCGGTATTATTTTCAGGAGTTTTATCCCTATAATAACCAGCTGGTGAGCTGGATAATGATACTTGAACTGGACAATGATGATATTGCCGCGCCATTCCAGCGTATTCGTTTTGGATTGCTCGGTTTTGCCTTCTTCGCACTGCTCATTAGTTTAGTGCTCGCTAACATTGGCGCAAAAAATATCGCCGAGCCTATTACATTGTTTGCTAATTTATTAAAACGTTATGCGGATGGAGAATCTAAATTTTCAAAAAAAACCGCCAAAGGTGCGGATGAGTTAAAACAGCTCGATCAGTCCTTTCATTATTTAGTCGATACCCTTGAAAGAACTGAAAAAGAAAGAGACAGCGCTGAACAAATGATGCTGCAAAATGCCAAGCTTGCCAGTATCGGTGAAATGGCGGCGGGCATTGGGCATGAAATTAATAATCCATTGAATAATATTCTTTCATATGCAACATTAATCGAACGGGACTTACCCAAAAATAATACGGAACTCAATGAAGATATTAAAGGCTTACGTAATGAAGCACTGCGCGCCGGAAAAATTATAAAAGGTATTTTAAACTTTGCCCGTCAGGTGCCTCCTGAATATGTTGTTTTTGATTTGCATGTTTGGTTGAAAGATACACTATTACTAGCCCATGCGCAGGCACAAAAATTTAATATCAGTTTTACAATAAACGAGCATCCGGATTTGGCGCTGTTTGGCGATCGAAATCAATTACAACAGGTACTGGTTAATTTATTAATGAATGCAATATCTGCCAGTCATAAAAATGATGAAATCATTATTAGCGCACAAACGCATCATCAGCAAATATTGATTACGGTATCCGACCAGGGAACCGGTATCGACACCGCAAATAAAGACAAAATATTCGATCCCTTTTTTACAACTAAAAATGTGGGAGAGGGCAGCGGACTTGGTCTGTCCATCAGCATCGGTATAATGCAGTTTCACAATGGCAGCCTGACACTGGAAAATAACAGACGAGGAGGGGTGGACGCAATTATGCAACTGCCCCTGAATAACCCCGAATGAAGCTACAATTTTTTTATCCAACATCACTAGAAACAGTTAAATAATGAATAGACGCGTACACTTTATTGATGATGATCCAACGGCTGGCGATTTATTTCGTCGTTTCGCACGCAACAAAAACTATGACATTCTTATTTTTAAAGATCCGCTTGATGCGTTACAGGATATCCGTGAAAACAACAGTGATCTGGTTATTACCGATTTAAGTATGCCAGGTATGTCCGGTCTTGAGCTGCTTGAGTCTATTCGCCAGACTGATATCGAAGTTCCGGTTATTATGATAACGGGTTTTTCAACCGAAGATAATGCAATAAAAGCATTACGCCTGGGGGCTACTGATTTTATAAAAAAACCCTATGATGCGGATGAATTAATACAGCAGGTCGATGAGGTTTTAAAAAATTCGGAAGTCAGAAAAATAGAAAAACAGAATCGACCCGGAATTAAGGATAAGCAGGATCAGTTTGGCATGATAGGGCGCTCGCCTGCGTTAACAAAAATTTATGAAATCATCGATAAAATTTCAGACATTCGTTGTAACATTATTATTGAGGGAGAGTCCGGCACCGGTAAAGAGCTGGTTGCGCATGCACTGCACAATCACTCTGTCTTTGCCGATCAGCCATTTATTGTCATTGACTGTGGCTCACTAACCGATACATTACTTGAGAGCGAATTATTTGGCCATGAAAAAGGTGCTTTTACCGGTGCTACACAAACCAAACACGGTTTACTCGAAGTCGCCAGTGGCGGGACTATTTTTCTCGATGAAATTTGTAATATTTCTGACACCATGCAGATGAAATTAATGCGTGCGGTTCAGGCACAAACCATTACCCGGGTTGGCGGTATTGTGCCTATCAATATTGATGTACGTTTTGTAGTTGCAACTAATCGAAACATAGAAGAAATGATTGCTGCCGGACAGTTCAGGCATGATCTATATCATCGTTTAAATGTTGTGAAACTCGTTATACCTCCGTTACGTGACAGGGAGTCTGATCTTGAATTACTAATAGCCCATTTTATTAATGAATTTCAGGAACGATATCAGCGTGATATAAAACATTTCGATGATGCATCAATGGAAAAGCTAAAAGCCTATAACTGGCCCGGCAATATACGTGAATTACGTAATATGGTTGAACGTCATATTGCCCTTGCGGATGGTCCGATTTTGCGCATAGATCAGGTGCTCATCGGTGGCGAATCCGGCGATGAAATTGATGCGGATTCACCTACACTGGAAACACTTGAAAAACGTTATATCATCAAAATACTTGATAGCTGCCATGGCAACAAAGAGCAAACCGCGACACTGTTAGGTATAAACAAGTCAACCCTCTGGCGAAAACTACAAAGCTGGCAAAAATCTGACACCGAAGATTAATACAATATTAATAATGACAACGGATACACAAATTAAAGGCAATGAATTATTTCAGCGTCAGAAAAAATTAACAATGCGAAATGCACCGGTAATTATTTGTGACGGCTTGCAAACTCCTGAGAATCTGGGGTCAATTTTAAGAGTCGCTGATGCCGTTGGCAGTAAAGGTATTATTTTATTGGACAGTGCTATTGATTTAAAAAATAAAAAAATTACCAGGCTGTCAAGAAATGCCAGTCAACATGTGCCCGTTGAGAAGCTAACCTTGCAACAGTTTATCGATAGCCGAAATCAGTTTAAGAAAATGTTCGCTTTAGAAATCACCCAGCAATCCACAAGTTTATTTGAAGCAGAATGTTTCGACTGCGATGCGCTAGTATTGGGACATGAATCCACGGGCATAAGAGATGAAACTCTTGCGCTATGTGATGCTGCTATTCATCTGCCGATGTTTGGCACAAATGGCTCAATGAATATTAGTCATGCTCTGGCTGTTTTTTTATATGACTGGCGACGCCTGGAAATGCTCAAAAAATGAAAAATATTCTTAACCGGATTTAAGCTTCAGCGCACCAGCGCTTGTTCAACTTGCTGTTTTTTTGCGGGGCCTTCGAGCAATTCTATTAATGCAAGCGCAAAATCCATGGCGGTGCCCGGGCCTCTGGAAGTAATTATTTTGCCATCTATTTGTAAGGCCGCTGGCGTTATATTTATGTCATCGTTTTTTACTTCATCAAGAGCACCTGGATAACAGGTGACCGTTTTGTTTTTTAATAATCCAGCATTGGCCAGGACTTTTGGAGCAGCACAAATTGCCGCAACATAACGATTATTTTTAGCATGATTTTTCAAAATATTTTGTACGTGTGTATTGTCGCGCAAATGATCTGCACCGGGTAAGCCGCCGGGCAGCACTACCATGTCAAATAAACGATCAGAAATTTTAGATATACTAGTTTTGGGTAAAATGCACAGGCCCCGGGATGCCACTACTGGTTGTTCATCCAGACCGGCTGTAGTCACTTCTACACCTGCGCGTGTTAACAGGTCGGTAATCGTCACCGCTTCAAGTTCTTCGCAGCCCTGCGCCAGGGGTACCAGTATACTTGTCATTTTATCTTTCCTTTGCCTTCGAGGATTTTGTACTATTTAAAGATAGAATATGCAGGCCTTTTAATAAGTTGAGGGCTTCATGGATTTTATAATCCTTTTGCAGTCGCGTAACCATGTCATCTTCAGGTTTGTTTTTTGAAGATTTATTGTTTTTAGGTTTATCATTTAACGTACTGTCATTCGGGTTACTAATATGACCCGACAAATCAGATTCTTTTATTTGTGCAAAACCTCTTTTGTGGCTTGCTGTTATTTCGATGTTTTCAAGGTTGATATCCGGCACAATTCCCTCGGCCTGAATTGATCTGCCATTCGGAGTGAAATAACGGGCAGTGGTAAACTTAACGGCACCGCCACTTCGTAACTCCTGTATGGTTTGCACGGAGCCTTTACCAAAAGATTTTGTACCCATAATCACTGCACGCTTGTGGTCCTGTAGTGCGCCGGCAACAATTTCTGATGCGGAAGCTGATCCCGCATTAATTAACACAACTATGGGGGCTTTATTTAAAATGTCATTAGGGCTTGCGGTGTATTCAAAATAAGATTCATCTGTTCTTCCACGGGTAAAAACCAGTTTACCCTCTTCAATAAATAAATCACTGACATCGGCGGCGGCATTTAATACTCCACCAGGATTATTTCGTAAATCTAAAATTAAACCATTTAACGGTGCGGCATTTTCTTTAATTAATTTTTTAATAACATCATTCAGATGGTTGGCGGTTTTAGACTGGAAAGTGCTGATACGGACATAACCAAAGCCCGGTTCAAGCAAATGACTTTTGACGCTTTTCACTTTAATAATGGCGCGTTTTAATGTGAATTTAATAGGCTCATCCTGACCTTCGCGTACCACGCTCAATTCTATTGAAGTGCCGGGTTTGCCACGCATCATTTTTACCGCATCATTTAAACCTAAATCTTTTATCGGTTTATTGTTTAAACGAATAATTAAATCACCGGCCTTAATGCCGGCTTTATACGCGGGGGTGTCATCAATGGGTGAAATTACCTTAACAAAACCATCTTCCATTCCCACCTGAATGCCCAGCCCACCGAATTGCCCGGTGGTGCCAATTTTTAATTCTTTATACTCTTCAACATCCAGATAAGTGGAGTGAGGATCAAGCCCCGAAAGCATACCCCTGATGGCGCTTTCTAATAATTCTTTATCCCCAACTGGCTCAACATAATCGGACTTAATGCGTGCAAAAATATCTGAAAAATTACGTAACTGTTCCAGTGGTAAGTTGTTTTTTTTATCGGCTGCCTGAGTTTTAGTATCCTGGTTTTTTTCAGCGCCGTTGCTTGATTCGGCATAGCTGACATTAAACAAACTGTTTGCGCACAGGCTTAACAATACCATTATTGCGATGTTGCCCTTGCGTGTTCTGGCTCGTACTTGGCCCATTTTTTACTCCTAAATTAAGTTTGTTTTATTAATTTTAATTATCCTGTAGTGCCAGGTGCTGAATGCGACTGGAACACCATTTTTGCGGGTTAATCGGTTTACCCTGTTTACGTATTTCAAAATACAGACCTGATCTGGACTGCCCGCCACTATCCCCTACGGTAGCGATCACTTCACTGGCTTCAACCCAGTCACCCACCTGTTTGTGAAGTTCCTGGGTATAACCGTATAAACTCATATAACCGTCATTATGATCGATAATAGTAATAAAGCCGTAACCCTGTAACCAGTCGGCAAAGGCAACCCGCCCGTGGGTGATTGCGCGAACTCGGGTGTCATAATCCGCATTAATCACTACGCCATTCCACTTCAGATCACCCTGCATACGTGAGGTTCCAAAATTTGCACGAAAACGGCCTTTAACTGGCCAGGGCAGTTTACCCCGTAACTGTCCGAAGGGTTTTTGATTAACCGCTTCGGCGGGGATATCCGCCAGTAACTCCCCGAGAGACATTAATAAATCTTCAATGCGGCTTCTGCTGCTTTGTAGATCATCGAGGGTGAGCTGCTGACTAACAATATCTTTATTCAGTCGAACCAGTAGCTTTTTACGTTTATTTCTATTTGAGCTTAGCTGTTTTTTCTCATGTTTTTTTGCGATGACCAGCGCCGCAAGATCGGTCGTGCTCTTCTTAATACTGGCTTCGAGAGCCTTTTGTTTTTCAATGCTCGATAAATAGGTTTCAATTTCTTTGCTGCGGGCACGATTTAAATAACTAAAATACACCATAGCACGCCCCATTTCAGTTGGGTCTTGCTGGTTTAGCAGCATTTTTAGCTGTGGCTGTTGGCCCATTGCATAAGCTGAGCGCAGCTGGTCAGCCAGTACATTACGTTGCTTAGCCAAATAACGGTTTAATTTTTTCAATTCAGAGCGTGAGGTTTTAAGGTTTTTAACTGATTTCTTATGCTTGCGCTGGGTTTTGCGAAGTTTTTTTGCACTCACCGCAATTTTGACTTCCAGCTTTCTAAGCTCTGTGCGTACGGAATCGCGCTTGTCTTTTTTCTGCGATAATGCCGAAAGTACGTCGGTAATTTTATCGCGAATTTTGTCGAGACGCTGCTGATAAGCCGTTGCAGAATCTGCCACAGCGGAGCATGGCAGGCTAATGATAAGACAAAATATCAGGCATTTTTTTAGGCTATCAGGTATGTGCATATATTGAATACAGTTGTTAATTGGTGTCTACTGGGTCACTGTTCATCGTTTAAATCGCATTTTAATGAAATAATACTGGATATCATGATTTAATTTAGTTAAAAAGTATGTATTATTTTATGGTAGATTACTAATATTAGTGAACGCAATTCTAGCAGGAAGGTATCAAATGGTTGTAAATCTTGAAGAACCAGCTCAATTAATGACGCGAGAAGAGGATATTGATCGCGCTTCGCGTTCATTAAAAGCCATGTCTCATCCGTTACGATTAAAAATTCTGTGTACTCTGCAAAATCAGGAAGTGAGTGTGCAGGATATTGTGGATAATGTAGGGACATCACAAAGTAATATCTCACAGCATCTGGCAATTTTACGGGACAAGGGAATACTGGCGTCTCGCAAAGATGCAAACCGGGTATTTTACCGGGTAGGTGATGCGAGAACCCTGCGCCTGATTAGCATGATGCAGGAAGTTTTCTGCTCACAGCGCCTTCTTGACGATTAGCTCTTTATTGGTTAATCGGGGATAGTTAATATGTAAAGCCTGATTATGTCAGGTTTTTATCACCCATAATTTAGCCTCTGACCACCGCCGGTGGTCAGAGGCTTCATGCTTTAAACTGGAGTAAAAAATGGCCCAACTCACCGAGTTTGCCACAAATAACCTGATGTTAGTCGCCGCTTTGGTGGTTATCGCTCTGCTGATTATCAAAACTGAGGTTGGCGCGAGGTTCAGTAATATTCAGCAACTCAATGTGAATGAAGCTGTTCGCCTGATGAATGATGAAAATGTGGTTTTGCTGGATGTTCGGGAAAGTAACGAGTACAGCTCAGGCCATATTCGGGATTCAATACATATTCCCATGGCGTCACTGAGTAAGCGATTAAGTGAACTGGAAAAATATAAAAACAGGCAAATATTAGCCTATTGTCGTTCCGGCAGTCGCTCAAACAGTGCCTGTAGCACCCTTAGCAAGCAGGGTTTTGAGAAAGTTAGCAATCTGGCCGGCGGCATTATGGGCTGGTCTAATGCCAACCTGCCCATCACTAAAAAATAACCCCAAAAATTATTTTTAACTTTTATGAAAGAAACCACAATGTCACAAGCCAATATTACCGTTTATTATGCGCCATTTTGCCCTTATTGCGGATGGGCAAAGCAGTTACTCAAAAGTAAAGATGTGGAATTTACGATGATCAATGTTAATGACGGACAGGAAATACGTCAGGAAATGGAACAGCGCGCTGGGCGTACCAGTGTGCCGCAAATTTTTATCGGCGATACTCATGTGGGTGGCTATGATGATATGGCGGCCCTGGATGATAAAGGCGAGCTGGACTCACTGATTGCTGCAGGTTAAACCGAAATTGACCTGATGTAGTAGTAGATAAATAGCGGTCACAATTTTCTCCAGTGCATCCATATAGCGCCAGAGTTCTAGCTATTTGGCCGTCACATCCCTGTGATAGAACGGACACAATTTTGTAGCCATTTTTAATGCCTGCTACACCACTCAATATTTTTTACCATCAAATTCGCAGCCCTAGCACTTTAGTGGTATTCTCCCCCCAGATAATTTCAAATGACATATTTAAGCAGGCACTCAGGCCACTCAAGAGTCTGTTTAATTGTCTGAACAACTAACATTACAATAAAAGTTTTAGGTTACCAAAATGAGCGAAGAACAGGCACAACAACAATTTGCAATTCAAAAAATCTTTGTTAAAGATGTATCATTTGAATCCCCCAATGCCCCCGCAGTATTTACCGAAGGCGAATGGAAGCCGGAAGTGAATGTGCAGATAAACACTGAAACCAAGACTATTTCTGAAGGTCTGCATGAAGTTACCCTAACTATTACGGTAACCGCCAAGCAGCTTGAAAAAACAGCATTTTTAGTCGAAGTTAAACAATCGGGCATATTCCAGATGAGCGGTTTTGATCAGGAGCAAATGGGCGGCATGCTGGGTGCTTATTGCCCGGAAACCCTGTTTCCTTATGCCCGCGAAGCCATTTCTGATTTAGTGATTAAGGGCGGCTTCCCGCAAATGCTGCTTTCACCGGTTAATTTTAATGCGCTTTACATGCAACACCAGCAGCAACAGGCTCAACAGGCTACACCCACAGAAACAGCCCATTAAAATTAATGCCTGAAACAATCGTTAAACAACGTAAAATTGCCGTCCTTGGGGGAGGTTCCTGGGGCACCGCTCTGTCTACTCAGGTTGCCCGTGCACATAACGATGTCGTACTGTGGGACATAGATCCTGAACATGTAAAAAACATGCAGCAGACGCACCTCAATCAAAAGTATCTGGGAGATATTCCTCTCCCCGAATCATTAAAGTTTAGCGATCAACTCGAACAGACCATTCGTGAGTCGGACACTCTCCTCATCGCCATTCCTAGCCATGCGGTACGCGGGTTTTTGCATAAAACAAAAAGCTGGATTCGCAATGACCATCATATCGTGTGGGCCACCAAAGGACTGGAAGAGGGTAGTGGCAAGCTTGTGCATCAGGTGGTTGCTGAAGAGCTGTCTGACTGCAAATCCACGGCGGTCGTTTCCGGCCCGACCTTTGCGTTGGAAGTTGCAAAGAATCTGCCTACGGCAGTAGCTGTGGCAGCAAGTAGTCATGCTATTGCCGAAGATGTGGCACACTTTTTACACTATGGTAATTTCCGGGTATACACCTCTGAAGACATGGTGGGTGTGGAGCTTGGTGGCTCCCTTAAAAATGTACTGGCAATTGCCGCGGGCACGGCAGACGGCCTCGGGTTTGGTTCGAACACCCGGGCCGCCCTCATTACCCGTGGCCTTAACGAAATGATGCGCCTGGGACTGGCTATGGGAGCGCAGGCGGAAACTTTTATGGGGCTGGCGGGCATGGGTGATCTGGTGCTTACCTGCACCGATGATCAGTCACGTAATCGCCGTATGGGACTGGCGCTGGCGCAAGGATTAAGTATTGAGCAAGCACGTGAAAAAATTGGTCAGGCAGTTGAAGGGGTAAAAACCGCCAGAGAGGCCTGGCTACTGTCGCAAAAATATAACGTAGAAATGCCCATTATAGAACAGACTTACAAAGTGCTTTACGAACAGAAAAGCCCTAAAGATGCGGTGCAGGATTTACTCGGGCGTGAAGCACGTTCGGAATAAATTTTTCAATAAAATTTATTTCTTATACCTGCTGGTTAACAGGCAGGTGATGTACCGGGCCAATGATCTAACTTTATTTTTTATTCTGCTGGGCTTTAATCGCATGTGATATTTGTGTCGACAGGGAGACAACCAGTCGGCTCATCGTTGCCGCTATTTCACGGTAACTCTCATCTTTCACTTTTTCCTTAAATGAAAACACCTCTTCTGTTATTTTTTTATTACCCTTACCATTTAAAATTACAAATGCACCTTTGATACTGCCTGTGCCTCCGGGTACGCTGTCAAACTCCCGGATGTGTACCTTGATCTGAAAATCAAAATTTCGATAGGATGACCACGGTGACACATCGACATGTCCGGTTTGTAAATTATAGGAAAGTTCATTGGCGATTAACAAACTCACGTTACTCGACAGGCCCCCGGCCCAGCGATGAAAATCTGCCAGGTCGATGGTATGTTGACCTGTGCGGGTTACAATTTCCGGGCGGTCAATTAGCTCGGGCAATTTAACTTTCCAGATACCGACAGATATTTTATCTGTAGTTGTAATGTCTGTATCATGCTTGGCACTTAATAAATAAAAATGTGTTTTAGGCGAAGTGCCACAGGCCGACAATAAAACAGCTAAAAAAATTAAACTTAGATTACGAAATATATTCATTATATTTACTCAGATTTTTTACCTTTTATTAATGCTTCCGGATGGCGCTCAAGATACTCGGACATCACTCGAATCGATCGCGCTGCTTTGCTTAGTTCATTCATTGTGTCATTTATCTGTACACCGGTCATGCCGCCCTCTTCCGCATTTAAAGACTTAATTAAATCATTCATGTTATTAGTTGCTTCATCTAAATTTTTACCAATATTTTCAATTGGTAAAGATTCCAGGCGCGATAACAATTCATTTATCTGCTTTATTAAACCGCTTACAGTTTCCGGCATCGTAGGCATAATTGCCAGATCGTTTACATATTTTAGGCTTTGTTTTTTAACGTCAGTAAAAACATCTAGTACAATTAATGACTGCCCCGTTAAAATATTGCTTTTTAGCTGGGCGCGCACACCGATATTAACCATATGTTCAAAATATCGATAAACCAGCTGTGTTCTCTGTTCATCATTCAGGTCCTGATTTAAATCATCCGAGGGTAAACGTTCTGGTTCGATTTCTATCATGGCAAAGGTTGCAATGTCATCGTTATCTTTATTTGATTCCACGCCAACTTTTTCGACGGTGCCAATTCGAATGCCCTTGTACTCCACCGGCGCACCAATGGATAAACCGCTGACCCCGTTATCAAAATAAAGCTTCATCGGCACACCAAAGGTTAGCGACTCTTGTACATCGGGTATCATTGTGTCGTGCAGGATAAAGACATTGTTTTCTTTTGCCGGTGATAAATTATCGGGCGCATATTGATTGGTAAAAGCAATGCCGCCCACAACCAGTGAGCTGATGGACTCCATATCAAAATCGAAGCCTTTTGAATTTAGCTCAATATTAATCCCGGATATATTCCAGAAACGGGTATAGCGTGTTATGTATTTGTCGTGTGGTGATTCAATAAAAATCTCAATTTGTACATGATTATGGTCATCACTGAGTTTATATTTTGTGACACTACCAACCGTTATTCCCCGGTATTTTATAGAAGAGCCCCGGCTGATAGAACCGAGATTTTTTGAATTTAAGCTGTAGGTTGTTCCCGGGTTACCCAGCTGATAAAGTTGAGGTTCTTCCAGGCCTGTAAATTTGTTCTGTGGGACACCGCCTTCGCCCGGGTCTATTTCTATAAAGGCACCGCTGAGTAAAGTGTCCAGCCCGCTGACGCCTTCAATACCGATGCGTGGCCGTATTACCCAGAATTTTGTGGTGTCCGTTATCCGGTCAATTGAAACACCGGTTAGCTCCATAACAATAATGACTTCAGATAAATCTTTTACAAACCTGACCTCCGTGACCTCGCCAACTTTTACATTACGAATTTTTACCGGGGTTTTACCCGCCTCCAGCCCGGCTGCACTTTTAAATGAAACTTCTACAAAAACATTTTCATTGACCGCGCTTTTAAAAACCAACCAGCCACCTATCAATGCAGCAATAACAGGAATAACCCATACTGGAGAAATAGAAAAATCTTTAGAGGTGGTGAGTGCTTTTGGAATAGCTTTTGGTATTGTTTCAGTGTCTTTTACTTTTTTATCTGTCATTATATTTTTTCCGGCTGATCCCATATGAGTCTGGGATCAAATGCCATTGCAGAGAACATAGTTAAAATTACCATTGCAGCAAAAGCCAGACCCGCGGGTCCCGGTTCAATTGTACTGAGTTTGCCCATCTGAATTAATGCTGCAAGTAATGCAACGACGAACACGTCTACCATCGACCATCGCCCCATTACTTCTGCAATTAAATATAAGCGTGTTTTTTCTTTTTGACGTGTGATATTTCTGCGCTGCACACTTATTAATAGATAACCAATCGATATTATTTTTAAAAGGGGCAGCAATACACTGGCTGAAAAAATCACCAAAGCAAGTGGCCAATCACCATGAGTTAAAAAATAAAGTACACCGCTTAAAATAGTATCGGAGCTTTGTTGCCCTAAGGCATCGGTAATCATAATTGCTTCTGTATTTGCGGGTATGTACATAATAAATGCGCTTATTAAAAATGCCCAGGCGAGGTTTATGCTGTTATGCTTTCGGTAGTGCACACCGGAATGACATCGCGGGCAGATTGCATCCGTTTGATCTCCAAGTTGTACAAGCTGGTCACAAACATGACAGTTTGCCAGCCCCATGTCTTTTGCTCTAATTATTTTATTATTCACAATATATTTAAGTATTTTTTGTTAAGTATTGTTAAGTAGAAATTTTATCTAATTTGTCCCATAGTATATGCATTTCAATAGAAGAAATGGCCGCTGCATAGCATAACACCAGTGCCACAAAAGCACTAAAACCCAGCCCTAAAACCACCTCTGCCAGCGACACAAGCTTAACCAGAGCGACCAGTATTGCCAGTAAAAACACATCCATCATTCCCCAGGGCAACAGACGGCTTACCCAGGCTAATAAAAACCGGCTAAAGCGCCAGGGCTTTTTAAAGTGGATAGAAAGTAAAATATATAACAATGAAAATACACAAAAGGCAGGCAGGATAACACTGGTGAGCCACACTACCAGCGCCAGTTCAGGCTTTCCTAATTCATAAAATATGCGTGCAGATTCGGTTATGGTCACATGTTGTTCTATACCCGCTATGCTTAAACGCATCACTGGAAAAATATTAGCGACTAAAAACAAAATAACACAGGCAATAATCAGAGCCAGTGGTTTTTCAATGGGCGAGTGTGAATTTTTAAACAGTCGCTGACCACAGCATACACACAATGCAACATTGCCTTTTGGAATGTGCTCGATATTTTGCAGGGCATCGCATTCATGGCATGCCATCAGTTGACTGTAGTTTTTTTCTTCCACGTGCTATCCACACTCGCCTTTTTCATCATAAAGTGAGTCAATTAAAATTTATCAGAGTATATAGGTTAATGATGAATCTTTCTTATACTCAAGCGCAGCTTACCGCACAGTTATACACATCCTTAGTTATTTGTCATAATAAGCGTACTACTAATATGTTAAAGACAGATAGACTTCATGTTTCATATCGCTTTATTTGAGCCACGCATTGCCCCTAATACCGGTAATATTATTCGCCTAATCGCCAATAATGGCTGCCACCTGCATCTCATTGAGCCCCTGGGTTTTGATCTGGAAGAAAAAAAATTACGCCGTGCTGGACTGGATTATGCTGACCTGACTAATGTTACCCGCCACCCTGATTACGAGCACTTTAAAACACAGATGGCGGGCAGGCGTATTCTCGCCTGCACCACAAAAGGTAGCCGCCCCCACGATCAGCTTGAATATAAAGCGGATGATGTTTTGCTGTTTGGTTCTGAAACCGCTGGACTTTCCAATGAGGTGATGAATAGCATTCCCCCAGAGCTTCGGCTGCGAATTCCCATGCAGGCCAGTAGCCGTAGCCTGAACCTTTCTAATGCGGTCGCCATAGTGAGTTATGAAGCCTGGCGTCAACTCGGTTTCGTAGGAGGCATTTAAATCGAAAATTTTATATTTTGAGTTAGAGGCTATGTCCACGCTCAACATTGACTAACATCCATTTCAGGTCTAAATACCCTTAAATAAAACAACTATTTAAGGGTTTTACCATGGCCGAATCGCTCAACAGCGATATAGAAAACCAGTCACAGAAACCCGTAATTTTACTCGTCGATGACGACCCCATTATTTGTGAAAGTATTGGGTTTATTCTTAAGAAGCACTTCCAGGTGCTAAGTGCCGAGTCACGAGCCGAAGTCAGGCTATTACTGGGTAAAAGCCTTCAAAAACCTGATCTGGCACTGGTTGATCTGGGCCTGCCCCCCCTGCCGCATACACCCGATGAAGGTTTTGCACTGATTGAAGACCTGCTTGCATTTGATTCAAAGATAAAAATACTGGTACTATCCGGGCAGAGCGACGAGGTGAATATGCACCACGCATTAACACTAGGGGCGGTGGACTTTATTCCAAAACCCGCCGATCCGGCACTATTGCAATCACGTCTCAATCACCAGCTAATGCTTAAAGCGCTCGAAAGTAAGCATCAGTCTGATAACCAGCTATCCCCTATTATTGGTGATAGCGCCCCGATTTGTGCACTACGCGAACAGATAAGTCAGTTCTCTGAAAGTGTCTTTCCGGTGCTTATTGAGGGTGAATCCGGTACCGGTAAAGAGCTTGTGGCCAATGCATTGCATCAGTTAAGTAGCCGCGCAGACAAACCTTATCTGGTGATTAACTGTGCCGCCATTGCCCCGGAACTACTCGAGTCACAGTTATTCGGGCACACCAAAGGGGCGTTTACCGGTGCCAGCAAATCCCATAGGGGTTTTTTTGAAGACGCTGAAGATGGCAGCCTGTTTCTTGATGAAATTGGTGAAATGGCAGAGGATCTGCAGGCTAAATTACTGCGCGTACTGGAAAGTGGGGAGTTTCATCGCATTGGTGAAACCCGCTGCATCAAATCACGGGCGCGTATTATTGCGGCTACCAATAAAACATTACAGCAGGAAGTTGCTGAAGGTGGTTTTCGTTCTGACTTGTTTCATCGCCTCAGCATTCTTAAAATCCAGGTGCCAGCATTGCGTCAACGTGCAGATGACACTCTGCTTTTATTAAATTATTTTTTAAATTTTTATGCGGACACTATGCAACCCGTAAAATTAAGCGAGGAAGCAACGCTCGCCTGGAAAGCTTATGAGTTTCCTGGAAATGTTCGTGAGCTGCGTAATATTGTCATTCGCCTGTGTACAAAATATCCCGGTCAGATAATTGATGTCCATCTACTGCAGATGGAATTTGAACAGAATTATTCTGCAAATAAGACTGACTCGTACCTGCAACCAGACCCATTCAGCAGTCAGCAAATTCAGACGCAGATTGTCAATGGTGATTTTAACTTAAACGTGAAACTCAAAGAACTCGAAACCTTTGCGATACAACAGGCTATGCAACTCTATAATGGTAACCTCAGTAAAGTGGCAAAAGCATTGCAGATAAATCGCACTACATTATATAGCCGGATGCAAAAGAAATGATTTTGATAGGCTAGCGAAATTATTGAGCGAATGATCTGTGTGCAAGCCGTAATAAAAAGTATAATTTCAATCAAATTATCGAACTAGCCGAAAATAAAAATATAACCATTCATCAAAAAATCATCAAAACACCAAAATTTTGCTAGACAATTAACAAATCACTCCTCCATACTCATCGCAGACAATATTTTAGAGCGACGTCCAATACAAAGTGCCAAAGGAAAAAGCACCGTGGATGAAAGCATTACGATTCAAAATGTAAAAATGCCGCCTGAATTAGAAACAGACACAGTATAAAACGGATTTTTAAAACCATTAAACAAGGATGACAAGAATAGCGCCATGATTTATTTGCGAATAATTAAATATTGTGCGGCGTTGTTTAAATTGCTGATTATTTTTTCGCTGGTTTCCTGCGGCCCCACTCGTCCGCCTTCGCTTTCTGAGGGCCACCTCGATTCCGTTAAAGATACACAGAAAAATATTCCCCCGCCGGTAGCGCAAACCACATTATTACCGGCGCCGGTTGCTCGCCCACAACTGGAAACCTATACGGTGGTTGTAAACGGTGTTTCCGCAAAAGACCTGTTGTTTTCAATGGCCCGCGATGCAAAAATCAATCTCGATATTCACGAAGATATTAAAAGTAAAGTAACCTTAAATGCCATTGACCAGACCCTGCCGCAAATTTTAGAACGCATTGCTCAGCAGGCGGATATTCGTTATGCAATTGAAGAGAATACATTGCGCGTGCGTGCCGATCATCCCTATCTGGAAACCTATGTTGTTGATTACGTCAATATTTCACGGGAATCTAAAGGTATAATTCGGGTCGCTACCAATATTGGTTCAACCGGGCAGGGTAGTATTGGTGATTCGGAAAAGGGTGGTAGCAGTGGTGGCGGAGAAAATAATGAAAATAATAGCTCACTCACGGAAGTGCTTTTAACATCCAATAATAAATTCTGGGAAAGCTTAACCCATAATATCATTGAGATACTAAGTGAATCACAAGGCAATAGCGAAAGTTCAGATGAAATTTCAACCGGAGAACTGGACAAAAATAGCAACGTAATTGTTAACCGTGAAGTAGGACTTATTATTGTAAGAGCAACCTATCGACAACATAGAGAGATACAGGCGTTTGTTGATGAAGTGCTAAAAATTTCGAAACGTCTGGTAATGATAGAAGCCACTATCGCAGAGATAAAACTCAGCGACCGATATCAGGCAGGTGTTGACTGGTCAGTTGTCGCGAAAGAGCCAGATTCCGGTGTTAATATTCTTACAAATTTAACTGGCAGCAACCTGGCCCAGTCACCTTTTTCATCCTTGACGTTAAATGACACCATTAGTGGTAACCAGGTTAGCATGACCCTGAAAGCCCTGGAACAGTTTGGGGATGTGCAGGTTTTATCTAGCCCCAAAGTAATGGCGATAAATAATCAGCCTGCCATTTTAAAAGTTGTGGATAATATTGTTTATTTTGAAATGGATGTAAACACCTCGCTTTCTCAGGTGACCTCATTAACGACGTTTGAAACTCAGATAAAAACCGTGCCGGTAGGTTTTGTTATGTCGGTTACACCGTATATAAATGAGCACGAAGCAGTAACCCTCAATATTCGTCCGACCATTTCACGGGTCATCGATTCTGTAGAAGATCCAAATCCGGCATTTAAAAATGCCGAAGTTATTTCAGCTGTGCCGGTGATTCAAATTCGAGAAATAGAATCTATTTTAACCATTAACAGCGGCGACACAGCGGTGATCGGTGGTTTGATGCAGGACACTGTGAATGATAAAAGTCAGGGGGTTCCGATACTTTCCTCAATACCGCTAATTGGAGGACTGTTCAGGTATGATGATGATATTCGAGAAAAATCTGAGCTGATAATTTTTATACGACCCGTGGTGATACATCATGCCAGTTTAACGGGTGATTTATACGAGTACCAAAAGTTTTTACCCAAGCCTCTTAAATCTCCCAAAAAAGACAGGAACAAAAACAATAAATTTGATGAGCCAATAGCAGACCCATCACCAAACAAGATAAATCTATAGCACGGGTTAACAAAAATATTATGAGCCTGTTACTCGATGAACTAAAAAAAGCCGCTAATGATAAAGTTAAAAAAGCAGTGAATGATACAACCCATGATATGGAGATCGACTTAGATTTAGATCTGAAAGATGAGGACGAATGTTTTTACGGTAATGAAAATACGATCGATGTTGGCATTGATGCAGACCAGAAGAGACTTCTCGAACCAGAGTGGGAAAATAAATTATCATTAGAAGAAAAAACAGAGAACACAGCGAATGAAGAGAATGCCCACGCAAATCTAGAGCCAATAGCTGGTACATACGTGGCTAAAAATGCACCTTCCGCTGTGATTGAAAGCGAACAGGCTCTATCGGACTTTATGAACAAAAGTAACCAGCATAGTCGGCGAGAAAAATTGAAAATAATTACCGCCTCAGTTATTTTTATCAGCTTACTCTTTATCGCTATTGGCGGATATTTTTATTTTGAAATAAAAACCACCCATCAAAATATTTATATATCACTGGACGATCAAAATAATATTCCAGAAAAACAGAAGTATCATAGTCAGGCCCTTAACCCTGATAAAGTGACGATGCCTGTGAGAAAACCAGCTGAGTCGGGCGCTACCAATACCCCAAAAAACACAACGATAATTGCCCCAGAAAAAAAAGGGTCGGCTAAAACAGAAGCTATCTCGTCCCATAAGACTAAAGCCGTCGCCACATCTATAGCTAGTGAAGATAAAAAAACTGCCATAACGATCATGCATAGCAAAAAAGCAGATCCAGTACATTTATTGCTTAGGGATGCTTATGACTTATTTAACAATCAGAATTATGCTGAAGCTGAAAAGCTTTACAAAAAAGTTTTAGTGCTTGAACCAATAAACAGGGATGCCTTACTCGGCTTTGCCGCCATCGCCACTAAAGAAAAACGTTATGAATTTGCCCGCAAGCGATATCAATATTTGATACGACTTAATCCCAAAGACAGTTTGGCCATTGCGGGTCTAAGTATGCTTGATCATCATATAAATTCGCAACAAAATGAATCAAAACTTAAATTCATGATTAAACAACAACCGGACTCGGCACATCTGAGTTTTGCGCTGGGTACGCAATATGCAACACAAAAAAAATGGCCGCAAGCTCAGTCAGCTTATTTTAACGCATGGTCTGCCGAAATTAAAAATGCGGATTATAGCTATAACCTGGCCGTAAGTCTTGATCATCTGGATAAGAAAAAACAGGCGCTTGATTTCTATAAGCTGAGTCTAAGACTTAAGCAGAAATCAAGTGGGAACTTCTCCCAGGAAGAAGTTCAGAATCGAATTCATACATTGATGGAAATAAGGTAATGATGACTGAAGCAAGGACGCCCATCACAGATATAGGCGCAGCGTTGCGCGTGAAAAAAAAGCGCCTCGGTGAAGAGCTGGTACAACAGGGCCTGATCACAAAGGATCAGGTGAGGATTGCCTTAAAAGAACAGAAAAAAACAGCCAAACCCTTAGGTGAGGCACTGGTTTTCTTAGGGTTTCTAAGCGAAGGCGTTTTACGAGATGCATTGGGTAAAATGCTTGGTAGAGAAAGTATTGATATTTCCAAAGTAATACCGGATACGGATGCATTAAGCATCATTCCAAAAGAGGTTTCCACGCGCTTTAATATTGTCCCCATTAGTTTAAATCGCATGGGCAACACACTGTCCGTAGCGATGACCGATATTTACAATTTACTTGTGCTTGATCGGTTGCGCGCAATCGTTGGCAGCCGCATTGAAATCGTTCCGCTGCTTTCCGGTGAAACTGAAATATCTGATGCCATTGATCAGTTCTATGGTTATGAATTATCCGTCGACGGGATACTACATGAAATTGAAACCGGTGAAGTGGATTACGACAGTTTAGAGGTGGAGGGAAATGCCTATAGTCAACCGTTGGTGCGTCTGGTAGATGCTATTTTAGCAGATGCCGTTAAACGCGGTTCATCGGACATTCACTTTGAGCCAGAAGGTGGATTCTTACGCTTGCGGTTTCGCATAGACGGCGTGCTTAGGCAGGTGCGTAGTTTGCACAAAGATTACTGGTCAGCTATTGCGGTGCGATTAAAAGTTATGTCGAATATGAATATAGCTGAAACTCGTGCACCACAGGATGGGCGCATTAATTTAAATATTCGTGGTCACCAGATAGATTTTCGGGTGTCATCTCTTCCCACGACACATGGTGAAAATATAGTGCTTCGAGTTCTCGATCGTGCCAAGGGTATAGTGCCTTTAGAAGAACTTGGACTGCACGAAGATGCCCTGTCACAACTCAAATTAATTATGGCGAGGCCGCAAGGCATTATTTTAGTCACCGGTCCTACGGGTAGTGGTAAAACGACTACGTTATATTCCATACTCGCTTATGTACGTTCGATTGAAGTTAATATTATGACTCTCGAAGATCCAGTGGAATACCCTATGGATATGATACGTCAAACATCAATCAATGAAGTGCTTCGATTAGATTTTGCAAAGGGTATACGCTCACTAATGCGTCAGGACCCAGACATTATTCTGGTTGGTGAAATACGTGATGCGGATACCGCCGAGATGGCATTACGCGCAGCGATGACAGGGCATCAGGTTTATTCAACCCTGCACACTAATTCCGCGATCGGTACCATTCCCCGCTTAGCAGATATAGGTATTAAGACTGAAATAGTGGCGGGTAATATTATTGGTATTATTGGTCAGCGACTGGTACGTAAACTTTGCCCCCATTGTAAAACGTCACACACAGTTGTAGATGTAGAAAAAATATTACTGGGTATAAAAACACCTGAATCGATACAGATTTTTGATGCAAATGGCTGTGATAAATGCGATGACATTGGTTACAGGGGCAGGCTGGCAATTATAGAAGTGTTAAAAATTGATTCAGATCTTGATGAAATGATCGCACAACAACAAACTCTGGGGAAATTTAAACAGTACCTGAAGCAGAAGAACTTTCAAACTCTCGCTGATGATGCAGTACGGCGAGTCATAGATGGTATGACCACCCTCGACGAAGTGAGCCGTGTTATCGATCTCACCGATCGGCTGTAACTATTATGGTCTTACTATATAAATATAAAGCCATCGATGCCGCAGGTAAAATTCGTCATGACTGCATAGAGGCTGTCAACGGACTCGATCTTGAGCAACGACTTGGTAGTATGGGTTTAGAACTGATTAAATATAAAGAAAAAAATAATTCATGGTTTAATTTTAAAGCACGCAGCATTACCCGTAGAGAATTAATAAATTTTACTTTTCAAATGCAGCAGCTCACTAAATCCGGCGTAAGTATTTTAGATGGCCTGGTTGATATAAAAGAATCAATTCCTAACGGTCGAATGCGAGAGGTACTATCCGGCATCATTGATAAAATAAAAGGCGGTAAAACATTTTCCGAGGCGCTGGCAGAATTTCCACAAATATTCGATGCTGTTTATATCGCCCTCGTAAAAGTCGGCGAAGAAACCGGGCGTATATCTGATGTGTTGAAAGACATGGCAGAAACCCTGAAATGGCATGATGAATTAATTGCACACACGAAAAAAATAATTATATACCCTGCTATTGTCACGATTGTAATTACCGCAGTGGTTATATATCTAATGGTTTTTTTAGTGCCAGAGCTTGTGCCTTTCATTGAAGGGGTGGGTGGTGAAATACCCTTGCATACCCGGGCTCTAATTTCTACATCATGGTTTCTAGGTAGTTACTGGTATCTGGTGTTTGGTGTGCCAGTCATTTTATATTTTACAGTTCATAATGTTGCAAAAATAAATCCTGTGGTGCGACTGAACGTTGACAATATAAAGCTTAAAGTTTATATCTTTGGCGCCATTATTTTTAAAACAAATCTTGCCCGGTTTTCAAGTTATTTCGCGATGATGTATTCATCGGGGCTAACCGTACTGGATAGTTTAAAGATATCTGAATTACTAATGACGAATGCTGTGCTTAGACAGTCAATTATTCAAGTGCAAGAGAAAATAACAGAGGGAGGACGAATTTCAGAAAGCTTTTCGAGCGTTAATATTTACCCTCCACTGGTTATTCGTATGTTGAGAGTGGGTGAAAATACCGGCGCACTGGATGAGTCTCTGTTAAATATAAGTTACTTTTATAATCGTGAAGTAAAAGAAAGTGTGGACAATATAGAGGCTGCAATGTCGCCGGTATTGACCATTGTTATGGGCGTTATAATGATGTGGATTATGTCCGCCGTGCTCGGTCCAATTTACAATTCATTAACTACAATACAGTTATAGGGTTGTATTGATTTTGAAACGTATAATTTATTATTCAGAATATCAGCTTGCTATTTTTCATTGGGAGAGTGAAAAATGTGTTGCTGCCTACACCTTTAAAGCAGGTGAAGAAGGCCTAAAAAAATTTGAAACCTACTTATTGGCTACGGATAATACGCCAGTAAGAATGTTAGTTGACCTGACAGGAGAAGACTTTTGTAAGGAAGTAGTTCCCCATGTGGGCGCTACGGATCGTAGAGCCATCGTGGCGCGCATGATCCAGAGACAATATCGAAAAAGTAAAGACTACGTATACTATAAAATAATTGACAGACAAACCGTCGGTCGTAGAGATGATGTATTATTATACAGTGTATTAGCAAACCCTGAGGTTTTGCAGTTGTGGCTAAAAGTACTAAATAAATGTCGCACATCCATCTGCGGTATCTGGTCATTGCCCCAGTTGAGTGAAGCTATGTTATCAAGACTGGATATTAATGCACCAAATATAATATTGATAACTCAACAGACCCCATGCAATCTACGCCAGTCATTTATAAAAAATAATAAACTTCAAAGTAGCCGATTAGCCATTGTCAACCTTGAAGATGCGAGTATCGGTCAGCATATATCGCTAGAAGTCGAACAGACAATTCAGTTTTTATCTAATCATCGTCATATCAGCTTTGATGAGAAAATCGAAATTCACATTATGTGTCGTGAATCAGATATTGAGGAAGTACTAATTCACTGTACAGATTCCACGTCACGTACATATTACTATCATAAACTTAAAGATATCGCTGAGCTGCTAGGTTGTGATTTTCAACTTATTGAGCAGGCATGTCCACAGATTGCAGAATACAGTACTGGGCTGTTTTCATATGTTTGTGCATCAAAGTTATTGCCAATTGGGCACTATGGTAACCGTATGATATTTTTTAAATTTTATGAGCAAATATTGTCCCGTGCTATATATGCGCTAAGCAGTGTTATATTGATTGTTAGCACTATAATGACGCTTGGCTATCTGTCCGATGCAAAATCGTTAAACGAAGAATCCATTGCGCTAAAAGAACAGGCAGATGCTGTCAATAATCAATATAAAAATAAACTTGAAAAGTTCAAGCATAAACTATCTCAAACACGGTCGATGCAATCTTCGGTATTGCTGGCTGAAAAAATATATCATTATAAATCATTATCACCACAAAATTTCATGTCTGATATTAGCCAAATATTAACTCGCACAGGAATGAAAGATACTGAGATTAAACGCATTAACTGGCAGCAACTACAGAGTAATGATCTGCCAGTTATAGGAAGTAATCGAAATAAAAAACAAATTGATTACTCTAAGCCTGAAGCCATAAATCAATTCGCAACGATAGTTGGTCATATAAGGTTGTCGAGTGAAAGTTTGATAGAAGCAACAACTAAGGTTAACTCAATTGTTCACGCTTTTAAGGTTAACCAGTTAGTTAAGCAGGTTAAAGTAAATACAATGCCCGTCGATTTTCGATCAAAATCGAGTATAGAAAATGAAAGTGGATTAGATGATAAAATCTCTGGGGAGCAGAATAAAAATAATGGGTGGTTTGAAATTGAAATAATGATGAAAGGTAATCTTAATGCAGATCCTTATTAAAAACCTCCAAAAACAGATTTTAATTCTGCTGGCATGTATTGTAATTTGCGGCATGTTTCTAATAAGTGCTTACAGCTGGAGACAATCTTCATATGAGTATACGGATATACAAGGCTCAAAGCTAAAGCTGGCAAGGAGTAAATACTACACTGCGCTTAATCAAAAGATTCTTCTAGAAAAATTTGAAAAAAAGTATAATGATTTAATTAAAGCTGGAATTGTGGGTGAAGAAAAGCGATTAAACTGGGTTGATAGTCTGGAGAAAATAACTAAAAAAAACAAAATACCCTATATAAAATATAAAATTAATAAGCGCAAAATAATTAAATCAGCAAGCTTGTCGCAACTATTTCCAGGTATAGTGCTATATAAGTCAATGATGAGCCTGGATATGCAACTTCTTCATGAAGGCGATTTGTACAGCATTTTAGACGAATTTTCTAATCAGGCAAAAGGACTATTTGATGTACAAAGGTGTTCTATTAAGCGTAACTCGACGAAAATAAAGTTTGTGGCTGAATCGACAACGGATAAAAACTTTTCCGCGAATTGTATTCTAAACTGGTATACCATGACTATGCAAACGCCCGGTGAAGTATCGGCTGAGGGTATTTAATGAAACCTATCACGATATGTCTATTGGTTTGTTTTTATACGCCATTATCAGGTGCAAATAGCAATGCGCAAAAAACGCTTCGTACGTTGTTCACAACACCAGATGAGCGTGATCTGTTAAATAAGTTAAGAATGAAAGGTAAGTTCGAAAGTCAGAAACACAATGAATCTGTTGCAAAATCACACAAACCTGTAATGGTGAAAATGCAGGGTGTTGTTATAAGAAAAGAACAAAAGCCTGTTGTGTTTGTTAATGATTTAAATACCCTAAAGTCGCAAAAATTTAATAATGGGGTTGTCGTTAAATCTCGTACAGAAATAAAAGAAAACTATATAGTGCCTGTGAGTATTAATGATTATAAAATCAGGCTCAAGCCGGGTCAACAATGGAGTGAATTAAAAAAAATAGTAAAAGAAACTTATATGGCTAAGAAGTTAGATACTTACAATCTAGACGAAAAGTAATTATTATTATGAATAATATATCTGTTTCATGCTTTTCAAAACAAAATGGCGCTGCTCTTCTTGTATTTTTTATTACTGTGTTAATTGTCTCGTCTGCAATTTTTCTATACTCAAGTAACAGCTCACTCGACAACAAGTTGCATTCCATTAGAAAATCCCAGAATGTACTGGCACAGGCTAAACGAGCTTTAGAGCAGCTTGCTTTATCATTTGTTCCTGCAACATCTCTTGGGCGTAATGAGATAGGCAGGCTACCATTTCCAGATAATATTAATGATGGAGCATACGATGGTTTTGCAGATTGTTTAAATTACTCAAGTCCATTAACCAACCCTGATTTATTTCTCGGAAAATTTCCATGGTTGGGCACACAAAATTGTTCTCCAGCAATTAATATTAACCGGGATTTAGTTGATGCAAATGGTGACAGGCTATGGTATGCGGTGTCACCCTATATGGTGGATAACATAAATAATGCGGGATTTAATCCTTCCTATCTTATTGATACCCCGACCCTTCCAGACTGGCTGAGTATTTACCGTCATGATGGTGTCCTAATATCAAACAGGGTTGCGTTTATAATTTTTTCTCCGGGTAAACCACTGCAGGGTCAAAGTAGGCTCAGTACAAATGTGCGTAATTTTCTAGATTCATTAAATGTTCCCGGTTTAGGAGTAGTTAACAATTACGACAATGATATGGTTTTTGTTAAGGCGCCTGTAACCGATACTTTTAATGACGTACTAATTTATATGACAATAGACGAGCTTATGCCAAAACTAGAGAAACGTGCATTATCAGAGTTAAGGAATTTGTTGATTTCATATCAACGATCAGACGCCACGCCTTTTTATCCTCTGCCGGCTTCATTGGGTGATACAGATTGCAATATAGATTTACAAAATGGCGGCGGTGGATTTATAGCGACGACGGACACAGCTTCGACTCCATGCAATCAACCGCTTTTATCTGTGCCAGCATATCTGATGCCATGGCTGCCATATGTTATTTATGAGCCACGTCAGGATTGTAATCAATTCAGTCAGGTCGGTTGCAATAATGTCCCAGCGGGTCTTGTTTTAAATTCTGAAACAGATAAGGATTTTATATTAATTTCTACAGGATTTAACGCCCCTGTAAATCTGGCGAATCGCATTGAATATCTTGAGGACCCGGTGAACCAGGCTAATGATCAAAATTTTGTTACTCCTGCTCCAATCAGCTCCATTTTTCAGGATCAGCTTATTTATTGGTAATGGCCTTATGAAAAAAAATCGAGGTTTTACATTAATTGAAGTGTCACTGGTGTTACTAATCGTTGCATTGACACTCAGTAGCCTGTTATTTCCATTGGGTACAAAACTGGAACAGAAATCGATCGATGAATCGAAAATAAAAATAAAGGAATTAAAACGATCAGTTTTAAATTTTGTTATGAGCAATTATCGCTTGCCTTGTCCTGATATTGACTTTGATGGTAGAGAGGATTTAAGCGGTACAAATTGTACTAATGTTAATGGGAGTATTCCCTATGTAACATTGCGCTCTCCACACTCGCAGGACCCCTGGGGGCAATTATTTGCCTATCGTGTCAGTGCACAGCTGGCTGATACGAATAACATCAATGCCTGTGGAGTTGCTCCACCTAATGTATCCATTGCGGTGTGTTCTGCAGATCCTGCATTTGCTGAAGGTGAGATAAATGTATTTAGCTATGATGACTTAGGCGCACCACAACCGGCGGCAATCGGAGTAGCGGCTATTATTCTTTCTACGGGTAGAAATACTGGTGCCACAGGCGATGCTCAGGTTGAAAACATGGACAATGATACGGATTTCGCTAAAACAAATTACGGAGGAACTAACGCCTCAGTGCCATTCAATGATATTGTTGTATGGATTACTGTAAATGAATTAATCGCTGAGTTAATTAATACAGAAATTTTACCCTAATTAATACCGCTAAAATTAAAGAGCATTTATGCCAATTGAAGAACTTTTCGGATGGATTGCATCCGTGTTAACAACACTCATTTTTATGCCACAAATTTTTAAAGCTCTTAAAACTCGGCTTACTAATGACATATCAATGTTAATGATAATACTCGCAGTATTAGGAAATTCCGCATGGTTGATTCACGCAAGCCTTACTGGAAATATGCCGCTCATTGTTTGTGCTTCATTAATTATTCTCATGAGTATGTTTTTAATAGTTTTTAAATATTACAATGAAAAATAAAAGAAATTTTTAAAAATTTAAAAATAATCACTGTTTTAATTGTGCTGCTAAATTGACCAATATTTTATATGGCAACACTCTTTGAATAATATTTACAATCCAGCCGGGTATCCAGCCTTTTGGGTCTGCATGAAATATTATTTCAACTTCAGTTGTTGTATTGTCTAATGCGGTTAGTGTATAAATTGTTTCAAATAAGTCGGCACGAATTATTGTCTTGTCTATGGGCATTAAATCCGAGACAACAGATTTCATTATATATACTAGCTGTTTATCCGATGATGCAATCAACTGAATCTCATATACAAAATCCCTGTCGCTGGCAGGCCACGGAGCATGAAAGTGGCTATATTCAATTCTGGAGTTGTTTTTATTATGGTAATTGCTTAATGCTTTAGAGTTTTTTAAATAGGGAATCCATTCATGACGATGATCTATATCATCCAGTATAGAGCGTACTTTATTGAGCGGAGCATTTAAAGTGGTAGTTGCTTTGGCTTTTACGATATTTGATTGCGAAGATTCAGATGTATAAATACGAATACCATTATCTTGTTTTATTAATTTCCAGTGATTGTCTTTATTGTTGGCTGACAGGTTCAGCGTAAATAAAAAACACAAAACAAAAGTAATAAACGAATTTTTTAAGCTTAACAATGCTTTTACTTAATCAGTGCAGTGGCTTTAAATTGCGCATACATTTTTTGGCCTTTTACTACATTCAATATTTTTGCGGAGCGATGACTGATAACGGCTACAATAGTTTGTCCTGAAAGTTTAGCTAATACCCGCAACTTGCCATTTTTATCAGTTTGTAATTCTTCGATACACACTCCTATGCAATTTAATATGCTGCTATCTTTAGGGGGAGATAGACACAGGCTTACATCACGTGCATGAATCAGAATTCGCACATTTTGTTCGAGCTGCATATTTTCAGCCGTTATTAAAATATCTTCTCCACAGTCAATTTTCACCAGTTTATCTTCTTCTATCGTTTCAGATACCCGACCTTCTAAAATAAAACTTGCACCTTCCTGTTGGGTTAGCAACGGTTGACTGATGCACAAATCGGCAATATCACCCTGATCGATGATTGTCCCCTTATCCATAACCACAATATAATCCGCGAGTCGTAGTACCTCTTTTATATCATGGCTGACATATATCACCGGTATGGCTAGCTCCTTGTGTATCTGCTCAATATAAGGTAACAATTCCTGCCTTGACTGGAAATCCAGAGCAGCCAGAGGCTCGTCTAAAATTAATAATTGGGGTTGTGACAATAGTGCCCGTACCATGGCTACGCGTTGTTTTTGTCCGCCAGATAATTCTGTCGGGATGTGGGATAACAATGGTTGTAATCTAAAAGCCTCAATTAAGTCCCGCGGTTTCAGTGTACAGTTACGTCGCTTATAACCAAATAATATATTCTCTTCTACTGTTAAATGTGGAAATAAACGATGGTCCTGGAATACGTAGGCAATATTACGCACCCACGGTTTAAGTTTTATTCTTTTGTTTGTATCATCAATAACGGTGTTGTTTAGAATGAAATTCGATACATTACTGTTATGATTAGTCTCATCATCAAGCCCGGCGATTAAATTTAAAACGCTGGATTTTCCAGAACCTGACGGACCAAACAGAACTGTTATTCCCTTATCAGGCATTGAAAAGTCAACGTCTAATAAAAAATTATTGAGCTGTTTTCGGTAGTTAATCCGGATCACTATATGCGTACCATTAACTTTCTATTGAATGAATAGGTTATAAATAAAACAATAAATGAAAAAATTAACAGGCCAATGGAATAATAATGTGCCTGGGTGTATTCCAGCACTTCTACATGATCATAAATGACGATTGATAGCACCTGCGTTACTTCTGGAATATTCCCACCAATCATTAGCACCACGCCGAATTCACCCACAGTGTGAGCAAATCCCAGCGTAATTGCTACCAGAAAACCGCGACGTGACAGGGGGAAAATAATATTTTTAAAAGTATCAAATGAATTTGCGCCCAGAGTATATGCTGCCTGTTGAACCGGTTTGCCCACCATTTCAAAACTTGCCTGCAACGGTTGCACCACAAAAGGCATGGAATAAATGACAGAGCCGATAACCAGCCCCGCAAAACTAAAGCTTAAGGGTGTGTCACTTACATATGCCCATAAGTTGCCAATAAATCCATTCGGGCTTAAAGCCAGCAGTAAATAAAAACCTAAAACCGTGGGCGGTAATACTAGTGGAAGTGCGACTACCGATTCGATAAATACTTTAAACCGACTGCGTGTGATGGAAAGCCACCATGCGATGGGGGTGCCGATAAGTAATAAAATGAGGGTGGTGACTGTCGCAAGTTTAAGGGTGACAAAAATGGGAGCGAGTTCAATCAATGCCCGTATCCGTCCATAGTAATAATTTTCTGCATTGCAGGACTTTGTATAAACTGTAGAAATTCCCTGGCTATGTTCAGGTGTCTGGTTTGTTTTAAAATTACAACTTTCTGGTTCACGGGTTTGTGTAGATAACTGTCAATTTCCCAGTGTATATCATTAATAACATATGATCTGGCAACCAAACCCAGGCCTGCTGCACCGGCCTGCACAAACTGTAACGTCTGAGAAATATTTTCACCAAAAACAAGTTTTGGCTTAACTTCTTCATACAGCTCCATTGCTTTTAATGCCTGTATGCTGGCCTTTCCATAGGGTGCGGTTTTAGGGTTGGCAATGGCCAGTTTTTTAAAGTCGCCTTTCGTTAACTGTTCCCTGAGTTGTTGTGAGCTATCCGCATCGGGTCGCCACAGTACGAGCCGGCCAAGTGCGTAAATGAGTGAAGTATTATTTTTATCAATATCCCGTGTTTTGCCCTGTTTAATTAATTTATCCGGGCGTGCTGTATCCGCCGAAAAAAATATATCGTAGGGAGCTCCCTGCATTATCTGTGCATAGAGCTTTCCTGATGAGCCGCGGATAATGGTGAGCTTATGGTTTGTGATGGCTTCGAAACTGCGTTTTATTTTTAGCAGTGTGGGATAAAAATTTGCCGCGGTTGCGATGCGCAATTCAACATTACTGTTGGCACCATTGCATACCAGTGGCGTTAAAATTAAAATCGCCAGCAACAACCTGAACATATCTAGTCGCCTGTTTGTTCTATATAAGTTCGTGAAATAGGTGTTTGTATGTATCTCTTTTCACCATTAATAGTGGTCCAGAAATAGTAATAGCCCTTGGCCGGTTCAGCCGTTACCTTACTATCTTTTACAATCCAGCTTTTCACATGTGAGCCTTCAGCAAAGGTGACTTTGTAATCTCCCTCTAGCCAGGTTACTCCAAGGCGTGAAAATTTGTTTTGTTGTTCTTCGGTACAGGATGTTAGTAGTAAAGTAATAAAACAAATAAGTGATATTTTTTCTATTGAGAAGTTCATTCAGTCCGTCTCCTTTTAATTTAGTTAAACTTTATTTCGTTAGATTTACTGATAAATAGATAACTGTTGAATTCTTTTCAGTATTAAATTTTCCATTTCTACATATTGCTCACTGCTTCTGAAGCCGCTATTTAAATCCGTTCTATATATTCCTTCAGCTAATTTTTCAATAGAGGGCATATACTCACTCTCATCTTGAAGTGTAGCGAATTTATGTTGAATAGCTCGCGCCTGATTTTCATTTTCAACGGAATAATTCGCCAGTCTGGCACCTGCATAATCTGCTGCCAGATCCACAAAGCTAAAACCACTGCCCCCCTGTGAATCTCCCATTTCTTTTTCCAACCCAATTAATTTTGCCAGTTCCAGGTCAGCAACACTGGTAATAGCAGCAGACACCAGAAAGTGCCTGCTTAAATCATGGCGACTAGCTAAATATACTTTATGAGATTTAATTTTGTAGAGTTTATCTTTATCAAAAAACTGCGAAATATTTTTATTCACTGAAAAAGCAGCCAGAACAATAAAAACCGCTTTGTTCTCAACAATAGGATCGCTTACTTTGCTGCGTTCCATTGCAAGTTCAAACATGGGCTTTAGTAGTACATCAATGCTGGGTTGAAGCTCTAGTGACTGACTTGAGTATGCCAGTTGAGTTGTCTGGGCAATCAATGCCTGTCTTAAGTTCTCGGGTATCATCCGGGCCTTCAGTTTTTCTTTCATCTGGGATATAAATTGTTTGTCAAATACGTAATTAATCTTAAGTTTATGTTTATAAAAATTTATATTTTTTATTGAATTTCTTATCAGGCTATATTCTGTGACCTCATTCATCAGTTTGTTATGTATTTTTTTAATCAATAAGTCTGAGATAAAGCCGGGTACGTTTATTTTGCCGATAGTTAGTGATTTAAGATTAAGCTCAAAATAATCATTTTCATTTTTTGCAGCAAAGCTGGCGGATATATTGATATATTTTTGTCTGGATATTTCAGGCAGGCTGATACTCAGATGGATGTCGGCCTGTTCTTTTTGCAGGCTCACAAAACTGTTGATTTGTCTTTTTGAGATTTCAGGGCTTCTTACCGCCATTTTTTGTATGATGTAATTTAGCAGCAGATTAAGATCCGATTGACTGATTTGAGAACTAACCAATTGCCCGGCTTTTATTTTGTGAGGATCATTTTTACGAATTAATTGCTCGACCCGCTTCAAATCATTTTGGCTTAATTCTGCAGATGGCTTAACACGGGGCGTATTTTCAAGGCTATTTATGGTTAATATGCCTAGCAAAACACCGAGTATAAAAACACCGATAAACAGCCGTACCAGGGGGCGTTTTAAAAAATGTTTCTTCATTTATTCAATATCCATTTAACTAGTGTGCACTATAACATGTTCAACTGAAAATCCATTTAAGAATTTCTCACTTAAACATAACACCCGCGGCTTTATGAGCCTTCTTTGAAATGGCATATTCATCAAAGTCTTTCACTGGGTTACAATGCGTTCCCATGGATGTTTCTCATATACTTGATGGCTTAAACGATGCCCAGCGCGAAGCGGTAACCGCGCCCCCGGGTCCCATGTTAATACTGGCGGGGGCGGGCAGCGGTAAAACACGCGTATTGGTGCACCGCATGGCCTGGCTGATACAGGTCGAAGATGTCTCGCCGTTTAGTGTAATGGCCGTGACTTTCACTAATAAAGCCGCCGCTGAAATGCGTACCCGGGTTGAGAAATTGCAGGGGGTTTCTCCCAACGGCATGTGGGTGGGCACCTTTCATGGTATTGCCCATCGCCTGTTACGCGCTCACTGGAAAGAAGCGGGGCTGCCCCAGCAATTTCAGATTTTGGATTCTGATGACCAGTATCGGATGATTCGACGTGTACTTAAATCTCTGCAACTGGATGAGGCTCGGTGGGTACCCCGACAAATTCAGGGGTTTATAAATGCGCGTAAGGATGAGGGTCTGCGTCCGCAGCACGTTGATGCGGGCGCCGACCCAATTCGCCAGCAACTGGTTGCGGTGTATTCGGCCTATGAAGCTGCCTGCAAACGAGCTGGGGTGATTGATTTTGCCGAGCTATTATTGCGCAGCCTCGAATTAGTGCGTGATAACGAGGAGTTACACAAGCATTACAGAAATCGCTTCCAGCACATTCTGGTGGATGAGTTTCAGGACACTAATGAAATCCAATATGCCTGGATCCGGCTGCTATCTGCAGACAAAAATTCCCGGGGTGCGCAGTTATTTGTGGTGGGTGATGATGATCAGGCCATATATGGCTGGCGCGGCGCTAAGGTAGAAAACATCCTCAGTTTTACCCACTCCAACCCCAACACCCATATTATTAAGCTTGAACAAAATTACCGTTCAACCGGCAACATATTAAACGCCGCCAACGGTCTCATTGGTCACAATGACGAGCGCATGGGCAAAAGCCTGTGGACCGATGGAGAAGACGGCAACCCCATTCAACTTTACGCGGCATTTAATGAGCAGGAAGAGGCCCGTTACGTAATCGATCGTATTACCGAGCATGTTTCCAATGGTAATGCGCGCGCCGATGTGGCAATTTTATACCGCTCAAATGCCCAGTCGCGAGTGTTTGAAGAGCAGTTGATGATGCAGAGTATTCCCTATCGGGTGTACGGTGGCCTGCGCTTTTTCGAGCGTGCCGAAATTCGTGATGCCCTGTGTTATCTACGACTAGTGAATAATCGCACCGATGATCCGGCCTTTGAGCGAGTTGTTAATCAGCCCACCCGGGGCATCGGTACAAAAACCGTTGATACTATTCGGGAAGCAGCACGTCATGCAGATGTGTCCATGTGGCAGGCTTCGCTTAAACTCATTGCCAATGGCGGGCTCACAGCACGGGCACAGAATGCCCTCAATGGTTTTATCCAGTTAATCACTCAACTGGATGAGGATACTCAAGCGCTGGAGCTACATGAACAGTTCGAGCACATTATTCACGCCTCCGGCTTAATTGACCACTACGGTAAAGAAAAAGGTGAGAAGGCAGAGGCTCGGGTTGAAAATCTCGAAGAACTGGTCAGTGCCGCAAAAGGCTTCGAGTATGTGCAAGATGAAGACGTCCCGCTAGACAAGCTCACCGCCTTCCTGACCCACGCCGCGCTGGAAGCCGGCGAAGGTCAGGCGGAAGCCTGGGAAGATTGCGTGCAGTTAATGACATTACATAGCGCCAAGGGCCTGGAATTTCCACTGGTGTTTATGGTTGGCATGGAAGAAGGCCTGTTCCCCCACGCCCGTAGCGCCGAGGAAGAGGGGCGATTACAGGAAGAACGCCGCCTGTGTTATGTGGGCATCACCCGCGCTCGGGAGCAGTTGGTACTGAGTTATGCGGAACAGCGCCGTCTCTATGGTAAGGAAATGTATCCCATGCCATCGAGCTTCATTGGGGAAATACCCGCCCAGTTTATCGAAGAAATACGCCCCAAAACCCAGTTTAATTCACCCACCAGCAGCTACACCTCAAACGAGAGTTACAGCTATGCGCAGCAGGACAATGAGAGTGGACTGAGCATCGGGCAGCGTGTAATGCATCAGAAATTTGGTGAGGGATTTGTGCTAAATTATGAAGGCTCGGGTAAAAGTGCACGGGTCGAAGTTAATTTTGATAACGTGGGAAGCAAATGGCTGGTTTTAAGTTACGCTAATTTGCGGATGGTTTAAGCAAAAAATACAAATGGCCCATATCAATGAAGCAGTTACCATGAAGCAGACACAATGAAACTGGGGAAAGACAGAGAATATATCACCCTGTTTGTGGCTGCACTGGCATTATTAATAGGCCTGATATGGATGTTTTTTGGCGTTCAGGTAATCACTTATCTGATAGCCCCGGAACATCAACAGATATTTTATTACTTTTTTAGCGGAGTTGTATTTTCACTGGCGCTTGCCGGACTTTATGGTTTTGTCCACACCATTTTATATTTCACTGAATTTATTGTTAGCCCAGATAACCTTAACACACAGCTGTATGAAAACCTGTTCGCAGATGAACATGAAGGTGTTTTCTTAAAAAACAAACAGGGTGTATATCAAAAAATTAGCCCGGTTGCACAACAGGTTTTAAAACTCAATCACAAGAAGGTTATTGGAAAAACCGATAAAGACCTGCACAAAACGGCTGCTGCCAACAAAATTATTCACGAAGATCAGCGTGTACTGGATTTTGGTGAAATTGTTGTTTGGGAAACCACAAGCATGAGTGCTAACAAAGAAGAAAATTATCTGTGTAAAAAGTTTCCCTGCCGCGACAAAAAAAATAACATCACTGGCATTATCGGTGTTTGCAAGAATATAACTACTTTAAAAACCTTTCAAAACACAAACGGTCAGATGGAAGACCGTTATCGTAATCTGTTTAACAAATTACCCTACCCGGTTCTGGTGCTCGATGCTACAAACCTGTTGCCTTTCACTTTTAATAGTGCAATGAACAAACTGTTAGGATATGAAAAAGAAGAATTCTCACGCATGCGTATGAGTTTGCATGTGGATGTTGACAAGTTAAATGAATTCAGAATATCAATAAATGAATTGAGCAGTACTCACGGCGGTGAATTTGAAACACAGCTTATCACAAAAAACAGAGACGCCCTGAATGTAACCGGTTATGCGCAGGAAATTATTATTGATGGCAAAGCCTATCTTCACATGGTGTTGTATGACAATACGGAAACCAAAAAATCCACCGATATTTTAATCAGCTCCGAGCTAAAATATCGTTCTTTATTTGAACATGCCAATGATGCCATTATTGTTGTTTCAACTAAATCACTAAATATTATTGATGCAAATGAAATTGCCATCAGTTTTCTAGGTTATATGCGTGACGATTTATTATTAATGTCCATCTTCGATCTTGATTCATCGGGGAACCATAATCAAACTCAAGAAAAAATAGCAGACCTGGAAATATATAATCATGCACTTTATGAGCAGGTAATAAAAAACCGTAAGGGCGAAAAAAAGACAGTTGAAATAAATGCTCACAAATTAAATTATGGCAACGAAGATGTTTACCAGTATGTAATACGTAACATCAGTATGCGTAAAAAAACCGAAGCTGCATTAAAAACATCAGAAAGCCGTTATCGCCAGATGTTTGAATCCAACATGGCAATAAAGCTGGTTATAGATCCGGAGAATTTTCGCATAGAAGATGCCAACCCAGCTGCCGCAGAATTTTATGGCTATGCCATTGAAGAACTTAAGGGTATGGATCTGTCTCAAATCAATATTCTTTCACGAAAAAAACTCAACAGTTTAATTTCTCAAACCCGTGAACAGAATCTGGGGTTTTATAGCTGCCCACATCGATTATCAAATGGCGAAATTCGTTTTGTAGAAGTACGAGATGGGCCAATGGAAATTGAAGGGAGGCAATTATTTTATTCAATTATTCATGATGTTACCGCCAGTAAAGAAGCAGAAAACCAGGTGTTAGTCGCTTCAAAAATGTTCGATTATTCAACCGATGCAGTGATGTTAATTAATGACAAAAACAAGGTTGTATCAGTTAACTATGCATTTGCAAAAATAACCGGTTATCAACAGTCGGAAGTTCAAAATAAATCGCCGGAAATTATTTTAGCCTCACCGGGAACAAAGCTTTTAAATTCGAGCGTGCTCGAATCTATCGAAAAAACGGGCCAGTGGAAAGGCGAGATATGGCATCGATTAAAAGATGGTCAGAGTCGTTCACTTAATGCCAGCATAAATAGCATACGCAACACCAATACCAATGTTTCCAGCTATGTTGTTATGCTGGCGCCAAGGCACGCACAGGCGGCCTCGCAAGAAAGCCCCATTCAGGTTGTAGAACTTACCGAGTTACCGAATAAGTCGCTATTTATCGACCGTTTAAAAAATGCAATTGAGCGTGCACAGCGTAAGAAGAATCGTCTGGGAATTATACTTATTGATTTTAGAAATTTCTCTGACATTAACGCCAGATACGGATACGACCTTGGCGATAAACTGTTAAAAGCTATCTCAAAGCGCCTTAAATATAATACACGTGACAGCGATTCTATAGGTCATTTTTCATCCGACGATTTCGCAGTGCTCATTGAAGACCTGACCGACATTCAGCAAATGGGCATAGTCGCACAAAAATTATTATCGACCTTATCTGAAGCTTATCAAACAGCCGAGCAGAGCATAGATATAAATGTTTCTATGGGAATTAGTATTTATCCAGATGATGATGTCATTGCGGAGCAGCTTATTTTAAAGGCTAGTACTGCGTTACAAACGGCACAGAAATTCAGAGGCAATCATTTTGAGCTCACGAGTTTTAGCATGAATAATAAAGCTAAAATGTGGCTACAAAAAGAAGCCGAGCTTCACAAGGCCTTGCGTAATAACGAGTTCTTTTTAAAATTTTTAGCGCAATTAAATACCGCTGATAATTCGTTAGACTCTGTTGAAGCACTGGTCCGCTGGAATCACCCGGAACATGGCTGCCTGTTGCCCATACAGTTTTTGCCCGGAGCGGAGAGATCTGGTTTCATTGGTGCGATTGCTACCTGCGTTATTGAAATGGCATTAGAACAGTTGCGTAAGTGGTTGGATCAGGGTTTAAACGTGCCCAGGCTCAGCATGAATATTTGTCTGACACAAATCGATTCTGACCTGCCGTCCATTCTTATTGAAAGATGTGATAAATATAAAATAGACCATAATTTAATTGGGCTAGAGTTTTCGGAAAGAGAGTTTCTAGCCATTACCGAAGAGCAGCGCTCTATATTAAATCAGTTGCAGGATAATAATTTTAATATCTGCATTGATGATTTCGGTTCAGAAAATGCCTCATTAAACTGTTTGTTATATTGTAAGGTTTCCGAAATTAAAATTGATCCATTGTTTATTTCTAAAACCCACGAGTCTAAATCAGCGAAAAGTTTATTAACCGGCATTGTTTCCTTGTGTCATGCACAAAATATAAAAATTGTGGCTGAAGGTGTCGAAACTGAAGCTGAAAGGAAATATTCTGAAGGCTTTAATATTTATCAAATGCAGGGGTATTTATTTAGCAAACCGCTCTCAGCAACAGATGCTACTAGTTACATTAAAAAATATACCTACGATAAAAACACAGCGTAACTTTAAACCCGAAATACTTAAATCACAGTCTGAGTTAAACCCTATGAAAAGAAGACATTTTATAAAAGCGGCGGCCACTACCGGTCTTGTTGCGTCAACATCCTTAGCCAGTGCAAGTGCTAATGCCAGTGCATCAAAAACCATCAAATGGAAAATGGTAACCACCTGGCCAAAAAACTTTCCCGGCCTGGGAACCGGTGCCAATAATCTGGCTAAACTCATTACCCAAATGTCAGGCGGGCGGTTAAAGGTTAAAGTCTACGGTGCCAAAGAACTGGTGCCCGCATTTGAAGTTTTCGATGCGGTTTCAAGGGGTACCGCACAAATAGGGCACGGTGCTGCCTATTACTGGAAAGGTAAAATCCAGGCAGCTCAATTTTTTGCTGCCGTTCCGTTTGGGTTAACCGCACAGGAAATGAACGGCTGGCTCTATCATGGTGGCGGCATGGAGTTGTGGCGGGAGGCCTATGCGCCATTTGGGATAATACCCGCCGCATCTGGTAACACCGGAGTGCAAATGGCGGGCTGGTTTAATAAGGAAATTAAAACCATTGCAGACCTGAAGGGGTTAAAGATGCGTATACCCGGCCTTGGTGGTGAAGTATTAAAACGCGCCGGCGGCACACCGGTTAATTTACCCGGAGGTGAAATTTTTACCTCATTAAAAACAGGCGCGATCGATGCTACCGAATGGGTAGGGCCCTATAATGATCTGGCATTTGGTTTACACAAGGCGGCCAAGTTTTATTATTATCCTGGCTGGCATGAACCTGGCACTACGCTAGAAGCATTAATTAATAAACAGGCATTTGAAAAACTGCCTGCGGATTTACAAAGCATTGTATTAAACGCCTGTAAAATTGCCAACATGGATATGCTAAGTGAATATACAACCCGCAATCAACAGGCGCTGGATACCTTAGTAAATAAACATAAAGTAAAAGTTTTAAAATTGCCTGATGAAGTTTTAACTAAATTACAAAGTTTGTCTGATGAGGTTATCGCTGAAGTGGCGCAAAACGATAAGAAGGCTGAAAAAGTTTTTAAGTCTTTTAAAGCTTATCGAGATCAAGTAAAAAAATGGAGTGCAATTTCAGAGCTTGCTTATTTGCAGTCGCGCTAAAGTAAAGCGCAGCTACTGAATTTATCAAACACAACTGGCGATTAGTTAAGCGCGGAAGGCAACCAGGTGGCCAGTTGTGGCCACATCACAATAAGGCCCATTGCAAATAGTTGAATTAAAATAAAGGGTACAACGCCTTTATAAATATCCAGAGTGTTAACCTGTGCGGGTGCTACCCCCCTTAAATAAAATAGTGAAAACCCAAAGGGCGGGGTTAAAAACGATGTTTGTAAGTTAATGGCAATTAAAATACCCAGCCACACCGGGTCTATGCCCATGGCGAGTAATATTGGCCCAACGATGGGAATAACTACAAAGGTAATTTCTATAAAGTCGAGCACAAAGCCCAGTAAAAACATCACCAGCATGACCAGAAAAAGCGCACCAAATTTACCACCGGGTAAATCACTTAAAAAAGACTGGATTAATTCATCGCCCTCAAACCCTCGAAATACCAGCGAGAAAATAGACGCACCAATTAAAATCATAAACACCATGCTGCTGATGCGAGTGGTTTCCTGTGTGACTTCGCGCAAAATAGATAACTTAAACTGCCCCTGATAGGCCGCCAGACCCATAGCGCCCACCGCACCTACCGCTGCCGCTTCCGTCGGGGTGGCCAGGCCTGCCATAATGGAACCTAACACGGAAAGAATTAAAAACAGGGGCGGCACGAGTTCAATCATTACCTGCTTAATTAACTGCTTGCGATTATGTAACTCGCTTGTGGGCAGTGCTGGCATTGCAGCGGGTTTAAGTCGGGCGATGATAAGCAGATAGGTAATATACAGTGCAACCAGTAGTAGACCGGGAATCAGGGCACCTAAAAACAAATCCCCCACGGAAATGGTTTCGGGACTAAAAATACCCATATCCAGCTGTGCCTGCTGATACGCAGAAGACAGCACATCCCCCAGTAACACCAGTACAATAGACGGCGGGATAATTTGCCCAAGGGTGCCGGAGGCGCAGATGGTGCCGCATGCAATTTTGGGGTCATAGCCACGCTTGAGCATGGTGGGCAGGGATAGCAGCCCCATGGTAACCACCGTTGCGCCCACAATGCCGGTGCTGGCGGCCAGCAACATGCCCACCAGGGTGACTGAAATCCCGACGCCCCCACGCACCGAGCCAAATAACTGGGCCATAGTTTCCAGCAGGTTTTCGGCAATTTTAGAGCGCTCGAGCATCACCCCCATAAACACAAACAGGGGCACCGCCAGCAACACCTGGTTCATCATAATGCCAAACAGCCGGTTGGGCAGTGCACTTAAAAAGGCATTATCAAATACCTCTAAATAACTACCCAGGCCGGCAAAAAACAACGCCGTACCCGCCAGCGTAAAGGCCACCGGGTAGCCGCTTAACAGCAAAATAAAAACACAGGCAAATAGCCAGATCGCCATATATTCCATTAGCGTGACCCACCCTTAGTGTTGCCTGGGGGATAGCTGGAGGGGCGATTAAAGGAGGTGATTTTGATGAGCGCCTGCAGTATTAACGCCAGGCCCTGTAAAATTAATAGCCCTGCCATCAGCAGAATTAAACTCTTGAGCAGGTACACGCCGGGCAAGCCACCAGCCTCACGTGAGCCCTCACTCACCCGCCATGCATCCGCAACGTATGGCCAACTCACCCACAGAATAAAAATCATAACCGGCATTAAAATTAACACATGGCCGATTAAATCAACCCAGGCTTTAGCGGTGTCACTGAGTCGGTCGTAAAAAATATCAACCCGCACATGCGCGTTGTGCTTCAGGGTATAAGCTGCTCCCAGCAAAAAGATCAGGGAATGAAAATAGGAGATAGATTCCTGCAAGGCAACCCATCCCATATCAAATGCATAGCGCAGCACTACCACCAAAAAAGTCACCAGTACCATAACTAGCACTAGCCAGGAAACACTGCGGCCAATCCAGTCGATAAGTTGTTCGAGCCGATGTGATAATGTGTTAAAAAATGTTTGTAGCAGGGAATTCATCGGCGCATTTTACACTGTTATCCGCTCTGGGTTACAGTTTGTCGGGTAAGAATTGAAAATAGTGAACAAATGCGTAAATTAAGGTGAACGAAATAAATTATTTAAAACCAAATTATAACCAGAACGATGATTTAATTATGAAACCGCTCTACCTCTTTACAGCCATAATATTTACCTCATACACAGCCAATGCAGAATCACCTGAAAAAACAGATAGCCACGGCTTTATCACCTATGATCACGCACTGACCTGTATGCAAATGAATAAAAATATAGCGTCAAGCCAGCAGAAACTACAGGCATTGGGGGCCAGTAAAGCCACGCTAAAAGGTAAAATAGAGTACCTGCAAAAAGAAATACAGATAAGACGCAATAAAATTGAAGAGCTGGATCAAAGAAATTATCAACTCGATAATAAAAACTACAATCAGCTTGTTAGTCAGTTTGAAGACCTGATTGTAGAACGTAAACAAACCGTTGCGCAATATAATAAGGAAGATCTGCAGCATATCGAACAAAACAATAATGACATTAACATGCAAAACACGTATATCGAGCAGTGTTTAAATAATACTAAAATCACGAAAAAAATGTACACACAAGTTTGTAAGACTTCAACCAACCCATGGTGTAAAGGATTTACGTTTTAAAAAGTTTAGTTATTTAAATTCAAGCTCATCCGGATGCCTCCGATAAGCACCTTTAGGAATACCGTATAAATACTTTGCATGGGCCATACTTTCTCGCCCCGGCTCGATGGTGGCGGCGGGTAAAAAAGAATTAAAGTATAAGCGACTCACTCGAAGCTATCGCAAGAGTTGGGTGTTTATAGGTAAATTGCGAAAACAATCTGGGTATTAGACTTTGTCATAGCTGTCGGTGTGTTTTGAAGGCCGGTTAGATAACATGCTCGATATTTAACCGGTTATGCTGACACAGAATTTTGAACAGTCTCAGGACTTTTTTTACTGTGTATTTAATATGGATGTTTTTAGAAAAACTAAGTTAATCTTAAAGGTCGTGATTCTATCGAACATTCGCATTAGCACCAGTGTCTATATAATTTATTTAGAGCAATATTCCTCAATCACATCGGTGTCGATTCGATAAACATCTTTTCGAATACATGACAGAAATTTATTATCTAATTGTGTTTTCTGTCCCGCTGCCATAGTAACCGATGGCAAGAACTCACTGATTATCTGGGGCTTTATATCTGGAAATGCCTGTATTAATTCTTTTAAGGTAACAATTGCACCATGGTCATCAAATGAACCCAGTTCACCATTAACCACTGCATCGAGAAAGATATGTTGTAATTTTATTGTAGTGTCCACTATATCCGCCAGAGCTAAATTCAGATACTAAACCTATAAAATATATCACCGTGTCCTAACTAAATATTCATTAGCCTACATGACTACCTGGATTTTTTGTTCTTCTTGTCTTTCCTGGAATTATTTTCATTTTTGTATTTTTTCTTACAATCTCATCATCGAAGCCCGATACATTCCTGAGATCGTTAACCGGCTTGAATGAGCTATTTTTGTCGCGATAGTCAACGATAGCCTGTTCTTTTACTGGTCCTGCCCCTTGAAGATTTTTCTGCAAAGATTCAATATTTGCCTTATTAATATCAACCGTATCAACCATAACTGGGTTCATAATTAAGATCATCACCGCTAACATCAGTACAAAGTTCATAAAGTGTTTCCAGGCAGGTGCTGATCTGATAGAAGTCGTTTTAGAATATGAGTTCATTTAGATTGTTCCTGGATAATAAGTTGTAAGGCGTATTTTATATATTCAAAAGGTAAACATCGATGGGTAAATCTTAAGCTTAACAATCTTTTACATTTCTTTAAGTGATTTGGAGTGGAGTAATAAACTATCGCTAAAGCCTACGATTTAAATTGCGTTAATCAGGCTCCCACCTTAAAAGCCTGGTGTTGAATTAGTCCTATATGCAGAGCACCTCGTAAAGTCACATAATATAAATTAACGGCTAGTCCAGATGATCCTGCATTTTTAATGCTTAACACTATTTATGACTGTGGAATGGAAAAATCTGCTGCTCTCACCACAAAGCGATTATTAAGGAACTACTAATATAGGAGAGAGTAATGTATATACTGAAGGATTTTAAAAGCATAGAGTGTATAATATGAGGCTAGACCCGTAGATTTCGTGCGTTAAGGAAGATGACATTTGATTTTAAAATCGAACTTAAATGAATAAAAGGACGTAATATCATGAAATATAAACACTTTAAAGAGATAGCGCTTTGTTTGGTGCTGGCAGTAACGAGTACAGTAACCAATGCTGCACTTATCAGATACGATTTTATGGAAAGGCTACATCCAGCCATTCCAGCAGGAGAGTTGTTTTCTGGATACTATATCTTCGACTCTGAAGTACCGGATACAAGTACAATTAGTCAAAGTAGTGAATTTATTAATCCTGTAGTAGCGATAGGGATTAATTTCAGCGATCAAAATGTGATATTTAACAACTGTCTGAACGCACAATGTTCGCGTATACGAATTGTCGACGCTGCAGAAGAGCATTATTATTTAAATGCCAACCTGTATGATGCAACAGGCACTCGCTCCCTGTCTTTTAGTTTGAGTAGTGGCGATATGTTTAATAACGCCGTTAATCAAAGTCAGCCTGATATTCTGGAAGTATTCATTAATCAAACCTTTAATGCGGGTCCAGGAAACGGTAGTTATTTTTCATTTGATTTTCAGGGTACGAATGGAATAACTTACAGTGATGCCTCAACGGTTTTTAGTATGACCCGAGTAGGTGAAGTTCCCGTTCCAGCAGCCATCTGGTTACTTGGTTCAGGTTTAATTGGTTTAGTAGGAATTGCGAGACGTAGTAAAGTAAAATGTTGATACTTTCATAAATGATAAAAGGCGGCTTATTAGTCGCCTCTTTTATCATTTATGCAGGTCCACTACTACCCGAAAGTCGCGGTGTGATTATTGAAAAAATTGTCAGCTTTCATGATTGCAAACAACAATACCGATGATCAGCCCGTAACTGCCGGGATTGAAAGCAAAGTAGTTGTTGTTTCTAAAAAGCAGTCTTTTATATAGTGTAGTATCAGGTACAGCGAACACCACGCGGCAGTTCAAGTGATATTTAAATTGCCTTCATTAAGTGGTTTTGAAGATACTAGAGTTTATCATCACGAATTCGATTCCGATATTTCTCTTTTGCAAGTGCCTGCAAATCTTCCACTGTGTCACTTTCATCGACAATTTCACTGCCGAGTAATGTTTCAATCGCATCTTCCAGAGTAACAACCCCTTCATCTTGCCCATATGAATCTTCAACAATAAAAATATGTTCATTCTGTTTAAGGAAACGTTGTAACAACTGTTGAACAGGTAAGTCTTCCGAAACGCGAAAAACTTTTTTTGAGAATTTTTTGACCGGTAAAT